>Ga0114973_10000027_pt1 | contig 85976 bp, 134 predicted proteins | sample M_140807_MF_Meta_FD_87025 | JGI IMG/M metagenome (GOLD analysis project Ga0114973, IMG submission 87025) | Freshwater microbial communities from Lake Montjoie, Canada to study carbon cycling - M_140807_MF_MetaG | ecosystem: Environmental > Aquatic > Freshwater > Lake | place: Lake Montjoie... | reverse complement strand
TACCAAAAAACTTATCTAAATCAGTATCATATATAACTAATCCAGAAAGATTTGTCAAAGCAATTCTTTGTGCAGTCGTCGCCAATCCAACACGAATTGATGTATTAGAACCAATTTCTATTGCAATTTCCGCATTAGATGTTGCTTTAGAAACTCCACCAATTTTTAATGATTTACCTAGATAGTTTTCTGCTCCGGTATCTTCAATTGAAATACCCCAAGCATTTGTTGCATTAGAACTTAAAACGTTAGATCCACCATCTATTCTTAAACCATAAAGATTTGTAATTGAAAGGCTTCCACCAAAATTAGCAACTAATCCTTTATAAAGATGTGCATCTGTAATTGTTCCACCTGCACTGGTAGAGTCAATAGCCAACGCAGACAAATTCATCGAAACTTCTTCTACTAACGCCCCAGATGCAGCTGCTACTTGAGACACAAACCCTACAGAAACAGCACCTAAACCAACTGTTGTGTTTTTATTGTAGTCGTCGTTAAAGTTCATGAAACCGGCCATGTTATTTAATATAACATCGGTATTGGTAATCGCTGAACCTGCTTCCACTTCAAAAACCGGTCTAATAACGTTTCCTGAATCAACAAGACTTGGAATATTAGAAACTGTTGTAAATGATACGTTACTATTTAAAGTTCCACCATTAATATCAAGACCAACTGGACGGTTTGTAATAGTGGCAGAACTTAAATCAACTTTTAAACCCGTGACATCTGTATATGTTCCAGTTGGAGCAAATGAAACACCCTCAATTGTTGTTGCATCACCAGAAGGAATTAGCTGCACGCTTCGGATAGTACCAGCATCACCCGTACCATCGTGTCTAAACGCAATAGCTTCTCCGGTGCAATCAGAAGATCCACTAGCCAAATAATGAGTTATATTAGTGCCAACTCCGGTATAGCTAGTTTGAGAATTATATGCATTAAAGTTAGTGGGAGCACTTGTCCCATAACCATACACTTGAATTGGTGTATAATTATCAACTGGTTCATTTATTGGTGAGTTGACTTGAACAGCTGATAAATTAACTAAACCTATATTTGAGACAGAGGGACTTATTGATACAGAAATATATTCAGGAACACCAGCTGGAATTGTAAGAGAATTTTGTGCCCCAATTTGAAGAGAACCAACATCATCAAATGTATATCCTGGAACTTCGGTTAAAATACCAGTAGTTGAATCAAATCCAGCAAAATATGAAGCATTTCCAGTTACAGCCGCTTCTACTTGACCGACTGTAGCTGCGTCATCAGCAGCAACACCATCTACAACGTTATTAATCTGATGAGTGCCCATGTTAAGAGCACCAGACATTGTACGTGTACCACTAGCTAATAAGTATTGAATGTGATCATCATTACCCAAACCACTTAATAGACTATGTGTTGTTGCTTCACCAGCAGGAGTATATAACTGAGTTCCACGGAAATCAACATAATCTCCACCATTAACAGAACGAATCCTAGCTTGAGGATCATTTGTATATCCATCGGCTGTTTGAAATACAACAGTACCTAATGCAACAAATTCAGCAAACGGCAATCCTGAAAGACTAGTAATTTCGGTGGAAGCAGCGTTTCTTGCGTCTGTGACATTATTATATTGATTAATACCTTGAATACCAACTACAGGAGAATCCTTATCATTTGTGGCAAAAAAGTGAACTAGAACATAATCATTGTTTGTAACTTGTGTAAACTGCCAAGAACCACCTGTAAATTGATTGTAAGGTAGGCGTCCGTTTGCACCTGTATAGCCAGCAGTTCCGCTGTAAATAACAGGGTACGCATCTGCTGGTTTTTTACGCCATAATTGTCCTTGGCGATATAAAACAGGAATTTGAGCTTGTGGTAAAATCTCAATTAATATATCTTCATCTCTAATTTTACCTTCATCTGCATCAAACTGTGCGTTTGCTGCAAGATTGCCAGTACCGTCAACGCTAAAGTTTTGTAATGCCAAACCACTTAAATATCTAGCACCAAAAACAGTATGAAGATAAGTGTGGGTAGCACCATCCATTGTAAGACCATGACGTTCTTCTGCAAAATAAGAACGGCTATTTGTATCGGTGTTCCAATAAACAATGGAAACTAGTGCATTGTTTTCAAATAATTCTGAACCTAATATTTGTGTAGAACTAAGTGTCCCAGAATCATTAAAATAAATATAATGATTACCAGCTAGATTAGGGATTTGGATACTTTGAGTTGTAGTTTTTGTAAACTTTGCACCCTTTACATAAAAGTCAAACGAAGCTCCAGTAGGAGCAATTGTAAAGGTTCTTGCTGGTGAGGTGTCGCTAAATGAAGTGACAGAATCATCTCGATTAGGAAATCCAGTAGGTTCTTTTGTAACTTGATTTTGAGAAACAAATCTATTAGCTAATTGATCTAATCCTTCAATAACATCGTCTGGTGCTGGTGCCCAGTCGGTAGGATTGGCTGGATTATATTCAATTGTAACAGTTCCAACAATGTCTGTAGTTCCCGCTATCTGACCGATATTAACATCAGGCGAATCTAATGTTACAAAACTACCTTGTGCAGTTAAATCACCATCAATTATTACACTATCGTCAAATGTTTTATCACCAGCAAAATTTTGTGATGTAGTAGAAACTACACCAGGATTTGTACTATCAGCTGGCTCAAGATTTAAAACTTGACCAGATAGAGTTGCGCCATCGGCATTGGGAGAAGACCCAACAGCACTCAAAGTAACTGGATCATGAGAAGATTGATCAATTGTAATACCAGCAGCACCAGCATCAATTGTAGCAACGCCAGCTTGATTAGGTGCTTTTAATTGCCAACTATTGCGATCTGGAGTAACCTTAACAAATCCAGCAATAGCTAAATTTTCTTCTATTTCAATTCCAGCATCAGAAGCAGAAGCAGCTGCTCCTCCATAATTTATAGTTATGTTTTTATCTGTTACGTAAAGAATATCACTTTGAACTAAAACAGTCGCACCGGGGGCACCGATGTTAATATTATCAGCAGTCGCGCCGATTGTAAGGGTATTGGTGGAAGAATCAATTCCACCTTTAGCATCAATTGCCCCTTCTACAATAACGTCATCATTAAATGTTTTATCACCAGCAAAGGTTTGGGCTGAAGTGGATACAGCACCGGGATTAAGCGCATTTGCTTCATTTAAATTAATTTCTGTTCTAGAAATGTTACCATCTACAACACTAGTTAAACTAAGACCTTCTGGGCTATCTCCACCAAATGCACCTATTTGAAATCCACTATCAACCCAAAGAGAAGCGTCATCGTACCAAACGTAAACTCTACTAGTGTCTAAAACAATACGAGCATCACCCGGAGCGTTTCCTACTAATGGCAAGGACGCTTCATCGGCTACAGGAGATTTCCATTGAACAGCACCAGCAGGACCACCTCCGCCCGTTAAATCGAAGCCCCCAAAAATCAAAGGATTAAAGCGCATCATAAAAGTTCCTTCGGAATTTTATTATTTTTTTTAATATTATCAACTGCCCATAATGGTTGTAGGTTTGTATAGTGGCAGCATTCAAAGAATTTTTCTTCTGATATTTTAATTGCAACGCTTAATGGAAATATATGGTCAATATGCCACTCACCATAGTTTTCCCAAGACATACCGGGGTAAAATTTATTTTCTATATGAGCTTTAAATGTTTTAAAATCACAGCCCAATTTTTTACTTTTAGATTTTAAATTATTTTTTCTAATCATATGTGCAACTCTAGTTCTTGCGTATTTTATTGCTCTAGCACATGGATCTTCTTTTAATCTTTTTTTAATGTATTGTTTTTTCTTTTCTCTTCTTTTGATTAGTTTTTCTTCTGTGTCTCCGCCTTGCCAATTATTAGCCTGTTCTTTTGTTTTACCCAATTTAGCTAATCTCATTTTTTCTCTAACAACTGGATCTTTAGCTGGGTTTTCAAACATATTTCTATATTTTAAGCAGTCGGATAATTTTCTTTTTTTAATCTTTTCTTTTTTTGGTCTAGGTGGTTTATTCTTTTCTGCACAAGATTGACAATTTCCACTATTATTGTCTTTAATTATATTCCAAGCCTGAGCATAAGAAATTTCTCTTTTATTAGAACAAGTCAAACATGTCACAATAAAACGAGTTTTACGTTTATTAATAGTGGGGTCTATCGGAGTTACTATATCTTTGTATTTATCCCACAAATTAATCACAAATCACCTATTAGGAAATACGTTCAGCAGAAATCATTTGTGCTCTAGTGCCGTCTGTATAAATAATTCTTAAAGAGTAAAGAGCAGTTCCACTTTCTGAAAAACTGTAGGTTTCTGTGTCGTTTGCAATAGTAGTTGTTGAAATAGCTAATTCAACTTTACGTCCAATTTTACCAGTCAAAAAACCATCAACACTAAGAGTTGCGTTAACATCGTTGTATGAACTCTGCATCGTTTGTTCATAATCAAGGTGGGATAATGGCTTTTGAGTAATGGACATATTATTTACCTTTTTTCATTGTAGCTTTTGTCTTTGAGAACTTGCGAGATTTACCTGCTGAACTTAATGAAGCAGCAACCGCTTGCTTACGGGGATAACCAGCCTTGATCATTTCTCTAATATTCTCACTGATCGTTTCTTGGCTCTTTCCCTTTTTGAGCGGCATTATTTAATCCTCTGTTTGATGAGATATTGGCGAGCTTCAGAAACTGTTCCAATGTCGCTTAAAAGATTCTGACAACCAGAACTATAACCACCTTGCTTTACAAGCATATCCACCATAGAACAAAGTTCTTTTTCCTTACCAAGAAGGATAGTAAAGTATTCTTTGTTTTCCTTTACTTGTGAAGGCATTCCTTGCATGGAGGACATAACCATTTGCATTACTTGGTTAATGTCGTATGATCCATAGAGAGATACATACTTCTCACCAGCACGGTCATATTCACCTTGTAAAGCTTCGTAGAAATCACCAAGAGCATCGTGATCTTGAAAAAAGAGGGAACCTTTTACATTGTGGTGCATAGCTTGTGATATAATTTGCATCATTCGGAGTTGGGCAACAAGTTTAAGGAATAGCTCTTGTGGATTCATATTTTAATTTCTCCATTAAGCGTTTATAAATGTTGTATATTGCCACGTGTTTGTTGAAGTATTGTGCGTATACAATCTTCCTGCTGATATACCAATTTGACTTGCTGTTACATTACCTGTTGCACCTGTTAAAATACCATCATTTAAAAATGAATCTATTCTTAATATAGCGGGAATATATAAACCAGAAATTCCAGCTGATTTAGCTCTTTTTTGTTGTCCTACTTCTGTTTGTAATACGTTTATTGAACAATTTCCATTAAAATAAATAGTGCCTAAAATGGGGTTTATATTTCCGGTTGCTGCGTTATATGTTGATAAGGCTCTTATACCACACCCCATACCAAAATATATAGCACTAGGACTACCTTTACTTACACCAGCAAGAGCGCCTCCACCCATTGCAATTATATTATTAATCAATGCATAACCTTTAAATACAATCGTCCCAGCATTTCCACCAGTAACACCAGCAAAACTAGATGGCGTACCATATGCTTGTATTTGTCCTATAACACAAGAACCACCTATATAAACAGGACCGCCCTTTCCTCCTTTTGCAACAGTTGCGTTAGCACTAGAAAGAACACTTCCGCCATATGTTTGAATAAGACCAAATACTTCATCAGAAGTACTAGAAGAAAGAGTACCCGCATAAAAATTACCATTGATAAAAACTTTCCCACCATCTCCAGGGGAAAGAGATGTAGTTCCATTTCCCCCTGTATTTACAAAATTGCAATGCCCCGATACACTGCCATAAATCATTATACTACCAGCATTTCCACCATTAAAACTATTACCTGAAGCGTACACATATAAACTAGGATTGGGGCTAGTATCAGTAGTTATGTTACCACCAACAGTTAAATTACCACCGTTAGCCTTACTTAAAGAAGAAGTTGTTGTGTCAGCACCCAAAGAAATAACATTACTATAAACATAATTGGTGGCATAAATAGAACCATTGACAATTAAATTATTTCCAGCTTGTGTTGATCTTCCTCTAAATGTATAACTTTCAGAAAGAGTATAAGTAAGAGTAAAAGAATCACCTACAGCAAAAGGCGGGATTCCACTATCACCAACATAAATTTCATTTGAACCAACAATTTCGATATTATTAGAAAAAGATTGCCCCGATAGTGCGCCAGAAGTAAATGTAACCGTTAAATAATAATTATAATAAGTTAAGTTGATATTTTTTAAAACATAGGGATCAAATACATTGCTAATAATTAACGTTAAATCTCCCATTGAAGGTGAGGGAAAAATAGATCCCAAATTACTCGATCCAACACCAGCTGTACTGCTTCCAACTGTTGTTGTTGTTGTTCTAGATGTAGTATTAAGTTGTCCTAAATAATAATCACCATCAATTGTTAAGGTTTGTTGTGTTGTTGTACTATAATCAAAACCATTAGAAACACGAACATCACCCCTAATTGTAACAGCTGGAGAACCAGAAGTAAAAACATCACCCAAAACAGTAAAATCGCCATTAATAGTGACAGACGCACCACTAAGAGTACAATCACCTAAAACAAGAACAGAACCATTATATGTTCCTGTCAAAACAGCCCCTGCTGGAAGAACATTCGAATTCCCCCCAGTAAGCAAACTCCATTTTCCAGCAGCAAGATCAGTTGCAAATGATAAACTAGATGTATGAGCGATTAAACACAAATACAACGCATTACTTTGAATCACTATTTGATTTAAAATATAAGATTGACCAGAGGCCCATATTGTTGCTAGTTCTTGACTAGAAGTAAAGTGTTGTAAGGTTCTATTAAATGCCATTTTCTTCTCCAGTTACAATCGGTTTAACCACCAAAGAATCTTCTTGTTGAATCGGTACTTCGGTTGGTGTTTCGTTAACAAGCTCGGGTTCTAATGCCACTTTTGGTTCAAACCAAGGAATATGTGGATTTTGCTGTGCCGTTGTTGGGACAACCCATCCATTTTCTTCGTCTGTAATTGTTTTTTTTGTGCTATCGTTTATTTTAGTTCCGTCAAAATTTAACCCTAAAAGTGCCCTAGATTCTTTTAATAAAAACACAACGCGCTCGTAATTTTGTTCAGATACTTCACATTGTGTTGTTTCTTCGGCACGAACAGCGATACCAAGCGAATCACAAATATGGTTACCGTTAATATCTACTATGTATTCATTTTTAAAAATTGTAATTTTCATAATATTATACTTTAATTATGTAGTTAACATAAGCATTTTTAGGGCGGGTTTCATTTCCACCGTCAGATGGAACAACAGTTGCACTAGGTCCGCTTGTCCCAGGAGACTCAGAAACAACAACAGTTGCACTAGGTCCGCTTGTTCCTGGTGCTTCTGAACTAATGATAGTACCGGATGCGGCATTTACAGTTACTTGCGTATCGGCCTGATTTTGAGTAGTAGTTTGTACGCCGGTTCTAGATATCGTTCCAGATACAGCACCAGCAGCTTGTCTTATTGTATGATTGTGGTTACCACCACCATGGCTGTGCGCGTTTACTGTATGACTATGACTACCACCACCGTGGCTGTGTGCATTTACAGTGTGGCTGTGGCTACCACCACCATGATTGTGAGAAGAAAAATTTTCACTTTGTATAGAACTGACACTATTCCCGGTATTTCCACCAGCATTCATTGCTGTTCTTGTTAATTTATCGGGGTCATTTGAAGAAACACCAGAAACACCACGTAAAAAAACACCCCTATAATCAGGGACATTAAAAGTCGTTGCATTGTCCCCATATCCACAAGAAACACCTATAGCTAAAAATAATCTAGAATAAACCGATCTACTTACGGCAGACCCATTACAAATTAACCACCCATCGGGCGCAGTTGCCCCAGCATATGGTAAAACTATTCCAGCTGGAAAAACATCATTTACTAAAAAACTCATAATTCACCATTAAATTAAATAAAAGTTAGTTCCATTACTAGTAATTGTTAATGAATCGTATTGTGAAAAAATTACTCTAGAAGCAGATCCATCAATTGTACCACTTGGTGGGCTGATTGTAATAACACCAGCACCAGCATCAACTTTCTTGATATTAAAAATTTTACCAGCTGTGGGGGCGGGGAGTGTTATAGTAATCCCACCAACACCACCTGTTGCTAGAACAATACTATTACCGTTTGTTAGAATTGTATTAGATGAGACAGAGGTTACATTGGCATAAACAAAAGCATCAACTTCTGATGTAATTTTTACAGCAGTTGATCCACCTGCGCCATTAATAACCATTCTGTCAGATGCACAAGCGGTTCCAACAGGAACAACCCATTGCCCAGCATTACTAGGTGCTGTTTGTGTATAAGCGCCCGGAGTTAGAGCATCAACGAAAACAGATTGACCGATGGTGAAACTTGCACCAGCAATTGTTATCTCTCCGCCAACCTGTACGCGGGAGGTATCAAGAGCTACACCAATAAAACCAATCTTATTATCATCACCAGCGTCAATTAATTGAGCGTTTCCTGAAGAATCTAGATAAACTGGTTTACCCGCTGCAACACCGGCCCCAGCACCAACAACGTTGATTGTAGAAGATCCGCTACCAGAGCCGCCGACAACATACCATCTAGCGTCTGTAGAATTATAGATTAAGAAAAGAGATGCTCCGTTTTCTAGTGAAACAGCACCACCTGTTCCTGTAACAACCCTATCAACAGCGGTTGCAGAACCAGATTGATTTTGAACTATTACATTAGCGCCCGTTAGATTAGAAAGAACAAGGTGCTGTCCATTTAATCCTGCTGCAATACCATTAATTGTTCCAGAACCACTATTTAAACGAGCAAAAGATTTTGTTGTAGTTATGGTAGAAGAAACACCAAGACTCTGCATTTCAGTACGAAGAAATCCCGAAGTAACAGCGTTTGCTACAGTACCAACGGTAGTAACACCCAAACTATCAATTGTAACTTCACCTGAAACAGTGGTTGCTGTGGGGATGCTAGATGCATTGCCTAATAGAATTTGTGCAGAGGAAAGAATGACATCAGTAAGAACACCAGACGCATTGTTAAGAACAACAGAATTAACAGTACCAGAAGCTAGTTTGCTTCGCGCAATGTTCGCTCCTACTTTAATATCACCATCTTCAATGTTTGAGAGAGTATTTAAATCAGCATCAATTGTTTTATTTGTAAGAATCGCGTTGTGTGCTTCTGTTACAATAGACGAGGCAGTTAAACCATTGTGATAATTTAACACACCAGTCGACGGTCTTACAATAGTGTGAGTTCCAGTTCCCTGAGAAGATAAATTTTCAGCAGACCCACCCGATGATAATGATACTTGAAATGTATTTGCTGTTGCAGAAATTATGTAATAGTTAGTAGACGATACAAGCGGGGAAGGAAGAGTGCCTGAAGAAGAAAAATTAACAATATCATTATTACTAAAACCATGTGAATTTATTGTTATAAATTCTGTGGATATGTTTACAGCTGCTGGTGCAAATTGTCTTGATGTATAAGAAACATCAAGATCTCCTTTTTCGCTTGCAGTTGAAGCAGCTTTAGGTACGATCCTCAATCCTTCAATAAATTTACGAAAATTTAATGCCATGTAAGCCTCTTAACTTTGCTGTAAGGTTTGAGCGGAGAAGCTAACCTTACCTGAACTATATCCCGCTAATGTTGGGGTTGTGAGTTGAACTTGACCAGCTGAAGTTATATTAAACGTACAATCAGCATCACCAACATAATCTCTTGTTAATGTCCAAGCTGAACCATCATAAACTACTGTAATATTACCAGCTTCACTAACAGTTGAACTTCCAATCCGGATTACGGCGTATTTAATATAACCAGCACGAACCGCAGAAGTTGGAAAGTTTAAATCTGTAATGTCTAAATTTGTGTTAACATCGCTAACTAAGTTAAATACTTGAGGTGCAATGTCGTATGGCCCAACAGCAGATAAGAGAGCCTGTTCTGTGGCTTGGGCAAATTCAATAACTGCCGGAGCCCAATTAGGTGACTCTCCAGAGGAGGGAAATTCAATGGGCGTGCCCTGAATAGTAATTGTTACACTCATACTTTTATAGTTGTTAAATACTCAAAATTATATTATTTTTTATATACTAGGCGTAGTTTACCACAATCATATACTCGGTATAGACCATCTTTTAGAGAGTGTTCATGCTCAGTCATTCCAATTGGAGTATTCACCAACGCCTTTTGTCTAGATTGTTTGGATATAATGATCGCTTTCTTAGAGTCATAATAAAAATAATCTGGAGGTAGTATCCCATCTAAAACCCAGCCATTTTTAATCCAAGAAGATCCATTGGACCACCTTAAATCAATCCATGTAATAAGTTCACTATATTTATTGCTTGCAAATTTAGTTAATTTAGTAATTCCACCAGCAACAGTATAGTTTTCCTTTACACAATACCTACTAATGACATATTCTTTGTTTTTTCTATGATGCTTTCCGATTGTAATTACAGACAGTAATTCGTCGTTAAAGTATAAACCAATTGCTTCTATAAATGAACACGACCCTAAAATGTGATATTGATTTAAAAAATACTTAGCTTCTTTTTTAGGAACTTGTCTTATTTCACATTCCCTTCCGTATATTCTTATTTCATTTTTACCTAATTTAGATCGTAGAAAGGACTTTACTTGATTGCATTTATTCTTCCATTCAAAATCAAATATATGAATTAAATCCAACCCAGCTTCTTTTGCTATATTTGTTTTATCTAGGTGATATTTAGGATACATTTTTTTATTGTATTCTGAATGCCAAAAAGCACCGTTATATTCAATAGCTATATTATACTCTTTAATTTTTAAATCAATTTGTTTTGGGTTTTTTCCACCAATAAAAGAAGATTCTGCTGTAATACCAATAGATTCTAGCCATTTTTTTATTTGTAGTTCGCCTTCCGATACAAAGAAATTACCATTTTGTAATAGTGTATTTAGATATTTTTCTTTTGTTTCTGGTAAAGACGCTGGATTCTCTACTCCATATTTTTTTAAATTCGACTCTTTTAAGCCCAATTTAATTTTTTCAGAAAACATGGGATTAGATACACCATGATTTGTAATGGTTGTTGAAATTTGTTTTTTTCTTAATTCTGGACTATGCATGGGGGATTCAACCCCATAATTAGACTTTAATGTGTTTTTTGATTTGTTGAGAAACTCTTTATTTTGTAGTGCGTGTTCAACGCCATACTTTTCTTTCATTGTAGAGCGAGCTTTTTTACGCACTTCTACAGCGGCACCGGCATTAGCAACTCCATATTTTGATAGGTTGGTGGATTCTCTGCGTTTTTTAACAGAGTTCGGATGCGTGCTTGCGTTTGCTTGTTGTAAAGCCTTAAAAGAAGATACAAATTCACCGAATTCATCATCAATAAAGATCAATTTAGTATCTTTATTATATATATCTAATTGATTTAATTTGAGTTTAACTCCATCTGGAGTCCAATATTTACTTTCATTTCTTTTTTGAATTACACCTTTGGGTCTTGCCATAATTTTATTGTATATTGGTTAAGCTGTGTTTTCAAGATTGAGAAAGAAAATAAAAAAGAAGGAGGATACAATTAAGTATCCCCCTTCCCCAATGTTACTGATTAGCTATTAACAATGTCAGTAATAATGGTGTTACGACCGGGAGCCTGACAGAAGAGGGCCTGATCGGTGTAAAGGCGTAGCTCGTAAGCCGCGCTGTTCTCTAGGTCACGGAAGAACTCTTCACCTTGACCGGGACGCTTGAAGGTGATATCGGTAGAACCGACGCGCATCCAGTCTTCAACGTTAAGAAGATAAGCATATCCTTGCTTAACATAAAGAGACGGCTCAATTTCAATCTCACCATTTTGTGAATGGAATTTGAGTGATTTTGATCCGTTTTCCATTTTAGCAGGACTGTAGCTCTGATCATACTTGCGTAGAGCAGCTTGGTCGGTGAGCATATTCTGCCAAGAACGGACGTTGACTAGAGCAAGAAGTGTACCTTCTTGACCTTTTTCAACGGCACGGGTTGCAGCCTGTCCGAGTTTGGTAAAGGATAGAGCAGCTGAAGCTGCGCTATAGGTGTTACCACGGAAGAGGTTGTAAGTTCCAACGTCGATGTTGAAGAGTGAACCTGAAGAAACGGTTAGAATCTTGTGGATTCCAGCGAATTCGTTTCCGTAAGCCCCTTTGTGCCAAATAATATCACCAGAAGCGATGAGAGCAGCAACAGAAGAGTCACAGGTAACAGTCTGAGCAGACATGTCTACTGAAAGAACCTTAACAGATGCTTTTAAGGCACCAGTTGAAGGATCGCGAATTTCAATAGGCATTCCTTCTGCCCCTGCCCAGATACCAGGTGCCCATTCACCGGTTTCAATGGTGATAACTGCACCAAGTGCGGAGTCAACAACAGCATATCCAACCTGACCATAGAGCATTTCGATTTCGAGCTTCTTGGCCATAGAACGGAGCATGTTTGCCACTAGGAATTTAGTAGCATCCATGAAAGCCTTCTGACCACCGAGAGCAGCACGAGAAGCAGCGACATAGCCAAGGAGTGAACGGAGAACGGCTGGAGAGCCTTTCACCTGAGCGTCTTTGACTTGTCCTGCGACTGGAGCTTGTAAGTTAACAAATTCAAATACTTAATGTATTTGTGTGGGGCTCTTTATCCCCACAGTCCCATATTTCTATGGGATTGGACTATCTTTTTTTCCAAAAACAGCTATAAAATAATTTACCATTGATTTATCTAAATTCATTAATTTAGCAATCTTATGTGGCGTATTATTATTGATATGTAAAGAAAGAATTTGTTCTTTCATTTCCATATACTTTTTTGGAAATCGAGGACTCGTGGAAGGATTATTAACATTTTCAGTCTCACCTTCTAGTCTCTGCGCGTGTCCAGAGATTTCTTCTGAACTTCCGCTCTGATTGGCATGAGAAAGATATTCAAACTTAAAATTTTTACGAATAACATTATATTTACAACTAGCTAAAATACTACTTCTAGAAATATTTAATTCTTTGCAAGCATTTTTAAAAGAACTAAAAACATATACTTCTGATGTAATTGTATTTATCGCTTTCACACCAACAATATGATTTGTCGATTCTTTGTTTAATTTTTTATTTCTCATTTTTTGTTTTGTTTCGTTGTCAAAAGTGTAATCATTACCACCAGTGGTTAAATTATAACCATTTGGGCGTAATGTATTATAAAATTCAATAAAATATTTTTCATAATAATTTAATGAATCTTTATCAAAACAAGAAATAATTTCTTCAAATATAAAGTTATTAAGGCCGTATTTTTTAAAAGCCTTACCCAAAATACCAGATTTTGTCCACTTGTGTGCACCCCAACGTAAACGAACATTACGTTTGGTTTGACCAACGTATTGTTGTCCGTTAACTTTGTTAGTGATTAGGTAGATTAATCCGTATTTCATTTTATCTTTCTTTTAGCGTTCCAGGTTTTTTCCTCAATTTTCACTATACTGTTACCAGTATAGGGCCCTTAACTTAACAAGTCAAGGCGTCTTCGTCTGATCCGGCAAAAGTCACTCCGTGTTCTAACATACTGTTATCATTGAGTTTTTCTCAATAGGCTGGTCATTTCTGCCAACCTCTACCGTTTCATTTTGTTATTTCGGTAGTTCGGACTATCGCATCAACTTTCGTTGCCAACTCGTTTAGTCTCTCACGGTGCTTTCGCTTCCGCCTTGTCACCCTCTACAGGGCTTCCAAGTCAATTAGAGTCGGTTTAGGCTCGGCTTAGAAGTTAACCGAGGATAATTGGCTGGTGATATAAATTCCCAGGTTGCTTATCCTTGCTCATGAACTTGATCTTATTTAGCAACTTAACCCCATCTGGGATTAACTCTGCAAGACGATCGGCATAAGTTTCTTTGAAAAATCCATTCAATGTTCCAACGGTATTATTTGGAGTACCGTAAGTATTTGCACTTGCCATATACTATATTTCCTTTCTATTAATTATTCTTTTACAACGTATTTTAAAATAACACTGTCGGCAGCAACCATAGCTGCACTGAGTGTTAGAGTTACTTGTGAATCAGCAACGCCGCCAGAAGGAGTTCCAATTGCAATTCCAGCTTGAGCGATTAGATAAACACCAACGCTGTCGTCACAATGTAAAGCAGCCCGAACTTCAGCAACAGGCTCACCCACTTGAATTACAACATTGGTTCCTGCCCCAAGAGCAATAACACCAATGTCTGATAGTTTTAAACAAAGTTCCTGCACTTTTAGTGCAACCGAAAGAACTTTGTCGTCTTTTGATTGATAAGAAATTGACATATTATTTCCTATATTTGGTTAAATGGTTAATAGTTAATTGCCTTGTAATCTTCTTAGATATTTCCACTCAGTATACCTGGTTATGGAAAGTCTTAGTTGACTACCCTATAAAACAAACGATCAAACTCCGAAAAAGTCCTTATAAGACATTTTCTTTTCAGGTTCTTTTACAGAAGTTTTACCGCCCGTATCTTTTACTGCTTTAGCCGAAGAAACAGCAACTGCTTCTTTAGCCTTAGCAAGATTCTTTTTACGAAAATTAGCTAAACGCTGCTTTCCTAAAAACTGTTCTAATGCCTCATCTGGCATAGCGTTGATGAGGGTTTGAATATCTTTTTCAAGTTCTTGTTTTACAAGAGGAATAACATCTTCAGCAGAAACATCATATCCTTCTTGCAAAGCTACAAGCATATAATCTGCAATCTTCTTAACCACATATGGTTCTTTAGGAAGATTAGAGCTTTCTAAAGCAGCGGTCATTTGCTGATCGTACTTCTCGTATGCTTGCTCTTGTAGTCGTTCAAATTCTTTTTGTTCGAATTGTTGTTTTTCTTGTTCACGTTCTTGTTTAAGAGAACGAAGTTCTTCTTCGATTCGTTCTTTTTCAAGTTGTTCAGGTGATTTTTGGGAGTTTTCAATTTCTTGTTCAATAATTTGTCTTGCTAATTCACGTTCATCAATACTAAGTTCTTTAAGAAGCTTGCGAGGGTTTTTAGTGCCTTCGGTGATTAGCTGACGAATTTCTTTTTCAAGCTGGGCATATTCTTGAGCGCGTTTTGTTCCCATGCGTGACATTTGAAGGTGGCGCTTCATGTATTCAATAGCTTCAGGATCATCTGGAATTTCAAATGGAAGATCTTCATCAATCTCACGTCCATCTACTTTTAGACGGAGAGAACGAAGCCTAGCTGCTTCTTTAACGGCAGCTTTTGCTTCTTGACTAGAGTTTTGGGTTGTTTCTGGGGCATCTGCAATTTCGGCAGAAGAAGATTCGAATACCTCGCTTGAGGTTTCGGGACTAGCTGATTGTACAGCTTGTGCTGATGAATTATCCATAATATGATACCTTTTTTACGCCCTTACGGGTAGTTTAAAGTGAACCGCTCGACATGAGTAGGTTTCTATTATAGTTGTTAATATTATTTACCTTTCTTAATATGCTTTTTAATTCTATTAAACCGTTTCTTATCAGAATACAATTCTTTATATAATGGCTTTGTTGATTCGTATGTGTTAGAAGATGCTGACATATATTATTCCTCAGAAGCTGGCATCCTATTTTTCTTTTTTTGTTCAGTTAGCATATTATTTAAACGTCTGTATTTAGCTAATTCAGCTTCTTCTTGTTCTTGTGTTTGCGTTGAAGTTGGACGTAATAATTCAAGAAATGGAGCAGCTCTTCCTGCTAGTTTTCCAGCCATTCCTAATCCAGTTTCAGCAATATCAAGACCTACTTCTGGAATGTTGCCCTCTTTCACATCCATAGCAGCACCAACAGCACCTAAACCTGTTGCAACTTTAGGCAAAGCCCCAAGAACTTTTTGTGTTCCACGTCCCATAGATGACTTTAAATTTGAAAATTGTTTTTCTCTAGCTATTTGATTTTTGATTTTACCAATATCAACATCCCTAGCGCCTTCGGGGTCTTTTATGACAGGAGTTGTATCCATAGGCATACCCTGCTCTAACCATTCACGCACTCTTTTAGTGGATCGGGATGCTTCACTCAATCTTTCCATTTCTTGGAGTGCTTCTGCTTTTGTTGCTTCGTCAATATTAATACCAGCTTCTTTAAATTTATTAGCAATTAGTTCACCAGAAACACCCGCTTGTTTTAATTCTTCTGCGAAACTTGGTGGTGGGGAATATTTTCCACCAATATAAGAAGCTTTACCTAGTCCCTCACTGGGATATTTTTTTTCAATTTCAAGTGCTTCCATTGCAATTGGGTCTTCATAAATATCTTTTGCTAGTGTCCTACCTCTAGATTTTATATCTTCCAATGTCTTTTGTTTTAAATCAGGTGGTAAATCTTCTAGACTTTTCCCAAAATAAACAGTATCTTTTTGTTTAGCTAAATCTTCAAGATTTTTTGTTTGTTGTTGAGCAAATTCTTCAAATTGAAGTTCTTTACGGCGAGCATTTTCAAGATCTCGAAGAAGTTTTTTTTCTTTTTGTTCTGAAGTCATATGAGTAATATCGGTTGCATCTGGGTCTGCTTCTAATATTTTTTTTGCCTTCGCCATATATTAATCCTTTAATCTTTTCTTTAATTTAGAGAATCGCACTTTGCTTGTTTTATGACCAACTTTTTGTTTATCAGCAATAGCTCTTTTTCTTTCAGAAGAAGATAGCTCTGACCACGTTTTGGGTGTGTCGGATGTAACTTTTTTAGATGGTCTGCATTTAGGAGTGCCTTTAGTGGTGCCTGATCCACATTCGTCACCCTTTTGGTTAGTCCATTTTTCAGCAAACCATCTTTTGAGGCTCATTTATAACCACCACCACGAGCCTTATATGTTTTAACAATCCAAGCAGATGCATATGCAGAAGGAAAACGATCAAATTTTTGTTTAGCTTCAGCTTTAACACGAGAATATAAAGCAGAATCTGTTGGCTTAGACCCATCAGAAGTTTTACCTAATGATTTTTTTAGGTTTTTAAATTTAGACATAAACATTATTCTTCTGAAGCAGGTACTCTATTTTTCTTTTTTTGTTCTGGTGTTTCTTCTAAAATACGAGTTGCGTTTGGGTCTTCATTTAATTTTCTTTTTAAGTTTGCCATACCTTACTTCTTACCAGCTATGTTTCTTTTTTTAATTGAATTTTTCAAACCACGAAACTTTTTAATATAATCAGAATCATCTAAATCATCTTCATCAATACTTGAAGCTAATTTATTATGCCCTTGATTCCACATATAGGCAGCTTTTTCTTCATCATTTTTCGAACGTTTTAAAACGCGAGTTGCAATATCATCTGCTAAATTTTGTTCTATTCGATCTTGATTTGCTAAAAATTCTTTTAATTGCTCAGGATTCATTTGTTGCATTAATGCTTCATCTGGACCGATTTGCCCCTTTAGCTCGCGTCTTTTAATAAATTCTTGAGCTGTTTTAGGCATGATTCCATATTCACCTATAGCAGCATCTCCTTCATGAATGCCAGATTTAATCGTTGTGTGATCTAAATCTTTTCCACCAGAAGATTCAATTTGTTTTATAATATTTAAAAAATGTTTTTTATCCATACAATTAAAACGCAATACCTTTTAATTTTTTAATGCTAGGTTCATGCATTTTTTTTAAAAATTCTTTAGGGTGTTCAGAAGCTTGTTTTTCAGCAGTAGCTTTCTTTTTAATAACTTTTTTAAGTCGCTTAAATTTAGACATATTAATCTCGCTTGGATTTGTTGCCAATACATTTCCATTTACGGCGGCTTAAATTGTTTGGGGAGTTGCTATCACTACGCCAATCGCCTTTGATTTTATTTGATCTAGCACAATATGCGTCCGCTTTAGACGTGGAGGGTCTTATGCGATCACCACCATCAGATGCTTTACCAGCTTGTCCATAAGACACCTTGCGTGTCCTACCACCAACGGTTTTAATAATCTTTGTAAATCGTTTACCCTTAGCTGGTTTTGCCATAATTATTACCTAACGTATAGTTGTTATTTTATAAATAAAATGTATAAAAATAATATAATATTAAAAAATACTGAGGTAATAAAGGCTTTTTTATAAGAATTATGTAGTTTTTTATGTTGCCTATGGGCAACGCTTAAATCAATGAATTCTTTTTTTGGTTTGTGTTCTTTTGGATTTTTTTTAAATATAACAACGGCCATATTATAAGTTGTTAAAATAAAAAAAAGGATGGGGCATTTCTGCCCCATCCCCTATTATATTAATTTAGTATATATTAAGCTAAAGTAAAATCAAAGGAAGAAACTCCTTCAATTTCTGATCGCTTAACAACAAGAAGACTTCGATCTGGTTTAGATATAATCACCTTGTGAAGTTCAAAAACATCACCAGTCATCATTCCAGAACGTAGTTTCATTGCTTTCTGTGATTCAAAATCACGGAAAGATGCCACTAAACGCTTTGAGCTGCCTTGTTTTTTATAAATAAAGGTAACAAGTTCCCAACTAGATTCACTTGAGAATTGAGCATCAGCTGCTACTTTTGGTAGTGCTTTTACCATATCCTTGGTCATTTCAACTAAAACGGATTGACCTGGAATTGGTTGAGTTGCAGAAACTAATGCTTTATCTACAGTGACGTTATTTTCTGAAGTTCCAAGTGGAACATAAAAACCAGTGTTTCCTCTTCCACCACTAACTTTATTTACGTTATTACGAACAACAATTCCTTCTTGACGGCAACGTATTGCAAAGTTAGCAAAAACGGTATTCGGTTCCCCAGCACCAAAAATACCATCAATTTCGTTATTTTCAACTAATCCACCAAAGGATTCAATTGTAACAGCAGAATTGAACATTGATTTGTTACCAGTAGCACTAATAACAGCACCAGATTGACCTTTAATCAAATTGTTTTTAAAGGTGAGGTTTTTGAAGTTATTATTTTGTGGTGTAGTATTTGTTCCAATGTAAACAAAGTTTCTTGCAACGTTTGGTACAGAATACGCAATATTAACTACAGTAAAACTAATTGTTTGCCCAACAGTTCCAGAAATAAGTTTATTAATTGTAACGTTATTTCCAGACACAGATTGAACCTGCCCCTGACTAGTCCAAGCAGATGAAGTCATTGAACCACCAACAACAATACCTCTTGTGCTTCCTACTTGTATAACAGATTGAGCACCAATCGAAACAATGGTTGCGTTTGCTGTAAAAGTGCTGAATCCAGGCACATCTGCTGGTTCGCTACCAACGAATGTTTTTCCATCGAAAACGCAGTTTTGTATTACTCCATTATCTGAAAGGGTTGTACCACCAGACATAACAGCAGAGTCACCATTCGCAGTGAATCTACAATTTTCAATTAAGAAATTAAGATATCCACTACCACTAGAGTTACCAAAACCTAAAGCAGCACCTTCCTGCCCAACGCTTCCGTCAAATCCAATAGCGGTTAAATTACGAATAACCATTCCATTTGAATTTTGAGTAAAAGCAATGGTAGCGGGGACGCTGCTGGTATTTATCGTCTGTGTAATTGATACGTTTGTTCTTGCTGCTTTAAAGCTAAAAACAACTTTTGAACCAGTTGCACTGACAGGAGTTGATAGTGTAATGACCTTAGTAGTAGCATTAATAGCAGAAATAACCGATTCAACGCCACTCCCTACAATTTTTTGTCCAACAACAATACCAGTAACACTTGGTAGTGTGATTGTTGTACTTCCTTGTGTTACGTTTGCAGCTAATTTAAAAGACAATACAACACCTGATCCACCAGCAGAAGTTGCTGCATCTAAAGTGATAACCCTAGTGGTTGCATTGATTGCTGTAATATAAGCATTAACACCAACACCTTCTACTTTCATTCCAACAACAAGACTTGTTGTGTTTGGTAATGTAATTGTTGTTACACCAGAAGCAACTGTTGTTGTTTTAGAAACAACAGTAGGATCTGCCGAAGCTACTGTGGGCAATGATACGCGGAATTGTGTTGCGCTAATAATTTGCGAAACCCGCGATCCAGATGTAATATTAGTTCCACTTACTGATTTACCACGAACTAAAGCGGCAGTTGATGAAACTGTTATAACATCTTCTCCTGAAAAGAAAGAAGAACCAGTAAGAACATCATTTGCTAGTTTGCCTTGAAGAACGGTAAGATCTTTTCCAGCACCTTGCATTGTTATGGTTTTACCCATAAAATCAATGTTTTCGTTCCAAGTACCTTCGCCGATATTAACAATATCACCAGTAACTGCATCGTAAATAGCAGACTGGATTTGTGTGTGGGTTCCAGACCCATCTTTTTTTACATAAAATGTAGACATATTTTTTTTCCTTTTTATTTAACCGATCTGGAATTAGATCGTTATATAAGAAGCAAAGGGGCTAGTGATTTCTCACCAGCCCCTAAGCTAAACTAAACTGCTAAGTTATTAGCTAACTTGGCAATCTTCGCTCTCAATTTCAACAGGGAGAGCTTGTCCTGAGTTCTTACCTTTAAGGTCAACGGCGCGAGCCTTTTTAACCGTAATTTCAGAAGTTTTTGCAGCAACGCGAAGACCAACGGCCTTTTCTTTGCCTTCAAGAGCTTCAGCACGAACGTTTTCAACTGATACGTCGGATGACTTACCGCGAATTTCAACGCCAGCAATCATGCTACCTGATTTACTGTCTGCAACAAGAACATCTTCAATAGATCCATCGGTACATCCGTTAATGGAAACACCGCGAATTTTATGAACACCTGATTCTGGTTCAGACTCTTCATTGACACCGAATGCAACTTGTTGTGCATCCGAGCCTAGAGACTTAATAGAATCTTTTGCATCAGCAGTCTGGTGATCTTTAATCACAACGCGCTCAACGCTGAATCCAGCGGCACTGTCAATACGAACACCGAAAGAACCTTTATGAACGTGATGTTGTCCATCGAGGTTACGAACGAGTTTGTAGGTGACTGGACCACTTCCTGAACCGAATCCGAGTAGAGAAGCGCACTGTTCATAAGTAACAGGAGTTTCGCTGTCGGCAGTTACAAGAGCTAAAGTTTCAGAGTTAACAAGTTTTAGCTTGAAGAGACTGTCGCTTAGATCTGGCAATAGAGCTGCTGAGTAAGCAACGGTTTGACGACGATCAGTTCTAGCTGCTGCTTGTTCAAGAATTTTATCTTTGTCGATAGACAAAGATCCATCTGCTTTTTCAAGCCAAGGATAAATTTCACCATAGCCATAATAAGTGCCGTCATCTTGGAAAATATCTCCCTGATAACCACCTTTTAGACCAACGTGGTTAGCAGTAAGAGCACCAAGAGCACTCATCATTGATTTACGAAGTGCAAGAACACCGATATCAATGTTTGAATTATCAACGCCACCTAGCTGTGCTTGTGGAATCGCTCCGGTGAAGTACTTTTTAAGTAATTGCGCTGCTTCAACTGCGGCAAGACCAGCTTCAACAACATCGTTTCCTTTGTACAATCCGCTTGCTTTTTTAGCGGTCCATGCAGAAGAACCACCAGCTGCAACATAGTTAGCTACAGCTTTAGCTGCTGTATCAAATGAGTCTACTGGTTTTGCTTCGGCAGCATATGCTTTTGCAACAGATTCAATCGCTTCTTTTGAAAGAAGGAGTGTTGCTGGTGCCATAGAAGCTGCATCAGATTGAGCATTAGTGTATCCAAATGGACGCAATCCGTTTCCATTAAAGGTTTTGTTAAATCCCTTTCCTGGGGCAGCAATTGCAATTGTTTCCATTGGAGCAAGATGCATTCCACTGAAAGTACAATCAAGAATATAAATATCTTGAACAGTACCGCCGCGAGAAGACGCTAGAGGACCAACGCCTTCGGAACTAGACCCAACACGGAAACCATAAGAAACAGAGTCAGGATAACGGAATCCATCTGATGTTCTTGGGTTTTGTGCAATAAGGTTAGTAGAACGTGGAATCTGTGCAACACTTGTCATTTGCTGTAAACCGTTCATAGCAAGACCAGCGCGATTAGCTCCAGCAACGTTTAATGCATTGTGGCCAGTGTTAACTTGAATGTAAGTGTCATCGGCAGATTTCATTGATTTGCGATGAGCAGCTTGCATTGCGAGAAGGGCTTTACGAACACCAGCTGCTTGAGCAGAAGGAACACCTGCTGTAACAAGTTCAGCTTCTGATTTAATTACAGGATAACGTGTTGTTTTCCCGTTTCCGAAAGTATCGGTTGCACCGCTCGCGATTGAATCCCACTTCATCCAAGGACAAGCTAATGCCCCAGAGGTTGCCCAAGTTGAAGGACGTTCAAAATAACCAAGCATAATTTCTACGTTAGCTAACTGTGCATAGTGAGAAAGCGCCATAGAGCTGTTTGAAACTGCTTTATTGAGCATTTCTTGATGAACATCTTTAAAAACAATCTGTGAAGAATCGTTAAAAATTGCTGTTCCGAAATATGAACCTTGGTTAACAGTTGAAGCGTTTCCTGAAGAAATACCTTCAACTAAGAGCCCTTTTACAAAATGGCCGCGAATAGCAAAGTGGTTGTTACGAGCGAGTCGTCCAACACCAGTTGAGCTATAGATGTGAGCATTTTGAGCACCTTTTGATGAAAGACCAGCAAAGTGACCATCTGATAAGTCAATGATTGAGCTAAAAGCGGCAACTCGATTTGGACGCTCGTGCGCACCAATACTAAAACCAGCTAAATCAATAACTTGATCCTTACCCCACATACGAATCTCAGAGTTTACCCCAAGAAGCATGATTGGTTGTCTAGATGCATCGGTAGTAGACCAAAGAGACACTGGATCTTTAAGATACTCAACATCACCGCGATAGTTAACGGGTTTTGCAAATCCACGGTGAGAAAGTGACTCTTGTTCAACTGTACCAGGGAGTGCGTGAACTAATCCTGTATTTTGAACGCCGTTTAAAGTGCTGTTTGCCGCTTGAAAGCCAGGGAAAATAGCGTTACGAATAGCGTTAACAATATCGCCCATTAGTTTTAATTGACAAGGAACTTCACCAAGAATAACAGTTCCCCAACGAAGTGCAGCATCGTCAGCGAATAGTAGAACTGTTTTTCCAGAAGCACGCTTTTTAAGCGCATCCATCATTGTTCCAGAAGGAATTCCGTCTGCGATGTTGGCTGCTTTAATAGAAGCAAGGTCAAGAACAACGCGAGTACCAATAACAGTACCATCTTCGCGATGATCGGGAACGCGAGTTTCGCGACGACCATTGTTAGCAACAAGTGCTCCACCAACAGCAGCTGGTGCTGTTGATGAACCTGGCGCTCCACCAACAGGAATCAACCCAATTGCTTCGTCGAAACGAATTGTGCCACCTGCTTCATATTTTTTTACAAGACGCTCGCGCTCTGCTTTTAGTTTTTGATAGAGTGCTTCGCCTTTTAATTTTGATTTACTCATAGTATACCTTTCGATAGTTTATTTTATTATAATAAAAAATGGAGATGTGTGGCTAATGTTATTAAACACACACCCCCATTACAAAGTTGTTAATTCTTACGAACGAACATCTTTTAAATACCTTACACGTAGTTTGTCACCAAGTGCAAGTGCTTCTGCTTCTCCTTGTAACATAGAGCCAGCAAAAGTTAATCTTGTTTTTCCGTTCATGACAGAAACTTCATAATCTTCACCTTCAAGCATCATTAAACGATCAATTGAGAAAACAATTGACATTGAGAATGCTTTATGGCTAAGTTCAATGTAGTTATTTGCAATAGTTTGTGAAGAAACCATGAAGGAATCAACAGCAAAACGACCACCGAAATCATCAGCAAGACTTTCTGCGTATTGTTTTGCTTCCTGTTTAGCAGCAGCAATATAACCAGTGACAGAAGTAGCAAAATTTTCATCATTACCAAGAGCTTCTGCTAACTCACGAAGAGTATCGAGCATCTCTGGCGCAGAATCAATAACCGCTGCTACTTTTTGATTGGTGTATTCTTTAGATTCAAAAAGAACGCGACTGTCTTCAGAAGCACGTAATGCTTCTTCTGCATCAATTTCATATTGAAGTTGAGCTTCACGAGCCATCGCACGAGTTTCTTCTGCAAGAACTTCAGCGTCGGTGTATACTTTAGATTCAGAAAGAACACGAATATCTTCGCTTGCACGAAGTAGTTCTTCAGCATCAATTTCAGATTGAAGTAAAGCTTCAACACCCATTGCTCGTGTTTTTTCAGCATCGGTATAAGTTTTAGCTTCACCAAGAACACGAATATCTTCAGAAGCACGAAGTGTTGCTTCTGCTGAATCAGCGGCAATACGTGCAGCGGTTTCAGCAGCTTCAGCTGCCATTGCGCGAGTTTTTTCAGCATCAGTGTATGCTTTAGCTTCACCAAGAACTCTTACATCTTCGCTTGCACGAAGAGCCGCTTCAGCAGCTTCAGCTGCCATCGCACGAGTTTCTTCTGCGTTAACATCAGAAATACGATCTACAATTTCTTGATCTAAGTCAAATCGTAATTCTTGTGCATAACCATCTAAATCGTCAAGATCTAGTCTGATTGCAGCATCAGCAGCAGCAAATTCAGAACGAATTGCAGCTTCTTGTGCCATTGCACGAGCTTTTTCGACATCAGTGTATGCTTTAGCTTCACCAAGAACTCTTACATCTTCAGAAGCACGGAGGAGTTCTTCGGCATCAATTTCAGATTGAAGCTGGGCTTCACGAGCCATTGCACGAACTTCTTCAGCATCAATTTCGGATTGAAGTTGAGCTTCACGAGCCATCGCACGTGATTCTTCAGCATCAATGTCTGACTGAAGTCCAGCTTCAGCTGCCATTGCACGAGCTTTTTCAGCGTCGGTGTATGCCATTGCATCAGATTCAGCTTTAGCAATTGACCCTTCACCAGTTCCTTCTATAACATCTAAACGAGTTTCATGATCGTATAGTTGTGATAAAATTTGTGAGGTTGCAGTTTGATCTGAAGCAATATACTCAGCAATTTCACGAAGAGTATTATACGCTTCGGGAGCGGCATCAATAACAGACGCAATGCTCATGTCTGTGTATGCTTTAGATTCACTTAATACACGGGCATCTTCAGATTCACGAGTTAAAGCTTCAGCAGCTTCAGCAGCCATTGCACGAACTTTTTCTTCGTCAGTATATGCTTTAGCTTCACCGAGAACCCGAATGTCTTCAGAAGCACGTAATTCTTCTTCTGCATCAATTTCAGATTGAAGTGCTTCTTCTGCAAGCTGTGCTCGGGATTCCTCTGTCCAAATTTGTTCTTGAAGATATTGCTCGGCTGCCATTGCACGAACTTTTTCTTCGTCAGTATACAATTTAGCTTCACTTAATACACGAATATCTTCAGAAGCGCGAGTTGTAATTTCTTGCTCTATATCAAAATGTAATTCGTCAAGACCTAGTCTGATTTCAGCATCAGCAGCTGCAAATTCAGAACGAATTGCCGCTTCTTGCACCATTGCACGATATTCTTCATTAAGAACTATTTGATTGGTGTAAGTTTTAGATTCAGATAATACACGAACGTCTTCAGACGCACGAAGTTCTGCTTCAGCAGCTTCAGCTGCCATTGCGCGAGTTTTTTCTGCGTCAGTATATAATTTAGACTCAGAAAGAACGCGAGCATCTTCAGAAGTTCGAGTTGCAATTTCAGAATCTAGATCATCACGAAGCAATTGATCAGCAGCTTCTCTAGCTGTTTTTTCAACTAAATCAGCAGCAGCAAAGTCATAACGAATGTCGGCATCTTCCGCAGAACGGATTGCTGCTTCTTCTGAAACTTTTTCGTCTGTATAATCTTTAGATTCTAGTAAAACCAAAGCATCAGCAGCTGCAAATTCTCCACGAATTGCAGAGTCTGCATCTTCACGAGCAGCTTGTTCAGCGGCATCAGCGGCTGCACGAGCAAGAGCTTCTGCTGCATCAGCAGCTGCACGAGCAAGAGCTTCTGCTGCATCACCAGCATCAACATAAGATTTTCTTGCCAATTCATTTGCATGAGTTGGGTCATAAGAAACTCTTGGCATCTCTAGAAGTTGGAATTTATTATCAGAATCTAGTTTAAATAAAGCAGCTTCAGAACCATCTACTTTAAGTGCTTTAAATGAATCTTCATTTAAAAATAAGACTTTAGAACCATCTACGCTCTGCGAACGTAAAAACTTCTTTTTGATTTGAATACTCATATTTTCTCCTTTTATGAGCTTTAAATACACCACTCCCTTGAATAGAAACATCCAAAGGAGAAATATATATTATTTGATTAATTGTGGTCGTATATAATGCGTATTTTATCGTCTATTCCAGCAACATAATCATAATCAAAGCCATCCCACTTTAATTCGTTGCCTTCTACAATAAAATCAACGCCAAAAAAAAGGGCACCACCACCCTCTTTAATATCTACCTGCACAAATTGGGGGTTGATTGGGGTTTTGTCAAGAACTATTTTTTTAGCCATTAATTCCGCCGAAGTTACAATAACATATTGAATTCTTCGAGCGTTATTTTTTAATAAATATTGTGGATGGGGGTTTGCTGTTGTCATGTGCTCTAGTAACACAACTTCACTATTTGAAAGGAGTGTTTCTAAACCAGCATCGTTTTTAGAATAAACAAGTCCATCTGCTTTTGCATAAATTGTAACTTTATTTGTAAGAGGTGTTTCTGGAACTGCTGTTGTTTTTTGTAAAATAATTTGGCTCATTATATAACCTCTACAATTCCATTAATGCCAACTTCAACATTACCCGTTTCATTCATGTCAATATAACCATTCACTGTAACGGTTCCAACATTTAATGTGATTTTAGTTGTTAAAATAAATTCATCAAAATTTGCAGTAACGGGTGGAAGCGGTTGTTCTCTAAATGTTAATTCTGTTGTTGCTGGGTCGTATTGTAATAATAACATATTAAGTAACCGTTAAACTGGCAATTTCTCTTTTTGTACCATCGACATATGTTACTGTAACAACTGCAACAATTTCACCAGCCGACCCACCTCTTTTATATGTATATGTGGATGTAGTTGATGTGTGTATCCCATTAAAATAATCAAAGGATTCTTTAACTAAGCCATTGCTAACTTTTAAAGAATTATCAACTGCTACATCAGCAAAACGTGTACCATTTCCTATTTTAACAGAATCGGTTTGATGATCAACAGCAACTTCAACTGAACCAACAACAACTGTTGCCTCTGTTGTGGTCCGCAAAGCTCCTGTTGTATCATCGAATGCATGTTGTAATACTTGAGCGGAGTCTAATCTAGAAGGAGATGGTTTGTTACTTGGCATAATCTACCATTGAATTATTATTGTAACATTTGGTCTGCTGTAACCGGCATATTCTCAAATGGAGGGGGCGGAGATGGCACACCTGGAACTTGTAATTGTTGGCCGGTTGCGGCTTGCACAGTTTCACCAGCTTGAACATTACCACCTTGTGTTTGCATCATTTGTTGCATTTGTGAATTTTGAATTGATTGATTTGATGGCATTTCTTGTCCAGCTAATGGTCCTTGTTGCATACCAATAGGAGGAAGGGGTTGCTCTCCAACAAGTTGTAATAATGCTGGATCTGTTTCTCTTAATGAATTTAAATGTTTTTCAATGTGTTCTAAAACAAGACGAACAAGATCCGGGTCGCGGCGTAGATCTGGATCGGAAAGAACCGCTTTGTGTTCGTTAATATGAAGACGATGTTTGTCTAAAGGAGAAACCAAAACTTCTCTTCCTTCTAACATCTGCTCGTTTTCTGATTTAATTAAAAGCAATTCATTCATTTCACCTTCAAACATAGTTTCAATCTTACCTGTGTTAATTACTTGAAAATATTGTTCGGGTGATTTAATAAGATTCATTTGTAGCATTTGTTCAGCCATTTGAACTCGACCGGCAGTTGTTCGAGAAAGAGGGTTACCAACATCAACAACAACGCGATTAATTGCGGAAATTTGTTCGCCTGTAAATTCTTTTAAAAGTGGGCGGTTGTTTTTACCAACCAAAGCAATAACTTTAGGAGTCGTTGCAAAGTCTTTTAAAATTTGAATGATTGCAGTTCCAACATCCTCAATAAGTTTTACATAACTTTGTTGAAGACCTGAAATATATTGCAATGACATTGATTGAACAAGTGCAAGTGCTGTACCCGATTTAAGAGAAGCTTCAGGATTTCCACGAGTTACACTATTAACACCCGAAATAGTTTCAGCTGACTGAATTAACATATTTAAAAAGTTAAATACTTCTGGTGGAGTTGATGTTAATTGAAGCGGTTCAGGACGAGCGTTACCTTCAATAATGTTCATCGCACCATCTAATGTATTAACTGCAATATCAGCACCGCGAGGAACGAATAAATTTTGAACACCAAAGGCGTTTTGGTTGGTCATAATTGTGCTGTAAAGCGAGTTAATACCTTCTTGAATAGGAAAGATATCAAACATCGGAGTATAACCGTATGGTGTGCCCATAATCTCACGAGGAGTAATACGGAAAACAGGTAGAACACGGTACGGCATTTTTGTGTCTAATAAAACAATCTCCGAATCAACGAAAAGCATGTACCGACCGTCTGGCATTGCTTCTGTTCGCTTATGATAAAATTCATATACCGGAATATCGTCGGTTTCATCGTTGCTAAATACAGCCAAACGATACACTGCGCTTTGGTTTTTAGGTTTTACACCAAGAAGTTTTTCTTTTAACTCGGGATATTTTGCGATTAAATTATAACGATTTTGAAATGAACGAGTTAAAATCCACTCGTTGTTCCAAGTCTCTTTTGTGCCGTCTACAACAACATCAAAAGGAGAAAGATTAGTGAATTCAAGCTCACCCTCATACACCATTTCACCAGTCTCAGGATCTGCGTCATATGCTTCGCCCGCAGTCGCGTTCCAATCTAGTTTAACATATCCAGAACCAAGAACAATTGCCATTTCGGTTGCTTTTTTAAGACAATCCTCAAGGTGTTTTTCACGCATATAATAATCTAAAACACCATTAGCTACATAAGTTTGTGCTAATGACTTATAATCCGTGTTTACAGCTCTAGCTTCCATCATAGGACGGTTGGCTGTAATCATTGTAAAAATGTGTTGAGCGATGTTTGCAAAATGGTTAACCGGTAACATGGTAAGTTCACCCTGTTCACCAGAAAATTCAACTCTATGGCCATATCCAAGGTCATTAGAATAAGCCCCGTGGTAGGCCCGCCACATTCTAGACATTTTCTCCAAGTAAGCGTTGGCTCTTAGAAGGTTAAAAAAGCTATCACCTTTAGCTAAAAGGATTCCCGCGCAGTCCTCTGCTTTTTTTTGAGCAAAGTAAACTTCGTCTTGTTGTTTTTGATCCATTTTAGTAAAAGGAGTATCCATTTATTCACCCACAAATAACCATAATTGCATTAGTTAAGTTTCTATACAAGTATAGTTGTTATTTTTTCTTTACGTTAAAAATAGCTCGATAAACATCGTTTGCTTGTTGGCCGTAAAAATTTTTAGGGTTATTAACATATAAATCTTTTAAATCATAATTATAATGAGCGGGATATGGATTTTTATTATAACTTACAGATCTTACAAGATATTTAGCGGCATCTACAGTATCATAATGACCATTATCAGGCGAACGAGCAAAAGTTGTTTTGGTTTCTACATTTTTCCATTTACAATTTCTTAGATGACGAATAAGGGTCTTACATTTTGGGTTTATTATAATTTTTTTAGTGGCAAGCATAACCCTAAGATTATTTAATGCAGATTCATTGTCATCTTTTTTAGCCGGAACAAACGTTAATTTATTATTAGATATACGAGTAATTTCTTGTGTAACAATATAATTAATGTCACTAACACGAGTGTGTGGAATTTTAATTTCATTACTTATAGGATTAGTCCAAAGTTCAATTTCTTTTTTAAGAATTTTTTCAGTTAAATCTGGTAGTTGTAATTCTTTTCCACTTAAAACTATTTCATCTTCAAAAATTATTTTATCTGCTTTAAAATCATAATAAGCGAATAAAACAGCAGTTAAGTCTTTGTACCCAAGATCCATTGCAACATATGTATCGTAAAATGGTGGTTTGGGCCACTCTTTAATAATTTCTTTTTCTAACTCAACCGTGAATTCTGGGAATAAAACATTTTCTTCTTCTCGAATAACTTCACAAAGATATTCACGTCTAAACTGAGGAGAGTTTTCTCCACCCATTTCTTTAATTGCACGATCAATTTGTTCTTGAGCAAGCATTGGGTTATCAAAAATTGTTTTTTTAGTAAGAGTTGAGTTTAATTCAGCTTGTTCGATAAACTCATAAAAGTCATGATCTGAGTCTGTTGGGGGTGTGGAAGCTAGGATAATTTTACCACCAGTATGCATTAGAGTTGGTAATAAAATAGATTTAACAATGTGTTTTAAATTATCACAGAAGCCAGCCTCATCTACAAGAACAAGATCAGACTTTTGACCCCGTAGGCGTTCGTAGTGTTTGTTATCACTACCGGCTAACTGAATAGAACTTCCATTAGAAAAATGGTATGTAAATTTACTTTCAATATATGTTGGCTTTAAATGCTCGGGACAGTCTTCTAAAAGCATTTTAAAAATAGGATCAAATATGTTTTTAGCGTGAAGCTTAGTGTCAGTTAGAAGCTTTACAATGGAGTTTGATTTACGAAGACATTGCTCTAAAGCGATAAGAGCAAGAGCCACAGATTTACCACTCTGACGAGCTAATAGCCATACAAGGGTAGCATTATCATCTGCGTCATTAAAGATTTTACGCATGTCTTTTTGAACAGCGTGACATTTCCAAGACAGTTCGCCCCGAGCCCAAAGCTCAGCAACCGCATCTTTTTTGCTTATTTTATTTTTAAGAGAATGTTCCTTGCTCATTATCTAACATTTTTAATAGATCGTCGTTATTCATTTTTTGTGTTTGAATTGATATAGACGAGCTAGAACCTTTTGATAAAAGTATTTTTGTAAATATTTCAACGCGCTTTGCTTCTTCAAGAGTAAGTTCTCTATCCATTGAAATTTCTTTCATTCGGGCCAATTGAACTTTAGCAATCATTTCTTCATCAGATGATGCTTCTACTTGATAGGCAATAAAATTTTGTTTTTCTTCTTGAAGAAGTGGAGTTGATTTTTCAAGAAGATCCTTTAATTCAACATTTTCTTCTTCTAATACCTTGACTTTTCTAGATAATGATAGAATTGTTTTATATTGTGCTTCTGCGTATTTTTGCAAAGAAGCAGCATCTTTAAATTGTTCTAGCATTTTATCTATTGAGTCCATTAGAATTTAACAGCGGATCTAATCTGCTGCCCTAGCTTCATAGTTGAAACATGAGAACGTAGTTCTTCGGCTTCTTTTTTAGATTCAATGGATTGTTCTTCTAGTGTCTTTAAACGACCTATCAAAGAATTAAGAATTTTATCTTCTTCTCGATTAATCATGTATCCAGCGAATCCAGTTAAAATAGCAAACACAGGGGCGTCTTGCAAAGAAGCACCTGACATTAACATTTTTACACTAAAAGCAACAAAAAGACCAAGAGGGATATACTTAATATACTCTTTCATAGTGTTTCCTCGATGAATTTAAAAAGTGATGGTTTCGTAAGCCACTGATTTTATTTGCCTTAATATGGCGGTTGGCATTGAAGAAATCACTTCTTATAGTATAGTTGTTAATTAACAACTTTATATATGAGTGATAAAATAAAAATTAAAGATGATTATTATATTTGGAACAAAGGCGACAATCTTTGGATTAATAATTGGTTTAAAACCAAAGAATTTGAATGTAAATGTTCCAATAAAGAATGTGTAGAACAAAAAATTGCGGTTGAACTGGTTAATCGTTTAACTGAAATTAGAGACTATACAAAAAGCCCAATGAGGGTCACATCTGGGTATCGTTGTAGTAAACACCAAGAAGAAATTAGAAATAGTGGAACATCAACAGTTGTTGCTAAAAAAAGCACACACGAGCTGGGTAATGCTGCCGACATTTCTGTTTCTAGCTTAACAACATTAAATTTATTACCGATTGTAGAAAAAAAGTTTAAATCAATCGGTATTGCGAACAATTTTTTACATGTTGATCTTAGGGACGATAAAGCTCGTCGCTGGAAATATTAAGCATCATTACAAAATTGGGTCATATTTTCTTTAACCTGATCATATAAAACGTCTTCAGGTAATTGAATCAAATATGGGTTCATATAATTATCTTCTGTATCAACATGGTGTTTATCTAAAATACAATGGGTTAGTTCGTGGAACATCAATTGTTTTTTTGTTTCTAGATTAGAAATTGTCCAATAATTTTCATCAATCAATATCTCTTTGCGATGTAAATAAACGGTACACAGTCCGATATTGTCATCTGTTAATTTACTAAATCGTATAGAAAATTGATTTGGTTTTTGTATTTTATTACATTGCTCTTTTCCAAGAGCCATAAATTCTGCATAATATACATTAAGATCTTTATCAATATTATTTAATGGTATAGTAAAAAACAATATAATAGCAGAAAACCAAGCAGCTAATAACCCCATTTTAGTTCGCCTCATTTGATTTTCTTCTTGCTCTTAATTTAATCATGTTTTCATGCGAACGCTTTACGTTACAAGAACCACATACTGAACCATTCCATAATTTTCCAGTTTCATCTACTGTTTTTTTATTTTTTCCGTCCGGGTATTTTCCCGTTTCTATTCTATCTTTTAAAACTTTACAAATCTTACATATTCTTTTATTGTTTTCCATATTTATTTCTCAATTTTAAAGGCACACTCATTGTATTACACACATCCAGTTCATGTTGTTTTATTCCACCTAAAGTTAAAATAGACATTAATTCTAATATATTATTCTCATTAAGAACGTCAACAGTATCGGAATATTTCATTTCATTAAATGTGTTATTTATTTTAAAAATTTTTTTATACTTATTACCCATGTCTAGTTGTTTAATTTTTTTATTAAGTCTGTTCATTCTGATCCAGCCTCATAGTTGCATTTACAGCAGGTTAATTTATCAGTGACGGGGTGCCTTGACCAATCGTGAATTTCGTCAATTTCATGACATTTTGGGATTGGTTTTGGTTTGTTTCTATTTTCAGCAACATTTACTGCATTAAAAAACATATAACCAAGTACCATCATAAGCATAAAAATCAGCAATTCCATAATAATCTCCTAGACTTACAAGAATTTAACAACTATAACTAAAGTTGCACGTATGTGAACCTAATAAACATTACGTATCAACTACGACGAGCTTCAAACAGCGAGTCGCCGACGTTACCAATTAACGTACCGACAACATCAGTTATTCGCCACGGATTAGTGTATTCACCACTTCTATCCTTTAAAACCCAAACAAAACTACCTACCAAGCCAATAGAAAGACAAAAATCTTTTTTTGGCTTTCGTAAATTTCTTACTATATATCCATACATAACACCATCCATACCCATACAACTACACCTTATGTCTTACATTAATTAATTCTTTTGTTACATTATTTTATGTGTTTTGTATCTTTATAGAATAATGTGGTCAAAGAATTATCGGAATATATTATGTTGTTTACTTTATTGTTGGGATAGTTGGTTTGTATGAAAGACGATGCATCATCCATTTTATCGAATATACCAACAATAATTTTATCGTTACGCTTATTAACCAGTAGAACGTGTATTTTATAATCTTTTGTAACGGCTATACGAACTTTATAGGACACAATTAATCTGTTAGTGTATGGAGTATACCCAGCGGATACAAACGCTTCTATAAGCTCTACAGCACGTATCTTACGCGTTTTTATATCACACCCCCCCGATACAAGTAAAACGAATTGAAGATTGGGTAAATCACGGATTAACTTACGGCAGGAGTGAGATTTATCCTGAATTTGTGATATGTTTCTAGATACAGCTGCTAGAATATTATTACTATGAGAGATAAAGAATCGTTTATCTTTTTCATTAATAAAACCCCATACTCCGGGTTTAGAATAATCTAGTAAATCTTTTATGTTCATAAATTAACATCATATAATTGTGTCAATCAGTTTCATCCCATTTAATGATATCAACGACTTACAGAGTGACAAATTACCTTTACACTAAGACAATATACAAAATAAACCCTATTTGTTGATATAACGCACATACAGGGTGTTTCTGTAATAGTTGTTAACTAATCTAATTGTGTTTCTAGAATATATATTAAAAATTCGCGGATGGGCTTGGCTAACGCTATCGCACTCACAAAGTACCCTACCCCCCCCCCTCCTCCTGGCATACTTCCTGCTACCTGCAATCCCCATACCTCAACTCAACCAGTTGAATAAACTGAACTAGTTGTGGCATGCCGTATGCAAGAAAGATTTTAGCACTAAATCGAATCGGTTGAATTTAGCCCTCTATTATATACAGGGTAGAACTAAACGGGAATGGTTTAGGTGGTGTCGAAGACCTTGACAGTGTCGATAAGTTCTACAGGGTGTTTGAATGGTGTGGCATGGGGAAGTCTAATGATATCAGGTATTTAGACGTTGGCATGGCTGCTGCAGTGATCGGTAGCATGACGATGCAGTCATGGGATAGCACTAGATTCTCTCTCTCTCCTCTAGTGTTAACTCTCTCCTCTCTCCCGAAATACCCCACGGACGGGGTATCGTTGGCGGATGGTTCCCGCTAACCTGACGATGGGAAACCCTTTGCATGAGTTGGTCTTCGTGCATCGTATAAGATAGACAAGCGATCGCGTGGCACTATGCCTGACGATTGCGCCGATAGGGTACCATGCTACAGCCTTAACTGGCTATGCTTTAACGCCCTATTGCCCCCGATAAGACGGTTACTGGTCCGGGGAATAGCCGATAATAAACGGTAGAAAGTCCGTTGCATCGGAGTAGGTTCGAAACAATTCCAGGAATGGAATTGTCGCAAGGATTAACCTTGCCTGATGATGAACCTAAACAAAGAGGATATATCATGAAAAAACAAATTGACGCCATCGAATCCGAACTAAACTCTAATCTCTTTAATTTAACTTTAATCGTCTGCGGTGTTTTAATTCTTTACTGCATTAAGTTTTACGCTTAATAATATAACTAAGGAGTCAATGTATATGTCACAAAATACCTTGAAAATTAATGTTTCACCACCAATTGAAACAAAATGGGGATTTGATTTAACGTCAATCACTGCTGAAAATTGGGGGAGAGTCCTACAGGCAGTTGGTATAAATAAAAAACCAAAACATGAAGACGTTATGTGGATTTGGTCCGGGGACGGAATTAAAATTCACACTGGGAATGATCCAATTTCGGGTAAATATGCTCAAGGCCGTAGAGACGTAGAAAAGGATTATGCCAGCTATATTGGTTTATATGGGGAGAAGGCATTAGTTGAAAAGGCCGCTAAAATTATCCGCGACCTTGCCGACGATATTAAGGAAGAAACACCAAACAATAGTGGATTTATATAAACCGAAATCCAATATTATAGTAATATAACCTTATATTAAGGAGTCGATGATATGTTAACCAAAAATGCTAAAATGAAACGCTCAGAGGGTTCGAGGTTTAAAAAAATATTCAATTGGACCATCCCCGCATTCATGACCAAGGACGGGTTTAAAACCTGCCCAATGGCCGGAGTTTGTGCGTCCGGTTGCTATGCTCGGATGGGCGCTTATGTTTGGTCCAATGTTTACGGAAAGCACGAGGCAAACTTGAAGCTAACCCAAGCCCCTGAATTCGTTCAGGCTATGAGTCTTGAGGTTAAGCGAGTCAAGGCGGACCTAGTCCGTATCCATGACGCCGGTGACTTCTACTCTCTTGAGTATCTTTTGAAGTGGATTGACATTGCAAAACTCAATCCATCGGTGCAATTCTACGCATACACCAAAAGCGTAAGCATGGTCAAAAGTGTGACATTGCCTGATAACTTGACCATTATTTTCTCTCTAGGTGGGCGAGAAGATTACTTGATTGACACAAAAACCGATCGGCATAGCCGAGTTTTTTCCTCGATTGAACAATTGCAAGCTTCGGGATACGTCGATACTAGTCACGACGATACCCATGCAATCGGCGTCAATCATCGAATCGGGTTAGTATACCACGGCAATAAAAAATTCGATAACACGGCATGGGATCGGGTTAGCGCATAATAAAAGAAAGGGCCGCGATATGGTTAAGGAATTGCTAATAGATCATAATGGGCGGGAATTATACCTAGTCGGGAAAGTGTACTATGGGAATAGACTTGACCCTGAAGATAGGGGCGATATCACAGGGTTCAAAGTATTCGATGAACTAACAAGCGAGGATATCACTGAGGAACTTTCTTGGACTGAGCGCGACAAGCTGGAACAAATTCTTTTCGATCAAGGAAAATAATATAGCAATTTTTTGATGCGGCGTGAGCCGTGACATAGCCTAGGGACGGGCCGATTTTTATAATAATTAAGGAGTCTTTGTGTGTGAAGTAAACTGTTTTTGTTTAGTGTGTGAATTAGAAAACGCCGATCGTCGCGGAATTATTACCCTAGAGAATTCAGACCGTGATGAATTAACTAGAGAAGAGCTTAGGGATTTAGACTTATTCGATGAATTTGTGAAGGCTGGCTTGGGTAGTTAATATATGAAAAAATTAGTGGCAATCGTATCGGTGGTAACGGTAAATGGGGATATACTTTGGCATACCAGAAAGGGATTAAGTGACGATAAAACAAGGGCAACTATATTCAAAACAGTCGAGCATGCTTTAAAATTATGCAGAAAAAAATATAGCCCAATACTAGGGATTGAATTAAAAAATTGGAAAGCGAGCGAATTATGAGCGTTGACATGATTTTTTTTCTTAATCTTTTCATGAGTTTAACGTCTATCGTTATATCAACTTATATTCTTTTGGGTAAATAACATGACAAAGGCAAATATGGTTTGGAGATTAATTCAGAAGTCTAAAGGAAAATTTTTCTCAATTACTTTCGAAAAGAAGGACGGGACACTCAGAAAAATGGTATGCCGCACCGGAGTAAAAAAACACTTGAAAGGTGGAACATTAAAACATAATCCAGCGGAATTCGGGCATGCTATCGTGTATGATGTTCAGAAGAAAGGATATAGAACGATCAACATGAATACAGTAAAGGATATCAGTCTATGAATAAGACACCTGAAAAAAACTTAGTCGATTCAATTATTAGATATGAAAATGGTGAATTGCAACAGGCCGAAATCATTGAATTTTTTCAAGACTTAATCGACTCGGGAACGGCATGGCAACTGCAAGGTACATACGGAAGAACAGCGAAAACTTTAATCGACTTGGGATACTGTACAAAATAAAAAAAAACCTGTTGTAACGAATAAAAAAATAATATAGAAATAAATTAAGGAGTAAGAAAATGGAAAACCAAAAGATTGTTAATGTAGCAGATCAAGCCCATCCTAAAATGTCCCCACGGTATAAGACCGTCCAAACTAATCTTATTGCGCAGAAGTTCAAAGATCTTGGATTCATTGTAGATGGTGTGCATCATCGACGTTCTCGCACTTTGCAAGCCGGTTATGGGCGGCATATGGTAAAGCTATCACATCCTGAACTACTCAAGTCAACCGATCATAATGATGTGAAGATGCAACTAATCGTCACGAATTCTTTTGACGGTTCTTCTGCATTCAAAATTCAACTCGGGTTCTTTCGGTTTGTATGTGCCAACGGAATGATTGTCGGTGAAACTCTTGAAAGCTATAAGCATAAACACACTGGAATGATTCTTGAAGAACTAGACGAGTCAATTGAACGGATTGCCGCACAAGTTAAGAATCTTTCAGGACTCCTCTCTAAAATGAAAGAAAAAAATCTTTCCACTGCACAGATAATCTCATTCGAGCATGAGGCCATGAAACTTCGGAGTGATAAAATTCAGGCAGTCGAGTGGACTGCTCGGCGTGAGGAAGATAAGCCTTTGGATTTGTTCACTGTTTATAACCGAATTCAAGAGGATCTCGTGCGGGGCGGCACTGCTGCTACAAGTGCAAGTGGTCGGGTCCGTGTTCTCCGTGAGATCAAAGGAGTCGACAAGCTCCGTGAATTGAACGAGAAATTGTTTGACCTTGCTGTCAAATATGTAGAAGCTGCATAATATAACAAAAGTTTAGTCTTGCCAAGGTAGGAGAGTCAGCCCACGGAGGGGCTTTTTTTAGGAGTCAATATGAAAAAGCAGGACGTTTGTGCAATTGACGACATTTTAAAAACGCTAGAAATACCAGATGACAATGTAATGTTAGACACACTTTTAGAATTAGCAGAAGAACAAGAAAGGAAAGCAGCATGAAACATCTTTCACAACACTTGATTATTGTTAGCACCTCACTTTCGAACCTTACAGAAGAGGAAAACAAAAAACGAAATGACGAACTCACTCGATACCTTAACCTCATGAGTATTCCACACGAAGAACTAACAGGTCGATTTGGTGGAGTTAATGAATTGTGTGTCATGATGGACGGACAACATTCAAGAGTAGCTGAAATTGTGCTTCGAGATTATGATCAGGAATCATATCTTGAGCACCATAGCGATCGAACGTGTGAACTTGTATTTGCCAATGGACACCGAAAGAAAATCGGTGTAATGCACGAAGTAACAGAAGTAGAAGCATTAAAAAAATTAGCTTGGACAAAGACAAAAGACGGTAGATATTTTGTAGCGGAGTAATTATGACAAAGACAACGTGTGTACATGGTGTTGATTTAGACTGGGAATGTGACTTGTGTTGGGATTTAGTTGAAGAAGAAGTAAAAGCAAAAGAACAGGAGTCGAAATGAAACAAGAGATTATCATCGGATATAGGAACGGCGAACCAATCACAGAAGAGGGTGTGTTAATTAAAACAGCAGATCCGAGAATCACTGGCAAGATTTTCGAAGTCGAGGGTAAATACCTAGTGCGAGGTATGCCCGACAGCCCCCCGAAATGGTTTAATAAACTAAGCGAAGCTATCCAATACTGTCAACCAAGAATGAATGTGTGGTAAATATGGCCTATGTTCAAACGACCCTAACGGATTTATCTAATGGTAAAACCGAAGTTATTGATGGAACTATGAGTAATTCCGATATTGATTTGACTTTGTATTTGCTAAATAAAAATTACAAAAAACTATACACAGTAGAGAGTAATCAAGAAGTTATCATTGCATACTCGGCAAACAAAGTCAAGATAGAATTAAAGATATCTAATGGTGATATGTGATGCTTTGGGTTGTTTTGTTCTTGTATTACGGAGTTATTCCTTATTTGATTGCTAAATTAATAGAATCAACATTGAGAAGGAGAGATAAAACTTGATTATTTTATATGGAATGCTTTATGTGTCTATCGCGATTTTATCTTCCTCTTTTTTTTGGTTTGTGTTGGCTCTAATTGTTTATGGAAAATAAATAAAATTTTTTTATGACATGGTTTGGTTTGTTTTTTCTGTTGATTTTAATTCTTTTATTTGGTTTATAATATTTATTGAGAGGTTCAAATGCTAACTGAATACAGCATCCATTTAAATGGATACGGGCACTACAGAGTGAGTGCTTCTATCTATAAAGTACAAGCTACTGACGATTTGGAATGTGAAGTTGAACTAATTGAAGTTAAAAAGTTTGATGACATCTTAGAAGATTATGCTGAATGTGATCCAACTGAAGATGAGTTATTGTTATTAGAAAAAGAAGTTGCTATTAAATTCTTTAACGCTTTACACTGAGGTATTTATGGAAAAATTTCTACGCTATGGATGGAAAATTGTTACTGAAGAAAAAAAGAAAGCAGTTACTGTAAAATATATTCACAGCTTGATCGAAAAAAATGTTTCATTTCGTGTGCTTGATGCTAAAACAAGAGAAGATCTTACACAAGATATGATTCGGGTTCATTTAAATAGAGGCCGAAGTAAAAATGATCAAATCCTTGACCCAAACATCTACGGTCCAGATAAACCATTGAACGAAGTTAAATACTATTCTTGTAATGATTGTAAAACACCAACAACCAATCGGTTTAAATGCACAACATGCTGGGACGAATGTACAGAAAACACGGATGTTGATTTTCTTTATCACACTCTTTAAGTTGAGGTAATATGATTCGAGTTATTTTTGTATTGGTTTTGTTTATGTCGGGATGTAGGACGGTAGCAACAAAATCAGATTGTAGCGCGGTGCGTTGTATGCCAGAAGAACATAACCCAACATACTGGAGGCAAAGATGAGTAACGACATAAAAAAACAAAGAGTTAAAAAGTTATTAGATTCAATCCAAGAAGCAGCGAATCAGTTAATTGATATTGGAACTGAAACAGAACCATCAACCTTGGTTATGAGTCTTGCGATGTCTGCATATGAATTAGATCTAATGCAAGAAGCGGCAGACAAGTTCTCTTCATTAAAAGGTACGACAGATAATCAAACTGAAATAATTGAATTTAAACCAAAGGACATGCAATGAGATTAATATATCTTTTATTCTTAGCTTTGTTATTACCCTTCAATATCGCAACAAGCAGCTTCCATGATAAATCACTTAACGCAATCTACAGAGAAGCAGCTAAAACAAATGGCATTCATGTTGGACTTCTTAGAGCTGTTTGTGAAATTGAATCTAAACATAACCTAAAAATTAAAAAGGTATGGGATGGAGGTTCATATTCATATGGCATATGCCAAGTAAAACTCGGTACTGCTAGGCTAATGGGGTTTAAAGGTAAAGAACAACAGTTGATCGACCCCAAAACAAATATCAATTATGCTTCTAAATACTTAGCCTACCAACTGAAACGATATAAAGGTGATTATAAAAAAGCTATTGTATCTTACAATAGAGGAAGCTATAATAAAGATGAGGTAATACCATACTCTGGTAAAGTTGCCTTAGCTTTTCTAAAAGACACATTGAAAGGAAATTAATAATGTCAACACGTATTCGTTATGTCAAAAACACCGAAGGTAATCTTGTAACCAAAGCACCCCTCCTCGTAGCAGGAGATCTACTCACAGTCACCCTTGTTCCAGGAGAACTTAGTTATGTCATCACTAACGCGAACAATGGTCAGCTAGTAACACAAGATGCAGCTATCTCGATGCAGATGCTCAAGATCAAGGTGAAGAAGGAGCTTAGGTCTAGAGGTGCGGTATTCAATGATGAGGTGAGAACGAGGGGACCGGCTGAATAAAATAGTCCTTGCATCATGGGGGACAACGGGGTAGCTCTTGGGTAGGGGCTACCCCTTTTTATTGGAGAGATTATGAAAATTATAATTTATTTGTCTATACTAGGTTTCATATATTTAAATAGTTTTGCATCCAAAGACAACGTAACGAGTAGTGTAACCAGCAAGGTAATATACAGAGAAGTTAGTCTACAAGCTAATTCGTTTCAAAAAGAAGGGGGAGGATTTTTTAATATACCATTTCCACTTACACCATATGATGCTACAACGTATTAATCGTTCGCACTTTATGTGCTCACTTACAGTTACAAGGTAATCACCATACGTACCTTCTTGGTACCATACTTTTAAAATTAATTCAAGGAGTGGAAAATCATGGATCTTCAACAGGCTGTAAATAGTTTGAGTGATATCGTAAACTTGGGTGAGCCAAAGAAAAATTTGTGCATCACTTTAAAGCACGGTGAAAGTGTATCACTACTGAATGGATTAATTGAAATTGAAGTTGATTTTAAAAAAAAATCAAATGGTGTTCTTCTTAGATTTAATGCCCCAAGATTTGTAACAATCTTTCGTAAAAAGAAAGAAGTAACAAATGTATAAATACATAACATTATTGATAATTTTATTTTTAATTGGTTTAGTTACTTCTTGTGGACCATATCAAGTAAATGTTACACATAAAATAGAAATAGATTTAACACAACTAGAGAATTACTTCAGAGCTATATGCGAAGAAGAACAACCTCAAAATATTGAGGGATGTGTAGATGCAAAAACATCAGATTTTTTAAATAAAATTTTACTTTAGTGAAAAAATTTATTAATATTTTGAAGGTTTATTAATAGATTTCACACTAAATGTGGGGGAGACCAGTTAACGAGACTGCTGGTCCCCCCGCTTCTTTATTTTTTAATATTAAGAAAGAATAATAAATGAATCACATTGATATTTTATATCGAACATTTCGAACTTTAGGTTTTAATCTTTCTGCTAAATTAGAAGAAAATCCAGACGATAATTACCTAAGAGGTATGCTTGAGGGCATTAGAATGGCCGACTCCTTAGTAAACGCTTGGGAGATGGAGACAAGTAATTTAACTGACCTTCTTGAATCTAAACATCTACCATTGCCAAGCGACGAATCAAATAACCAATGATTACAACATTAATTTCAATCACAGGTTTGTATCTATTATCTTGTGTAATGATTGCTTTTGTTTACGAAGGAATGGATGACACATGATGTTATTTTTAGGATTAGTTATTGGAATGATTACAAATTTTGCTTTTTATGTATGGGGATTTAGAGATGGACTTAAAGAAGGAAGAGCTATTAAATCACTTTCTAAATGAAATAAAAAAACAACTCGAATCTAAATCAGATATCGGGTTTATTCCCGAAGAAGAATTAACTTATCTAACAAAAGAAGTTCTTTCTTTACTTGCTAAAGTAGCAACTAAAAGATTTACGGAGTATTGATGAATATCTTTTATGTAGACAAAGATCCTGTTATCGCGGCCCAACAACTTGTTGATAAGCACGTTGTTAAGATGCCCCTAGAAACTGCGCAATTGCTCTGTAGCGCGTTTCCTCAAGGCGAAGCACCCTACCGCCGCACTCACTACAATCACCCCTCTGCTGTCTGGACTAGGCGCTCTCGTGCTAATTATGAATGGCTTATTAAACACGGATTAGCATTGAGTGAAGAATACACTAAACGCTATGGTAAGCAGCATAAAAGTAATATAGTGATTCTTTGGTGCCAAGCCAATATTGATCGAATCGAGTGGGAGGAGGATTTTTTCACCGAACCCCCAGAATGTATGCCCAATGAATGTAAAACAGGCGACACAGTGCAATCGTATCGTGAATATTATCGTAAACATAAATCATATATTTATAGGTGGACAAACAGTGAAAGACCAACATGGACCTGATCTAATGGATTATATTTTGGGTAATTTTGAACATTTAGAAGAATTAACACAACAATATCGTGAAAGAAAAAAACAATTAAAAGAAAAAGATCCTCTTTTTAAAGAAGAAATAGACGAACAGTACAAAGACCACATTAAATATCTTATCTGCTTAGAAATAAGTAGAGATATGGCTTGCTCTTATGAAGAAGCCGTTGTATTATATGAAGAGATTGGATTAGGTGAATTGTTTGTATAAACTTTTAAATTTTATTTTAATAATTTGGGGAATAACATTGATTATTTTTATGATTGCAAGGGTGGTTTTGCGTGGAAAATAACGTTGTTTATGTTGTGGTTATTTCAGGTGAGTGGGGAGAAGACACCGGAATTCACTCTGTTTATTCATCTGAAACCGCTGCTGAAAAAGTAAGACAAGAAATTGAATCTAATTTATCGGAAGATATGATTGTTTATGTTGAATCACATGAACTCAATGATTGAATTAAATGAACTAACACAACTTCGAATAAAAGCAAGCGCAAAATACACAGCAAGTAAAATTGAAAACAAAAATAGAAGAGAAGATTTTCTATTTGTTATAACAAATATCTTGAGTGTTTTAAAAACTTGTCAATTTGAAGAATCTTTTATCAGAGCCAAAAAAATGATTGTAAAACTTGAGGCACAATTAGATGATACGAGATGTCCTCAAAGTGACCTATCTGCTTTCTTTAATCCTCGCTACAAATACGATCAACTTGCATTTGACTTAGCACGAGAAGCAATTGATAAAATTGAAATTAAATTTATCAAAGGCTACTCAGAATGAGTTTATATCGCTTCACTTGTTCTTATTGCGGAAAAAAATGGGAAATGACATTCAAATACAAAAACGTATTTTGTAATGACTGTAAAGACAAGAACATTAAATGTGAAGAAATTAAAAAAGACAATTACTATGATTCAGAAAATGAATCTACTGAACAAGAAAACCAACATGACTATTGGAGAGACTAATGTGTTTAATGTGCATTGAGATCCAAAAAGGATTAATTACACCAAATGAGTTTGCTAAAAAAATTGATATGGTTCTTAGAGAAGACCCAGGTCATGCGGAGGAATTGATACGTGCCCTCACCAAAGCAGACGAAAAATACTTGGAAAAACTGGATAAATATTTACACGAACAACTTACTGAACAGCTCGTTGATATTTTTTCTATTAAGTAACAGCATAGCTTGCGGCCAACAATACGAACAAAACAATTTTAAAATCAACGCTGATTTTCAAAATTACGTTGATTTATTTGAAGAAAAAATAAAACAAAAAGTCAAAATTGATATTGATTATAATAAATTAGAATACCCAATTGTTGGTGTTTGTATAACTTATACAAACGGCTACAAAGAAATACAAATAGACAGTGACTCTTGGGTTGAATATGATGAAAATTATAGAGAAGAATTGATTTTTCATGAATTAGGGCATTGTGTTTTAGGCAGAGATCATGATAATTCTATTATAGAAGGTTACAGAGTACCAAAAAGTATAATGTACCCATACATTTTTGGTTATGCTTATAATAAATATAAAGTTTATTATTTAGAAGAACTTAAAAATGAAGAAACAGACTGGACAACATATTTTTAATGGAGTATTCTTTATGAGTAATAAATTAAACACAGGTGGCGTTAGTTTTGAATCAAGTCGAAATGCTTACAGAGGAACGGTAACAATTAACCGAGTCCGATTGAAAACAAAACGTTATTCAACTCGACTTGGTGCTAAACGTGCTTTAAATAAACTCATTAGAGAAATGACCAATAACTAAAAGTAAGTGTGTGGGTTATCCTCCTTTCCCATACACAAACAGGGCACCAGTGCTGAACACCTGCACACCCCTCCATCACTGGTGTCCTTTTTTATTTTATTATGAAAATATCAATTGGAAGTAAAAGTCAAAAAAAAGACATCATCAAAATAATTCAACTAAATATTCAAAATGGATATAATATATATTCAGATCAAAATGAATATTATGTTGACGTATTAACAGATGGTTTAACGTATAGAGCACCAGACGCAATTTTTTTATCTATTGATGAATCTGTAAAAAAGGTTAATTAATATGTTTAAACAAGGCAATGTTTATAAGCACATAAATTGTCTTGATATTTGTTTTCGTGTTGATTCTATTCTTGAAAAAGATAATGGTGATATTGAACTAATTGGTTTGTGGTTAAATCAACATTATGATATGATACCAATATGTGAAGATCATATCTTAATTGAAAAAGATAAAATTAAAAAATGGAAACAATTATTATAAAATAAACACCAATTAAAAGGAGACAACATGAGCAAAACACCTTGGGGAGAATTGGGTTACATCACATATAAAAGAACATATGCTAGAAGAATCAAAGAGAATTCGGAACAAACGGAAGAGTTTGAACAAACGGTTGACCGTGTTATTAAATCGACAAAAAATCAACTCAAAGTGGGCTTCACTGAACAAGAAGAGTCTCGCCTCAAAGAAATCCTTATTAGTTTAAAGGGTAGTGTTGCTGGGCGATTCTTATGGCAACTAGGAACTAAAACAGTAGATAAACTAGGTTTAGCCTCACTTCAAAACTGTGCAGTTACTTTGGTGAACGAACCCATTCGCCCCTTTACTTGGGCAATGGATATGCTCATGCTTGGCAGCGGAGTTGGATATAACATTCAACGTGAATATGTATATGAGCTACCCAAAGTACAAAAAGCAAAAATAATTAGACAAGATTCAAAAGACGCTGATTTTATTGTTCCAGATACAAGGGAAGGTTGGGTTGAACTTCTTGAACGAACTCTTAGAGCACATTTCGTTACTGGTAGAGGATTTACTTTCTCGACTATTTGCATCAGAGGAAAAGGAACAGCAATCAAAGGATTCGGAGGAGTAGCATCTGGCGCAGAAGAATTGTGCTGGGGAATTGAACAGATCAATAGAATCTTAAATGATCGTTCAAATAAAAAAGTAAGACCTATTGATTGCCTTGATATAATGAACATCATCGGCTACATAGTTGTCGCTGGTAACGTTCGACGCTCTGCACAAATCGCAATTGGTGACATGGACGACCTACAGTTCCTAAATGCAAAACGTTGGGATTTAGGCAACGTTCCAAACTGGAGAGCAATGTCAAACAATTCCGTTGTTTGTAATGACATGGCTCTTCTTCCTGAACAGTTTTGGCAAGGATACATGGGCAACGGCGAACCATATGGATTAATCAACCTGGGCCTCGCTAGGTCTATTGGTAGGGTGGGAGAAACACAATACCCAGACCCAGATGTTATTGGATTTAATCCATGTGCTGAACAATCATTAGCAGATAAAGAAACCTGTTGCCTAGCTGAAATCTTTCTCCCTAATATTGAATCAGAAGATGAGTTATTTGAAGTTGCAACATATCTTTATCGTATCAATAAACATTCATTATCACTTCCTTGCCATCACCCAGAAACACAAGATATTGTGAATTACAATATGAGGATGGGTATTGGTATAACTGGCTACCTCCAAGCGACAAAAGAGCAAAGAAGCTGGTTACCAAATGTCTATAAAGCCCTGCGAAAGTATGATAAAGATTATAGTGAACACAATGGGTTTAATCCATCTATTAAACTTACAACAGTAAAACCAAGCGGAACTCTTTCATTACTTGCTGGTGTAACACCAGGCGTTCATCCTGGTTATTCACAGTATTACATTAGGAGAATACGCATTGCTTCAACATCTCCTCTTGTAAATGTATGTAGGAAAAATGGATATGAAGTCGAATTCCAACGTAATTTTGATGGTACTCTTGATAACAATACTGTGGTTGTATCTTTCCCTTGCTCTTTTCCTGCCGGAACAACTTTAGCAAAAGATGTAACGGCAATTGATCAACTCAATTTTGTAAAAGAATTACAAACAAATTGGAGCGACAATTCGGTAAGTTGTACCGTTTATTATCGAAAAGAAGAACTGCCAGAAATTAAACAATGGTTAAATCAAAATTATAATACGTGTGTTAAAACCGTTAGTTTTCTTCTTCACAATGAACATGGATTTGACCAAGCACCCCTTGAAGAAATAACTAAAGACATGTATGATAAAATTGTATCTAATGTGACACCAATCACATCTTGTGAAATAAAAGAAACCGATATTCAGGACTCCTTCGAGTGCATCGGAGGAGCGTGCCCAATCAAATGAGTTACGATGATTTTTTTTATACACCAAACAGATCAACAACTGCACCAATACCCGGTGTATATAGGTACGAATTAATTCCAGCAGAAACCCCAGTTGATTACTATATAGATCTATTTTACGTTTTTGGTCAAGGTTCTGATGAAGAAGTTCTAGAAGCAATGGAAGATACTGTCTATCTAAAAACAGGCGAATGGTTGACAATTAACACAGACGGTAATATAGAAGTTCAAAAAAAAGAAAGGCACTTAAAATTAGTGGTGACAAATGGATAAATTACAAAAGTATAAAAACTTATACCCAACAAAAGATGGCTTAGATAACTTAGTTTTACACGAATCAGGTAAAGTAAGTATCCCAAAATGGTTAATTCATTTATTATTGAATGAATCTGGAATAAAATCCAGGAAGAAAAGAATTTTAAAAAAGGTTTTAAAAAGACAACTACAAAAACTTTTAGAACGTTATGTTGAAGAAAACACCAACACATAATTTTGAAATTAAAACATCGGATGGTACATACGTTGTTACAGTTGGTTTATCTTCTAACTTAGAAGATAAAAGAATAAATGCTCTATATAGTAACGGGACAATAACGACCTGGATATCTAATTTTTGGTGGGACATTCCAGAAGACGAAAAAGATGAAAATGCAAACAAAGATGCGGAACCACCTAAACCCAAACATTGTTGGCATGAGTGGAAAGAATACATCGGGTTCACGGAAAGATATTGGTACTGCCAAAAATGTGATGCAAAATCCACGGAGAATCCAAACAAATGTTTTTAAAGCTAACAGTGCGTTACACAGGTGAAAAAATTACAGTAAATATATCACAGATTGTATGTTACGAATCCCTTATTGAACCCGATCAGAATTCAGATAACTATGTTTGTGTTGGTTCTTTTCTAACAACAACACAAGACACGATAAGTTTAAAAGAAACCCCGGAAGAAATTGATAGACTTCTTTTAAGTTCCTATGTTACGATTAAAGAGGCATATGAAAATAGAACTTCAAAAGTACCACAACATCCGACCAACAGTGAAGTCAATGATTCAGAACAACTTCAATCGGGATCACGTTGATCTAGTTGCAAATATGGCAGTTGCCTGTAATTGCCCAGTAATTGTTTGTTGTTATTATTACGCAGAGTCATTGGGTTATATGCCAGAAGAAACAAAAAAACAAATAGATAATCTTATGAACTTCTATAAATATGATACCATTGAAGGTGTAGACTTTTTAAAGGAGTGGAAATGAAGGAAATATATCTTGTTGTTAGATGTGACAAGTTTGGCCAAGATTATTTTGACATTCCAATCACAGCGCATTTTTCTATGCAAAGCGCAATGAATCAAGTAAATGAAAAGAAAGAAATGGATAAATTACTTTATATCAATAATTCAGAATATAAAGTCGTAAACATACCAGTCGTTGAATCATTAACAAATTTACAACAAAAACTAAACTTTGTATGAAGAAAAAAGAATTTAGTTTTGAAACAAATGACGGAACTACTACAGTAGCAAGTCCTGAATATCGAATAGACCTTTATAGCAAACACGTACAACAATCTTTAGTAGAACATCCAGATCATTATAACAAAGGTATTGAATGTTGGGATTACATTGTATCTCACAATATGGGATTCCTTGAAGGCAACATCATTAAGTACATCACAAGATATAAACTTAAAAATGGTAGGGCTGATCTCTTGAAAGCTAAAGAGTATCTTGATAAGCTATTGGAAGAAGTTAAATAAAAGGAGTATTAATAATAAATGAAAAAAATTGTAAATGTTCAAGAAGTTGAAGGTGAAGGATTGGTTGGATTACTTGGTGAACGTGTTGAATTGTTTTGTATGAATTACATTTACACAGGCACACTAACTGGCGTAAATACCAATGATGTTCTTCTTGAAGACGCTGCTATTGTTTATGAGACAGGACCATTTGATGATCCTAAATATAAGGATGCGCAAAAAGTTGGTAATCTTTATGTAAGATCTAATTCTATTGAATCATATAGGAAGACAAATAAACGATGAATATTCGTAGTTTAAAACAAAAATGGTCTTGGTCTGGGTCTGGGTTTAGGTCTAAGTCTGGATCTAAGTCTGGGTCTGGATCTGGATCTAGGTCTGGATCTGGATCTGGGCCTGGGTTTTGGTCTTTGTCTGAATCTAGGTCTGGGTTTTGGTCTTGGTCTAGGTCTACGTCTGGGTTTAGGTCTTGGTCTTGGTCTTCGTCTAAGATTAGGTCTTGGTCTTGGTAGGTTAATAACGATGAATATTCGTAGTTTAAAACAAAAATGGTCTTGGTCTGGGTCTGGGTTTAGGTCTAAGTCTGGGTCTAAGTCTAGATCTAAGTCTGGGTTTATGTCTAGATAAGTTAATTGGGACGGCGTGGGAAGCTAGGGCTTGGGGCAGCAGCCAAGTGTAAACATCAGTTGAAACCCCTTGGAGACACGCAGTCACGTACTTAAGAGCGTTATGTACGAGCAACAATAAGACACTCCTTATTGTTTGGCAGGAGTCGCGCCCTGCTCCCAATTTTATCCAATATGTTAAAGAAAGGTTAAGTGAGTTAATTGGGACGGCGTGGGAAGCTGTGAGGGGGTTGAGCGTAATGGCTCGGATACCGCGAAAGTGGAGTGTTACTCACTAGAGACACGCAAGACACAGAAGCTGCATTGAATGTACTGTTGAAATACCCACGTTAGGGGCTGCTCAATGCTGGCAGGGGTCGCACCCTGCTCCCAATTTTATCCAATATGTTAAAGAAAGTTTAACTTACTGACTAGGAGTGTTATGACATTACCAGATGAAAGAACTAGAGCAATCGTAAACGCTAGAAACTTTCTTTATGATTTAACCGATCCAAAGAAAACTCCTCGTGTACCCAAAATAGTTAGGGAAAGAGCGCGTCGTATTCTTAAACATTATCCTTGGAACTTGCATTTGGCGATTGCCGCTGCTGTTATGCCCGATGTGTGGGGTAAACCTGAAAATGGAAAATAACTAATATGGCCCATATCTCCTTCGGCTTATATCCGATAGAAAGAGTAGCGGTGACACGTGGGTTCAAATCCCACTGCGCCGACCATTAACTATGAAAAGAAAACTTAAACCAATAAAACAAATCGACATGGCCTGGGGTAGCCCAGCTTTTCTTTCGCCATATTGGGAAATCAATAAGATCAATGTCGATCACGTAAAAAAGAAAAAAAGCTATTCAATCGGCTCCCGTGCAAAACTTCGGAATAGAATAAAAGGGTTACATAAAAAAATAGGAAACGCTGAAACAAAAAATAAACATATTGTTGTTGCAGCTGGTGCAACGCAAATTGTATTAGGATTGATGCACGTACTTCGAGAACAAAATCCGAAAATCAAATCAGCTTGGGCTAAACCACCACACTTCTCCAGATTTCCCAAACTAGCGGACTTTGCAAAGCTAGATTGGTTTAATACAGAAGTAGCTATTACAATCACCAGTAACCCAAACAATCCAGATAATAGTATCTCAGATGAAACAGGATCAACCATTCTGGATCTATGTTATAATTGGCCACAATATACAGATCAAGTTAAAAAGTATGATCACCCAGTAATGGTATTTTCTTTAAGTAAAGCAACTGGTCACGCAAGCACACGCATAGGCTGGGCTATCCTAAAAGATAAAGAATTAGCAAAAGCACTGGAAACTTATATCGAAATAAGTACGGGTGGATTATCAATCGACGCGCAAATCCGTGCTGAAAAAGTAATTGAACACCAGTTATCCACAGATTATACAGTATTTGATTATGGAAAACATGTTTTAAATGAACGTTGGAAAATCATAAATAAATTAGTAGAAGAAAATAAACTTTATTTTACAGTCATGAATTCATCTGGAATGTTTCTTTGGGCCAACGGACTGTGCCCGCCCCACATATCCAAGATAAAAGGATCGGATTTAAAAGCAACTGATGAATTCTTTAGATTAAATGTTGGATGTGGGCAAGGTGATTTTGATAACTTCTTACAAACAATATGCAAAGGAATTGACACAAGCCACCTGTATAAGATAAAAGTATATTACTAGCCAATGGTTACACCCAGGAACTTATGGTCAGCCCAAAGAGAAGGTCCCATTGGTGAAAGGTTGCAGGCGCGTGTACCTTGGTTGATAAAAAAACGGGCGCACATTCTTGACAGTGAATTAAATCATACTCTATAGTTTAAGTGATGCAGAAAACATATAAGTTGAAGCTCGCTCCACAAACTCTTAAATACCTCAAAAAAATCAAGCGCAAATACAAAGTTAAAGTTTCTGTTGGACCTATTCAAGACTTCTCTATAGATGAGTTCGGACTGGAATCTTCGCCCGGACTTTTTATTGTTTCCGAAGGAAAACCATACATTTACGTTAGCAACAGACAGCCATACAAGGCTGGTCATGATTATGTTGTTTTACATGAGATAGGACACCTTTTATCCGACCGATACAAAATACAAAAAACGAAATACGCTCCGCAGGAGGAGGCGTATGCTAACGGTTTTGCTCTTGCAATTGCAACAGAGTTGAATTTACCATTAAATAAGTCGATTTTACAAGAGATGGGAGAATACTCTCATTCATTTTTTAAAAGAAATATATCTAGCCGGAAACATAATAAATGAAAAACAAACTATCACACAGCGCATCGAACCAGTTCATGGATTGTCCCACTAAATGGAAGTTCCATTATGTAGATCGTATTCGTTCCAGAACTCAACATGCAGCACTTGCATTTGGCTCCGCCGTTGACTCGGCTGTAACGTCTATGCTTAAAGAGAGCGAGAAGAAACCAGAAGACGTATTCGCTTACTTCTGGCGCTTCCAAGACATCAACGGTAAGCAAACCTATCTACCAACTTGTACGCAAATTGTATATGCCAACTCGGATTATGACGAGGAGCTTCTTCTTCCGGAAGACCTTGATAAACTTAGGGAAGAGTTTAAACTTGAGAATCCATTAGCAGAAGTTCAAAAGGTGTACTCTGAGAAGGAGTACATGGGCTTCGATGGTTTACCAGAAGACCGTAAAAAAATTCTTAATTATGCAAATTGGCTATCACTCAATCGTAAAGGTTTGTTAATGATTCAAGCTGTACGAGAAGAGGTAATGCCTAAGATTAAGAAGATGCACGGCGCACAGGTCTACTGTAAGCTAGAGAACGATGTTGGGGATCTTATTGTTGGCTACGCCGATATGGTAGCAGAATGGGAAGGATATGATGAACCTATTATATTTGACTTTAAAACTTCTGCAAAGGATTACGCTATTGATTCGGTACTTACGTCGCCGCAATTAACCTTGTATGTTCATTCACTCAGCAACGAGTACAAGAATACCCGTCGCGCTGGGTATATTGTCTTAAACAAGAACGTGAGAAAGAACCGAACAAAGATCTGTAAGAAGTGTGATTATGTAAACGAGGGCACTAACCACAAGACTTGCAACAATACGGTAGAAGGTCTTCGTTGTAATGGAGAATGGAATTCAAAGCTCGACCCCAAGATTCACGTACAAGTTGTGATCGACTTGATTCCAGAGAAGACAGAACAGATTGTCCTTGAGAACTTCGATTACATCAACGCATCTATTAAGAATGGTGTATATCATCGTAACTTCTCAAGCTGCGTAAAGCCTTATGGAAAATGCACATTCTATAACCTCTGCTACAAGGACAGCATGGATGGGCTTGTTAAGCTGGAGGAAAAGTAATAATGTTTTGGACAACAAGGTCTGGAGATGTAATATATATCTCAAAAATGACAACACAACACATTGAAAACTGTATTCGACATTTAGAATTAAACCCAATTTTTGCTGGTAGTTATTCAATAGATTCATCTGAAATTGATTGTCATTTTGATTATGAACTAACTGATTCTTGTATAAAAGCTTTTAAAAAAGAACTGAATAAAAGAAAAAATGAGTTACGTTGAGCATTGTAAGAAGCACGGTCAGTATCACGGAGAAATCTGTGGTGAGTGTTTTGAGGATCTCAAGGTAGAGAATACCAGACTGCGAGAAGCGTTAAAATACATTGCCTTTGTTGGCCCCGATCAATGTGAAGATATTCTATTTGGAATTCAAAATAATTGTTTAGCCGAAGTGTATAAAGCTGAAGCGTACCGAACACTTTGGGAGGAAGAATGACAAACGAAGTAACCCATACGATCTGTCCTGAATGCAGTTTATGTTTTACTCCTGACTCTTACGATATTTTAATTAAAAGGTTAGTGGCCGATAACGACAGACTGCGAGAAGCCTTACAATCAATTGTAAACAGCGGTCCGGCATCACCCGGTGATAAGAAACATGAAATAGCTAAAGCCGCATTGATAGGAGAATGATTATGTCATTGGGTTCGTTTTATCTTTTTGCTGGATTCGCTGGTTTATTTCTAGGTGTCGTCATTATGTTAGTGAATAAAAAATGAAAGAACATTTAATTAGATTAATTCTAGATTTATTCTATGCAGCTTGTTACATATTCTTAACTCATACTGGTTATGACATAACAGATAAGCTTCAAGCCGGTAAAAAAAATGTTATCGGATATGTTATAGCTTGGATCATAGCTGCAACAATAATGTTTTTCTTAACCAAACAGCGTTACGATAAAGAAGTAGAAGAGGGTAAAAAAGAAGATGAAATTTAATCCCGAGAATCATGTCGTAGGTAAAGTGTATGATCTTACTCAAGAGAATATGAATGCTATGTTAATTCATATTGATACGCTTGAAAAAGAAAACGAGCATCTACACGCAATGTTAACTGCAATTAAACAATCTCTGATTGAAATTAGTATTCAATCGGAAGGCACAGTAATGGCTATTGACGAAATGGAAACTAATAAAGTATTATAAACTTATGATTAAAAAATATGAGACATTCCTTAAAATTGACAAAGATCATTCACCTTCGCCGGGCATTGAAATTGTCGGTAAACTACGTCCTGATGTGTATCGAGTGGATTATGACTATAATACCGATAGTGTAACATTTGTTACGATGGAGTCTAACCACGACGAATTGGTTGATCTACCCGGAACAGAGTACGAGGCTGTTATTTCAGACGTTGACACCTTTCTTACACCAGAATGTCAGGCTCGATTCGACGCTGTTGGGTTTTTACATAAGTTCAATATCCTTTTATACGGCGCCCCAGGTACAGGGAAAACCTGTCTAGTTAATCGTGTTGCACAAAAGGTGATCGCTAGTGGTGGGATTGTATTATTCAATCCTACACCTGTTTCATTAAAGACAACATTCACTGCTCTTGATTCTATTCAACCAGAGACAAGAGTTCTTATTATCTTTGAAGAAATGGATGACCATGTTCGTCGTGATGAAGCAACTCTGCTACATGTACTAGACGGCGAGGTACAAAAGAAGAACGCAATGTTCATCGCTACAACAAATTACATAAACAAGATCCCTGCCCGTGTTCGTAGGCCGGGTAGGTTCTCTACTGTTGTGGAAGTTAAATTCCCAAACACAGAAGCACGTCGAGCATATTTAAAAACCAAACTCAAAGATGCTACTGTTATTGAAACAATTGTGGAAAGAACAAATGACTTTAGTATTGATGAATTGAAAGAAGTTGTTCGCGGACATTACTGTATGGGGAAAGATTTAAATTCCTACATTAGTTATGTTGCCAAGAATTCAGGCAAGGAAATTGATCAAAAGAATTCTGACGATTATGATGATGATGATCAAGGATTTATCGGCGACCCTGATGATCTTAGTTACAGACAAGCATTGATTGGATTCTTAAATAAAGAATCAACTTCAATTAAAAAAAGAAGGTAATATGGGCAGACCTAAAAAACAAGTTGAACCTGAAACACAAACAAACGTACTAAATACGGGGAATACAATGAAAGAACTAAATCAAAAATCCAGTCTTAACGATCTAGCTTTAGGAATTGCAAAAACTAAAGATGGATGGGCTGTTGTTGAAATTGCATATAATGCAGAATCTGGTGAATCTGACTTGCAAGATATTCACACAGCTGGTATATCTAGAGATGACGCAATTGAGTTGTTTAAGATTACAGCAGTGGAGAAAGGACTTGTATGAAAACAGTAACAACACCAAAAGGCACAGCACTCCCTTTAGCAAACCTAAAGGGAAAAGATTATTTGATGGTTGCTCACAGGCTTCAATGGTTTAATGAAGCTGAAACAAACTTTCGCATTGAAACGGATTTTCTCCTCGTCAATGACGATCAAACTGTAGCTCGGGCTACTGTGACCGTTTTTGACAAGGAAGGCAAAGAAGTTAAACGCGCTAGTGCAACAAAGCGTGAAACTAAAAAAGATTTCTCCGATCATACCGAGAAAGCGGAAACATCGGCGGTTGGTCGTGCCCTAGCGATGCTTGGGTATGGCACACAGTTCGCAATCTCTGATCTTGACGAAGGTGATCGGATTGTAGATAGTCCAGTTTTAGATACAAGAGGCGCAGCTTCATCATCTTCAGCAGCATCGTCTGCTGCTGTATCTGCGCTAGAAGCAGGTGTCGGCTCTATTGCCGATATTAAAAAAGCTGGATCATTTAGAAAGACCCCAGCTAAAAAGCCCGATGTGGCAGTAGGAGCAGAATCAGATGGATGGGAATGAAGCAGTACAATTAGAACAAGAAATGATTAAACAAGAACAGTTGGCTCAAACTCCACCTGAAGAAGTTGCTGCTTCTATGTTTAATTTATATTTACCACGTTTTCAAATGATGGTAGATAAACTAAGCAATAAGTCACTAAAACGTGTTCTTAGGGCTTTAATTGAATACCCACTAGTAGAAGAGGACACAAAGTTTTCTTCTGACTTGGAAAAAGAAACATTTCTTGTTGCTGAGAATTTGATTCTCGCAAAGATTATGATGATCAATCATACTCTAATGGAACATGAAATGGGGTTGCAAAACCCAGTATCAAATGATAGTATCTTAGAAGAAGTTAAACAGGAGAATGAATCAAATGGCTAAATCAAAACGTACTGTAGTTGGGTCTGTCTGTAAATCTAAAGATACTGGTAAGCCAGATTATCTTGTTCTTCGTGGACAAACAGCAGATGCTCTTGCGAAAGCTCTTCTATCGGCTGATAAACAAAAAGGACTTACCCTCAAACTAGAGAGCAAGAAGTTCCAAATGGAAAGTCTTGATGCTGCTGTTGCTGGGGGTAAGCTATCAAGCGATCTAGCTGAGAAGATCAAAGCTGATCGTATCGAAAAGATTCCTGAATGGGTTCGATTTGAACTTGTTCTAGTTGAATCCCAGAAATAACCCATAGAATGGGTTCGTGACACCTACCTAATCGTGATGGCGGTTTGTGTAACTATTTATCCATTTGCAAATTAAATAGTGAGAGTGGTGTGTTCGGGATGCAGTCCCGGTGCTTTGTGGAAAGCAACTTTGTTTTTTTGATGGTATCAAAACAATGAAAGCTTATAAGCATCCACCGTATTTTGAAGATTTTGGTGGTTAAAGTCTTCCGTGTGGCCCCGGCGTTAACGGGGCGTTTTTTTAAAAGGGGATAGTCATGATGGCACATTTTGTAAGATTTACTAAAGGTGTTGCAGATAAAGGCAAACTCATTCCCCAGAATGAAGTATTTGATCACGTTGAAGATAATGAAAATGATTATTATGCATCTGCTTATTTATACAACGATAATCAACTAGATGAGTTTAAAAAAACAGGTACCGTTCGCGGCATCAAAAACGTTGTAACCAATCGTATTTGGTTCGATTTCGATACAAGCGAAGATCCAACCTTTGCACAAATTGACGCTAAAGAAGCAATCCGACGTTTAGAAAAATACGGCATTCATCGGAACAATATCGAGATTTATTTTTCAGGTAACAAGGGATTTCATCTTGTTGTAACCTTGAACAAATTTATTACACCAGAACAAGTATACAACATCTGTGTAAAAAAGTTTGGAACAAATTTAAAATCTTTAGATAGTGCTGTATACGATCCTTCTAGGATCTTTCGTGTTCCTGGAACAAAACACCAAAAAAGTGGTTTATATAAAATCCCACTAACATATAACCAAATTCAAACTCTTTCAATCGGTGACATCAAAAGACTAGCAACATCACTTGATAATATCACTGAAGAATTTGAATGGGAAATAGCTAATCCAAAAGAAGAGCTATTTGCTATGGAAGAAAAGAAGAAAGAAAAAAAGGAAATTATTCCTGATCTTCTAGACTTCTCCAAAAAACCACCGCAATGGAAAAATTGTAAGTGGGCTCTTCTTCAGGGTAACTTCAAAGAAGGAGAACGTCATAACGCATTGATGGTAATTGCAGCAACTTGTCGTGGCTTGGGCTATGACAAAGACACAACTTACTATATGTGTAAGTCTGCAATGAAGAAACAAGCAACGATCACCGGGCAAGAAGAGTTCAATAAAGAAGAACTGTATACAAACATTATCGAGCAGTCTGTGTTCACTGATAACTGGGAGGGCGGGCAGTATAGCTGTTCTAAACCCGGTTGGCTTCAAACCTATTGCCAAACGCTAGGTGGTCATAAATGTAAAGTAGAAGAAGCAGAGCCACCAGTCATCAAGATTGAGGACATGGGCACATTGTTTTCTTCTTATGCACAAAACTTTGAGCAAAACATTATTAAGACAGGAATTCCTAAACTTGATAACCACGCTACTATTTGTGCGTCTACCCTAAACGGATTGCTTGGTCAACCCGGTGCAGGGAAAACATCAATGTCCCTACAGTATCTTCTTAATACCTCTCAAAACAACGTACATTCAACTTTCTTTAGCTTAGATATGGGTATGCCCATCGTCTATGCCAAAATGATTCAAAAGCACACTGGATGTGATTTTAAAGAAGTCCTACGTATCTTTAAAGAAGATCCCAAACTCGCCGCTAATCTAAGTGAACAATTAAAGCAAGAATATAGAAACGTTGGATTTAATTTTAAATCAGGATTAACTGTACCTGATCTAAAACAAACAATAGTTGATCAAGAACAACAGAAGGGTGAAAAGGTTAAACTTGTTGTTATTGATTACTTAGAATGTTTAGCTGGTCCATATTCCGATCAAACAGCAAACACTGGATTTATTGCAAATCAACTAAAGGATCTTGCAAATGACCTATCTGTTGCTGTATTACTATTATTACAGACTCAGAAACATTCAACACCAGATGTTTCAGATCCATTACTATCTCTTAAAGGCGTTAAAGGATCTAGTTTGATTGAACAAAGTTGTAGTTCTATTCTAACTCTATGGAGAGAGGGATATAATCCTAAAACGGTTAATGACGATAAATATATTTCGTTTGCTATTGTTAAAAACAGATTCGGTTCTTTATGGTCCGGTGATTTTAGCTGGCACGGAGTCACTGGTGATATTCGAGAATTAACCGAAGAGGAAGAAGAAAATCTTTCAGAGTTTCGTGTTAGAAAAGCACAGGCAAAATTAGAGGCAGCCCAACAACAAACTGGGTGGGAATAATATGGCACCAAAGAAAAAACAAATAAGCAATGACGAAATCAATACGTTTGTATTAGCTTTTATGGGCGAATACATCAATGTTGTTACTGACATTATGATATTGGATTACGCTCAAAACGAAGCACAAACAATGGAACAAAACGCACCAATGGTTGCGCGTGGATATTTATTAGATGAAGATGATTCATTTCTTTATCTTGGCGAAAATCCACTTGAAATAACACAAGCAATAGCTAAAAACAAAGTAGCAATGATTCAAGTAGAAAGAAAAAAATCTAAATATGAAGAGATGTTAGAAGAAATGGGAGATGCTAATAAAAAGGATATTAATTAATTGTGACAGAAAAGTTAACACAATTATTAATAAAAGACTTTAATCCTAAATTTCTGGCTTATGATCTTTTTGAAAATAATATAAACATTGTAATTGCATCTGATTGTTTTATAAATCAAGCAATGGTTGATAGAATAAGAAGTGTTTATGCTTGCGTAGAAAATAATTTACCAGAATTATTTGAAAAAAACAGCATTTTCGTACATGCTTTTACTGAAGACCAGTTACTTGATGTTTTAAAATCACAACTTGAAGAAGGTATATAATGACCGAAGGCAGCGTTGTTATTATTGGTGGTAAATTTGATGAAAGAGTTAGAAAAAACGATGACTCTAATATAGTAGGAACAATTGTTAATAATGTTAAAGGTGAAGTTTGGGTTTTATTACCAGATGGAAATATTTGGGTAGGGAAAGAATATCTAGTTTATCCAGTCGAAGAGGATGAACAATGCACGACAGACTAATCTATGGTAAGAATGAAACACAAAGAATTGTTTCTATTGAAGCTATGGAAAGCGCAGCTGCGCTGGAGATTTTTGTAGAAGATGAAAATAATAACGTTAGTTCTCATCTTGTTAGTAATCGGTATTGGATTCTTTCGAATAACAACGTTGATCAAAAATTTGCACGATTAAACGGCAACCTTCATTACAAGTGGGGAAAACAATTCTCTACTCGTGAAGATTTCATTAGTTTTAAGAAACAACATCAAAAGTACGATTTGTATTCTATTCATGACCAAAAGGAATCGGCTATGGTCAAGGATGGAATTACGTATTTCAAAGGCATGAAGCCACAAGATGTTTCAATTCTTTCATTTGACATCGAAACCACTGGACTTAATGCACAAGCAAACGATGCAGCAGTTCTTCTTATTTCAAATACATTAAGGATCGGAAATAAAACACAAAGGAAATTGTTTGCTTACTCTGACTATAATAACGATCCTGTACAAATGGTGGAAGCGTGGTCGAAGTGGGTAAGAAGCGTAAATCCCTCGATTATCTGTGGTCATAATATTTACTCATTCGACTTGAAGTATCTTTCAGAATACATGCAAGTAAATGGTAATAACTTATATCTTGGGCGCAATGATACCGCCATTCGATTTGAAACATATGAATCAAAGTTTCGTGTAGATGGAACCCGAGATCTACACTACAACAAAGTTAAATGCTATGGGCGGGAACTTGTAGACACAATGTTCCTTGCCTACAAATATGATATTGGTCGCAAGTACGAGAGCTATGGCCTAAAGAAGATCATTGCTCAAGAAAAGCTAGAAGCGGAAGACCGGGTATTTTATGATGCTTCACAGATCCGGTTTAAATACAAAGACCCCAAGGACTGGGAACTAATCAAACAATACTGTTTGCATGACGCAGATGATGCACTCAAACTGTTTGATCTTATGTCACCACCCTTTTTTTATATGACTCAATCTGTACCTAAAAGCTTTCAGTCTATGATTGAATCTGCTTCTGGTAGTCAGATTAATTCAGTCATGGTTCGCAGCTACTTACAAGAAAGACATAGCATTCCAAAGGCATCTGCTACCGTTGAGTACGAAGGTGCTATCAGCTTTGGAAATCCAGGCATCTATCGAAATGTATTTAAAGTTGACGTTGCATCCCTATATCCATCAATCATGATCGAGTACAAAGTACATTCTCCTCAGAAAGATCCAAACAAGAACTTCTTGAATCTTGTACAGACGTTTACCGAACGACGACTTTATCATAAGAGCCTAGCTAAGACAGACAAGTATCACGATGATATGCAAGCTGCGTTCAAGATTTTCATTAACAGTTGCTATGGATTTCTAGGAAGCACCGGCCTTAATTTCAATATGCCAGATGGTGCAGCATTCATCACTAAAACAGGGCGAGACATTCTATCCAAGTCAATTCAATGGGCAAATACAAAAGACTTTAGAATTGTTAACGCAGACACTGATTCTATTTCATTTACAAGATCAGATGAGTCTGAATTTACAAACGATGACAGGGGTATGATCTTAAATGAAATCAACTCATTGTTCCCATCTACAATTCGATTTGAAGATGATGGTTTGTATAAATGTGTTATTGTATTTAAAGCAAAAAACTATGTCCTATATGACGGACATAAAATTAAAACAAAAGGTTCTGCTATTAAAGCAACAACTAAAGAACCAGCTTTACGTGAGTTTATTAATACAATCATCAATAATATTATAGCTGGACATACTGATTATAATTCTGTTTATAAAAAGTATGTTGTAGAAGCTTTCAATATTAAAGATATTAAGCGTTGGGTTTCCAGAAAAACTATTTCAGAGAAGACTCTCAATCCACAAAGAACAAACGAGCAAAAGATATTCGATATTATCCAAGACTCAAACTTCTCCGAAGGAGATAGGATCTATTGCTTCTTCAGAGAAGACGGTAGTTTAGCTCTTGTGGAAAACTTTGACGGTAACTATGATAAAGACAAGATGCTTGAAAAGCTTTACAAAACCTCAGAGATTTTTGATACAGTCCTTCCTGAAGGGATCTTCATCAATTATAAATTGAAGCGTAATAAAAAAGCTTTAGAGGAATTGGTGTCAAATGAATAGTTACTTAATTGCTGGGCTGCTTGTTTTATATGGCGTGGTTATTTGGGTCATTGCTTCCAGAAAGTATTATGGTTTAGGATATGACCATGCAATTGAAGATATTGAAAAAATATCTCTTGCATTAAAAAAAGAAATAGAAAAAAGACAAAAGAATGAAGAATAAATTTTTTCAACTTGCTCGTAATATCTCTAAACACTCAGATCATCCAGCACATCAACTCGGTGCCGTTATTGTTAGAGGTAATCGAATTATCTCTCTTGGTTTTAATAAAAATAAAACCCACACAAAATCTAATCATGCATGGAAAAGACTACACGCTGAAATTTGTGCAATCATCAAAACTAAAGAAGATTTGACAGGTTGTACCATTTACGTTTATCGTGAAACTAAGCTTGGTAATCTAGGAATGGCTCGTCCATGCCCAACATGTTTGGCAGCGATACAAGAAGTTGGAATTAAAAAAATTTGCTACTCAACCGAAAACGGCTACAAGCAAGAAATAATTTGAGGTAGTTAAATGTCACATTTTATTATTAAAGAAAAAAGCAAGCTACAAGAAATGCAAGTTGGTACAAAGATTCCTGAATCTGATTTTAGTATCATGACCCCAGATGGAATATTTGTACAACTTCAACACATTGAAGAAGATGAAGTCGATGCTCCATACGAAGTCAATCCTGGTATTTGGGTTATCCAAAAAGTGGCAACGGGATTAAAGTTGGTTAAAACTTCTTTCGTTAAAGACGAGATTCTTTCATCTTTCGTACATACACAATCAATTACCGATAAAATTGATTGCTTCTTTAAAAAGCTAGACGTGTACAAAAAGCATGGAATTGAAATTCCTAAACGGGGGCTGCTTCTTTATGGCCCCCCAGGTTCAGGTAAAACAACGGTCATCAATAAGGTAGCAGAGCAGTATGCCAGTGATGGTAAAACAGCAATCATCATTTGGCCCACAGATAAGTTTGAGGCATTCACCGTTAAAGACTTTATTAAAAGCTTTACATATGTAGGTGTTGATAAAATTATTCTTGTTGTTGAAGACATCGGTGGTACTGAGATGGACCAGACTCGTATGCGCAGTGATTCTTCTTTACTCAGTCTTCTTGATAATCAAGAGAAGACATTTAAGATTCCAGTATTGATTCTAGCAACAACTAACTTCCCAGAAGTATTTCTAGGCAATCTTACAAATCGTCCACAACGGTTTGACGATAAGATTGAAGTAGGTTTACCCCCAGCCGAGTCTCGCGCAGAGCTTCTAAAGTTCTTTTCTAAAGAAGATACTCCATCTGATGAGGCTCTTACCTTTATCAAAGGTAAAGCCTGTGCAGAATTCTCTCCAGCACATATCAAGGAATCGATCATTCGAGCTGCTATTTATGACAAACAATTAATTGATACTATCAAAGAAGTAGCACAAGAGATTGAGAAATATAAGAAAGCATTCAGCAAACAAAAATCAGTTGGGATGGGGATGACTGACTATGACTAGACCCATTAAATATAATAGATATTTAAATAATATGTTCTCAATTAATTCCAATGAATATTTAACTGGAATGTTTCAAGAGAAAATAAATATACACAGCCACCTACTAGATTTATATGAAGATAAAATTAATTCAATGTCATCTCGTAGACATGACCAAAAACTATTAAATGAATGTGTTACACCGGCATTTAGTAAATACAAATTGATTGACATTGATATGAGTGATTATGATTAATTCAGAACCATTCAACAAATATATAAATAAAAGAGATGGAATTGATAAAGATTCTTATTTAGTATATCTTAAACAAGATAACATTGACTTGATGAATCATTTTTTAAACAAGGAATCTGAATCAATAAATAGTTGGTCATCTAAAAAACACGATAAAGATTCTTGGGGTCAAGTAATGGCAGAGATTCGAGAAAGACATCACAGTGGATAATCTTGTTAATTTAGGTAAATTTAAAAAAGATAAAGAAAAAGTAAAAATTCTAGAAAAATCAGAAAAAATCATTGAAGAGATGAAGATTATTCTGTATATAATGGAATTGGCAATAAATGGGTTGAGTCACTTTAATAAATACGTATTTGTTACAGAGTGTGTATCCGTTTTACAAAGTAATAAAATTCTTCTTGAGATCCATCTTAATAAATATATAAAAGCTGTAGAAAAAATTAAAGAAGAACAAAAAAATGGTGAACTGGAAAAACCTAGTAAAGAAGATCCCAAATAAAGTCCAACTTTCCAAACGAGGAGAGTATGAAATTGTTTGGGTTGACTCCTTTAAACAACACGACGTAGTGGGTGAGACTAGATTTGATCGCAAGCAGATTGCTATAAAAGATAAACTGTCACCAAAGAACACAGTAATCACATACTTACACGAAGTTGCACATGGTCTTTCCGCAGAACATGACATGCAGCTTACTGAAAATCAAATTCTCGCATTAGAAAAGGGCTTGTACTATCTACTAAAAGATGGTAACTTGTTTAAGAAGGATTAAGCATGAAAAAAATACTAATTCTTGGTGATTCCCATCTTCCATATACTGACTTTGATGTTATCAAACAGGCATATGAATTTAATAAAAAATTTAAAGCAGATATTGTGGTTTCAACTGGTGACATGACTGACCAGAAATACTGGAGTCGGTTTCCAAAGTCACCAGAGGACGACGGTGGATTACTTGAATGGGAAAAAGTTTTAGATGGTGCAAAAAAGTTTGCTAAAATGTTTCCGAACATGATTATCCTTAATTCAAATCATGATCGTCGGTATGCAAAAAAAGCAGCAGAGAGCGGCATTCCTAAAATTATGATTCGAACCTTATCGGAACTTATTCCAAACAAAGGTTGGAAGTGGCACCTTGGTCCAGATCCGCTTGTTATTGACAACACAGCGTTTATGCACGGCGACGAACTACAAGGCGGAGTTAAAGCTAAAGCCAATGTTCTTGGAATGAATGTTGTACAAGGGCATTCACACAAGGCAGAGCTTCACTATGTGAATACGTTTGGTAAGAGCCTATTTGCAATGGATGTTGGATGCACAGTAGACACCAAGAGCGCGGCATTTGATTACGCAGCAACATCGCTTACAAAAGTTTGGACAGGGTTTGGGTATATTGAAAACGGTGTTCCCCATTTAGTACCAAAGAAAAAATAAGAGGTAATTTATGAAAACAGCAAGCCAAGTAAAAGCAATTGCAGAAAGTTCAAAAGTACAACAAACTACCACCGAACTACAAAAAATACTAACATCAATAGAAAAGGCAGCAGAAGATGGTAATTTTAAAGTGGCATTTAAAGTTAGACACAATCCAACACAAACAATTGTGCAACAGCTAGAGCAACTTGGTTATACTGTCAGCGAAGAATCTGGATTAATTGTTGTTGATTGGTCATAATTTTGTTGGGCAGTAGCTCAGTTGGTAGAGTGCGCCGCTGTTAACGGCGTGGTCGTAGGTTCGAACCCTACCTGCCCAGCCATTATTTAAAAAATAAACTATGAGTAATAATAAAAGTAAATTATTTAAAAATAATACTAACAAACTTAATAAACATCGAAACGAACTTGTGCCAAATTTTTGGATTGGCAGGAGAAGCGAATCGGTGTGCTCTATAAAAAACGAATCAATTTACGAAAAAATCGAAACTACAGAAGACATGGACACCTACACTAAAAGTGATATTTATCGTAAAAAAGACGACATACACATACTAGAGTTATTTAAAAGATGTAATATTTTAAATACTGTAAACCATTTAAAAATACGTTAATTAAAAGGAGAAACAACATGAAAACAATTCAAGTATTACTTCGTGATGAAAAGGCAATTGCACCAACCCGTAACAAAACAACAGATGCTGGATTAGACTTATATGCTATGGAAGATAAGTTTATTGAACTAGGGTCAACAGCTATTATTCGAACTGGTTTATCTGTAAACGTTCCAGAAGGAATGGTTGGTAAAATTGAAGATCGTAGTAGCCTTGCTGCCAAAGGATTACGAACGGGGGCTGGTGTAATTGACGCTGGTTATAATGGGGAGGTTGGTATTGTAATTCACAATCTAACATCAACATCAACAACCGATCCTGTTTTATTACGCAAAGGCTATCAAATTCGTCGTGGAGATAAAATAGCACAACTCCTTACATATCAAATTGAAACACCCTCAGTTGAGGTTCTTAATAATCTTTGGGAATCTAAACGGGGCTCTGGTGGGTTTGGGAGTTCAGGCCGATGATTACAAATGAGTTCTTTCAAGGATACCACCAAGCCCTTAATACGGTAGAAGAAAATGTCGAAGCACTTCTTAAACTCAGACAACAAGGCGATAACGACTTCTTCTATACTAGCGCACTCAAACAAGTTAAATCTCATATTGAGCAGGTGCGTAAATCTTATAAAGAACTACAAAAGCAACTTTCAAATGAGCAAAAGAAAAAGCGAACTTGAAGATAAAATAGAACAACTTGAATCTGAGTTAGAGGAATTAAAAACCACTAACAATGCACTAAGACGCAGACTTAGGAAAATAGATAGTAAATTTAATGAAGATGATTATTTAGAAGATGATCAAATAGAAAAAAAATACGAAAGACTAAAACAATATGCCTGTCCTTATTGTAAAAAATTAACAATGGAGGAAGTTGAAATAGCCGGTCGTTTTTTTAAAAGGTGTGATAATTGTGGCAAAAGAACGAAAGCCGAAAAAACACAATAAAAAAACATTTGTTACAGGCGCATTACGACGCGCTTCTCTCCGTTGGCCTCCTAGAAACATGGCTTTAAAAAAAGCCCGTGTTGATAGGGGGCTTTATCGTTGTTCAATGTGCGGAGAAAGCTTTAAACGTGATGACATTCATATTGACCACATTATGCCTATTGTTGATCCATCAAAAGGATTCATCGGATGGGATGATTATATTGAAAAACTCTTTTGTCAAGAAGAAGAATTTCAAATCCTCTGTAAGTACGATCATGAAGTAAAAACATTAGTAGAAGATGAAATGAGAAAAGCATTAAAAGATGTTGACAAAGTAGACACATCTGAGTAATAGTATATTTATGAAGTTGAAACTTGCGTTTATTCAAGATCCGATAACTAAATTACCTTCTGTCTCACTGACAAATCTAGTAATCTCCGTTTTATTTCTTCTTGTTGCAGCTGGATTAGATTTGTCTGGTAAAGTAAAAGGAACTAGCATTGCTCTTGAGTATTTTGGTGTTTCTTCTGCTTTGTATTTTTCAAGGCGCATTAATGTAAATGGCCGTAGTTTCACGGCAGAAAGTGAAGATAAAGGTAATGATTAAACGATTTTTAACAGCGGCTGTTGTTGGTATTGTTATTAGCTCAGTTGTTGGTGGTATGTTGGTCGTCAATAATTTAACAAAACTTATTAATAATACACCAGTTGCAACAAATACACAGGATTTGGATACTTCAATGTTACCAGATCCAGTGGAAATTAAAGAACCAGAACAACAATCGATTGAAACAAATGATTCTGGTATTCCAACTTTAAATTTATCTAAAGGAAATTTTATAGTTCTCTACGGTCCTATTTATGAAAATGGAAACGAAGTAGCTGAAGCTATTAAGAAAGCAACATCTCGCCGTGGACCGCTTTCTGGAAATGATCCTTTATATCTTTTAATCGATAGCCCAGGGGGAAGCGTAATTACTGGTGGTGCTATTATTTCTGCAATGGAAGCATCACCCGTTCCTGTACACACGGTATGTTTACAATTGTGTGCTTCTATGGGCGCCATGATCCATCAATATGGTGTAAAACGTTATAGTGTAAATCGTAGTCTTCTAATGTTTCATGATGCGGCTGGTGGCTTTCAAGGTCCATTTCAACAAGTTATGTCTCGCATGAACACAATCAATCGTTTTGTTAATAAAATGTTTGCAAATGTTGCAAAACGCTCTGGACAGCCTTATAAAGATTTTATGCTTAAAATTGGTCCTGAGATTTGGGTTGATGGAGAAGATGCTGTTACTCAACATTATAGCGATAGTCTTGTAAGCGTTGTATTTGAAAATAGTGACGCAGTAAATCCACCTTCTTTTGAGACTCTTCAGATGAAAGAAGAAATTAAAAAGAAGATTCTTAGCGCAGAATACATCAAACAATAATATGGAATACATTGTCGGTCTGATTATAGGTTTAGTGGGTTGGTTGTTCTTTGAACGATCAAAGAGAAAATCTGCTGAAGGTGCTCTAGAAAACTTAGAGACACGAGAAGAAACCCTGAAACTAGATAAAGAAGCAACAAAGAATACAGGGCTACTTGAAGCGGAACAAGCAAAAAGAGAGGAGATTAAAAATGAACAAGATAAAAAATCTCTTAGTGACATTGCTCGTTTTCTCAATGACCGTAAGTAACAGTGCGTTTGCCGACGACGCACTTGTTTTAAACAAAGGACAATCTGCCCCATTTACCGGACTCCTCTTAACTGAGGATAAAGCAAATGAAGTTTATAATGATATTAAAAAGTATAAACTTCTAAATGAATCCTTAGAAAAAAGCGTAATTCTATACAAGCAAAACGAAGAACTTTACGATAAAAAAGTAAACATTCTTTTAGAACAAAATGATAAATTATCAGAGAACCTTCTACAAGCTAGAACAACAAGTAATTGGGAAAAGGTACTTTGGTTTGGACTAGGGTTTTTGTCTGTTGGACTAGGAATTTATGGTGTCAAAACGATTACCAAATGAACAGTCCCTAGAAGATCTATTAAAAACGATAGAAGAATCCGAAGAAAAGAACATTGTCGGAGTTTCCGATGATGTTTTTTCTTTTATTACGCACTTTAATATTTTACCCGGAGAAGAGTTAGTATTGAAGAGTGTGCTATATGATCTATATTGTAGCTGGTCCAAAACACCGATTAGTAAGTTTGCATTTGGTTCAAAGGTAGCAAAGTATTTTTTAAATCACCAAAAGGGACCAAGAAATTATCTTAAAATTAATTTAAATTCAATATCAATACAGAAAGAAACCATTCTAAATTTAGAAAAAAACAAATTAAACAAAATAAAATATCCAACATGGCAAGCACATTATAATCAATTTTTAAATTTTTATAAGATTAAAAAAGGAAACTCTTGGGTACAAAGCTACGTGCTGATGCATTTTTATGACAAGTGGTGTTATAAAAATAAAAGAAGACGACTTTTATCTGAGGTAAGTTTTTTTAATTTTTGTAAATTGCACTTTGAATATAAACGCAATACGGAGAGTAGGATGATGTGGTTTAAAGTAAATAAAGAATTCATCGACGAATATCTTTCTCCACAAAAGCTTACGCATTTACAACAAGGAAGAGAAAGAACACATGGCAAAAAACAAAAGAGAAAAAACAAAATACCCAGCATTAAAACCTGAACTAAATTTAAAGTCAAGATATGAATTAATCGACTATGATTATATTGACAAATTAAAGGAAGAAGAAAAATCCTGGTTAAATAAGTTTACAGAAGAATACGTAAACGCCAGTTTAGATTCAAAGAATTTAAAAAATAATTTCCACAATACAGACCAATTAAAAAAAGATTGCTACAGAAGAAACAACGCCAGAAATAGAGACATTCTAACTCGGGCAAAAGCTTCTGGTAGTTATATTAGTACAGATGAATTGCTTTTAAATAAAAAATCAATTAAAATAAATACATCAGATACTTTACTCAATAAAACTAGTAATAGCCCGGACAATCTCGAAGAAACCAGCAGCCGAACCGATGACAACAGAAATCAATCCGATGATTTTTAAAACACCATTAATTGCAATAACGTGTTGTTTTAGTGGTTCTATTTCTTGACGTAACATCGTTAAATTTTCTTCAGCAACTTCAGTACGCCGGATGTGTTCTTTAATGTTTTCTTCTTGTTTTGCTGAAGTAACTTTAAGATCAGAAATGTCTTCACTAATCTTGTCTAAGACTTCATAGATTCTTTCGTTATTCATTTTCTTCTTCTCCTATACCAATCATAGATGGAATTGATTCTCTAAAATCGGGACGCTGCATTAGTGCAAAAAGTATGGCTTCTTTTTTAACATTATCACCTTTGGCTAAGGCATCTTTTAAAGACTTTCCATAAGAGCTATATCCAGTTCTACCAATTAAAGTATCTGCGATTTGATCTAATTTTTGTACGGGGAAGTCGTAAACACTTTTTCCAACTTGAATTGGCGCTTTAATAATATTAGGTGTTCCTTTTGAAATAGATTCAAACGCATCTTTTGACATTTTTTTAGCTTGCCCAGCTAGATTGGCTCCAATAACGAGAGGTTTTCGTGCCCAAGATACTTTTAATTGGTTTAATCCTTCTTGTTCGGGCCTCCCCCCCAAAGCCGATCGAATCGTTGCACTTTGTAAGGAGGTTTGTTCAAATTCATTTTTTAATGAATCAATCATGTCTGCCGTATTCTTAAACCCAGATTGTCTGGCCAAGTCATCCAACTCAGCCCCATAACTACTATTTTTTAATTTATTTAAAAGTGGTATCATCCCACCTTCTTCAGAATACATGGCAGCTAAAGCATCTTTACTTTCTTTCCCAGGAAACTTTAATTTTTGAACAGTATCCTCAACTGCTGCCAATAGATTTTCTTTTGGTTTCGTAACATCAGACAACCAAGAATCTCTCAACTCAACCGGTGTTCCTTTTTTAATTAAACTTTCACTTGTTGCTTCCCTAAATTTTGAAAAGTTTTTTAAATTGTCTTTATAACCCGGAACTGCTCTATCAATTGCCGCTTTAATTTCATTTTCTAATTCTCTATATTCTGGTCCCATTTGTTTAATTGTATTTCTTAATTCATGTGCTTCTAATGGATTTGTTTGACCAGAAGCCAATCTTTTTATATTAAACGCCAATTCAGGTTGTTTTTTTTCTATTTCAGAAGCCAACGCGTTAAATGGTTCTGATCGCAACATAGGAACTTTTACTTCATCAAATGAAGCTCGTTCTAATGGGTCTATGATTTTTTTGGCTGCTAAACGATCCATTGTTTTTAATTTTTTAGCTAATGTTGAAATATCCTTTTCTTCTTTTACTAAAACATTTCTAGATGATTGTTCTTGAAGAAACCCAAGCCCCTCTTTTCCCATTTTTGCAGATTCAAACATTTCTTGCATTAATGGGTATTTTAAAAGTTCTTCTTTTGATTTTTGAATTGCACCAGACGCTAATGGACCAGCAGCTCCAAGAACACCACCCAAAACACCACCAGTAACGGCACCAGATTTAACGTCTTCTAATAATTTTTGTTTTTCTTCCGCAGACGCCCCTATCAATCCACCTTCTGTACTACTTAAAGCACCAGTCACGCCCCCTTGAACGGCACCTGTTAGACCAGCAGCAAGAGCCCCTTTACCGGCAGCCTTTAATAACTCCTTACCACCTAATTGAGCCGCTGCCCGCCCCCCAGACGCAGCTAATCCAGCACCACCTGTTGCGATTGCTGGGAGCAGAGAGCCACCGATTTCACCAACAAGACTAGCGGTTGGACTGCGTTCTCTAGCTTCACTTTCCTTTTGTTCTTCAATTTCTAAATACTTTTTATAGAGAGTAGAAAAGTCATTTTTTTCATCAGAAAGTAAAGCTTTACCACCAGCGGTAAGTTCTTCTAATCCACCCATTGTAAGACCGGATAATACACCACGACCCAAATCAGAAGCAGTTTCACCGACTTCTTCTAAAGTTGACTTTGATTCTTCTGTTGGAATGGATTCCGTTAAGGGAACTCGTTCAAATCCTTCTGCTAATGGAACCCTTTCAAAACCCTCTGCTAACTGTGGCATAGTTTTCTTTTCCATTATCGTTTAACCCCAACAATTTCACTTGTTCTATTGCCATCAACAATTTCACTTGTGCCGTCTTCGTATATGAATTGTGTTTGATTTGTTTTTTTATTGTATCCACCATCAATGGCTTTTTTAATTTTTTGTTCTTCTTTTTCTGATTTTATTCCTAAAGATTCTTGTACTTCAGGTAAAACTCTAGAGTCAAAAATTTCCTCTAAGGGCAACCCACGTCGGTTAAACTGTTTTGCTGCGGGACCAAGTAACCCGGTGTATTCTTTTTTTGCAACATTCTTAATTGTATTAACGGCATCAAGTAACTGTTTTCTTTGTTTTGGTTGTAATTTAGCTGTTCCACCCAAACGATCAACCTCGTTTTTTAAACGGTCTAAAACACCGACAGCGCTTTGAATTTCTTTTAATTCTGGTCCTCGAACAACAGATGAATCTCCTTGAAAAAGTTTAGCTGATTGTAATGTTCTGATAGTATCGCCATACATTCCCGCTGATAAATTTTCAAAAGTATTACTAATTCTTTCTGCATTTTTATACATATCAAAGGCGTCTTTATATCCCTTCGTCATCACTTGATCTCTAGCAGCAATAATTGCCTTTTCTTGTTTTTCGCTATAACCCTTTTCTAATAACGCTGCTCTATCTAAAGCTCGTTGTCTAGCATTTTCTGCTCTAGCTTCTCTAGCTTCTCGTTGATTTAAAATATTGGTGAGTTGCGGAGCGTACTTCTCTAACGCCTCAGCTGTTGCAGCTTCAGGAACAGTAATACCTTGTTGTTTTAATAAATCACGCGCAAACTTAGACTCTTCGCTGGCTGGATCTCTGCGACGAGCAAGACGTTGCATTTCATCTTGTTTTGTCTTCATTGTATAAGCAGTGCCGACATCTTCTACAGGCTGCTCGGCTTGTTTAATTAACTTATCATAAAAATCAGTGCTAACTGGTTTTGTGACAACTCCACCCTTAACTGTTCCAGTTAATCCAGTAGCAAATGTTTCAGCAGCCTTACCGATATTACCAAGTAATATACCCTTATCACGCGCTTCTTGAGCCATACGAAGCATTTCATTAAAGTCAATTTCTGCTTTTTGAGGCTTTGCTGATTCAGCTTTAATTGCTTCGTTTAATTTAGCTTCAGGGGATTCATCTTCTCCAACACCAGTTGAAATTGAACTTTTAGGCACAGGAGATGATTTTTGTTGTCCAACGGATTTAATTTCTGAAACAGATTTTTCTGTGTTGTTTGATGGTAAAAGAGGAGTTGGTCTTTCTGGTACAGCATAATCAAATTGTTGTGGTTTTTTTGATGCTAATTGCACGTCGCTTCCAACACTCTCTTCAGCTAAACCTCTTTTTTGTAGGTTAGCTAAAATATTAGAACGTTTTAATCTATCTAATTCAGCCTGTTCTTCTTCTTGAAAAACAGTTGCAGTTGGTCGTAATAATTCTAATGGGGCAGCAATACGGGGAGATACATTACCTAACAATGTTTCAATGCCAGTTAAACCGCCTTCAACTAAATTACCTTTTGAAAAATCATAAGCTGAAGCGGCTGCCCCTAAAGCAGTTGCTCCTTTACCTAATGCGGGTAAAAATTTACTTAATTTAGAAAGTCTACTAGGTTCTGGCACAGAGTCTATAGTTCTGCCTGTAGTTTCTATAAAATCATCTATAACAGCAGGAACACCTCTTTTGATTGTAGCGGGTAAATTTTTAGGCGCATTTTGATCAGCAGCTTCCACTACTGTTTCTCCGGTTGCACCCATTTCAGACTGTGCTTGTTTTAATAAAGCATCAAATAATTTTTTTTCTCTGGGAGTTGCATAATTAGAAACAGTTGGTAATTCTTTAGGTGCTAATACATCGGCGGATAATTCAGCGGTTTTTCCAGGGACACTTTGACTTTTTACAATATTTTCTGCAATATTTTTAGGTAAGGCAGAGCCAGTTTCTTCAAATACCCTAGCAGATTCAGCTGCTGGTGAAATAGCACTTTCAAATAGTTTAGCAGATTCAGCTGCACTTTTTCCTAACCGAGATTGTTTTGCTATAATATCTTCAGCAATATTTTTTGGCAATTCAGAGCCAGCTTCTTCGAATACTTTAGCAGACGCTTCCGCTGGTGAAATAGAAGGTGCAGCTCTCATTGATTTCACACCTTTAGCAAGCTCTCCTAATGTACCCAAAGACCGCCCAGCCGCTCTTTCACCACGCGAAACTAATTCAGAAGCAGCTTGTGCTTCACGTTGTGCTTCTAATACATCATCTACTGACGACATTTGTGGATCTTTGAAAGATTCAGCCCATTCTTTATATCGCTCTAATTCTTCGGGTGTAAAGTTTGCCATAAAAAATTACCAGAATTTATACCAAGGTTTTGGAGCGCCGGGATAGCCATATTGTTCCATTGATGCCATTGCAGCTTTTTCTCTTTCAATATCATCCATTGGATTTTGTGCTGACTTAGACCAATCAACTCCACCAGCAGCTCCAGCAGTACCACCACTCATTCCTGAAACACTAGGAACAGATGGTTTAAACGCAGCTTGACCAATAGCACCAGCAGCTTGTCCAACTGCACTACCCATTTGTGCCCAACCTTGCTGTGTTTGTGCAGCTTGTTGTTGCGCTTGAGCAGCTTGTTGACCATATGTTCCAGCACGTAACTGAGCAAGACGAACTTGATTATTATACATTTCTTGTTGTGCTTGACGTTGGCGCATCATTTCAGCATTTTGTTGTTGAATATTCATATTCATAATCTGTTGTTGTTGAGCAAGATTATATTGTCTTGCTTCATTTTCTTGTGCAACACGGCGTTGTTCTTGCATCATGCGATTTTGAATATTAAAGCGTTGAAATTCATCTTCTGCACCAGCCCTAGTGCGCGAAATATCAAATTCTTGTCCACGAACTCTACCAGCTAATTCACCACCTTGCATCATTGCTTGTAACGCTCTTTGAGATGCAGAAGCGGATCCACGTTCAGCAGCAGCTTGTTGTTGTGCAGCAAGTTCATCAGCGGATTGTAATTGAGCAGCAATACCAGCACCTGAATCTAAGGCACCACGAGCACGAAGCCCAGCAATAATTTGTTGACGTTTAGCTTCGGCACTACGTTCAGCAGCAGCGCGTTCTTGAGATAATTGAGCACGTTCTTCTGCGGTAAAACCAGTACGGCCTCTTTGCTGAATACCAGCAAGGGCTTCCATTTGAGCCTTTTTAAAACGAGGGTCTTCTTGAATTTGCGCTACTTTTGAAACACCCTGATCCACAGCCCTTTCAATTTCAGGAGTTAATACACCAGCCGATTTAAATTCTCGTAAATAAATTTGTTTTGCAAGATCTGGCCCAGCGCCTAACTTTTCAATTTCAGCCAAAGCTTTTTGTTGCGCTCTAGCAGCAGCATCTCTATCACCAGCCGAGGCAATGTTACCAATTACTCCACCAAGGATACTAGCTCCACCTGAAATTAAACCTGCTGTAAGCAGTCCACCGAATGGCATATTATATAAACCTCGCTAAATGAAAATATTTTTCAGGGGTATTATTAAATCCCTGTTCTACAAACAAAGAACTTAAAGTTTCTCTTGGTGTTGAAGTCATGATTAATTCACCATCATTAGCCTTTACAACATCTTCTAATGATTTAATTAAAACAGTTAAAGCCTGTTTTTTTAATTCTTTATCTACAACAGACGGATTACTAACAACACCTTCAATCCACCACATAGATGTATTATCTAGTTGATAAACAAATCCAGCGCAAACAGTATCAACGATAATAGAATTACGTGGAATGTATGAAAATGGTGTGATTGGTAAATCCCAACCTTTATACCATTCTACTAGCATACCATAATTGTGTTCATTGACAAATTCAATTTTCATATTAATCTGTTAATCGTAACCCTTTATAAAAGCTACTCATTGTATTTAATTGGTTTTTGATATCTGTTCCCCTAGCTTCATATTTGCCAATTAATTCATTCATTACTTTAACTAAATTTTTTCTAGCCTGTGTTCGATCTTTTTCTGCTTTTAATGAATCTTGTTCGTTTTTACCAGCTACTTGTAATTGAACTAAAGCATCTTTAATGTCGTCGGCTATTTTACCACTAAAAATCTCACTCTTACCGGATTTAATATTTTTATAAAATTCGGCTGCCTTTTTTTCTAATTCAACTTGATTTGATTTTAAGTTGTTTAATTCATCTTTGAATTTATATAATCCACCAGTCAGTGCTTTATTACCGGCCAATATTTCATTGTCTTTACCACGAGTTTCAAGTAATTTGTTTTTTTGCTCACCATAGTCCATTTCACCTTTTTGTGACCCAACAAGAGATGCAATGTCTTCTTTTGAAACTAATCCAGCATCCTTTGCTTTTTCTAATTCTTCTTCTTTAATTGGAGGAAGGCCAGTTAGTTTTCTTAGTGCATTTATTTTACTAAGATCTGTTTTCTTTGCATACCCTAAAGTAGCGGATTCATCTGCCCCTCTTGAAATGCCCTTTAGCTTAGACGAAATTCCAATTAATTTTTCTTGTTCTGGTGTTAAAGTTTCGCCTTTTCTTTTTTTAATATCCAACTCTTCAATTTTTTTATCTAAATCAGAGATATTTTGAATACCTTCAAACCCAGAAACATCTTGTAATCTTACTGCTCTTAGTTGATTAACATCCGAAGGATCTAATCCTAGTTTTTTTAATTCAGATTTACTAACCGATCCAGTAAAAAATAAACCTTCTTTGAGTTTATCCAAAGCCGCTTTTTTAGATTCAATTTGGGACTTTTGTTCTTCACTAAGTCCAGCCATGTATTTTTCTTGTTCGGCTTTAACGGCGGTTTCAGCTTGTGTTTTAGCAGCTTCAGTTTGACCTTTAAGCAGCCCGGCTTGTTGAGCAGCAATCTCTTCGGCTGACATTGCTTTTTCAGCTAATCCAGTGGCAGCCTGTTGTGCTGAAGCTAATTCAGGAGACATCTGTAATCCGGCCATTGCTTTAGCAAAGTCACCGGGGCGAACACCGCCCGGAGCAAAACCAGCATATTGTTGCGCTAATAGCTCAGGAGAGCCAGCTAATTGAGAAAGAGCTGCTATATTAGCAGTTCCTTGAAGCCCAGTAGGACCTTGGTATTGCATTTTTTGAAGCTTGTCGTATTCGCTTAGTTCAGCTTCAGATGCCTGACCAGATGTAATTTTACTTAATAAATCACTAATGCGTTCTTGAGCAGGAACGCCACCGGACGCTTTATTTAATTGCTCTTGAAATTGGGCTTGTTGTTGCTGAAGGGCAGCAGTTTTAGCTGCTACATCTGATTGCAATTTTTGCGCCAAAGCTTGTGAAAAACGAGGATCTGCCACTGCACCGGCTTGTTGTTGATATGTTACAGGAGCGGCTGGCTTCTTCTGTTGTTGTACTGGAGCCTGTTGAGGCTGCTGCATCGGAGGAAGTGAACTTTGAACCGCTTGTGATGGTTGAGCAGGTTGCTGCTGTCCCGGTTGTTGAACGGGCTGCTGTTGAGCGGGTTGTTGTTGCTTTTTCCTTGGATCATAAGGGTTTATAACAGGAGGCATGGGCATAATTCACCTTATAATAGTTGTTAATTCTCGTCGCCATATATAACGACACGGATGTTGTAGGTTTGGCCTTCAGTTAGACCAGTAATGTGCTTTATTTTAACTAATCCGGGACTTAGTTGTTCCCATGAAACAGTCACACCACTGGATGGAAACGCTGTTGGAATTGATATATTATCCACTTTCCCAACAGTAATAACGTTTATATTATTATTAAAAGTAACAGCTAATGTTAATGACGTAATAGGGACACCAGAAGCTGAAACCTGTACAGTAAAGTCTTTTATATTACAAAGAATATTATTACGAAGGGTAATTTTATTGTTTAAAGCATCATAAACGTTGTCAAACCCGTTGTTGATAGAAACAATAAGCTTTTCCACCAATTCGGAATACTGGGGCTTAAAGTCGTTTTTAAATAATCTTCGTAGGGTGGGTAATTTAGCCATTATCTATATGCCCTTGTACTGAATGTTTTACCAGTAAGGGTAATACCAAATAATGCATATTGTTCCCTTGCTGTATTGTGAGTAAATTTGACATTTAAATAACGACATCTTTGACAATTAGCAGGAACAATTGTACGGAATGGAACAGAGTTAGATACTCCACCAAAGAAGTTTCCACCAAACTCGTCGTGCCCAAACAAACCAGATCCACTTCCAGTAAACTCAATATCAACGAATGCAGGTAGAAGATCGGTTGAGAAACTGAGTTCAGCAGATGTAAATGCTTTACTTGCAAACATTGCTGTTGCTTCGCGAATTTGCTTGTATGATAGCGGATCACCGAATGTATTAGGAGCGTACACTACAGACGATGTAATTGCGTTATAGACGATAATAGGCCCTTGAACGAAATCAAGAGTCTTATTAAGTGTAACTTTTTTGAAAATATAATCAACTGAAACAATTACAGCCTCTTGTAAAGCAGTTCCTTCAATTGGTAAATAGTTAGAGAATGCAATATTTGGATCTGAATTAAGCTTGTCGATGATTTTATTATAACAAGCAGCAATATCATCAAAGTCGTTATCTCTTGTAGACCAAGTTCCGCCTGTTGTAAAAGAAATCAATCCAATTGGAATACTGAATGTATTAGGATTAATTACAGTAACTTCATGGTTACCGTTAATGTCTGGATATGCAGTTGCTCCAACAATTGTAACAATCCGCCCTGAAATAAGTCCATGTGCAGCTGAAGTTATTTGTGTTGGTGAGGTCAATGTTGCAGATGTAACTGAGCCAGATTTTCCATCAATTGTAGAAAAAAAGTCACTAATAGATACACCAACATCGGCATCTAACTTATTAGCTAAAGCTACAATTTTGGTTCTAAGATTATCACCACCAACAGCTTTTAGTGTTGAATAATAATCAGTATCTGCAACACCAGGGTCTGCATCTAGTTTATTCAATAATGAATTAAATTGATAAACTGTTAATGTTTGAGTTTGAGTTAAAACATCACCGGCTTTTACGTTTGTGGTTGATGATAATTTAATTACATCATTAAAATAGTTATTTACACCGATAGAGAAATCGTATTGTCTATCAGCATAATCTTCACGAGTAAATGATTTTCTTTCTTGCTCGATGAAAGATTCAGTTGGCAGTCCTAGATAAAGTCGGTCATCAACTGGATTTAAAACGCCACAGTTGTTTGTTTTTGTATATTTAGTCCAAGTTCCAGTTAATGAAGAATACCGGAAAGCTTGTGTAGCATATTGATCACTTGGTTTAGATACAGTCCAAACAAGATATGAATTATCTGACTCATATCCAATACCAAATGTTGCTGCTCTAAAATTAGGATAGTTTGCTGATTGTAAACGTAAAACTTCAGTGTCAATCGGACGTGATGCAATAGCTACACCAGATTCACTAGCAGTTGAAATACCCTGAGTGGTCCAGCAGTACACTAAGTTTTGACTAACAGCAACAGAATCAGGCGCAGCTAAAATGCAGCTACTATCGAATAGAGCAACTGTAAATGGTTCTGTTTCAGCAGAAAGACGGTATAACCCATCTTCTTTAAATACGAAAAGAGAATCCCTTAGAGGGAAGATACGTAGAATTTCTTGTTCTTCTGATCCAATGTCAATAAAGTTACCAGTTACAACGTTGACTGGAACAGCTTCTGGTTGTTCAAATTTAGAATAATATACACGATTTTTTCTTGTGTAATTATCAGAGAACTCAGCTAATGTTGATTTAGTGTATGAGAAAGATGTACCAGCAACTGTAATTAGTGCTGTTGGAATTTTTAATTGAGTAGTAGATATATACTCAACAACATAAACACCATCAATATTTGGTGTAGAGTTACTATTAGAAATTACAATAGTGTCTCCGTTTAAGAATCCATGAGCAGCACCAAACGTTAAAAGAGTCATTCCAGACCCAGCGTCGGCAATAGCGCCACCGTTTGTTTTATTTGGTGAAATGTCTGGGCTAAAGGAAACACCGGTAGCTGCGTTGTTAGTGGTTAAATAGAATGGATTATCAACGAATACTGTACCTTCTAATAAAAATAGTCCGGGGTTTGTACCAGAGTAATATGCATAAGTGTCAAATCCAACCGATGGATTATCTACTTGATCTGCTGTATTTCTGTTTAAAACACGAATAAAACTTAATGTTGCTTCTGCTGTTGCAACAGAAGGAAGGAGTAAATCATTGCTTGAAATAACAGCAGTTCTACCAGAAACACTTTCACCAACCCCAGCGGTTGTTACAGACGAACTAAAGCCAATTAATCCAGCACCAAAACTAATAGAACTAGCAGAGCCATCTACAAGGTAGTTTATTGTAACAATGTTTGTTCCAGTGTTATATGAACATGAGAAGTCATTAATTAAGGAATTAAGTGAATTAGCAATCTTTTGTCCAACATCATCTTGTATATTTGATGGAATATAAATTTTAATCAATTTTCTAGATCCAGAATCTGGTGCCAAATCTCCACCTAAATCAAACCAAACACGATATTTTGTTTGATTACCCGCGCTGTTAATATCAAAATAATTTGTGGTTTGAACACCAACCCCAGGTGCCGTTAAAGGTGGGGTTGGTGGAACCGCGATTGTAACAACCCGTTTTACTCCACGAACAAATGAAATCTTACAGTTATTAAAAGATGTTCCATCTGAAATAATAACAGTTGGCGTGCGACTTGGAATAGCATCTAATTCATCTTTTAAACGCGCAACACCGAGTAATTCTAAATCACGTAATTGTTTTATTTTAGTGTTGGCGTAGAAAGTATATCCTTTAAATGTGTTAATGTCATACGCAAATGGTGGGTAGTCATTCGGTTTAGCATCCTCACCACCGGATGTATTAACGTTTGTATAAAGGTTTTCTTTGTTTAAGAACGCAGAAGGAACGTTGTCATTGATAGTTAATGTATTATCAGATGATTTCAATGCTGGATCATAATAATTCTGTAGTACAAGACGATAATCTACAGGCGGTAGTAAGTCTTCAAGAGGAGAAGAAAAGAAAGCATTAACTTGAGTGGTTTCAGTGCGGTAAAGTTTGTAATAATAACTTGAATCAATGTTGTGTGGAACAGTGAATTCTAAGTCAACAGATGCTTTTGTAGTTAAAGAAAAGCTAGAAAGACCAATTGATGTTGAATAAGCACTATTAATAACATTGGTTGATTCTGCTTTTAGTCTAGAAATAATAGCAGATAGATATGTTTGTTGAGCAAATAACTGAGCACCAGTGCCACGAACGTCAACAATTCCAGTGTCTTCTGCTGCAACAATTTCAACAGGTTCTGTAATAGAACGGTATTTATTGCTTTCAATTTTAGCAAGCCCTAAACTATCAACAGCAACACTCCAAATACCAGTAGTACCAGCAGCAGATACCGATCCCGATGCAACAGAAACGGTAAATGTTGTAGGGGATTTAACTGTTGCTGTTAATGTTGTGTTTAAAGAAGGATATGCCGTGTTTTGTATAACTACTTTTTGTTGATCTGTTAAACCATGTGCAACGGTTGTTGTTATTGTTACAACACCACTAACATCCGCAGTGTGAGAAGCAATTACGCCACTGATACCCAACGGATTTGAGATCGTATAGTCTCTTGCTGTAAAGGTTACAGAACCTGCTGTAACAGATGCAACTGTTTGATTACCATTAATATTTGTGATAGGTAAGTTATTAGATTTAAAATCAACCAAATTAATTTTATCACCAACAGCAAAATAATCCGCCGGAACTACAAACGTAGATAAAAAATTAACTGTAATAATCCCGCTTGATGCTGTAACTGTGTTAATATTTAATGGTTCATAGGCGGTAGCACCAGTTCCAGTGTCGTTAGCAAATAAAAGATCTTCGTCAATTTTTTTAGCCAACGCAATCATTTTTGATCTAAGATCAATTGCATTGGTTTCGTTTGTAACTTTTAAAGTGGAATAATAATCACCTGAATTAATTACACTGTTTGCACTAGAAAGATTATCTAATGTATTTAACAAACGGTTAAAGTCCATTTGCAATAACATTTTAAGTGGGTTATATACAACAATTCGTTCAGACGGAGTTCCAAGAATTTCAACGTTGTTAGCGTCAATCTTACCCCAAACAAGTTTGTAAGCAACTGTGCTGTTTTCTGTTAGAAAAGATTCTTGATCGCCGAATGTTGTATTTAAACGTGCCTGAAGATCTAACGCTTTAATTCCACCTGCTGGAGTAATGTAACCAGATGCGCTTGTAAATTCAGAGGAACTAGCAGCTGAAATCTTTTTAATACCTTCATTTGTTGTAAAATAGAAGTTACCGTTTTTAGCTTGACTATATTTAATTCTTAATCCGGCTTCAACTTCTGTGAAGGAGCCTGAGAATTCAGTGAATTTAGCTTCACCGCTGTTTAGCACTCCGTCTTGATACGCAATTTTATCACCATAATGACGTAAAATACGCTGACGATAAATAGCCAATTGTTTAGCTGTTTGTAATGAAGGGATCTCTTCACCAAATAAAGCATATCCACGACGAGATTCAATAACATCATCACGACGAATAATGACGTTATTAGCCTCAACGAGAGAACCCGGAGGTAGTTCCAATGCATTAGGGGAGAAATTTAGACCAAGTGCCTTGAGGTTAACAGTTGAAGAAGCCATAGAACCTCATCGGGTTACATTCGTTTACGAGTTCCCATTTTACCATAACGAAGGAGTGAATGCCGAGCGGTAATTTTTTGTGGGCTTCCCTCGACGCGATCGTCCAGGATCGTTCCTTGTCTTGTCTCAATTTCTTGTAGTTTGGCGTTTGAAGCTTGTAAACCTTCAACATCACCAATAGCGGCTAGAATTCGAGCAGCTGTACGTTCTGCAAGTGTGTTATGGAGATCTGGTGGAATTTGAGGAATAATACATTCATTGGCAACACAGGCATAATCACCAATTTGAATATTGGCAATAGCTGGAGCGAAGTTATATCCATTTGAGTAGTAGGTATAAAGGTCTGTTTTTGTCACCTTGAAATAGTGAACATCTGTGGAACCTTCAACACGACTACCTACAGCCTGTACTGTAATATCATACGCATATGTGCGATGACCGGGCTTAGTTTGTAGGAAGTCGACCTGATCACCTACATTGAATAAACCTTCATATGTTGTATTAATTTTAAACCCAATCAAAGATTCGATTGAAAATGGATCAACAACAGTAGAAGGATCGGATGTAAAGGACGCGGTAATGTCCTTGTATGTAATTACAACAGTTGAACCGGATACAATCGCTGTTGTATTAGAGATAGAAGCAGCATTGATTGCCGCTTGAAGGTTTGCAGCTGTTAGAGCCGCTGTCCCACCAATAGCAAAATCTACACCCGCTTCGAGAATGTAGATTGTTGGAGTGTTGCTTTGGTTGTTTAAGCTGATAACTAGCTTATCACCAGCAAGTGGATTTGATGCTAATGTAACATCTTGAGTAAATCCAGTGAAGAGGCGAGCCCTACTATCACGTACAAGCTGGTTTGGACGGAGGAAAATAAAGAAATTCAATTTTCCACTTGGATCGCCAACGACACTAGGAGTTAAAAGAATGTCATTGTTTTCCAAATAGAATTTATGAATCGCTTGGTTGGCACCAATATTGCGTTGAAAAAATGCCTTATCGTCAGAAGAAATTCTGGTCATTTCAAAGTAATTACCAGAAGCATCTGACCAAAATAGATCGCGCAATTTCATTCCAATTGAACGATCTGGAATAGCATAACGGCTAATATTAGTGACAAGAGGCACCTGAACCCTGTACACAAAATATTCCTCGTGATATTGCATCACAGCAGGAACCTGACTAATAAACATTTCTTCGTTGGCAAATGCAAGAATATCATCTTCCGTAAAAGTATTTTGACTAATAGGAAATAATATTTTACGCTTGACAGCTTCGATTAGTTTGTCTGATGTGTACCAAGGGGTAGTTGCCATTATGCCTCCTCAGATTCTTCTTCTTCATCTTCCTCTTCTGACTCACCTTTCATTGCTTTTAGTTTAGCTAGTTTTTCTTCAAGTTTTTTAATTTCAGACTCAACATCATCAGCAGCTTCAGCCATACCAGCTTCGCCGCTTTCTTCAGCTTCCATGTCTTCTAGTTGGCCTTCTTCTCCGTTTGGCATTTCACCAACGAGTTCTTTAGCCTTATCTAGACCTTTTTTAAGATCTTCTTTGCTTCCAGCCATGACGGATACTTTTTTAGCCATCATGTCTTTAAGACCAGAACCCATTTCAGACGACATATCGTCTTTCAATTCTTTAAGAACGCCCATTTTGGCCTTTTGTTCAGCAGGACCAACTTTTCTAGCCTTCTTTTTTTCAAGCATTTTTAACATTTTTTCATGCATCATAAATCACCAAAATTAGCTAAAAGCTTTTCCACTTAAAGTAAAAGTACGTTGCAGTGAACCTGAACCACTGGTTGCAACAGCCGGAGCTGAATCACGGGTTGTTACACGTACAGCAGCATCAACCAAACTACCCTGGCAAGAAGAAATGTAATTTGCAATTTTTGACATGGTTTCATCTGGGTTTACAACAGAAGGACTTAAACCAAGCTTATCATTAAGCGAGGCAATATCATCACTTTGTGCATCAATAACAATAACTAAATGTGCCATATTTTAACTCCTAGATATTAATAATAAAATTATGGTGGCGAATTGTATTCCCGCGACCAGTATTGTCCATTTTGGAACAATCTTTTTAATAACTTGTACTTCCCGTATAACTTCAACTGGAACTTCAACAATCCGTTCAACTTGCACTTCTTTAATTATTTCTACGGGAACATTAATTCTTTTTTCAATCGTTTTAATAATTTCAATTGGCTTATCAACATAAACAATTTCTTTAATTTTTTTCTCAATGATCTTTTCAACAGGAACTTCTATTCGTTTTTCAACAATACGCTCAACTGGAATTTCAACAATTCGTTCAACTTCTTTAATAACTTCAACTGGAACCTCGATAATTGCCGGTCCAGAACTAAATTGTGTTGTTTGGGTGGGCTCTCCCCCACCTATTGTAATTTTTCCCATTATGATTTAAGTATAATAGTATATTGAACATTTCCACCAGTTGGTGCTGAACTGCAAACAATTCTAAGTCTTTTTGAAATAAATTCTGTTACACTAGATGCATTAATACCAATTGAAGCTGGGGAAGAAATTTCAGAACCTAAATTTGCCCAAACATCCCCAGTAACATCTGGGCTTCCTTGAACATAACACTTACCAGCAGCAGAAACGCCAACAAGTGCTTCTGTGTATACTTGAAATTTTGAATATTTATCCGCTCCAGGAATTGTTAATAAAACTGTACCGTTGGCTGTTGTTGGGGTGTGAGTGGGGGATAATGATGAATTGGAGACAGCTGGATATGTAAGAACACTATCTCCATCTGTTGCATTAAGCTCAATAGCAAACTCAGTTGCAGATGCTATAATAACACGATTGGCTTCTTCAACCCCGTCGTAAGCACCAACAACACATTGACTAGCATCTAATTTTGTTTTATTTAAATTTGCCATAAATATACACAATATAGTTGTTAAACTGTGTTAGCTCTAAATTTAATAGTGGCCCCAGAACCTGTGCTTGTTGATGTATATTGTATTTGCCCAGCTGAAGTTATACTAAAAACTACACCAGTATCATCGCCAATATAATCTTGGCTCATTTCCCAAGAAGCACCCTTTTGGATGCCTTTTAAAGTATATTCAGCGTAGGTTGAGCTACGTTCAACTGTTACAATAGCTTCAAATCCTCTTGTCACGGCATTTGCAAAAACAAAACTGGTTATATTAGCAGCAGATGACTGGTTATCAACTGCTGGGAAAGAAGTCTGATCAATATCACCGATAGATAGGTTTAATTGAATCCATTGAGATCCGTCATTACCAAAAAACTTATCTAAATCAGTATCATATATAACTAATCCAGAAAGATTTGTCAAAGCAATTCTTTGTGCAGTCGTCGCCAATCCAACACGAATTGATGTATTAGAACCAATTTCTATTG
>Ga0114973_10000026_pt1 | contig 87385 bp, 62 predicted proteins | sample M_140807_MF_Meta_FD_87025 | JGI IMG/M metagenome (GOLD analysis project Ga0114973, IMG submission 87025) | Freshwater microbial communities from Lake Montjoie, Canada to study carbon cycling - M_140807_MF_MetaG | ecosystem: Environmental > Aquatic > Freshwater > Lake | place: Lake Montjoie... | reverse complement strand
CCGGCGAAGCGGCGGCGAGCGGTCGAGCATGTCAGAGATGCTCTTGGCCGTGATCGACTGAGCGAACGCCGGGCATGTCGTGTCCTTGGGCAGCATCGGAACACGCAGCGACGGCAGCGGCATGTTCCAGATGATGAGCCCCGCCTCGTGACGCGGATCGTGTGGCTAGCCTGCGAGTATGGCCGCTACGGATACCGCAGAATTACTGCTTTGTTGCACTGGGAGGGATGGCGAGTAAACCACAAGCGAGTGGAGCGGATCTGGCGTGACGAGGGGCTAAAGGTGCCTAAAAAGCAGCCTAAGAGAAGGCGGCTGTGGTTCAATGACAAGTCATGCATCAGGCTGCGGCCGACCCATCGCGATCACGTCTGGAGCTATGACTTCGTCGCGGATCGCACCTCCGATGGTCGGCCGATCCGGATGCTGACGATCGTGGACGAGTTCACTCGGGAGTGCCTGGCGATCGATGTCGCCAAGAGGCTCACGAGTGAAGACGTTCTCGAGCGGCTGAGTGACCTGTTCGTCCACAGGGGTGTGCCGGAACATATTCGCAGCGACAACGGGAGCGAGTTCACCGCCAAGTGCGTCCGGGAGTGGCTGGGGCGAGTTGGGGTCAAGACGTTGTTCATCGAGCCGGGTTCACCGTGGGAGAACGGTTACGTGGAGAGCTTCAACGGCAAGCTCCGGGACGAACTGCTGGCACGGGAAGCGTTCGACACGCTGCTCGAGGCCAAGGTGCTCATCGAGCGGTGGAGGCAGCACTACAACACTGTCCGGCCGCACAGTGCCCTTGGGTATCGCCCCCCGACTCCCGAGGCGCGGCAGCCCTGTGCGGTCGCCTCGGCTACGCCTCGGCAACCGCACAGGGCTGGTCTGTTGGAGGGCAAACACCTAACTTAAAAACTGGCGTCATTCATGGGGGCAGGTCACACAGTGGCAGCACTACCTACAGGGGCTCTGGGCCAGCGGTTTGCGTCTTGGCGAGTCGCTGGATCTCTGGTGGGATCGTGAGGATCGACTCTTTCCGGTCTTTCCCCGCGGCGGGCGGCCAATGCTTCGCGTCCCTGGTGAACTCGAGAAGGGCCACGCCGACAGACTTCTCCCGATTGCCCCCGAGTTCGCGTTGATGCTCGTCCAGGTGCCCGAGGCCCAACGCGTTGGCCCCGTCTTCAAGCTTGACGGGAGGGTCGGCCGGCTGGCAGCGAACGAAGTGTCCAAGACCATTTCCCGGATCGGCAAGGCCGCCGGCGTCCGCGTGTACGTGAGCCCCAAGGACCCCGGGAAGGTGAAGTACGCATCGGCCCACGACCTACGTAGGGCATTCGGCGAACGCTGGGCCGCCCGGTTGATGCCGGCCCAGCTCAAGGAACTGATGCGGCACGAGTCGATCGAAACAACGCTGCGCTTTTACGTGGGCACAGACGCCCAACGGACCGCCGACGCGGCTTGGGCGGCGTTCGAGGCGTCGCGGCCCAAGAATTTGGAGGCGTTAGGTAACAGTTTGGCTAACAGTGCCCCTTCCGGGCCGCCTCCGCCGCCCACCGAGAATCGACGTAAACCCAAGCGGCGTCAGGTAGTAATCCCAAGTGAGGCTGCTGGGACTCGAACCCAGGACCAACGGATTAAAAGTCCGATGCTCTACCGACTGAGCTACAGCCTCGAGGATAATCCTACCGACGCCCGCAGGCCGGGCAACACGCAGCGGAGAAGATCGGCATGCATCGATTCACCATCCACCCGTTCCAGCGATTCCTCTACGCGGTCCGACTGCCGCTGACGCTCGCGGTCATCACGGCCGCCGCAGCCTGCATCCACGCCGCCGAAACACCCTGGGGCCGTATCGAGGAAGCCGGCTCCGCCCCGAGCCGCCACAGGTTCCTCGTCGAGCGCTGGCCGGCCGACGGCCGGATCGTGGTGCCGGCGGACTTTCCCCAGATCGTCCGGGCGACCATGCTGGTCGATGGGGACCGCCGCGACCTCGCGGTGGAATACACCGAGGACGCCTCGCAGGTCGCGATCCTCGGTCCGGCGAACGCACCGGCATCCGGCCTGGTCGATGTCGAAACCGCCGACACGACGGCGCAGTGTGGCGACGGCCGGATCGCGCTCACGGCCCGGACCGCGAAGGTCGAGGGCTCGCAGGCGAAACTGGAGGAGCAGCCGGGCAACTTCCGCATCGGCTTCTGGTCGAACCCCGCCGACGTCGTGGCCTGGACCTACCAGCCAACCCGCTGGGGGGCATACGACCTGCGCCTCGCCTACTCTTCCGCCTCGCCTCCAGGCACCGAGATCGAGGTCGCGATCGGCGAGACGAAACTCCGGGGCAGGCTCGACTCGACCGGCAGTTGGTATCGCTACACGACGCTCCCGCTGGGGCGGGTCGTGATCCCCTCGACGCAGCCTCTGGCAGTCGCCGTCCGCTGCCTGAAATCCGCGGGGGGAGCCGTCATGAACCTCAAGGCGATCCTCCTCGAACCGGCCTGCGAGGGCAGGCCGCCGGCGCAGGGCGACGACGGCACGATCCTGTTGCACGGCCGGGACGCCACCGTCCGGGGCACGGCGCTCCGCTGGGAGCCCGCCGAGAAGAAACAGACGCTCGGCTTCTGGACAAAGCCCTCGGATGCGGCCGAGTGGAGCTTTACGGTCCAAAGGCCCGGCAGATTCGATGTCGAGGTGCTTCAGGGCTGCGGCCGTGGCCAGGGCGGCAGTGAAGTGGCGATCGTCGTCGATCCGTCGCAGGCCGAGGCACCGCAGTCGCTCGCCTTCGTGGTCGAGGACACGGGCGGATTCCAGGAGTTCCGGCCGCGAACGATCGGCCGGGTCACACTCGGCGAAGGCGAACATCTGCTGCGGGTGCAGCCGCAACGAATCGCCAAGGTGGCCGCCTGCGACATTCGCCAGATCCGGCTCCTGCCGGTGCAGGATCAACCCTGAACGACAAAGAGTGCCCGAGAGAGGACTTGAACCTCCACCCAGTTACCTGGACAAGAACCTGAATCTTGCGCGTCTGCCAATTCCGCCACTCGGGCGAGTGGACCCTCGATCGTACCAGCCCGGCGGGGTGTCGCAACCCGCCGCCGGGCGGCCGGGGAACTACTCGACCGTGACGCTTTTGGCGAGGTTTCGAGGCTTGTCGACATCGCAGCCACGGAGCACTGCGATGTGGTAGGCGAGCAGTTGCAGGGGGATCGCCTCGACGATCGGCTGGAGGAAGGCCGGCGCATCGGGCACCTCGATCACGTCATCGGCGAGTTCCCTGACCCGCTCGTCTTCGGGACTGGCGATGGCGATCACCGGCCCCCTGCGGGCCTTGATCTCCTCGAGGTTGAGGATCACCTTGTCGTAGACCCCGCCCCGCGGAATCAGAAACACGCTCGGCGTCGACGGATCGACCAGAGCGATCGGTCCGTGCTTCATCTCGGCCGCCGGATAGCCCTCGGCGTGGATGTAGCTGATCTCCTTGAGCTTGAGCGCCCCTTCGAGGGCGACCGGGAAGTTGTACTGCCGGCCGAGATAGAGAAACGTGCTGGCGTCCCGATACTTCTCGGCGATGGCGCGGATCGTGGCGTCTGCCTCGAGCGTCTCCGCGACGAGATCGGGCAGCCGCTCGAGGGCCTCGATGTATTCGAGTCCCTTCTCGTAGCTCATGTGCCGCAGCCGGCCGAAGTAGAGGGCCAGAAGGGCGAGCACCACGCACTGGCTGGTGAAGGCCTTCGTGCTGGCCACGCCGATCTCGGGGCCGGCATGGAGATAGACGCCGCCGTCCGCCTCGTTGGCGATCGTGCTGCCGACGACGTTGCAGATCGCCAGCGTCGGGTGCCCCTTGCGCTTGATCTCGCGGAGGGCCGCCAGCGTGTCGGCGGTCTCGCCCGACTGGGTGATCGCAAACAGCAGCGTTCCCTCGTCGATCGGCGGGTTACGGTAGCGGAGTTCGCTCGCATACTCGACCTCGACCGGAAGCCTGGCGAACTCCTCGATCAGATATTCACCGACGAGCGCCGCATGCCAGCTCGTGCCACAGCCGGTGAGCACGATTCGGTTGACGTGCTGAAGCTGGGAAGGGGTGAGGTTCAGGCCGCCGAAGACGGCGGTGGCATCGTCGTGGGAGAGACGGCCCCGCATCGCCGAGCGGATCGTCTCCGGCTGCTCGTGGATCTCCTTGAGCATGTAGTGGGCGAATCCGCCCATGCCGACGTCGCTGGCCGTGATCTCGAGCGGCTGGACAGCGTGCTCGATCCGGCCGGAGTCGCGATGGATCACCCGCAGGCTGTCGGCGGTCACGACGGCCACCTCGTGGTCGGCGAGATAGACGATCCGGTCGGCGTGGCCGGCGAGCGGGCTCGAGTCGCTGGCGATGAAGTGCTCGTTGTCGCAGACGCCGATCACCAGCGGACTGCCGAGCCGGGCGGCGACCAGCAGGTCGGACTGGCCGCTGAACAGCACCAGCAGGCCGTAGGTGCCGCGCAGCTGGGCGATCGCCTCGCGGACGGCCGTCACCCAGGGGCTGTCGGCCGGCTCGTCGGTGACCCGCGAGCCCGCGGCCAGCGCCCGCTGCAGGCAGCTGTCGATGAGGTGGGCGATCACCTCGGAATCGGTCTCCGAGCGGAACAGATAGCCTTCCGACTCGAGCCGCGTCTTGAGGGGCCGGAAGTTTTCGATCACCCCGTTGTGGACCACGGCCACCGAGGCAGAGGCCGAGCCGGTGCAGCCGCCGAGGTGCGGATGGGCATTCCCGTCGGTCGGGGCGCCGTGGGTGGCCCAGCGGGTATGGCCGATGGCGATGGAACCGTCGGGGATATCATCGCGGACGATCGCCTCCAGCCGCGAGAGCCGCCCGGCCGCCTTGCGGACCCCGATCCGGCAGTCGTCGTCGAGGAACGCCAGGCCGGCCGAATCGTAGCCCCGGTATTCCAGCCGCCGCAGCCCCTCGACGATCAGGTCGGCCGCCCGGCGGAAACCGACGTAGCCCACGATGCCGCACATGGCGAAAATCCCAAGGGTGTCCGGAGCGATTCCAGGATCCAAACCCAGAGTATATCCCCGGCTTTTCCATGCCCACACCCCAATCGGCGACGATCGTGATCCCGGCCAGGCTCTCAAGCCAGCGGCTGCCGCGCAAGATGCTCCTCTCGGAGACGGGCCGGACGCTGATCGAACACACCTGGCTGGCGGCCAGCCGTTCGCGGCGGGCAGACCGCGTCGTCGTGGCCACCGACAGCGAGGAGATCGAGGCGGCCGTGCTGGCGTTCGGCGGCTCGGCCGTGATGACCTCACCCGAGGCGCCAAGCGGCACCGCCCGAATCGTCGAGGCCCTGCCCCGGCTCGGGAATCCAGACCTGATCGTCAACGTGCAAGGGGACGAGCCCGAGCTTTCCGCGGCCGCGATCGATGCGGCGATCGACCTGCTCGACCACTGCCCGGAGGCCGGCATCGCCACGCTCGTGACCCCGATGCGGCGGGTCGAGGATCTCGATGATCCGGCCGCCGTGAAGGCCGTGCTCACACCCTGGCGGTCGTTCGGGAGCGGGCTCGCCACGACCGGCCCCACGGTTCCGTATGCCTGGCGGGCGATCACGTTCAGCCGCGCCCGGGTGCCGGCCGCCCGCGACTGGAACGATTCCCTCCTCGATGCGACACCGCCGCTCTACTGGCAGCACGTCGGGCTCTACGCCTACCGACGCGAAGTGCTCGAACGCTGGAACTCACTGCCCGAGTCGAGGCTGGCCACGGTCGAGAGCCTGGAGCAGCTGCGGGCGATCGAGGCCGGCATCCCGATCGTCGCCGCGGCGATCGAGCATGCCGCCCGCGGCATCGACACGCCGAAAGACTATGCCGCCTTCGTTGCCCGACAGGCTACTTTGGCACCGGGACCACCAGGACGCTCGCCGGGGCGTGCATGATCACGGCCTCGGACGTGCTGCCGAGCAGCCAGCGGGTGAAGGCGTCTGTCGGGGTGCGGCCGATCACGATCAGATCGTCGCCGTTGGCCTTCGCCGTCTCCACGATCCGATCGCCGGCATTGCCCTCGACGAGGATCGGCTCCTGACGGCGAAACACCTCCGGCAGCGAACCCGCGAATGCCTTGAGTTTGCCCGCGAGTGTCCGTACCTCGTCATCGTGCTCTTTCTGCCAGGCATCGGCGATGGCGGCCGTGTCGGGATCCCGCACCCGCTGCTCGAGCCATTCAGGCAGCGGCCCTGCCAGCAACGATTCGGTGACCCCGATGACTCGGCCCTGCGTGGCTGGCGGCCAGTGGAGCCTGCTGACGGCGGCCCCAAGTGCCGCAGCGCTCGCATCTCGATGGCAGGCCAGCACCTTGAGCGGCCTGTCGCTGGGGAATGCCGTTCGTACGATCAAGACCGGGAGTTGCGAGCCGTGCAGCACGGCCCGGGAAACACTGCCGAGAAACAGTCGCTCGACCGTGCTCAGACCGCGGGCGCCGAGAACGAGCAGATCGGCATGCCAGCCCTCCGCCGTCTCCAGAATCCCGACAGCGGCTGGCTTCGAACTGACGATCGCCTCGACCTTGTGGGTCATCCCCTGCGGCAGCAGGCTGCAGGCCTCGTCGAAAATCGCCGCGACCGCTCCCTCGACGACCTTCTCCGACTGCCCTGGCAGCCGCTTGCGGATCTCGAGCGGCGAAAAATAGATCGCCACCTCGTCAACGGCGGGATTGATCAGACTGCCGATCAGCGACACGGCATCGAGCGACGATGGCGAACCGTCGACTGCGGCAAGGACTTTCATGGCGGGGCTCCGATGGGCGGGTTGGTTTCGAATCCTACACCACGCGGCCGACGGACTACACCCAGTGCTTCGAGTCCTCGCCGGGAACCTCACGGACAAGCCGGGGAACGGCATAGCCCGGCAGCAGCCCCTGCAGCTCGCGATGCAGCCGGCGGGCCTCAGACTCGCCGACCTCGAAATGGGCCGTCCCCGTCACTCGGTCGAGCAGATGCAAGTAGTAGGGCACGACGCCGATCTCCACGAGTCGCTCGGAGAGTGCCGCCAGGGCATCGACCGAATCGTTCACGCCAGCGAGCAGGACCGACTGGTTGAGAAGGATCGCCCGGGACGCCGCCAGACGGGAGACTGCCTCGCCGACATGATCGTCGAGTTCAGCCGCGTGGTTGGCGTGGACCACGACCACCGCGCCGAGACGCGAGGCCTCAAGCAGCGAGCAGAGTTCCCCGGTCACCCTGGAGGGGAGGACGATCGGCAGCCGCGAATGAATCCGCAGACGTTTCAGGTGGCCGATCCCGCCGAGACGCTCGACGAGCCGGCCGAGCCGGTCGTCGTCGAGCAGCAGCGGATCGCCGCCCGAGAGGATCACCTCCCGCAGGCTCGCGTCGGCCGCCAGAGCATCGATCGCCGATTCGATGCCGGCCCGGGTCGCTCCGCTTTCGGCATAGGGAAACTCCCGCCTGAAGCAGTAGCGGCAGTTTATCGCACAGCCGCCGGTCGCGAGCAGCAGGGCCCTGCCCGCGTACTTCCGCACGAGCCCGGGCGCTGCGACCGCAGCCGCCTCCTCCAGCGGATCGGCGGAGTAGCCGGCGACGACATTCCGCTCGCGGGCCTCGGGCAGCACCTGCATCAGGAGCGGGTCGCGCGGATCGCCGCGGTTCATCCGGGCCGCGAAGCCCCTCGGCACGAGCAGCGGGAAACCTCCCATCGCCGCCGCCGCTTCCCGCCCCAGGCTCGGATCGAGCCCGAGCAGCTCGCAGAGTTCGACGGGATCGCGGATCGCGTCGGCCAGTTCCCGCTGCCAGGGCTGATCCCGACTCCGCCGCTCGCTGGGTGCTTGGGCTGCAGGCGACACGGCTCGTCCCTCGATTGTGGCGAGGGCTCCGGGGCGGACGTTGACAGTTTTCCGCGGCCCGACCACTCTTGGGGGCTCGAACGGAGTCGCCGACCGACCCTTGCAAGGATACGGGAGGTCCACCGCGGATGGAACGCGCGGGCACCGTCTGGCGGCATCAACGACATCAGAAAGAGGCACTCGTGGCAGGCTACAACACCAGCGAATTCAAGAAGGGGCTCAAGGTCCAGATCGACGGCGACCCCTACATCATGATCGAGTGCAACTTCGTCAAGCCCGGCAAGGGGCAGGCCCTCTACAAGTGCAAGCTTCGCAACCTGCTCCGGGGCACCGTGCTCGACCGCACCTACAAGAGCGGCGACTCGCTCGACGCGGCCGACATCTCCACGATCGACGCCCAGTTCCTCTACAAGCAGGGGGAGCAGTTCGTGTTCATGGACAACGACAGTTACGAGCAGTACGAACTCACCAAGGAGCAGGTCGACGACGCCTGGAAGTGGATCAAGGAGGGCACGATCTGCTCGATGCTGCTCTACAACGGCAACCCGATCTCGATGGAGCCGCCAAACCACATGGTACTGGCGGTCGAGTATGCCGAGCCGGCGATGCGCGGCAACACGGCTACCAACCTGACCAAACCGATCAAACTCGAGACCGGCGCCGAAGTGATCGTGCCCGCCTTCATCGAGCAGGGCGACATGATCAAGATCGACACGCGAACCGGCGAATACCTGGAGCGGGTTCAGAAGTAGGACGTCCTGGGTCGGAGTTGCCCACGACCCGTCGCCGGACGTTCGCTGCGGCCATCCTTTCGGCACGGCATGTGCTGTCCGATGTGGGACAGGCTTCAGCCGCCTGTCTTGGGCTCGCTCAATCCCAGTACCAGCGGCCCTCGGGGAGCGAGACCGCATCGCTTCGGGCCTTGGCCACGGCTCCCTGCGCGTCCATCAGCAGGTTTGGCGACTCGAGGGCGATCCTCGGCTGCAGCGTGACGCCGCCGCCGATCGGTGTGAGCAGCCGGTTCTGCCGCCAGACGGCGTTGATCGCCGTCTCGACCTCGACCGGGACCGGATACCGCTCGATGGCGTAGCACTGTTCGTCGCGAAGTTTCTCGGCGGCCCAGCTGGTGCGGCCGTAGGCGTCGTGCTCCTGGAGATAGGCGGCCGCCACGGCGACGTCGATCAGGTTTCGAAGCTGGGCGTAGACGGGACTGCGGGCGGCGATCTCGGGGTATTTCTTCGTGAACGCCTCGGTGAACAGCCTGCTCGCCCGGTCGGCCCGGTCGGCCGACATCCGGCTTCCGTCCGCAAGGACCGCCTCGTCGGCACCGACGAGCTTCACGCCCCGTCCGACGAGTTCGATACCGAGATCATCCTCGCTGATCCGAACGCACTGGTAGTCGGGCATGAAGTACCAGCGCTGCAGGGCGTTTGCGGCGACCGATCCGGCGCTCGCCAGTTCGATCCAGGTAGCCATCTTCACCGGCGGCTGCTCGAGGCCGATGCCGATCAGCTTCATCCGGTAGTCGGCCTCGACCATCACCTGGGCGAAGTGCGTGGCGGGCGAGACACCGTCGATCCGCACGGTCTGCCTGCCGAGGGCCTGCTTCATGCCGGCGACGAGTGTCTCGGTGGTGCCCTGCGGGTTGATCCGGCCGACCTTCCGGAGAAAGGACTGCATCGCGGCGAGGCCCTCCTGCCTGGGGTCGATCGAGCAGCCGAGGGAGCGGTCGGCGGGCTGCCCCGGCGCGAAGGCCCGCAGAGCCGACGCCAGATCCTCGAGCAGAACGGTCGGACTGCCGGTCTCGACACCGACGACGCGGCCGGTGGCGTCGGCGATCCAGGGCTCGGCCGGTCCGGCGATCACCACTTCGCCCCGTTCGGAGCCCTCGCCCGGATAGATGAACACATATTGAATGCGGGTCAGACCCGCCATCTTTTCGAGTGATTCGGGAATTCCGTGTTCGCCTGCCGAGGCCTTTGCGACCTCCGCCTCGAGCCGGGAGAGGGCGACCTTGCGACACTTTGAGGCCTTCTGCAGATCGGATGGCAGGACTGCAGTCGCCGCCTTGCGACGCTCACGCGACAGGCCCGCGTCTGCGACGCCCTGCGTCCGCAGCACTCCCTGGGCATCGATCACGATTCCGGCGGCACCCGCTGCACTGCCAAGACCGCCCAGACCACCAGCGGTGCCGCCAGTGGCACCACCAGTGGCACCACCGCCACCGACGCCGCCGCCACCGACGCCGCCGCCACCGCCACCGACGCCGCCGCCGACGCCCTGAGCCGAAGCGATGGACGTGGCCGCCGCAACCACGGCGAGCGAGAGAATGCGACAGAGAAGATGCGAGATCGAATGCAAACGTGGCATGAAATTCACCCGAGTGGCTGACAGGGTCGAGGGCCTGATCGAAGCGGCGCGGAGGGTAGTTGGGCAGACCGCGTCGGGCAAGGGGTATTTTCGCCCCTGAACGGCTGAAAAAGGCCGTTTCACACTCACGCCCGCTGGTAGCCCTGGCGACCGGCGCCGCGGCGGGGCTGCTCGGCTTCGCGACGCTTCGTGCCCAGCGTGATCGCGGCCCTGACACTCCCGGGCCCGAGCAGTTCTTCGAGTTCGACGAGCAGCTGTCGCGACCATCCGAGCCGGTCGCGATCGGCCTCCATCAGCACCCGGCGGCCGTCGATAAGGTCGAGCACCAGCCGCAGCGGCGTCTGCCCGGGATGCCGCCGGACGATCTCCGCCAGACGATCGAGCGTGGTGGTGTCATGGACCTGCTCGACCAGCTTCACCGTCAGACTGCGGACCGGCTTCTGCCAGACATCGGCGATCGGCACGAGATCATTGACGATCAGATTCGTCTCCTCGCTGCCCGCCCGGCGATCGATCGAGCCGCTGACGACCACCACCGCGTCGGGCTGGATGTGTTCGCCCGTCCGGGCGTAGTCCTCGGGCCAGCAGATCGTCCGCACGAGCCCGTCCATGTCCTCGAGGTCGAACATGCCGTATCGGGTGTGGGTCGACCCCTGTCGCGGCTGCTTCACGTTCGAGAGTTTGAGGGCCGCAACCAGGCCGCCGATCACGACCTCGCTCTTCGGCTTCGCATCGCCGAGATCGCCCGTGCCGTGGGTGCAGATCGCCCCGAGGATTCCGGCATACTCCGCCAGCGGGTGGCTGTGGACGTAGTAGCCGAGCACCTCCTTCTCTCCGGAACGCATCTCCAGGTCGGTCAGCGGCGGCACGTCGGCCACGGCTGACAGGCGGGATGCGGCCGGTGGGGGCGTTGGCTCGTCGATCGCATCGAACAGGTTCTTCTGGCCGCTCTTGCGGTCGGCCACCCGGGATGCGCCAGCCGCCATCGCCTTTTCGATGCCAGAGAGGATCGCGCCGCGATGGCCGCCGAGAGCATCGAGGGCCCCCGCCTTGGCCAGGCTCTCGACGGCCGTCTTGTTGACCACCGAAGGATCGAGGCGTCCGCAGAAGTCGTCGAGGTCGTGATACGATCCGCCGCGGCTCCGTTCGGCACAGATCGCCTCCGAGGCCTGCTGGCCGCAGCCTTTGATGGCCGAGAGCCCGAACAGGATCCTGCCGCAGGAGACGGTGAAGTCGACACCCGAGGCGTTCACGTCGGGCGGTGCGACCTCGATCCCCATCCGGCGGCAGTCCTCGATGTGCTCGACGAGCGCGTCCTTCTTCTTGAAATTGCGGCCGGTGATGTCGCCGGAGAGCAGGGCCGCCATGAACTCCACCGGCCAGTGGGTTTTGAGATAGGCCGTCTGCCAGGCGAGCAGCGCATAGGCCGTGGAGTGGCTCTTGTTGAAGCCGTAGCCGGCGAACTTCTCGATCAGTCCGAAGAGATCCTCGGCCTCGGCCTTTGACAGCCCCTGGGCCTTGGCACCCTCGACAAACTGCTGCCGGAAGGCGGCGATCGTCTCGATCTTCTTCTTGCTGATCGCCTTGATGCAGGTGTAGGCGCTGGAGAGCTCGATGCCCCCGAGCCGCTCCAGGATCCGCATCACCTGCTCCTGGTAGACCATCACCCCGTGGGTTTCCGAGAGCACGTCCTTCATCACGGCGTGACGATATTCGGCCCGCTGGCGGCCATGCTTGACCGCGACGTAGTCGTCGACCATGCCGCCCTCGAGGGGCCCCGGCCGGTAGAGGGCGTTGACGGCGACGATGTCGAGAAACTGGTCGGGCTTCATCCGCTGGAGCAGGTCGCGGATCCCGCCGCTCTCGAGCTGGAAAATCCCCTTCGTCTCGCCGCGGCAGAGGGTGGCGAACGTGGCGGCGTCATCGAGGGGAAAGGCGAACGGATCGGGACGGACCCCGCTCGTGGCCTTGATGATGTCGAGGGTCTTGGAGACGACGGTCAGGTAGCGGAGCCCGAGGAAGTCCATCTTCATCAGGCCGGCCCGCTCGACGTCGCCCATCGCCCACTGCGTGATCACCTCCTCCTTGCCGGTCACCCGCTGCAGCGGCACGTATTCGACGAGCGGCCGGTCGGCGATCACCACCGCCGCCGCATGGGTGCCGACGTTGCGGGCGAGGCCCTCGATCCGTCCGGCGAGATCGACGAGCTCACGCACCTCGGCATCGGCCTCGCAGGCCGCCGCGAGCTGGGTGCCGGGTGCCGATGCCTCTTCCAGCGATATGCCGAGCTGGTCGGGCACGAGGGCCACGATCTGATCGACCCGCGGCACCGGCATCCCCAGCGCCCGGCCCACGTCGCGGATCGCGGCCCGGGCGGCAAGCGTGCCGAAGGTGCCGATCTGGGCGACGTTCGCCGCGCCGTACTTCCGCTTCACGTAGTCGATCACCTCGCCGCGACGTTCCTTGCAGAAGTCGATGTCGATATCGGGCGCCTCCCGCCGGTTGACGTCGAGAAATCGCTCGAAGAGCAGGTCGTACTCCAGCGGGCAGACGTGTGACAGGTAGAGCGAGTAGGCGACGAGCGCCCCCACGCCCGAGCCTCTGGCAGCCGCGGGAATCTCCTGCTCGCGGGCATACCTCACGAAGTCCCAGACGATGAGGAAGTAGGAGGCGAAGCCGAGCGTGTCGATCACGCCCAGTTCGCGGTCGAGCCGCTCCATCACCTGCGGATGGAGCATGCCTCCCGGCGAGTCGACCCAACGCTTCGGGGTGTGGGCGTATCGCTCCCGCAGACCCTCGAGGCAGAGGCGCCGCAGTTCATCCGAGGCCGTCCGCCCCTGGGGCAGTTCGAAGCCGGGGAAGTGACGCTTTCCGAGGTCGAGTTCGATGGCGACAGAGTCGGCGATCTCCTGGCTCCTCGAGACCGCCCCGGCCACCAGCCCGCGGTCGAGCCCGGCGAAGGCGTCCTGCATTTCGGCCGGACTCTTGAGGTAGAACTCGCTCGACTCCATCTTCATCCGGCCCACATCGTTGCGAAACCGGCCGGTGTTCACGCAGAGCAGGATGTCCTGGGCCTCGGCATCCTCGCGGTTGACGTAGTGGCAGTCGCAGGTGGCGACGGGCGGGATGCCGAGTTCCTGCGAGATCTCCAGCGCCACCTGGGTCACCTGATCCTGCACGGCCAGCCCGTTGTCCTGGATCTCGATGAAGTAGCGGTCGCCGAAGACCCTCTGGAACCAGCCGGCGATCTCCCGCGCCTGGCCAAGCGACTCCCGCTGCTCGCGGGAGGATCCGATCAGCGAGCGGCTGAATTCACCCGACAGGCAGCCCGACAGGCAGATGATCCCTTCGCTGTGGGCCTCGAGGATCTCCCGGTCGATCCGGGGCTTGAAATAAAACCCCTCCAGGAACGCCTTCGTGGCCAGCTGGAGCAGGTTGGCGAAGCCGGTGCGATCACGGGCGAGGAGCGTGAGGTGGTAGCTCGACTCCTTCTGGCTGCCCGCGTCCTTCTGGAAGCGGCTGCCGGGGGCGATGTAGGCCTCGTAGCCGATGACCGGATTGATCCCGGCGGCCCTGGCAGCCTGATAGAACTCCAGGGCGCCGTGAAGGTTGCCGTGGTCGGTGATGGCCAGGGCGTTCATCCCCAGTTCGACCGTCCGCCCGACGAGCCGCTCGATCGAACTCGCCCCGTCGAGGAGGCTGTAGTGGCTGTGGCAGTGGAGATGGGCGAAGCTGGGTCGCGATGCAGAGGGCGTGCTCATCCGTGGGCTCGCTCCATGAAGAAAACAGAATTGTAGAGGTTTTTTGGACCGCTGCGAATCGGTCGCAGCCGGGGAAAGGCCGCGGACCGGGTCACCCCAGCGGCCAGGCGATCCGCTTTCCCGCCAGGGCCGAATCGTAGATCGCCGTGATCATCTCGACCGTCGTTCGGCCGGCATACATTCCCGTCTCCGGCTCGCGATCCTCGAGGATCGCATCCACGAGATCGGCGGCGGCGCGGCGGCCCCACTCGGCCCGCTCGGCGGCCCGATCGACATCACTGCCAGGCGGAGGGGAGTCGAGCCCCTCGGGTCCGATCGGCTTCCAGGGAAATTCCTTGTCGACCCGCCAGAGCGGAGCCTCTCGCAGGTAGGCATGGGGAACGTGGTCGGGCCAGATCTGGATCGCCCCCCGGGTGCCGGCGACCGTCAGCCCGAAATTCGGCTGCTTGAGTCCAGCCTCGCGGACGCTGGCGAAAAAACCGGTCGGCCCGTCGGCAAGCCCGAACATGCCGTTGATCGAGTCACCGGCGATCATCCCGATTCCCTCAGGCCCGGCGGACATGTCGGCCTCGGTGATCGGCCTCCCCGCGGTCGTCACCTCGGCGTCGCACCACTTCGGAGCTCCGCCCAGATCGACCATCATGTCGAGCAGGTGGCTGCCGAGCACCCAGAGATCCTCGCCACCGCCACGGGCGTCCTCCTTGCCGCGGCAGCGGATTTCGAGCACCTTGCCAATCCGTCCCGCCTCGATCAGATCGCGGGCTGCCGCGTAGGCCGGCGAGTGGCGGTTCACATGGGCGAGCGACAGTTTCACGTTCGCTTTTTTGCAGGCCGCGATCACGGCGTCGGCATCCGCGAGCGACGGCACGAAGGGTTTTTCCATGAAGATGCCCTTCGCCCCGGCCCCGGCGGCGGCGATCGCCATCTCCGCGTGGCAGTCGATATGCCGCATGCAGATCGCGACGATGTCGGGCTTCGCCTCGGCCAGCATCGTCCGCCAATCGCGAAAGGCGACCCCCGGATTCGAGGCATCGAGACCGTTGCGGGCGACCGCCTTGGCGAGGCCCTCCTCCGAGTCATCGGCGATGGCGACGAGCTGCGTGCCGTCGACACCCTTCCAGAGTTCGTCGATCGCGTGGCCCCAGTCGCCGCGGCCCGTGCGGCCGATCGCGGCCACCCGCAGCGGCCCTGATTGCATCGCTCGCATCGGTCACCCCATGCAGATGATCGTTCCGTGGACGGCCGCCGGGAGGCCGGCGGCGTGTATGATCCTATCGCTTGCACGACCCCACCGGCGACCACCGCGAATCAGCCGCCTGCCGCCACGGGCATCCGCACGCCCATGCACTGCCCGCCGGCGGATTCGACCGGGCGATGGCGATCGGGCTTGTCCTCAACGGCGGCTTCGTGGCCGTCGAGATCGCAGCCGGCCTGCTGGCCGGGTCGCTCGCCCTCCTGGCAGACGCCGGCCACAACGCCGGCGACATGCTCGGACTGCTGCTCGCATGGGGCGCCAGTCGACTGGCCCGAAGACCGCCGTCGCAGCGGTACACCTGGGGCTTTCGCCGCTCGACGATCTACGCCGCCCTCGCCAACGCCGTGCTCCTGCTGACGGCCTGCGGCGCGATCGGCTGGGAGGCGCTGCACAGGCTCCGGGAACCCGCCCCCGTGGCCGGCGCCCCGGTGATCGCGGTGGCGGCGATCGGCGTCCTGATCAACACGGCCTCGGCCCTGCTCTTCATGCGTGGCAGGCACGACGCCAACCTGCGGGCGGCGTTTCTCCACATGGCGGCCGATGCGGCCGTGTCGGCGGGCGTCGTGATCGCCGGAATCGCGATCCTGCTGACCGGTCTGACCTGGATCGACCCGCTGGTGAGCCTGGCGATCACGCTCGCGATCGTCGTCGGCACCTGGGGACTGTTTCGGGAGAGTCTCGATCTGGCGCTCGACGCCGTGCCGCGGGGAATCGACACCGGCGAGTTGAAGGCGGCCCTCGGGAGCATCGCCGGGGTCGCCGAGGTCCACGACCTGCACGTCTGGAACGCCAGCACGTCGGAGATCTCGCTCACGGCCCACCTCGTCGTCCACGAAGCCGGTGCCCACGAAGGGGTGCTCGCCGCCGCATCGACGATGCTGCGTGATCGCTTCGGCATCGGCCACACGACGATCCAGATCGAGCGGGAGACGGCATGCCATGAATGCGTGCAGCGGCCCGACGACGTGCTCTAGTGCGGGCAACGGATTCTGCCCGGCCGCGATTCAGGACCTGACGGCCGAACGGGCGATGCCGGCGAGCATCCGCCGGAAGACCAGTTCGTGGAGCGGCCAGATCGAATACCAGTAGAGCAGGCCGCCGAGCCCCTTGGGATCGAAGACGGCCGTCTGGTGGATGGTGACGTCGCCGTCGCGGGGCACGACCTCGAATTCCAGCCAGCCCCGGCCGGGCATCTTCATCTCCGCCGCCAGCCGCAACCGCCGCGGCGGCTCGCAGAGTTCGACCTTCCAGCAGTCGAGCGTGTCGCCGGTCAGGAGTTTCAACGGGTCGCGACGACCCCGCGACATCCCCGGGCCACCGATGACCCGGTCCATCCAGCCGCGAACCTGCCAAAGCCAGTCGCAGGCATACCAGCCGTTGCCGCCGCCGATCCGCTCGATCGCGGCGAAGGCCCGGGCGGGTTCGACCGCCACGACCAGGTGCCTGTGATCGACGAGCCGCGTGCCGGCCGTGCGGCCGCCGTAGCGGGGGGGCAGTTCCTCGGCATCGGCGAAGTCGGCCCAGCGGCGTCCCGAGAAGGAGGTGTCTTCCTGGATCATCGCCTCGCGGACCGCCTCGCGGAGCCCGCGAGGACGGAAGGGAAACTCCCGCAGGGAGGCGTCGCTGGTGACCACCGTCGGGTTCTTGAGTCCGTCGATCAACTTCCGGCCCACCTTCGAATACTGCGGGGTCACGAGTTTCAGCCAGAGGCTCGAGAGCCGCGGCGTGAGCACCGGAACGGGGATCATCAGCCGGTGCAGGCCACGCTGTCGGGCGTACTCCCGCATGATAGCGCCGTAGGAAACCTTGTCCGGGCCGCCGATCTCGAAAATCCGCGATCTGCCAGGCGGCAGGTCCGCCGCGGCCGCCAGATAGTCGACGACGTCGGCGATCGCGATCGGCTGGGTCGGTGTGGCAAGCCAGGCGGGGCAGATCATCACCGGCAGCCGCTCCACCAGCGTGCGAACAAGATCGAACGAGAAACTGCCCGCTCCGATCACGATCGAGGCCCGAAACTCGACCACGTCGAGGCCGCTGGCCCGCAGGATCGCGCCCACCTCGTGACGGCTGCGGAGGTGGGCCGAGAGGGTGTCGTCGTCGGCCCCGAGGCCGCCCAGATAGACGATTCGACGGACGCCCGCCGACTTTGCCGCCTCGGCAAACCGTTCCGCCGCCAGCCGGTCGGACCGCTCGAAGTCGACGCCGCTCTCCATCGAATGCACGAGCCAGTAGGCCACGTCGATCCCGGCGCAGCTGCGGGCGAGATCAGCCGGGTCGGAGGCGTCGCCGACGACGACCTCCGTTCCGGGGCCGGTCTTGCCCGCGATCTTCCCGGGCCTGCGCACCAGGCAGCGGACGGAGTGCCCCTGCCGCTCGAGTTCCGGAAGCAGCACGCCGCCGACGTAGCCCGTGGCACCGGTGAGGAGGATCTGCATCGCATGCCCGCCTTCTGGGACCGCCGGGCATATGCCCGGGAATCAGGGATTGTCGACCTCGAAGGCCCGGTCCATCAGCCTCGGGTCGCCGGTCTTCAGGCCGTAGAGGAACCAGCGAACCCGTTGATCGCTCGAGCCGTGGGTGAAGGCGTCGGGCACGATGTAGCCCTGCGACTGCCGCTGGATCTTGTCGTCGCCGATCGCGGCGGCCGCGTTCACGGCCTCGCGGATGTCCTGCTCGTCGACGGTGCCGGCGAACCGGGCCACGTGATGGGCCCAGACGCCGGCGAGGAAGTCGGCCTGGAGCTCCATTCGAACGGAGAGCTTGTTGTAGTCCCGCTCGGAAAGCCGCGGCCGCATCGACTGCACCTTGTTGCTGATGCCGAGCTGGTTCTGCACGTGATGCCCGATCTCATGGGCGATCACGTAGGCCTGGGCGAAGTCGCCCGGGGCGCCGAACCGCCGCTTGAGTTCGTCGTAGAAGGCGAGGTCGATGTAGACCTTCTTGTCGAGAGGGCAGTAGAAGGGACCGGCCGCGGCGCTGGCATGGCCGCAGGCGCTGCGAACCTGCCCGGTGAACATCACCAGACTCGGTGGGGAGTACCGGCCGCCGAAGTGCGGCGGAAAGAGCTTGCCCCAGACATCCTCGTTGTCGGCGAGCACGACCCGGACGAACTGGGAGAGTTCGTCGTTCTGAGGCTTGCCCGGCGCCTGCTGGGGCGCAGGAGCCGCCATCCCGGGCGCCATCTGGGCCACCTGCATCGGATCCATGCCGAGAAACATCAAGAGGAACATCAGCAGCAGCGTGAGCAGTCCACCCCCCACGAACATCGGAGCGGCCCCCTGACTGCGACGATCCTCGACCCGCTCGCTCTGACGACGGCCTTCCCAACGCATGGACGATGTCCTCCTGAAATGATGGATTGACGACCCGATCAATCTATCATCTTCCAGGCGGTGAAAAACAACCGCTCACCGGCCGCTCATGCTTCCGCAGCCCGTCATTCGGGCAGCGGGCGACCCTTGGTTTCAGGCAGAAACGGCAAAACGGCCAGACCCAACAGGAAGGCCGAGCACATGGCGATGCCGGCGGGCCGCATCGGCTCCCGCATCCACTCGGGGCTCTGAATCCCCGAAAACACGCTGCTCGAAAGCTGACCGAGGAGGAAGGGTCCGCTGGCGGCGATGAACCGACCGACGTTGTAGCAGAAGCTCGTGCCTGTACTGCGAAGCCGGGTGGGGAAGAGTTCGGGGAAGTAGATCGCGTAGCCGGCGAACAGCGAGAGCTGGCAGAAGCCCATGATCGGCAGCATCCACCAGATGTCGCTGATGTCGTCGAGATAGCGGAAGACCATCGCCGTCGAGAGCATCGCAAGCGTGAAGGCGAGGGCGAAGAACGGCTTGCGTCCGATCTTCTGGCAGATCCGAGCGGCCAGCATCATGCTCGTGAAGGCCCCGATCTGGATCATCATCATCGCGACGCCGGTCCAGATCGTCAGCCGTCCGGCGAGTTCCTGCCCGGAGTAGCCCTGTGCCTTGAACGACTTCTCGAACACGCTCCGCTGGAGGTCGATCGAGAAGAAGCCGATGCCCCAGAGGCCGATCACGCCCGAGCAGGCCAGCAGCATGCCGAGGATCGCATTCTTCCGCCAGCGGGGATCGGCGAAGAGGGCGCCGTAGCCGCCGAGTTTCTCCCCCGTTTCCGCGGCGCGGGCCTTCATCTCCTGCCAGCGTTCCGGCTCCTTGAGACCGGCCCGGATGACGAGCGCGAGCAGGGCCGGCAGCGCCCCGATCACGAACTTCCAGCGCCACGGCTCCCAGCCCATGATCTTGCTTCCCATGTGGAGCTGAGCCTGTCCGAGGCCGATGCCGATCAGTGCCGCCGCGAAGTTGCCCACTGCCGAAAGCGCCTGCAGCAGGCCGAGGGCGTAGGGCCGGGCCCGATCTGGCATCACCTCGGCCACGAGGGCCACGCCGACCGCAAACTCGCCCCCCACGCCGAGCCCGGTGATGAACCTGTAGAAGGCGAAGTCCCAGAATCCCTGCGAGAGGGCCGAGAGCCCGGTGCAGAGCGAGTAGATGACGATCGTGATCATCATCGTCTTGGCACGGCCGAGGCGGTCGCCGATCACGCCGAAGATCAGGCCGCCAGTCGCCCAGCCGAGCATGAAGATGCAGGTCGAGAGGCCGCCGTAAAAGTCGACCGCCTTCGGATCGACGCTGCCGTCGGCCGCCGCGAGCAGCGTCTGCATCGCCGGCTTACGGGCGAGGTTGAAGAGCTGCTGATCAAGGCAGTCGAACAGCCAGCCGAGGGCCGCCACGATGAGGACGAACCAGTGGTAGCGGGTCATGCCGCTGTACCAGGGGCCGTCGGCCGGCGAGGAGGGGGTGCGGGGACCGGAGGCAAAGTGGGGCAGGTCAGCCATGAACGATTGATCCCTCGGGGACTTGGACCCGCCAAAGACGGATCGGGATGATAGCCGAATTTCTGGCGATCAACGCAAGACCGCCACCCGGCCGGTTCGGGCCGAGCGATAGCAGGCCTCGACGATAGCCACCGCCTTTCGCCCTTCCGCACCGTCGAGCGGCGGGGTCCGACCCGCGGTGATCGCGGCGATGAACTCCTCGAAATTCCGGGTGTGGCAGGAGGTATTGATCGCCATCGGGTCGGCGGCCCCGCCAGAGGTGCCGCTCGAGCCGCCGTATGCCGCCCTGACCGAGTCGTCCTCGGCCTGTTCGGCCCGGAACCGCCAGGTCACGAGCTGTTCCTCGAGGATCTCGGCAGTGCCGTCACGACCGCCGAACAGAAACCTCCGCAGCTGGCCGGGATAGAGGCTGGTCGCGGCCAGGAGCTGGCCGATCGCGCCGTTTTTGAAGCGGAGCACCGCGACGCAGGTGTCCTCGACCTCGAGCCGCTCGGCATCGTGGGCCCGCACCGCCGTCAGGGCCATCACGCTCTCGACCGGATTCTCCCCGGCGGCGAGGTCCGGCATCCCGGCCCCCACGATCCACTGCAACGCGTCGACCCCGTGGATCGACTGGTTCATCAGGGCGCCGCCGCCGTCGAGGGCCTTCGTGCCCTGCCAGCGGCCCGGGCCGTAGTAGGCGTCGTCCCGCCACCAGGGCACGTAGCTGGCGGCCACGGCGAGCGGACCGAATCGACCGCTCGCAGCCGCGTCGCGGACCGTGCGCACGACGGGATTGAACCGCTGCGGAAAGATCGCCCCCAGCGTCACGCCGGCCCTGGCCGTGGCGGCGATCATCCGATCGATCCGCTTGAGCGTGATCTCGAGCGGCTTCTCGCAGATCACATGCACGCCCCGCCTGGCAGACGCGAGGACCGCCTCGAGGTGGGCCCCGGAGGGCGTGGCGACGGTCACGAAGTCGGGCTTTTCCCGACGCAGCATCCGCGCCGCGTCGTCGTACCAGTTGCAGCCGAACTCGGCCTCGAACCGGCGGCCCTTCTCCTCGGTTCGACAGGTCGCGGCCACGAGGCTGACGCCGGGAATCTCGGCCAGGGCCCGGGCATGGAGCCGGGCGATCGCACCGATACCGATGATGGCCGCACGCATCTATCCTCTCCTCGACGAACCGCTTCGACGAACCGCTACTTCCACATGTAGAAGGCGTCGAAGAAGCGGTCGTGGAGGCGATGGTACCACGGGCAGTGGCAGTCATCATGGGTGCCCGTGCGGGGCTCGCAGGGCCCGCGGTAGATCGGTCCGTCCGAGGGCTCCCCCCGCATCCCGACGAGATCGTAGGGCCGGGGCGGCTCGCTGGGATGGCACGGGGGCGGCGGCACGCAGGGGGGCAGGGCGTAGGGCTCGCAGCCGACATGGAGCGGCTCGACCGGTGCATACCAGTCGTATGGCGTGTCGCTGCGACCGGGGAGCATCTTCGAGAGTACCGACATCGCCTCGGGTCCCGTCTTCTGGGGACTGATGGCGGGGGTGCCCCGGAGCGGATCTGGACGCGGTGTGACCGGCTCGGCGGCGTTGACGCCGCTCAGCATGTTCAGGCCGATCGCGATTGAACAGGCGAAGACCAGACGGCGCGGCGTTATCATCAGGGCGACCTCCACCGATCCAATCGGCTCCTGTCGGGCATCTGCTCAAGCGGGTTTTTCCCGGCCGACGGCAGTTCCGCGAAGCCGCACAGGATCGGAAGGGAGGGCAAGGCCGCCCCGGCCTTCGACCGACGGGATCGCCGGAAGAGTCGACCGGAAACCCGCCCGTTGCCATCATCCACACCATGCAGCTTCCAGACGCATCCAAACTGATCGAGTCGCTGGAACTGCTCGGATCGAGGCTGGTCGTCGTCGCCTCCGGGGGCGGGGCCGAGGCGATCTCGCATCTCGTGACGACGCCGGGCGCGAGTGGGGTCGTGGTCGAAGGGCTCGTCCCCTATGCCCGGGAATCGGTCGACACGCTGCTCGGCGGCCCCCAGGAAAAGTATTGTTCTCCACGCACCGCCCGCCGACTGGCGATGGCCGCCTGGCAGCGGGCCCGGGCCCGGGGGGTCGATCCGGACCGGGCGGTGGGCGTCGCCGTCGCGGCCAGCCTGAGAACGCTCCGACCGAAGCGGGGCGAGCATCGCATCTGCGCGGCCGTCCAGACACTGCACGCCACGACCCAGGCAAGCCTCGTTCTCGACAAGGATGCCCGCTCCCGCGGCGACGAGGAGCGGCTGGCCGCGGGCCTCGTCCTCGAACTCACCCGCGGTTCGGTCGGTTCGCCTGCGGCAGCCTGCGAATCAATCTGCGACCCTCCGATGGCGGCCTGGCTGCGACCGGGAGAGCGGATCGAATGGCAGCGGGAAACACCTCCCCAGGAATGGATCGACCTGCTCGCCGGGGAACGAAAATCGGTCTCCGTCGGGGAGACCCCGGCCGCGGGCGGCCCCGGCCGGCTGCTCTTCCCGGGATCGTTCGATCCGCTCCACGAGGGCCACCGGAGAATGGCCCGGATCGCCGAGGAGATCGCGGAGCGGCCGGTCGAGTTCGAACTCTCGCTCACCAACGTCGACAAGCCGGCGATCGACTTCATCGAACTCCGCGGCCGCGTGGGACAGTTCGCCGGCCAGACGCTCTGGCTCACCCGGGCGGCGACGTTTCTCGAAAAGCTGGAGATCTTTCCCGGAAGCACGTTCGTGCTGGGCGTCGACACGTTCATCCGGCTCGCCGACCCGAGGTATTACGGCGGATCGAGATCGGCGGCGGAGGAGGCGGTGGCCCGGATCGCCGCTTCGGCACGGGGGCTGATCGTCTTCGGCAGGGTGCGGGACGGCGTATTTCTCGATCCGTCGCAGATCGAAGTGCCGGGGCCGCTTCGCGAGATCGCCTACGTCGTCTCGCAGCGGGAGTTTCGGCTCGACATCTCGAGTACCGAACTGCGGGCCGCCGGCGACGATTCCAGAGACTGAGCGAACCCTCGGCCTGGCCGCGGAGGCTCAACCGACGCCGAACGTCAACGGGACTGATTCTCGCAGTCTGCCGGCTGGCCGGTGTCGTCGTAGCATTCGACGACGCCGGCCCGGCCTGTCGGCCGGGTGCCGATCGCGATCGCGTCGATGCCCTGCCGGTCCTTGATCTCGATCCGGCCGCCTCCGTCTCCGATCACGCGTCCCATGTGGATCAGCACCGTTCCGTCGTCAGCCTCGACGACGATCTCCCGGCAGACCACCCGCACCGCCTCGAGGGTGTCGATCCTCGCGGCATCGAACCGCTCGGGGGGCAGCACTACCGCCCGGACCGCGAGACCAATCGCGAGAAAGAGCAGCGGATAGACCGTCCAGCGTTCGCGGCTTGTCATCGGGCAGGGGCTTCTTCCTCAGTCGCCATGGATCTGGCGGAGACGGCCGGAGAGCCGCAGGATCAGCTGGGCCCGCTCGAACTGGTCGAGCCAGTCGGAGATGACAGCGGCCAGGACGTCTGGAGCCGGCCCCGTCAGTCCGCTCGCACAGCTCTGTCCGACCTCGGCGGCGGCGGCGGCCCGGTAGGCGGAGAGGGTGCGGTCGCCGTGAAACTGGACCGGAGTGAAGTCTTCGGAGAGGAACAGGGCCACCGGAACCCGCTGGCCACCGCAGACCTTGAGGTGGGCGGCGATGTCGGGCCTGGCATCGCGATCGAGGAACCGCAGGTCGATGACCGGCGCAGCGGCGGCGAAACTCTCGAAGATCGGGCACTGGTTGACGCAATCGCCGCACCATGCACCGGCGAGAACGATCACCGGCATCCGTCTGACGAACCCGGCGAGCAACCCCTTCTGGGCGGGCGTGAGGGCCACCCTGGCGTGCATCGCATCCCAGCGACCCCGCTGCTCAGGTGTTGCGTGGCGTTCGAGGAATTCCCGGTAGGGCAGGGCCGCGGCGAAGGCGGCCTGCCAGGCTTCGGTGGTGGGGGGAACGCCCGCTCCGGCGATTGGACCGACGGGGGGCATGAGCGTGACGGGGGTGGCCATGCTGGGTTTCTCGTTTTTGCGATGTTTCGGATCCTTCGCAGCATACCCTGTCAGGGCCGTTGTGCGGGGAAATCAGAGAAAAAAGCGGCCTTGATTCGGCCTGCACCGCTCCCTACTGTTCGCCCCGCCTGAAGGCCATGGGGCAGAGGAAAGGCCCCACTCGACGACGGGCGGCAGCACGGATGCTCGCCGCCCTCCTCGGGAGCCTGAAGGACATGCGAGGCGACTCGCGACCGACCAATCGCTCCCGGAAACGGTTCAGGTTCCCCGCCCCCCTGGGACCTGGGCCGTTCCGGGGGCCTTTTTTTTGCGCGCTGGTTGCACGCTCTCCGTGCAACCATCTCACGGCTTCCCGACTGGCGGCTATAACGATGCCATGCCGCTTCCCGCACCGCCGCCCGGCGCCGAACGCCTGCTCCGCTGGATCATGATCGGGATCGTCGTCTGGGGGGCCTTCCACGCCTTCGGTGCCTGGACGCTCAACCACGATGCCCGTCGGCCGCTGGTCGTGCTCGGCTGCGTCGCGGCCTTCCTCGGATTCTGGCTGGCGATGCTCTCCACGCTGCGAACTTCGGCAGACCGCCGGAATCGGCCCGGGGGATCGGGATCGGCGCGGGGCGATTGAACACGGCCCCGTATAATCCGGCACCCCTCGGAGGTGCCCCATGCCCATCACGCTGCGATCCGGACTCGACACCGGCCTCGGACCTTCACCCGACGGGCGTCCCGCCGTCGACACCGAGCAGAGCGTCACCGGGCTCTCGATCGGCCAGTATCTCATCCGTCGTCTCTCCGACTATGGGATCAGGCACGTCTTCGGTCTGCCGGGCGACTACGTGCTCAGCTTTTACAGCATGCTCGAGCACAGCCCACTCGACCTCGTCAACTGCACCCGCGAGGACTGTGCCGGGTTTGCCGCCGACGGCTATGCCCGGGTGCATGGCATGGGTGCCGTCTGCGTGACCTACGGGGTGGGCGGCCTGAGCCTCGCCAACTCCATCGCCGGCGCCTATGCGGAGAAGAGCCCGGTCATCCTCATCTCCGGCGCCCCGGGACTCCGCGAACGTGTCAACAATCCGTTGCTTCATCATCGGGTCCGCGAGTGGCACACCCAGATCGACGTGTTCGAGAAGATCTGTGCCGCCAGCCGGGAGATCGCCGATCCGGTGACGGCGTTCCGCGACATCGACCAGCTGCTCGACACGGCCTACCGCCAGAAGCGGCCCGTCTACATCGAACTGCCGCGGGACATGGTCTCGGTCGTGCCCGACCAGATCCGCCCCTACGCCGCCCCGAAGTGGCAGAGTGATCCGAGCGCCCTGGCGGAAGCCGTCGCCGAGACGGTGGCCCGGATCGAGGCGGCGAAAAAGCCGGTGATCATCGCGGGCGTCGAACTCCATCGGCTCGGGCTGCAGTCGGAGGTCGTGGCTCTGGCCGAGGCGGCCGGCATCGCCATCGCCGCGACGATGCTCGCGAAGAGCGTGGTGAGCGAGATTCATCCACTCTACATCGGTCTCTACGAGGGGGCTCTCGGCCGCGAGGAGGTGACGAGTTTCGTCGAGGAGAGCGACTGCGTAATCCTCCTTGGGACGCTGCTCACCGACCTCGATCTCGGCATCTTCACCGCCAAACTCGACGCCACGAAGAGCGTGTTCGCCACCTGCGACGAGCTCCGGATCAGCCACCATCACTATCACAACGTCCTGCTCGAGGACTTCCTGCGCGGGCTCGTGGCCGCCAGGCCCAGGGCCGCGAAGCGGTCGCTGCCGCCGGGGCCGGCGGCGGCCCAGCAGCCGTTCACGCTCGAACCCGACAGGCCGATCACGACCACCCGGCTCGTCCGCCGGCTCGACGAATCGCTCGACGACAAAACGATCGTCATCGCCGACGTGGGCGACGCGCTCTTCGCCTCCAGCGAACTGGTGATCCGCGGCCAGACGGAGTTTCTCTCGCCCGCCTACTACACCTCGATGGGATTCGCCGTGCCCGCAGGTCTGGGCGCAAAGACGGCCCGGCCCGAACTCAAGGTGGTGGTGCTCGTCGGCGACGGCGCCTTCCAGATGACGGGCATGGAACTCTCCTCGATCGTCCGCCGCGGCCTGGCGGTGACCGTGATCGTCCTCGACAACAAGGGATATGGCACCGAGCGGGTGATCCACGAGGGCTCCTTCAACGATATCAACCCCTGGCAGTACCAGCTCCTGCCGCAGGTGCTCGGCGGCGGCACCGGCTACGAGGTGCGAACCGAGGGCGAATTCGACGCCGCGATCGGCAAGGCCCTCGCCGACACGTCGGGCATGAGCCTGATCCGGGCCCACATCGGCATCGACGACCGCAGCATCACGCTCGATCGGATCGGCAAGGGTCTCGCCCGCCGCCTGAAGCAGTCCTGAACAGGCCCGGCCTGTGTGGCAGTACCTGCAGGCGACAGGCTGAAGCCTGTTCCACGTCGGCAAGGTCAGGCTTCGGGCTCGATCGAGGCCGACATCGAGCCCTTCGAACGGGCGACGAGCCGGTCGGCGCCGAAGGCGTGGATCTGGTCCCGCTTCAGTTCGGCATGCTCCTTGGTCGTCGTCAGCACGACCGCACGGCCCTTCTCGTCGACCTCCTTGGCGAGCGTGTAGCCCCTCTCCAGCGGATGGCCGAAGAGTTGTTTCAGCATTGAGACGACGTACTGATAGCTGTGGTCGTCGTCGTTCCAAAGGATCACGTGATGCCGTGGCTGCCGTTTCGGCTTGGAGGCGGCCTTCGTGGGGGCCGCGGCCACGACGGTTTCCGACGCCGGGTCGGCGGGCGGATCGGCGACGGCTGAAGCGGCGGAGTCGGACATGTTTCTGAAAGGCTAGTATATTCGCCGCCATCCTCCGGAGAACTGTTTCGTGCTCGACCGTCGTTTCGTCGCCGACAACGTGGACCTCGTGACCGCCAACTGCCGCCAGCGCGGCTCATCAGCCGACGTGGGGCGGTTCGCCGACCTCGACCGGCTGCGACGCCAGATGCAGGCGGACGTCGACAGGCTCAACCACGAGGCAGGGCTCGTCAGCAAGTCGATCGCCAAGGCCGCCGACGCGGCCGAACGCGAGGCCCGCAAGGCGGAAGGGCGGCGACTGCGGGAGGAGGTGACGGCGATCGAGGGTCGGCTGGCGGAGATCGCCGGAGAGTCGGAGGAGATCCTGCGGGCGATCCCAAACCTCACCCATCCGGAGGCGCCGCTGGGGGGCGAGGATGCCGCGGTGGAGGTCCGCCGCGGCGCGACTCCCATTCCGGCCTTCGACTTCAAGCCGCTCGATCATGTCGACATCGGCGGCCGGCTCTCGCTCTTCGACTTCGACGCCGGCGCGAAGGTCGCCGGCCACGGCTTCTACTTCCTCACCAACGAGGCAGTGCTGCTGGAACTGGCGCTGCAGAAGTACGCGGTCGACCTGCTCATGGGGGAGGGCTTCACGGTGATGACCACTCCCGACCTCGCCCGCGACACCATCCTCGAGGGCACCGGGTTCATGCCCCGCGGCCCCGAAACGCAGATCTATTCGATCACCGGATCCGATCTGTCGCTCGTCGCCACCGCGGAGATCACGCTCGGGGGGGCGATGCACGAGCGGATCTTCGAGGCCGAGGAGCTTCCTCTGAGGCTCTGCGGAATCAGCCACTGCTTCCGCACCGAAGCCGGGGCCCATGGCAGGGCCACCCGCGGCCTCTACCGCGTGCACCAGTTCACCAAGGTCGAGATGTTCGCCTACACGCTGCCCGAGCAGAGCGAGGCGATGCACGTCCAGCTGCTCGACCTCGAATGCCGGCTCTTCGACGGGCTGGGCATTCCCTATCGGGTGATCGACACCGCCAGCGGCGATCTCGGCGGCCCGGCCTACCGGAAGTTCGATCTCGAGGCCTGGATGCCCGGCCGGGGTACGGCCGGCGAATGGGGCGAGGTGACGAGCACCTCCAACTGCACCGACTACCAGGCTCGCCGGCTCGGCGTTCGCTACCGCAGGGCCGGGGAGAAGGGGACGTCGTTCGCCCACACCCTCAACGGCACCGCGGTCGCCATCAGCCGGGCGATCGTTGCGATCCTCGAGAACTACCAGCAGGCCGACGGCTCGGTCAGGGTTCCTGCAGCACTCGTTCCCTGGGTCGGCAAAGACACGATCACCCGCTAACGTCTGGCCTGCCTGCCGGGCAAGAGCCCGTGCGGGGCCAACAGCGGACCGATCCGGGCCGCTGCGAAAGTTCGAGCCCTACCACTTGAGCCCGAAGCGTTCGCCCGCCGACGCTCCGCCGAGACCGCCCTTGAGCGGACCAGTCCGCTTCTTGGCGGCAGCGGCTGGAGCCTCCTCGATCGATTCCTCGACAGCCTCGTCGGGCTGGGCGGCCAAGGATGGCATCGCTGCCAGTGCCTTGATCGAGAGGGAGATCCGCTGCTCGTCGGGATCGCAGGCGAGCACCCGACACTCGACCTCCTCCCCCTCCCTGAGCACGTCGCCGACACTCCGGACATGCCGGTGGGCGAGTTCCGAAACGTGGACCAGACCTTCGACTCCCGGCTCCAGTTTCACGAAGCCGCCGAACTGGGCGATGCGGCTCACCCTGCCGCGGACCGTCGCGCCGACGTGATACTTCTCTGCCGCCTGCTTCCACGGGCTCTCGACCATGTCGCGGGCCGAGAGGGCGATCTTGCCGGTCTGCCGATCGACCTTCTTCACGACCACCCGCACCTTTTGGCCGGGCTGGAGCACGTCGGCCGGATTCGCGACCCGATCCCAGGAGAGCTGGCTGACGTGCACCAGGCCCTCGACGCCGTTGCCGATGTCGACGAAGGCTCCGAAGTCGCGGACCGAGCGAACGATCCCGTCGAGCAGCGTACCCACGTCGAGCGTTTCGAGCATCTTGGCCCGGGCGTCGGCCGCCTGACGTTCGACGACGGCACGGCGCGAGAGCACGAGTCTCCGGGCGGCGGGGACGATCTCGGTGACGAGCACCTCGAGCGTCTGGCCGACCATCTCCTCGAGGTTCTCGACCCGCCACGGGCTGACGAGGCTCGCAGGCATGAAGCCGCGGAGGCCCGCCACATCGCACTCGAGGCCGCCCTTGTTGGCCGCCGCCACACGGGCCTCGATGATCATTCCGGCCTCGAGCTGCGACCAATCCTCGACGCTCACCGCTCGATTGGCCGGAGCCACGTCGTAGAGGCCGTCGTCGTCGTTGCGGCCACCGACCGACACCTGGATCATCTCTCCGACGTTCGGAATCTCCTCGAGTCCGATCAGCTTCATCGCTCCCTGGCGACGTCCGCCGAGGTCGATGAAGGCGGTGTCGTGGCCGACGCTGACCACCCTGCCCTCGACCCTCGCACCGGGGTCGAGCGGTGCCTCTGCCTTCGCCGGCACACTGCCCACGAGCAATTCGTCGACGGAGACGCCCTCGAGCGCCGCCTGGAAGTCAGACTCGAGGTCGTCCTCGAGGTCGGCCCGGAGGTTTGGAACGGCGACCCGCTTCTGCGGCGGCAGAACGTCGCTGAACGGCGACTTCGACTGCTGCCCGCCCCGCTTCTCCCGACGCCGGCCCTCCGGTTGCCGCGGCGAAGCGTCTTTCGCAACCTGACCAGAGGGGACGACGCGCTCGGCCGGGGCCTGCCCCGCCGTTGTCGCGGCAGGCGGATTTTCTGGTGCTGCCGCACGGGGTTCTGTTTCGGCCGAAAGGCCCGTCTCGGGCGATGCCGGCGATGTCGAGACCACGTATTGGTGCCGTGGCGGCAGTTTCGGCACTGCGGCGCCAGGACGTTGGGAACCGATCGGAATCCGTCGGGCAGGCGTCGAATCCTGGGCTTCATTCGTCTCCGGAGCGACGGACGCCTCGGGCTGCGAATCTGTCGGCGTACTCATGCGACTCTCGAGGGTGGGGCCTTCAAACCGATCAAACGCTCATGTCGCCGAACCAAGTGCGGGAAACAGGACTTGAACCTGCACGGTATTACTACCACCAGGCCCTCAACCTGGCGCGTCTGCCAATTCCGCCATTCCCGCAGCAATTTGCACCGACCCGCATCGGCAGCAGGCGTGCTTCCGATGCCCGACGAATACTCTGCATTCTGTGCCTAGATCGGGGCCAGTCAAGCCACCGCGTCGGCACGGGATGCCCGCGCGGCGGCGACCGCCGCCGAGATCCCGCCAAAGATCGCCAGGGCCCATGCGACGTCACCCACCGGCATCCAACGAAAGAATGGCAGCGCCGCAACGAAGCAGGCGACCAGTCCGGCCGGCGTCTGCGGATAGTCGGTCGTCAGCCACCAATGGGCGAGGTTCGTCGTCAGGAAGAAGACGAGCGAACTGGAGAGGGCCGAGCCGGCGACCGCCGTCCACGCCTTCCGGGACCGCAGTCCCCATCCGAGGATCACCGGAAACGCCGTCGCTGCATACACCACCACGGCCATTGCCATCGATCCGTAGGAGGGCATCGCGAGGTTGCTGATGGCCAGCGTGGCCAGCGGCACGCTCGCCGCGACGGCCAGGCTGGGAAAGAAGGCTCCGGCGGTGAGGGCCACCGCTGCCATCGGCGTCACGTTCCAGCCGGGCTGCCAGAGCCTGCCGACCACGCCGATCCCGACGAGCACGATCCAGAGGCCGGAGAGTTCCGCCCAGTTGAGGGAGTCGCCGAGGCGGTCGGTAGACCGCCCCACGGAGAGCGGAGCGGGGGCCGTCGAGCCATTCCCGGGGTGCGAATCGGGGGATGACACTGCGGAAGATGGCACAGCGGTCTTCATGAGCGGCCGGAACCTCCGTGTTTGGGGCGGGAAACTCCCGATACACTAGCGGTTTTCCCCGCCGGAGCAAGCCAGCCGGCCGGGAGGCCGACCAGACGGAACCACCGCCATGCCGCCGATTGGCAGGGACTTCACCACGCTTTCCATCGAGCGGACCGCCGGCGACCTGTCGCTGATCTCGTTTCTCGTGCCCGGTCACCTTCAAAACGTGATCACGCGGGAACTGCTGCGGGATCTCGCAACCGCCCTCGACCTGCTCGACTCGGGTCCACGGCCCCGCGGGATCCTGCTTCGCTCCGCCCGATCCGAATCCTTCTTCGCCGGTGCCGACATCGCCCGGCTCGATGAACTGCGGCTGCGAACGGGGGACGAGATCGAGGGGCTCTGCAACGCGGGACGGCGGCTCTTCAATCGGCTCTCGGAAGCCCCCTGGCCGTCGATCGCGATCATCGACGGCGTCTGCCTCGGCGGCGGCCTGGAGATGGCACTGGCCTGCGATCTTCGGATTGCGACCCGCGAACCACGGACAGTGCTCGGATTCCCCGAGGTCAAACTCGGGCTGCTGCCCGGCTGGGGCGGCACGGTGCGGCTGCCGCGGCTGATCGGACCGGGTCCCGCCGTCGAGCTCATCGCCACCGGCGAAAGCATCGGCGGAGAGTCGGCGGCCCGGCTCGGTCTGGTCGATGGCTGCGTCGGGGCGGACGCGGCCCTGGCGTCGGCGATCCGACTGCTGGAACGGGATGCGGAAACCCACGCCCACCTCGCCCGCCGCCGGCGGATGAACCGGGCCGTCGAACTCGACGACGACGAACGGGGGTTTCTCGAGGCCACCTCGGCCGCCGTGATCCTCGGCCGCAGCGGCGGCCATTATCCGGCGCCGCCGCTGATTCTGGAGACGATCCTCGCCGGCTGTTCCGTCGACCCGGCCGAGGCCGCCCGGCTCGAATCGGCCGCCTTTGCGACGCTCGCCAGATCGCCGGTTTCGGCCCAGCTGGTGCGGCTGTTCCGCCTCGGCGAATGGAATCGCCGCGACATCGGCATCAACGCCAACTTTGGGGATCAGCCGCCCGCCGCTCCGGCCGAACGCCCGGCCGTCGTCGGCGCCGGCATCATGGGGGCCGGGATCGCCGCAAGCCACCTGCGGCACGGTTTCTCGCTGACGCTCGTCGACATCCAGTCCGAGGCCCTCACGGCGGCCGTTCCCGCGATCCTCGACGAGGCCGCCTGGGATCGGCAGGCCAAGCGAACCGATCCCTCCCGCGCCGTCGGACTGGCGGGCCGACTGCGAACGGCCACGAGTCTGTCGGCTCTGGGGGATGCCGATCTGGTCATCGAAAGCGTGGTCGAACGAACGGACGTCAAGCGGCAGGTGCTGACCGCGATCGAACAGGCGGTCAACGCCGGCACCGTGATCGCCACCAACACCTCCACCAACCCGATCACGAAACTGGCCACGGCGCTCGAGGACCCCTCCCGGTTCTGCGGCATCCATTTCTTCAATCCGGTCCGGAGGATGACGCTGGTCGAGGTGGTCCGCGGGCCGGCCACGAGCGACCGCACGGTGATGGTCGCCGTGGCCCACGCCAAGCGGCTCGGCAAGTGCCCGATCGTCGTGCGGGACAGCCCCGGATTCCTTGTCAACCGGCTGTTGATGCCCTACCTGCACGAATCGGTGGAGATGCTCCGCGAGGGCACCGACCCGGAGCGGATCGACCGCGTGGCCCGCGGCTTCGGCATGCCGATGGGACCACTCGAACTCTACGACATGATCGGCCTCGACACGGCCCTCTACGCGGGACTGGTGATGGACGAGGCCTTCGGCGATCGGATCGCGGCATCGCCGGTGATCCCGGCCCTGGTGCGGGCGGGACGCCTCGGCCGCAAGTCCGGGGCCGGCTTCTACGAGCATGCCGCGGCGGGAAGCCGTTCGCCTGCGGCCGCGGGCCCGGGCCGTCGATCGCGACAGCGGGGAAGCGACGCCACCGTCACGGCGCTCGTCGAACCCTATGCCCTGCCTCCACGGGTCACGGACGACGCCACGATCGCCGACCGTCTCCTCCTGCCGGTCGTGCTCGAGGCGACGCGGGTGCTCGACGAGGGCATCGTCCGGGACGTCCGCGACATCGATCTGGCCGTGATCCATGCCCTCGGATTTCCGGCATTTCGCGGGGGCGTGCTGGCCTGGGCCGACTCCATCGGGGCAGCCGAAATCGTCCGCCGACTGGAACCGCTCGCCGACCTCGGCATCCGCATGCTGCCGACGCCGCGGCTGACCGAGATGGCCCGCTCCGGCTCGACGTTCGCGTCGCTGGTTCGCCTCCCTGATTCACTTCACTGAACAACCAGCCCACCCTCGACGACCATTCGCCGATGACCCAACCGCGAAGCACACTCCTGCCCCGATCTCCGCAGACGACTCCCGTCGTCGTCGCCTGCTGTCGCACCGCAATCGGCCGATCCCATCCCGCCCGCGGCCTGTTTCGCCATCTCCGGGGGGATGAACTGGCGGTCGCTGTGGTGAAGTCGGCCGTCGAACGCAGCGGTGTCGACCCCGCCTCGATCGAGGACCTGATCCTCGGGGCCACGCAGCAGCGGGGCGAACTCGGCGGCAACGTGGCCCGCACGGTGGCCCTGATGGCCGACCTTCCGCTTGCCACCGCCGGCACCACGGTCAACCGGCTCTGCGGTTCGGGGCTGCAGGCGATCGCACAGGCCTGCCATGCGATCGTCGCAGAGGCCGAAAACGTGCAGGTCGTCGGGGGCGTCGAGCACATGCATCACCTGCCGATGGACTCGGCGATCGACATCCATCCGCGGGCGCTGGCCCGGTCGAGCAAGGGGATGCTCTCGATGGGGCTCACGGCCGAGCATCTGGCGGCGGCCCACGGCATCTCGCGACGGCGGCAGGAGGCCTTCGCGCTCGACAGCCATCGCAAGGCGGCCGCCGCGGTCGACGCCGGCGGATTCGCCGCCGAGATCGTGCCCATGCCGGGACACGACGCCGAGGGAGGACTGATCGAGGCCCTGCAGGACCAGTCGATCCGTCCAGACACCAGCCCCGAGGCGATGGCGGGGCTCGAGCCGGTGTTTCTGCCGGGGCTGGGAACGATCACCGCCGCCACCAGCGCCCCCGTCAGCGACGGCGCTGCCGCGCTCGTCGTGATGTCGGAGTCGGAGGCCCGACGCCAGCAGCTCTCACCGCTGGCCCGCGTCGTGGCGACGGCCGTGGTCGGCGTGCCGCCGGCCCTGATGGGCACCGGCCCGATCGCCGCCACGCAAAAGCTGCTCGCCCGGACGTCGCTCTCGATCGACGAGATCGACCTCGTCGAACTCAACGAGGCCTTCGCGGCCCAGGCGATCCACTGCATCGAGGCTCTGCGGCTCGATCCCGGACGGGTGAACGTCCGCGGTGGGTCGATCGCGATCGGGCATCCGCTGGGCGCCTCCGGCGCGCGGATCGCAACCACGCTGATCCACGCGATGCAGGACCGCGAGGCCAGACTCGGGCTGGCGACGATGTGCATCGGCCTCGGCCAGGGGATCGCCCTGCTCTTCGAACGGATCGACCGATGACACCAGGTCTTGCCGCATTGCCGCGGGAAGCGGCCCCGACCGCGGCCGGCGGATCGCTGCTCGATCTGCTCGTCGCCCGCTGCGACGATGCCTGGGATCGGCCCGCGGTCACCGCATGCGAGCGGGGCGGATCTGCGCTAGCTCAGACGCTCAGCTGGGGCGACACGATCGCCGCGGCCATCGGCCTCGCCCAACGCATCGAGGCCTCGGGGCTGCGTCGCGGCGAGCGTCTCGCCCACCTCGGCCCACACGGGATCGACTGGGTCCTCGTCGATCTGGCCTGTCTGCTTGCCGGCGCCGTGCACCTGCCGCTGCACCAGGACGACCGCCGGGGCGAGCTGCTCGAACAGCTTCGCTGGCTCGCCCCGCGGGGGATCGCATTCAGCGGAGGCATGCCTCGCTGGCCTTCGCGGGATCTGCCGGCCGGCTGCGATCTGCTCGACCTCCCGCCGGCATTGCCCGCGTCGCCGACGAACCGGAATGCGATTCGGGCGGACCTCGTCCGACGGGCCGCGGCCTGCGACCCCGAAGCGCCGGCGATCGTCTTCCTCTCGTCCGGCACGACCGGCAGGCCGAAGGGGGTGGTTCACTCGCAGCGGTCGCTGGCAGCCAATGCCCTGGCCTCGGCAAAGGTGTTTCTCGACGAGCCGAACGACGTCCGGCTCGCATGGCTGCCGATGAGCCATGCCCTGGCCCGGACCGGCGACCTCTCCACGGCCCTGGTCCGCGGCAGCTGCTTGAACCTTGTCTCGGACCGCCGCCGGGTGCTCGACGCCTGCCGGGCCTGCCCACCCACGGTGATCCTCGGCGTGCCGGCGTTCTTCGAGCGGCTCGCTCGGGCGGCCGAGAGCGGCCGGATTCCCGACCTGCGGGCGGCGCTCGGGGGCAGGGTGCGGGTCTGCGTGTCGGGGGCCGCGGCCCTCAAGGTCCGAACGGCAGATGCCTTCGCCCGCCGCGGCATCCCGCTCGTGGAGGGCTACGGCCTGGCCGAGGCCGGCCCCGTGGTCACGCTCTCCAATCCGCGGACCGCCCGCCCGGGCAGCGTCGGGCAGGCGATCGAGGGCGTCGAACTTTCGCTCGACGAGCGGCCGGATCGTCGTGGCCAGCTGCTCGTGCGAACTGCCAGCCGCGGCCTCGGTCTGATCGATCCCGAGGACGGCGGCCGAATCCGCCGCTGCGATGCCGGGTGGTTGGAGACAGGCGACCTCGCCGAGATCGACGCCTTGGGGCACGTCCGGATCACGGGCCGGCTCGTCGACACGCTCGTGCTCGCCAACGGCACCAAGCTGCCGCCGGCCGAGGTCGAGCGGACGCTCGCCGAGGATCCGGCCGTCGCCCAGATCTGCGTGCTCGGCGACGGACTGACGGCCCCGCTCGCCATCATCGTGCCCGAGCCCGAGATCCTCCGGGCCGCCATCCGGCGGATGGGACTGCGAATCTTCTCCCGCCGCCAGGCACTGCGGCACCCGAAGCTGATCCGCTGGCTCGGCCTGCGGATCGCCCGCCGCCAACGGTCGCTGCCACCTGCCTGGCGGGTGCGTCGAGCGATCCTTCTCGACCGTCCCTTCGACGCGGTCCGGGATGAACTGACTCCGTCGCTGAAACTCAAACGCAGGACGATCGCCGGGCGTTTCCACTGGGCCGTCGAGGCCGCTTCCTCCCCGCAGTCGCCGGCCTGGATGGCGGAGATTCCGTCAGCGACGCCGCAGCGGAGCGGACCAGTTTCATCGGCCCCGGAGCCGACACCGGCAGCCACGAGTCCGCTCGCGGCCGCCCTCTGGCACGGCGGCCGGCCGCTCGACGGATTTGCCGCGGCCGCCGCGATCGCCGCAGCGGAGCCACGAGAGGCGATCACCCGGGTGATCGAAAGATCGGAACAGGCGCTCGACTCGCTGCGTCGCGAAAGCCGGCTCTACGAGCCGCCGGATCAGATCGGCGATCTCCCAGTCGCGCCACTCGACGACGCACCGTCCGGAACCCAGGGGCGATTTTCGGCTGCCGCAGAGGAGGCGCTCGGCGGGGCTGGCCTGTGGGGAATCGCGGCACCGGAGTCGCACGGTGGCAGCGGCTGCACGATGCAGGAACTGGCGGCCGCGATCACCCGGATCGGGGCCCGTGTGCCGACGGCCGCGGGAATGCTTTCGGTGCACTCATCGATCGGCGCGGTCTCGGCACTGACCGCATTCGGCTCCCCGGAGCAGCAGGTCCGCCACCTGCCCGGCCTCGCCCGAGGCCGTCCGCTCTCGATCTTCGCCGCCACCGAGCCGGAGGCCGGCTGCGACCTTTCGGCGATCCGCACCGTGATCGAACGCCGCGGCCAACAGCTTGCGATCTCCGGCATCAAGATGTTCATCACCGGGGCGACCCACGGCCGGCTGGTGAAGCTCCTGGCACTGCTCGACGGAAGGCCTGCGGTCGTGCTGCTGCGGCTGCCCGACGCCGACGGCGACACCTTCCGCCTGCGGCACTACCCGCTTCACCCTCTCAAGCACGCCCACAACGCGGCCCTCGAATTCCGGGGCCATCCCGTCGATGCCGCCGACCTGCTCGTTCCTCCATCCGATGGCCGCAGCGGTTCGGATTGCATGCGGATCATCTGGCACGGTCTCAACCGCGGCCGGATCACGCTCGCGGCCCAGGCGGCCGGCACGCTCCGGCTGCTGCTCGATCAGGCCCGCGGGCATGCCCTGCGGCGGCACACCTGGGGACAGCCGATCGGGGCCCGCCAGCTGGTGCGGGGGCGGCTTGCCCGGATCGCCGCCCGGATCGTCGCCTGCGATGCGATCGCAGCCTGGGCTGCAACGGCGATCGACTTCGGCCAGAGCGGCGAGTTGGAGGCGATCGCGGCCAAGGTGCTGGCCGGCGAGTGTGTCCGCGAATCGGCGATCGACTCGCTCGGCGTGCACGGCGGCAGGGCGTTCCTCGTCGGCCATCCATTGGGTGACTCGTTCCACGATCATTTCGCAGTCACGGTCTACGAAGGCGAGAGCGATCTGCTCGGCCTGGCACTGTTCAAGGGCCTGGCCAGACACCATCCGTCGGCGGCAGTGCAGGGCGACTCGGCCGCGAGCAGACGGGCCACCGCCTGGCTGGCATGGCGGGTGGCCGGGGCCGCACGCGGTTCGGGGCAGGACAGTGCCATCCTCGACGCCGGGCTCCGGGACCATGCCAGGGCGGCCCGCCGCGGCCTCGCCAGAGTCGCCCGGAGGATCGACCGGGCGATCCGCCGCCATGGCAGGTCGCTCGCCGACAAGCAGCTGCTCGTCGGGGCGTTGAGCGAGGAAGTCCGCGATCTGGTCAGCGTGCTGGCGGTCGCCCATCATGCCGACGCCGCTGGCGACGACGCCCTTCTCCTGCCCGCCGACTGCTGGTGCCGCATGGCCCTCGCCGGGGCGGGCGGCAGGCGGCTGACCAGCGCCGATCAGGCGAGGCTCGCGGAACTCGGCGGCCGACTCGTGCTGTCCTGATCCGAAACAGAACAGTGATAGCCTGTCATTCAAAGAACCACTGTCACTCCACGAGCACCACCACCCCGCGCCAGGCCCGGAGGGCCGGGTAAGTACCAGCCGGCGGAGCCGGCCAAGCAAACAACGGCAGGATGCCGTGTGTTTGCGTGAAGCAGCGGGCCGGGTAAGCACCAGCCGGCGGAGCCGGCCCGGCTGCGGGGCGGCAAAAGTCTCGTCGCTGTGTCCCTCCAGGACTCGGTCCAAACGCTCCTCGAGCATTCGCCGACCCCTTCGCCTCGCGAGACGTGGCTTCCTGTCCGATGTGGGACAGGCTTCAGCCTGTCACCGCCAAGCACCACCACCCCGCGCCAGGCCCGGAGGGCCGGGTAAGCACCAGCCGGCGGAGCCGGCCAAGCAAACAACGGCAGGATGCCGTGTGTTTGCGTGAAGCCAGCCTCAGTTCTTACAGCAGGCTTTCCAGCAGCAATCGCATCTTGCGGAGTTCACCGATCTGGTCGACGCCCTCGATCGGCGGCAGGTGGGCGCAGAGAGCCCGCCTGTAGCCGACCCGCTGAAGCTGGGCGACGAGTTTTCCATATTCCACGTCCCCCTGGCCGATCCGCACCTGAAAGGCATCGGGCTTCGTGTCGCGCAGATGAACGTGGCAGACGTATTTCAGAATCTGCTCCCAGGAGGCCTGCTTCTTGTGGCCGAAGATGAAGTGGCTCGGGTCGAGCGTGACCCCGAGACCGGGCACGTTGCGGCAGAGCGAGGCCGTGGTCTCGGCGTCCTGGGTCATTCGTCCGGCCGTCGTCTTCACTCCGACGATCGCCCCGAGTCCGGATGCGATCGCGACGAACTTGCGCAATCGCTCGATCTCTCCGTTGAACGGGGTGCCAAGTTCCGAGGCGTCGACGACGATCGTGACGATGCCGAGCGACTTAGCCAGCTTGCAGCAGGCATTGAAGCGGTCGTAGAGTTCGGATGTTTCGGGTGCCGAGAAGGAAACCGCGACAGGCCGCAGCCGCTGGAGATCGCTGCAGGCGGCAATCGCCGCCTCCGGATCGGCCGCGACCTGGGCCGGGGTCAGGTGGCCGCCATCCTCATGGATGTCGATTTCGACGGCGGTGAACTCCAGTTCCGCCAGCCGCTCCATCGCCCTGGCCAGGGAGAGTTCCGGAAAGCATTCCGTGCTCACGCATACAATCACTTCGCCACGCTCCTCACTCGGATGAACTCACTTCGACCGCCCAGAAGGTAGCCGCAGCCGGAGAAAAGTGGCAACATGAGGAACAGGTTTCGCGGGCCCCCGGTTCACGATCGAAGACAGGAACAGTCATGGACATCGAACGCACGCTGCAGCCGACGACCCGTCCTTGGACGGGCGACTCGCCGCCGGTGACGCGGGTGATCCTCGAGCAGGGGGGCTTCTGGGGGCGCTGGGGCAGCAGGATCGCCTGGACGGTCGCCGGCCTCTCGCTGCTGACGGCTTTGGCGAGCGTCGGCGCCAGCGCCCAGTATTTTCAGACCGAGGCGAAGGTCGTGGAGAAGTATCACTCACTGGCCCGCTTCGCCCCCGCCAAGGTCGCCGTGGTCGACATCTCCGGGGCGATCATGGGCGGCCAGGGCTTCGCCCGCTGGCAGCTCGACAGGATTGCCGACGACGAGAGCGTGAAGGCGGTCGTGCTTCGGGTCGACTCGCCCGGCGGCACCGTCAGCGGCAGCGACGAGATTCACCATCGACTGGCGAACATCGCCCGTGAGCGGAAACTACCGGTCGTCGTCAGCATGGGAGGAATCGCTGCCAGCGGCGGCTACTACGTCGCCATGGCCAACGGCGGCCGCGACGACGTGATCTTCGCCGAGCCGGCGACGCTGACGGGCTCGATCGGCGTGATCATCCCCCACTTCGATCTCTCGCGACTGATGAAGAAGCTGGATGTCGATGACGACTCGATCGCCAGTGGCCCGCTCAAGCAGATGCTCAGCCCCACGAAGGATCGCACCCCCGAACTCGCTGCCAAGGAGCGGAAGATCCTCCAGGGTCTGGTCGACGACATGTTCGTCCGCTTCAAGGAAATCGTGAAGCAGGGCCGCCCCAAGCTCGCCGACGACCAGATCGAAAAGGTCGCCACCGGCCAGATCTTCACGGCAAAGCAGGCCATGGAGGCGGGCCTCGTCGACCGGCTCGGATTCCTCGAGGACGCGATCGACCGGGCGGTGGAACTCGCCGGACTCACGAAGGAGACTGCCCGGGTCGTCAAATACTTGCGGCCGCGTGGCCTTCTCGAGGACGTCCTCGGCGACACCAATCCCGGTGCCCGGTTTTCGTTCGAGGCCTTCGCCGAGATGACGACCCCGCGGGCCTGGTATCTCTGCAGTTGGTGGCCAGCCCTGATCTCCGCCCGCTAGCAGCGCCGCTGCGGAACAGGCTTCAGCCTGTCCTCTTCAAGGCCAACCTCCCCGCGCCAGGCCCGGAGGGCCGGGTTTGAACCAGCCGGCAGAGCCGGCCAAGCAAACAACGGCACGATGCCGTGTGTTTGCGTGAAGCAGCGGGCCGGGTTTGAACCAGCCGGCAGAGCCGGCCAAGCAAACAACGGCACGATGCCGAGGTTTCCCGTGAAAGCCGACCGCTCTTTCAGCGAATGACCGTGCCGGTGGCCTCGGCGCGGCTCGCCATTTCGGCGTAGTTCTTAGACTGTTCGTCGTCGCCCTGCTCGGCGTACATCGTGGAGAGGTTGCCGTAGGCTACCGCGAGGGCCCGCTCGTCGAGCTGCTTGCGATCGACCGCCTCGACCATCATGTCGACCCCCTTGCGACTGAGCTTGAGGGCGTCTTCGCGGCGATTGACCTGCCAGTAGGAGATGGCCATGCTGACGAAGGACTCTCCGAGACGGCCGAGATCGGCGTCGTCAAAGCCGGTCGAATCGCTCCAGAGGGAGACCGACTTGTCGAACCAGGTGACGGCTGTCGGGTGATCCCCCTTCTGCAGGCTGTGGAGGACGCCGATCCGGAACATCAGATCGCCGACGTCGTGCCGCTCCCGTGCGGTCAGCTGCCGCTGCTCGGAACCCCGTTCGAGGTAGGCGGCCGTGAGCGTGGCGTTTTCCAGCATGTCGGCCGCGTCGCCCCGCAGCAGGCTCGCAGTCAGGGCGTCGGCGAGTGCCAGTCCGACCTCCCAGTCGATCTGCCGCCTCTCCCGCTCATCCTTGACCGTTTCGTCCAGTTTTTCGCGGGTGGAGAGGAGTCGCTTCACCCAGGGCAGGGGCTCGACGCCCTCGGCCGAGCCGGCCGCTGCCGCCAGCACGCCCCGGCAGAGATGCATCTCCATCCCGACGCGGTCGGCGTCCTTGGCATCCACCTCGGCCACGAGCGCCTCGCTGCGGGCGATCCACTTGGGGATCACCCGTCCCTTCTGCTGCCACGTGCCCTTGGCGATGGACAGCGCCGTTCCCAGATGGGCGTCGAGGAGCACGTCGCGGGCCGCCTTCTGGATCTCGGGCGATTCGTTCGCGGCCAGCGGCGCAGCCGTGCGGATCGCGGCCTCGAAGTGACCGACGGCCTTCTGGTAGTCGGGCTTTCTCGAGGCGAGTTCGATGCGGCCGAGCATCCGCACGGCCTGGGCCGTGACCAGCGGCGCGACGTCCTTCTGCGACTTGACGGCCTCGACCTTGCTGCGAGCCTCATCCGTCCTGCCGAGTGTCAGGAGCACGCTGGCGTGCTTGAGCTGCGTCCAAACGTCGCTGGGATCGAGCGATTCGACCCTGGCTGCGATTGCGGCCGCCTGATCCCAGCACCCCTGCTCGCTGAGCAGCACGAGCAGCAGGCGATGGGCCCGCACATGCTTGGGATCGATTTGGATCGCGTATTGCAGGTCGGCCACCGCGTAGGCGGGGTTGTCGTCGAGATCCCCCTCCGCCCTCAGCACGAACGCCTCGGCGTCGATCGCCTCCAGCAGCACCGCCGTGGCCGACTGCGTGCCGGGCTTGACGGTGATCACGACGCCCCGCTCCGGATAGACCTCGCCGATCGAGACGCCGGCATCATCGAGGATTGAAACCGTCCGTAGGTTGGCGATGTCGAGCTGGCCGGCGAGTTCCTTGACGGCCACCGGGTCGCCCAGCTTGATCCGGATCGACTCGATCACGTCGTCCGCGAGCACGACCTCGACCCGCTCGAACGGATCGACCTTCCAGAAGAACCCCTTCGCTCCGTCCTCCCGAACGAACTCCTCGCCGGGGCCCCAGCCCTCGAGCAGTTCGGCACGGGTCGTCTTGCCCGGATGGGCGTTGCGGAAACTGGCGGGGTCGATCGACAGGGTCGGGGTGTCGGAGGGTGGGGCAGCAACGGGCGGAGCCAACGACTCCCGGACTGGAGGAGATGGCGGAAGCGCGGCCGGCGCCGCTGCAGCAGTCGTTGCGGCCGGTTTGGCCGATGGCTTGACGGGTTGCTGGCTGACGGGATCGACGGCCGGGAGGGAGGCGGGCTCCGTCACGGTCTCAGTCGATGGCTGGGCGGCTGGCTCCGTTGTTGGCTCGTCGGCTTTGTCCGCGAGTTCAGCCCAGCCACCCACGAGCCGCATGCCAAAGGTTTTCGGCCGTCTTGTATCCGCAGCACTCGGGCCGGGATTCGCAGGGCGGGCCGCATCCATCGATTCGATCCAGCCCGGAAGACGCATCAGGGTCCGCGGCGGCTGCGGCACTCGTCGGGTGTCGGCGGGGTCTGCCGCCATCCCGGACACGGCCATCTGGCAGGCCGCCACGCAGGCGATGAAAACCCAGGAACCGAGCCTTCGCGAACTCCGGAGCGTAGCCACGAGCATGTCCTCCTTGATCGATATGCACCGGCCGACTCCCGACCGGTATTGCCCAATGCCGGGAACGTAGACAGCCCCGCTGGCCGAATCCATACCATCTTGAAAGGCCTCCCAAACGCCTTCCCCCAGTTATCCCAGTCTGCCGATACACTGCATCTCTTCGAACCAGCGAGTCGATTCAAACCACCGTTCCCGTCGATCGATCGACGCATCCGCATGCCCACCCCAAGCCCCCGACGCATCGTCGTGATCGGCGCAGGTCTTGCCGGACTCGCTGCGGCCGAGGCGGCGGCCGATGCAGGCTGCGAAGTGATCCTGATCGAGCCGTCCGGCGGCGTCGGCGGCGTGCTGGGAACGGTCCGACGGGACGGCTGGCTCGTGGAGCGTTCGGCCGACAGTTTTCTGGCCGCCCGCCCCGAAGGGATCGACTTGGTGCATCGGCTCGGACTCGCCGCCGACCTGATCGGGATCGCCCCGGGCGTCAGGCGGGCGCTCGTCCTGCATCGCAACCGGCTCGTCCCGGTGCCGGCGGGCTTTCGACTGCTGGCACCCGGTCGCGTCGACGGCATCCTCGCCACGCCGCTCCTCTCTCCTCCCGGCCGTTGTCGGGTTCTGTTGGAGCGATTCCTGCCGGCCCGGCCAGCCACCGTCAGCGACGAGTCGCTGGAGCAGTTCGCGGTTCGCAGACTCGGTCGCGAGGCATTCGAACGACTCGTTCAACCCCTGGCATCCGGAATCTGGACCGCCGATCCGGCCCGGCTCGGCATGGCCGCCGCATGTCCCGAGTTTTTCGAGATGGAGCGGAGGCACGGCAGCCTCTGGGCGGGAGAACGGGCCCGACTTCGCGCGGCCGGCAGTGGAGAAGCGGCCTCCGGAGCCCGCTACGGCCAGTTCGCGACCCTCGCCGGGGGAATGGAATCTCTGCCGAAGGCGTTCGCAGCCCAGCTCGCCGGGCGGGGCGTGCAATGCATCACCGCGGCGGCGGAAGGGATCGAGCCTGGACCGACCGTCCCACCGGACAGCGGCCGCAAGGCGGTCTGGCAGGTCCGGCTCGCGCGGGCGGCGGACGGGGCGGGCCCGATCGAAGCCGACGCGGTGATCGTCGCCACGCCGGCCAAGGCCGCAGCCAGGCTGCTGCGACCGCTCGACGGCGAACTCGCGGACAGTTTGTCGGGCATCGAGTATGCGGGGTCGGCGATCGTATCGATGGGATTCCGCCGGGAGGACGTGTCGCATCCCCTTGACGCCGCAGGCCTGGTCGTGCCGCGGTGCGAGGGACGGCGGATCCTCGCGGTCAGCTTCTCGAGTTCCAAGTTTTCGGGCCGGGCGCCCGACCGGCACGTGCTTCTCCGGACGTTCGTCGGCGGGGCGCTCGATCCGGCCACCGCGACGCTCCCGGACGACCGCCTGACCGCCCTCGTCCAAATGGAACTCGAATCACTTCTGGGCGCCCGGGGGACTCCCGCTCTCGTCCAGATCGATCGCTGGAATGGCGCGATGCCGCAGTATCAGGTCGGCCACAGGGAAAGGATCGCGACGATCCACGAAAGAGTCGCGAAACTCCCAGGAATCGGCCTGGCCGGCGCCGCATACGAGGGCGTCGGCATCCCGCAGGTGATCGCGTCGGGACGGACCGCGGTCGAGGCCGTCCTCGCCGCCATCAGTTGAGTCTACTTCTTCTTGGCCCCGGCGGCAGCCTTGCCGGCGGCGGCAGGTTCGGCACCCTCCTCCGCCTTCTTCTTCTTTTTCTTCATCGACATCTTATAGACGCGGACCTTCGGAAGGCCCAGCGGACTCCGGCCGTCCTGCCAGCGCTCAAGTTCCTTCAGTTTCGTGATCCGTTCGGCGCGGGAGAGGACGCCGCGGGCGCTGCCGGAACCCTTGCGCACCCGGAGGCTCTTGTCCATGGTCATCGGCGGGAGTCCTGAAAATCTGGGGATTGAAACGGGGGGGGGCGAAGTCGGAACGCAAAAGACTACGAAGGTTGGTCGACGGCTTCAAGGCCTTGCGGGCTGTGCCGTGATTCCGAGCCCCGGATGCGTTCAGATCGCCACCTTGGCGATCCGGCCGAGGAACGCGTCAAGCGACTCCGGCCGGTTTGTCGGTTCGGCCTCGAGGCAGGCCATGATCGAGTCGGCCAGGGGCTTTGGAATCTCGGGCCAGGCCCCGCGGATGTCGGCAGGGGGAGAGTCGTGGGTGAGCGCCGCCTTGCCGCTCCCCCCGCGTGGCCAGGGCAGATCGAGGGTGCAGATCTCGAAGGCGGTGACCCCGAATGAGAAAACGTCGATCCGCTTGTCTGCCTGGCGGCGTCGGACCACCTCCGGGGCCATGTAGTTGGGGGTGCCGATTCGGTTGCCGGGCTGGAGGAAGACCGGCTTGTCGGGAACTGCGAGGCCGAAGTCGATGAGCACCAGCCGGCCGTCGGGCCGGAGGATGTAGTTCCGCGGACAGATGTCGCGGTGCACGAAGCCTGCCTTGTGGACGGTGGCCAGCCCCGCCGCCGCCTGACGGACGAGGTCGAGCCGCTGCGCGGGCGGGAGCGGCTTCCTCGCCGAGAGCAACGAGTGGAGCAGGACGCCCTCGACGAACTCCTGCACCACGAAAGGCCGCCCCTCGCTGGAGACGCCCCATTCGAGCGTGGTCACGACGTTCGGGCCGCTGATCGCCTGGCCGATCTCTCCCTCACCCGGCTTGCCCAGGCCCTTGTACCGCTTCTCGATCGGATCGAGCTTGAGCGGGTCGATCACCTTGAGGCCGACGACCTTCCCAGTCTCATTGTCACGGGCCTTGTAGAAGCTCGACATCGTTCCCGAGATGCTCTCATGAAGCCGCTCGTAACGCCGACTGAGATCGATCCTCGGGCGGATGCCGAACAGCCGCGCGAAGAACCCCGGAACGGCCATGAGGTCAGCCCTTCTTCAAGGATGTCAGTTCCGCGTGGGCTGCGGCGAGATCCTTTTCCAGCCGGGGGATCTCGGCGGGATCGTCGGGCTGCTTCTTGGCACCGGCGAGCTGCTGCTGCAGTTTCGCGATCTTCTGCTGCAGCACCTCGATCCGCTTCTTTTCCTTCTTGTCCATGCTGGCGTCTCCGAAGGCGTCGGCTCGAATCGACTACGGCCTTGATGCCGCCGGAACCGCGACGCTCCTGGCCATGGCGTTTGGTCCGGTGTGCAGCTGTCGCATCCAACCGGAGAGCAGCACGATCGCCAGAGCGAGGCCGAGCGTCACTGAGAGCCATTTGGCCCGGTCATTGCGAATCCACTGGGTTCCCTCGCCACGGCCGACGAGTCCGCTGGCGAAGTAGAAGACCACGAGTGCGAGCAGGAACTTGGCACCGAAGAGGGCGTGGTACGAACTGTCACGCATCCAGGTGGCCCCCCAGAATTCAGGCTCGGCCTTCACCCGGGCGTTGAAGAGCAGGAAATTCGCCAGTCCGCTCGCCAGCAGGACCGTGATCGCCCCGATCACCCAGGGCAGCCAGCGGCGACGGATCGCCTCGTGAATCCTCTCGCGGGTGGGGGCATCGACCTCCGAGAGCGCGGGCACGAGGCCATACCTCGCGAAGACCAGACCTCCCATCGCCGCGATCGCGGCGAGGATGTGGGCCCAACGAAGAGCGAGGGTGACCAGCGTGGTCGAATCCAACGTGGTGGAATCCATCTGAACGGTGAAACTCCCGAAAGGAGGGCATGAGATGTCCTGATCGTACCCGAGAACGCCGATCCTACCCAAGAAACAGCGGTCCCCAAACAGCGGCTCTCAAAACCCACCGCCCGGTGGACCACGGTTTGCGGGAGACCGTCGCCACCGCCTACAGTGCCCGTCATGCTCCCGCACGAAGACGACCTGCCGAAAGAACTCACGCTCCTGCCCGGCATGCAGCCGCACGACCGCTGGATGCGGCTCGCACTCGACGAGGCCAGGGTGGCCGCGGAAGAGGACGAGGTGCCCGTCGGGGCGGTGATCGTCGCCGCCGGCCGCGTGATCGCCAGCGCCCACAATCAACGGGAGCAACTGTCCGACCCCACCGCACACGCCGAGATGATCGCCCTCACCCAGGCCGCCTCGGCCCTCGGTTCATGGCGGCTCGAAAAGTGCACCCTCTATGTGACGCTCGAACCCTGTCCGATGTGCGCGGGGGCCATCCTCCAGGCCCGCGTGCCGGTCGTGATCTGGGGCGCCGCCGACCCCAAGGCCGGGGCCGTCGAAACGCTCTACCGGCTGTTCGAGGACCAGCGGCTCAATCACCGGGTGCGGCATACCGGCCACGTGATGGCCGAGGAATGCGGCCGCATCCTCAGCGACTTCTTCCGCCGGAAGCGGAAGGAGCCCCCGGCCGACGCCAGATTCTGAGAACCTGCTTCACGGAAAATCTCGGCATCCTGCCGTTGTTTGCTTGGCCGGCTCCGCCGGCTAACGCTTCGTGATCGGCACGAACTCGCGGAGCGTCTCGCCGGAGTAGATCTGACGGGGCCGGCAGATCTTCTTGGTCGGCGAGTGGTGCATCTCGATCCAGTGGGCGATCCAGCCGGGGAGACGTCCGATGGCGAACATCACCGTGAACATCTGCACCGGAATTCCCATCGCCCGATAGATCACGCCCGAATAGAAGTCGACGTTCGGATAGAGCTTCCGCTCGATGAAATACTCGTCGGCCAGCGCCACCTCCTCGAGCTGCTGGGCGATGTCGAAGATCGGATCGTGACGCGAGATCTTGGCGAGCAGCTTGTCGCAGGTGGCCTTGATGAGCTTCGCCCGGGGGTCGTAATTCTTGTAGACACGATGGCCGAAGCCCATCAGCCGGAACCCCGAGTCCTTCTTCTTGGCAAGGTCGACGTACTTCTTCACGTCGCCGCCGTCGGCCACGATCTTCTCGAGCATCTCGACGCAGGCCTGGTTGGCGCCGCCATGCAGCGGTCCCCAGAGGGCGCAGATGCCGGCCGAGATGCTGGCAAACAGATTGGCGTCGCTCGAGCCGACCATCCGCACCGTCGAGGTCGAACAGTTCTGCTCGTGATCGGCATGCACGATCAGAAGCATGTCGAGCGCGTCGGAGAAGTCGGGGTCGATGTGGTATTCCTCGCAGGGAACCGCGAACAGCATCTGGAGGAAGTTTTCGCAGTAGGAGTGGTCGTTCCGCGGATACATCAGCGGCTGCCCGACCGACTTCTTGTGGCTGTAGGCCGCGATCGTGGGCAGTTTGGCCAGCAGTCGGTGCACGCTCACCTCGACCTGCCGCGGGTCGCGAACGTCGAGCGAATCCTGATAGAAGGTCGAGAGGGCGCCCACCACGCTGCCCAGCGTCGCCATCGGATGGGCGTCCCGCGGAAATCCGTTGTAGAAGTTCCGCATGTCCTCGTGGATCATGGTGTGGTGCGAGAGCGAGACGCGAAAGGCATTCAGCTGGTCTGTGGTCGGCAGTTCTCCGTAGATCAGCAGGTAGGCGACCTCGACGAAGTCGCACTTCTCGGCGAGTTCCTCGATCGGATAGCCGCGATACCGGAGGATCCCCTTTTCGCCGTCGAGAAACGTGATCGCGCTGGTCGTGGAGCCGGTGTTGACGAATCCCTCGTCGAGGGTGATCGCGCCGGTCTGCGACCGCAGTTTTGCGATGTCGATTCCGCGTTCCCCCTCCGAGCCGACGACGACCGGAAGTTCGACCGAACGGCCCTCGATCTCGAGCCGGGCGGTGCCTCCCGAGCGGGTGCCTGGCCAGGGGGTGGATGCCGAGGAGGCTGGACTGGAGGCGGTGGTCATGGCTGCGGATCTCCTCGACCTGAAGGTTCGCGGCCGGCGTGCGACGACGCGGCCTTCGCGACATTCCGGGAGCGGAGTCTAGCCCGCCTCAGACAGGCCGACAATCAGCGCTCCTGGAGAGGCCACGGCAGGGGTTCAAGCAAGCTGAGGCGGATCAACGCCGCTGCCGTCTCGAGGCCGATCCTTGGCGGGTATGATCCTCGCCGGCGAGTATCGCGAACGAGGCCGCCCGGGCCGCCGCCACGGCGATGTCGTCATTGCGAATCGTCCCCGTGCCGCGGGCTTGAGCGATCGATTGAGGGACCGAGGTCCCTGTGCCTTCGTCCATGCCTGTTCGCCATCGAATCTGCCAACCAAAATTGAAGGGAGTTGAATTGAAGTCCCTGTCGGGAATCGAACCCGGGCGAGAATAAAATATTTCACGCACTGCAGATCGGCAAAGGCCCACCGGGGCAATCCTTTTCGGCACGGCGGCTCCTGCCGATGCGAACGTCCGGCGAGAGGGCATCGGCAACCCCGACCTACGCGAGACGTGGATACTCCAATCCATGACAGGCTAAAGCCTGTCCCACACCGGACAGGGCCAGGGCCGGAGGCCCGGGTAAACACCAGCGATCGGAAGTCGCCAGGGAAAACTCTGCACAACGCCGAGGTTTTCCCTAAAGCAAGCCCTCGGCAGGCCTGCGCGGTCGGCTCAGCGCGCTGCCGGCTTCCCTGCAGCGGCGGTGACGGCCGCGGGGCGGTCGTCGAAGATGGTCCAGACGGGCGTCCGTTCCTTGAGCCGGGCCAGGTAGTCGTCCATCTCCCGCTTGCGGCGGTCGTTCTGGAGCGACTCCCTGATCTCCACCTGGGCCTCGATGAACGGGGTCCGGCCGGCGTCGGTCCGCTCGGTGACCCGGATGATGTGGAGCGACGTGCCGTCGGCGATGATCGTGCTCAATTGTCCCACCGGCAGTCTGAACACCGCCTCGTCGAGCGGCTTCGACGCCAGACTGCCCTTGGTCGTCCAGTCATAGACGCCCCCCGAGGCCGCCGTCGGCCCCTCGGAGCGGGTTCGGGCGATGTCGGCGAAGGGCTTGCCCTCGAGAACGTCGTTGCCCATCGCGGCGAGCCTGTCCCATGCCTGGTCCCGCGACTGCGCCGGGGTGATCCGCACCGTCAGCTGCTCGAACTTCGCCCGGGCCGGAAACTCGTAGTCGGCGAGGTGGTTCTGGTACCAGGCGATCATCTCGGCGTGGGGAATCTCCTCGTCGCTGGTCACCTTCTGCTGGACCCACTGCTGGGCCAGCGCCCGCTCGAAGAACGTCTTGCGGATGCGATCGAGCGACTGCCCCCGCGACTTCAGCATCTGCTCGTATTCGAGCGAGTTCGCCAGGCCGGCCTCCTTCACCAGCCGCGGCAGCTGCTGCTGGTCGAAGGCCTCGTTCACCTTCTTCTCGATCTCGGGAATCCGATCCTCCGGGATCGTTCGGCAGGCGTCGACGAAGACGATCAGCGATTCGACGTGCTGCGGCAGCAACTGTCGACAGATCTGCAGCTTGAGTTCGCGGACCTGCTCGGGCTTGAGGCCGGGGGAGACCTTCTCGAGCCAGGCGACCGCACTCGGCGTGAGCAGGTCGCCGGCAAGCACAACTTCGGGGCCGACGCGGGCCACGATCATGGCGGTTTCCAGCGATTGCGCCCCGGCGACGAGCGGATCCACCGCCCCTGATGCGGATCCCTGTCCGGCCTGCGACGGCGGTACGGGCTGACCGGACGGCACCCCCTGGGCGGTTGCCAATTGGACCGCCTGCTGGAACTGCGCCTGCACCACGCCCGACCCGGTGGCTGACGAGTCGAGCGGCACGATCGGCTCGTCGGGGTTCTCACGGATCGTCGAGAGCACGTGATTGTCGGTCTTCTTCCCAGCCCTGCGCGACTGCGACGTCGTTCGTTCCGAAGCCGTGCGGCCAGGCCAGCCATCGGGCCGGGAGACGGGGTCGGGAACCGTTGGCGAAAGCTTCGGCGGCGCGATCGGCTGCGGCTCGACCGGTTCGCCTGCAGAGGCCGTCATCAGGCCCGCTGCGAGGAGCCAGCCCAGCAATAGCACGGCAGGCAACGGACAGACCGTCGCCGTCGCGGCCTCTCGGAGGATGCGTTTTGGCACGGAGGTGTCACGAGGGCGGAAGCCCGGCTTTGTCATGGGCGGCGACCTTGGAAGGGCGGGGACTATAGGCCCGTTCCCCGGACGGTCGCAAGAGCGTCCGCAGGCCCTTCAGGAGCCGCGAAGGATCATCAAAAACGGCCTTTTCCAGCGGCATGTAGGCCGTCCGTTCGTCGACGATCCGCAGCCGCCTTCCGACAGGCCCGGACGCCTTCAGGGCCGCGATTGCCCGCGGATCGTGGTGCCGCAGTCCGATCATCCCCGACTCGCGGGAGATCGAGTCGATCCCATGCGACGCGGCGGCCAGCCGCAGGCGGCCGATCTCGAGGAGCCGGAGGACAGCCTCGGGCAAGGGGCCGAAGCGGTCGACGAGTTCGGCCGCGATGTCATCGATCTGCGACTCCTCAGTCGCCCGCGAGAGCCGCCGATAGACGTCGATCTTCGCACGAAAGTCGGGGATGAAGTCCCGCGGCAGCCAGGCCTCCCCCGGCAGGTCGATGGTCACCTGGGGCGGCTCGGCCGGGGGCATCGCCTTGAGGCCGCGGACGGCCTGCTCGAGCAGCCTGCAATAGAGCTCGTAGCCCACGGTGGCGATGTGGCCGCTCTGCTGGGTGCCGAGCAGGTTGCCGGCCCCGCGAATCTCGAGGTCCCGCATCGCCAGCGAGAAGCCGGCACCCATGCTGGAAAACTCCTGGATGGCCCGCAGCCTCCGGGCCGCCGTGCTCGTCAGGTGGGCCGTCTCGTCGACCAGCATGTAGCAGTAGGCGCGGTGGTGGGAGCGACCGACGCGACCGCGGAGCTGGTGCAGGTCGGCGAGGCCGTAGGTGTCGGCCTCGTCGACGAAGATGGTGTTGGCATTGGGGATGTCGAGGCCGCTCTCGATGATCGTCGTGGCGAGCAGGATGTCGGTCCTGCCGGCGACGAAGTCGAGCATCACCTCCTCGAGCTCGGTTTCAGAGAGCCGGCCGTGGCCGATCCCGATCGTCGCCTCGGGCACGATCTGGGCCAGCCGCTGGGCCACCATGTGGATGTCGTGGATCCGGTTGTGCACGAAGAACACCTGCCCGCCGCGTGCCAGTTCCCGATCGATCGCCGTCTTGATCTGGGCGTTGTTCCAGCGTGCCACCCGGGTTTCGACGGCGATCCGGTTGGCCGGCGGCGTCGTCAGATTGGAGATGTCGCGGATGCCGAGCATCGACATGTGGAGCGTCCGCGGGATCGGCGTCGCCGTCATCGTGAGCACGTCGACGCTCGCCCGCAGGGCCTTGAGCTTCTCCTTGACGTCAACGCCGAACCGCTGCTCCTCGTCGACCACCAGCAGGCCGAGGTTGGCGAAGTGGATGTCCGACTGGGCCAGCCGGTGGGTGCCGATCACGATGTCGACCGTGCCGCGGGCCAGCCCCTCGAGCGTGTCCCGCTCCTGCTGCGGCGACGAAAACCGGGACAGCCCCCGGATCGTGAAGGGAAACTCGGCGAACCTGGCCGCGAAGCTGCGGCGATGCTGCTCGGCCAGCACGGTCGTGGGCACGAGCACGGCCACCTGGTGGCCTGCCTCGACCGCCTTGAACGCGGCCCGCATCGCCATCTCCGTCTTGCCGAAGCCGACATCGCCGCAGAGCAGCCGGTCCATCGGCCTGGGCGACTGCATGTCGGCCCTGATCGCCTCGATCGCGGTCAACTGGTCCGGAGTCTCGTCGAATGGAAACGACTCCTCGAAGGCCCGCTGCCAGGGGGTGTCGGGGGGGAAGGCGATGCCCGGCCGCTGGGCCCGCCTGGCCTGCAGCTGGATCATGTCGGCGGCCATGTCGGCCACGGCCTGCTCGACCGCGGCCTTCTGCCTGGCCCAGAGGGTGCCGCCGATCTTGGCGAGTTTCGGCGCGAGCTTGCCGCCGCCGACGTATTTCTGCACCAGCTCGATGCAGGCAGCGGGGACGTAGATCCGGGTGCTTTCGGCGAATTCGATCTCCAGGAACTCCTCCGTCCGGTCCCGCTTCTCGAGCAGCTTCAGTCCCCGGTAGCGGCCGATCCCGTGGGCCACGTGGACGACGTAATCCCCGTCGTGGAGATCGAGGAAGGTGTCGATCGCGCGGCTCAGCCGGTGCCGCGGTGCGCGAACCGTGACATCCTCACGACGAAACAGTTCCGCGCTCGAAACCAGCACGAGCTTCTCGGGGACGAGTCGGAAGCCGGCCGACAGCCGGCCCTCGGCAAAGTGCAGCCGGCCCGACTTCGCCGGCCCGCTCTCCGCCAGCAGTTCGGCCAGCCGCTGCCGCTCGGCCTCCGTCGGGGCGACCACCCAGACCTCCTGATCGCGGCCCACGGTCGCCAGTTCGTCGCAGACCCGGTCGAGCACGCCGGTGAACCGTTCCACGCTCTCGATGGCGAGCGTGGCCGAGGCCTCCATGCTCGCCTGTGCGATCGACGAGAGCGTCACCGACGGGAAGCGATAGATCCTGGCAAACACCTCCTCCGGGTCGCAGATGCCGGCGGCGTCGGTGGCGGCGGCGTCGCGGAGCCTGTCGTAGGCCCGCTTCGCCTCCTCGGCGATTTCACCCGGCTCGACCAGGGCCCACCATGATCCCGGAGGCACAATGTCGGCGAGATGCGTCCGCCGGCCCCCGCCGGAGGAGGCCTGCAGCAGGGCGGTCAGGTCGACTGCGTCGAGGGTGGCGACGCTCCGCTGCGTGACCAGATCGAACGTCCGCAGCGATTCGATCTCGTCGCCGAACAGTTCCACCCGGACCGGCCGGTCCCAGTCGGCGGCGAACAGGTCGATGATCCCGCCCCGTCGGGCGAAGGAGCCGGCAGCGTCGACCGCGTCGACCGCCCGCCAGCCGCGGGCGGTAAGCCAGTCTGCGAATTCAACCGGGTCGAGCCTCCCCGCCACCGCCAGCCGGCGCGTGCCGGCCTCGATGTCCCGCGGATCGGGCAGCGTGGTGAGCAGGGCCTGGATGCTGGTGACGAGGATCGCAGGTCTGGCACCCGTTCCCTGTTTCCCGGCGAGGGCCACCGACCGGACGACAGCGAGCCGGGCCGCCTCGATGGGGTCGTCGACGTCATCCGCCGACTCGAACCTCTCCGCCGCAGGCAGCAGCGCCACGGGCAGCCGGGTGAACAGCCCGGCATCATCGAGAAAGGCATCGGCCTCGGAGGCATGCGGAAGCACGACCACGAGCAGCCCGTCCCCCCCCCGCCGCTGCGATCCTGCCAGGGCCGCGGCCACGAGTGCAGAACTCGAGCCCCAGGTTCCGCCGATCGTGCCGCCATGCCCCGCCTGGAGGCTGGCCACGACCTCGGCGAACCCCCCGTGGGTCTCGAGCGTGGGTGCCAGACCGGGCAGCCGGTCGGCCGAAATTGATGGTTCGGACACTCCCGGAAAGTGTACGGCATCGCCGCCGCGGGCACCCCCTGCCCCCGGCCCCCGTTCTTCGTGTATTTTTGAGGGGTCGATTCTGCCGTCCCGGCAGGCTGCCCGAGTCCGATCCCGAATTCAGTTCCAGGCCCGCATCCAGATCCAGGAGCCCATCGATGGCCACAGCCTCTCGTCCCTCCACCTCCGCGGCTTTCGTCTCCGGGGCCGACGTGGTCGTCGAGTCGCTGATTCGCCACGGTGTCGATGTGATCTTCGCCTACCCGGGGGGCGCCAGCATGCCGCTGCACCAGGCCCTGACCCATGCCAAGGATCGGATCCGTACGATCCTGCCCCGGCACGAGCAGGGGGGCGGCTTCGCGGCCCAGGGATACGCCCGCACGACCGGCAGGCCGGGCGTGTGCATGGCGACGAGCGGCCCCGGGGCCCTCAATCTGGTGACGGCGATCGCCGACGCGAAGATGGACAGCATCCCGATGATCGCACTCACCGGTCAGGTGGGGACGAGCGTCATCGGCACCGATGCCTTCCAGGAGACGCCGATCGTCGAGGTCTGCCGCGGCATCACCAAGCACCACTATCTGGTCACCGATGCCAACGACATCGCCAGGGTGATGCGGGAGGCCTTCCACATCGCCACCACCGGCCGTCCGGGCCCCGTGCTCGTCGACCTGCCGAAGAATATCCAGGTGACCCAGCTCGTGCCCGACTACGAGGCGCCGATGAACCTGCCGGGGTATCGGCCCTCGCCGCGGGCGGTGCTGCCGGAGCAGATCGCCCAGGTGGCCGCCGAAATCAGGCGGGCCAAGCGGCCTGTTATTTATGCCGGCGGCGGCGTGATCACGGGAAACGCCTCGGACGAACTCCGTGAGCTCGTCCGCAAGACCGGCATCCCCGTCACGACAACGCTGATGGGGCTCGGCGCCTACCCGGGCGACGATCCGCTCTCGCTCGACATGCTGGGGATGCACGGCAGTGTCTACGCGAACTACGCGGTCGATCAGGCCGACCTCCTGCTGGCCATCGGCGTGCGGTTCGACGACCGGGTCACGGGCAAGGTGTCGGAGTTCGCCCAGCACGGCTTCATCGTCCACATCGACGTCGATCCCTCGGAGATCAACAAGAACAAGGTCGTTCACATCCCGATCGTGGCCGATGTCGAGGATGCATTGCACGCGCTCAACAAGATCGTCGAGAAGCCGACGGCGAGCCTCGAGCCCTGGCACGCCCAGATCGCCGAATGGAAGAAGGAGGATCCGTTCTCCTTCGACACGACCTATCCGGGCATCCTCGCCCAGGAGGCGATCGCGGAACTCTCGAGGCTGACGGCCCAGCAGGACACGATCATCACGGTCGGCGTGGGCCAGCACCAGATGTGGGCCGCCCAGTTCTACAAGTTCCGTCGCCCGCGAACCTGGCTCTCCTCGAGCGGCCTCGGCACGATGGGCTTCGGGCTGCCCGCCGCGATGGGGGCGAAGGTGGCCCACCCGGAGTCGCTCGTCGTCGACATCGACGGGGACGGCAGCATCCTGATGAACATCCAGGAACTGGCCACCTGCACCACGGAGAACATCCCGGTGAAGGTCCTGCTGCTCAACAACCAGCACCTCGGCATGGTGGTGCAGTGGGAGGACAGGTTCTTCAAGGGCAATCGTGCCCACACCTACCTCGGTCCCGTCGACAATCCGGAGGCCAGTGGCCGGGGCGACGGCATCTCCCCGGAGAGCCGGTATCCGGACTTCGTCGCGATCGCCAGGGGTTTCGGCTGGCATGCCGAGACGGTTTCCGCCAAGTCGGATCTCGAATCGGCCCTGCGACGGATGATCGATGCCAAGGGACCGGCCCTGCTCGACGTGCAGGTGCCCTATCAGGAGCACGTGCTCCCGATGATTCCGTCAGGCATGACCGTTCGCGACCTGATCAAGAAATAGCGCGGCTTCGGGGGCGGCAAAAGTCTCGTCGCTGTGGCCCTCGAAGACTTTTGTCCAAACGCTCCTCGAGCGTTCGCCGACCCCCTCGCCTCCCGCCCGATGTGGGACAGGCTTCAGCCTGTCATGGGCTGGTTTGTGAGAGGCCTTCAATCGAAAGGCGAGGCGTTTGGATTGGGCTTTACGGGCTCTTTGGCCGCAGGTTTGGCCTCTGCGGCCGGTTTTTCCGCGGTGGGTTCGGCAGCAGCACCCTCCAGTCCTTCGAGCGCCTTCAGGACGGAGTCCTCATTCGGTAAATCGTCGATCTCCTTGGCCGACTGTCGAAGCGCGGTGGAGAGCTCTTTGGCCGGATTGCCACCGTCGCCCAGCGTCACTGCGAGGCCGCTCTTGCCGTCGGCGGAGAGAAGGGCATCGGCCAGCACGGCGAGCCGCCAGGCGGCGCGGCGGCACGACTGTTCGGGGATCTCGATTGCGGGCCCGACAGTTGCTGGGGGACCACCGGGCAGGAACTCCGCCGATTGCTGGAACTGCTGCCCCGCAATGAGCCGGCGGTAGTCGCTTGCAAACCGTGTTTTCTCGGTCTCCAGATACTCCGCGTCGAGCGATTCGGCTGCGAGTTGCTTGATCGATTCGACCACCTTCACGGCATCGATCGTCTGTCCGTCGGCAGCCGTGCCGAGTGCCACAGCCGCCCTGATCCGGGGCTCGATCGGCAGCGTCTGATCGGCGACCATCGCGAGCAGGACGGAGGCAACCTGGGGTGGGAGTGGTCTGATCGCAGCCGGCAGGAGCGTCAGGGCCCGTGACAGCAGCCATGACCGACCGACGTCGAGCTGCTCACCGACCGGTTCGAGGACGATCGCCGAGAGCGGCGGGCCGATCGCCTGCGAGGCCGCGGCCCGGGCCGACTCGTCGCTCTTGATGCTATCGAGATGCTTGCCGAGGGGGGATATGGCGGCAATCCGAACGGCCAGAGGCAGCTTCGCATCCCCCGTCACCGCGGCGAGCAGCGGCAGGGAACCAGGCCACGGCCTGCCGCCATCCTTCGACTTCAGTTCCCCGAGGAGAATCACGGCGTTCACCCGGGCGACGACGTCGGCTTCATCGTCACGGGCCAGCCGTGCCATCTCTCCGGAGACGATCTCCGAGAGCGAGGCAAACGCCTTCTCGTCCTTGATGTCGGTGAGAAACATCTCCCGCAACCTCCGCCGGACCCGCTCGATGTTCGGCCGGTTCTCCTCGATCGCAAGCTGCGGCAGGACGGTGTCGGCGAGATACTGTCGATCGGCCTCGTCGAGGCCGTTGCCATCCTCCCGCATCCTCTCCTTGAAGTCCTTCGTCTCCTTGGCAGCCTCGACCTTCGACCAGCCCACATATCTCGGCTCCGCGTGGGCGACCGCCGACCCGGCGCAGACCGTCGCCAAGACGAAAGCGGCCGTCCAACCTGTTGCATTGGAGCTGGAGGCGGGCACGAACCGGCGATAGGAACCGGGTTGGAGGCGCGATCCGCCACCCAGGTTTTTGCTCCTCAAGCGTGCGCTCCTCGAGTGGCTGCTCATCGATTGGGAAATGGGGATGGAAAGGGCGCTTCGGGAGTCTGCTCTGCCGGCGCGGCAGGGGGTTTCTGTCCGTCGCCCAGGGGAAGTGTGCCGATGAAACGATCGACCTCATCCTCGGAGTCGGCTGTCGATGCAACGGCGAACGACCCGTCTGCCCGCATGATGAGCACTTCGAGCGGCTCCGGAATGGCCGACTGCTTGGCGGCGGCGCGGGCCTCCGATCTCTCTTCCTGACGGCCGCGGACGTCGATCACGACGGCGTTGGTGATCACGTCGGCTCCCCGGGTACGGGCATCCCCGGGCCTGTTGAGCGACTTATCGATGTTGACGAGCCCACCCGGCTCCGTGACGAGGCTGCGGAGCGACTGCATGCCCGTCGCCGGATCCTCCGCCAGAACCAGCACTTCGGCGAAGGTCGGCTTGAACCCCTTCCGCTCAGCCTTTCTCAGCGTCCGAACCGCGAAACCGACTCCGTCCGGTACCGTGACGGCGGCCGTCGCCTCGGTCGCCGGAGATGGAATTTTCAGGTCCTTCGCCAGAGCCGGGTCGGACAAATACTGTGCCGCGAGGTTGTAGTTCGGGTTCCAGAGAGACAGCCGAACCCGATAGCGATACGACTTGCCCTGCTCGACGCTCATGTCGATGAAGCGAAACATCCGATACTCGAGGTCGACCATCGGACGCCCCGCCCCATCGAGCATCTGAACGTTCGGCTCGACGCCGGGCGGCGACTGCTCGGGTCCGAGCGGTGACTGAAACCCTGGAACGAGGGCCGGTGCACCGATGGCCGATTCGTTCTGTTCGGCCTGCTGTCTGGCAGCCTCAGCCTGCTGCTCGAACAGCGTCTTGGCCTGTTCGAGAAACCAGGGATGGATCGACTCCGGCCCCCAGGCATCCCCCACCAGCTGTGGCAGGGGACTGCTGTAGCCGATCGTGCCGACGCCAGGATTCTGCTCCGCCGCGAGGAGGAAGCCCAGCGGCAGTTGCTCCCCCTGAATCCCCTGCCATTCCTTCGCGATCATCTTGGCGAGTTGCTTGGGATCGAGCCGCTCCCAGGTCTCTTTCCCACCGGGCACGACGACCGTCCGCTCGACGAGAAAATCGCTCCAGAGTGGCAGGTCCCGCCTGGGGTCTCGGAAGGTGGAGGATTCGTACCGCTGCTGGTAATCGGCGGACTGCTTCGCGAACGGGATCAGGCCCATCACCAGGCAGTAGGGAACGAGCCTGCCCCGCCCCGGATTCAGCGGATTCTCCGGATTGAAGCCGCCCGGCATCATCTCTGGAGGAACACCGAACTCGGGCGGCGGCACTGGAATATCGGCCGCGCGGCCGCGGGCCCCACGCTTGCCGCCACGCCTGCCCGCCGGAGCATCGGCCGGTTCCACGTCGACCGGATTGGCGGCCGGATCAGCCGCCCCGGCCGGAAGTGCAGGCAGCACGGCGACTCCTGCAACGGCCACGAGTTGTTCGATTGGCAGCACGTTCGGTCGTGTCCGCTTCGATTTCTCGGCAAACAGCGGACTGTTCAGGCTCGGCCCCTCCGGCGTCGGAGGAATCTCGGGAGCCCGCCAGGGCTCGAGTGTTTTTCCGAGCGATGTTTTTCTGAGCACGTCAGCCGGCGGCTGCTTCACGGTCTGGATGTGAGTCTCCGCTCGGCCCGCCTGATCGACGACCTTCTGCGGCTGCAATTCCTGGGAGGCAGGCAGCGTTCGCACGGCATTGACGCCGCCCCAGATCATCCCAAGCCCGATCAGGCCGATGATTCCGACGAGAAACTTCTCCCCGTGTCGAAGCCCGAAGTCGACAATCGCATCCTTGTCGAACTTGATGCTGACGGAAGGCCGCTTCATGCCGTCACCCCCCATCGCCGGGAGACCGGGCCGACCGGGCCACCGGCTGCGGGCTGACCCTCGGGTGCCGCGGGCGGCGGACCATCCGGGGCGGCGGGTTCCGGCCCCGCACCAGCATCGTTTGCCTCGAAGCCGATCTTTGCCGGATCGGGCTGGGTCGCGAGTCCGACCGTACCGCGAAGTTCGACCGTCACGTCGTACGGTCGGGCGGTGGCAGTCGCGGCGACCGTCCCCTCGGAGCGGAACTGAAACTCGCCTCCGGGCAGCCCGCCGGCACCTGCCTGTGGATTGACCCTCACCTGCCGCACGTCGATCGGGATCGGTGACTTGGCCAGGTCGACGAGCCAGGCGTCGAGCTTTCGCTCATCGACGACCGCACGGATCACGAACGGCATCAGATGCGACATCATCGCATCCGGTGAGGTCGCAACTTCCGGGCCGGCCAGCGGCTTGCCATCGAAACTGACGTAGATCCAGTTCCTCAATCCATCGTCGACCGAGCCGACAGGAGCCTGCGCGGCCGAATCCTCGGGCGACGCGCCCGTCGGCGCACCAGCGCCGCTGAACCGCGGATTCGGAGGCCTGCCGCCGGCAGCAGGGTCTCCCGGCGCAAAGGATTCCTGCGGCGGCAATTCACCACCACCGGCCTGAACCGTCGGTATGAAGATGCGGCCGCCCTTCGACGCCCCGGGGTCGTCCTCGGCGGCCGGATAGCCCACGGCCAACTGTTCGACGAGCGGAATCACCGCGTTGTACTGGCCAGACGCACCCTGATTCATCCGCGCCACGGAGTCGCAGAGCACCCCGTAGACCCAGAGCTCCTCCTGAGCGAGCAGAACCTGAAGCGTCGTTGGAGGTGTGCTCCAGTTGAAAGACGCGTAGACCTTCTTCTGATCCTCGGCCGACCACTGCACCGGGAGCCCGGGCCTTGGCTGCTCTCCCTCCATGAGGGGCCGCCCGGCGTTCGGATCAACGGCGCCGACTCCGTCCACCATGAAGTCATCCCCGCCCATGCGCTTCGGCAGCTGGCGAACGAGCGGTCGGACGCCGTTCTGGTATCGCTCGAGCAGTTTCCGTGGCAGCTTGCCGTCGGCCTTGAGTGTTTCCGCCCGCTGGACGAAATCGGCCCCCAGCGCCGTCGGCCAGGACCGCAACGGCTTCTGTTCGTTCCAGAACCGCTGCCACTCGGCGAACGTCTCCCGCTTGACCGCCTTGGTGCTGCGATCGATCTCGGCCGACCACTCGTCGTTCGGATGCGGCTGGATCCCTTCAACACCGCGGAGCGCGGCGGTCCGACCCTCGATCTCACTGCGGGCGGCACTGATCTCGGAGACGAGCCGACCGTTGGCCATCAAAACCAGGGGAATCACCAGCAACGGCACCAGCGGCAGCAGCATCCAGAAGTGGTGCCGCAGGACGATGTCGAGGTAGGGGCGGACGTTTTCGGGGATTTGGATCATCGATCTGGCTGTTCGGGTCGGTGCGTCAGGATTTCCGATTGTTTCCGATTCTGGGCGGGGCTCAGGGGGCGGGCGGTTCCGTGGCTGAAGGTTTGGGTACGCCCGGAGAGATCGGCTGCCAGCAGAACTGGAGGATGAAATCGAATCGACGCAGTTCGAGATCGGGCACGGCTGCGGCCGGCCCGCCAAACTCGTTCATCGGAGCGGCTGCCGGAGCGACGTCGGGCCTCGGAATTCGTATCGACTGGACCGGCGAAGATGCCACGATCACCGGAAAGCCGATGCCGAGTTCCTCGACGGGCACCTGCTGCCCGGCCAAGGGCCCGGCCGAGACGGTCACTTGATCGCCCTCACCGAGCAGTCCCCTGACGATCGTCGATCGCACGAACTGGGCGCTTTCGTCCGGTTTGTGATGGTCTTCGTTGTGGTAGTGGTGTCCCTTCAGTTGGATCACCCAGCCCGGCCCCTTTGGACCGCTCACGGCCTGGGCGGCGGCGTCCTGCGGCGGCTGTTGCTCAGCCGGCGGGGCGGCTGCCGGATCGGCGGGGGCGACCTCCGCGGGCTCCTCCATGGGGTGCGTTTCGGCCCAACGATCCTTGACTCCCGTGAACCATGTGGCCAGGTCGGGAAAATACCGACAGTCGATCGAGTCGATGTGCAGTTCGTTTCGATCCGCCGGGTTCTCCGGCACCTGTCCGGGCGGATCGCGAGGCAGGAGGGCCCGCACCGCCCGCAGCATTTCGAGCACCTGGAATCTTCGCTCCTCGACCCGCACCAGGCTCTGCTGCTGTCCGATCGCCTCGTCCTGCTTTCGCTTGGCATCCTCGAACCCACCGATCGCAGCCTGGGACCGCTGCTTGACCTGGTCGGCGCGGGCGAATGCCGCTGCATAGAGGCTCGGGGCGTAGGTCGTCCAGGCGAAGAAGACCCCGACGAATCCGATCGCGGCTGCGGCGAGCAGGCCGGAAAGAGCCCCGATCGCCCAGGGCTTCTTGGCCTCGATGAGCCGATCGCGCACGATCTCCCTCGGAAGCAGATTCGTCCGCACCGCACTGCCGCCGGTCCCCTGCAACGCCAGGCCGTAGGCTGTGCCGAATGCCAGCCTGTTCTCACGGAATGGCGGAGCGCCGGTCACCGCAGCCCCCTCGAGTCCGCGAAACGAATCGAGCCGCTGGACGTCGAGCTGCAACTGCTTGGCGACGAAGTCGGAGAGCCCCTTGAGCTTCGTCGCGTTGCCGAGCATCAGCACCTTGCCGATCGTCGCCGTGCGGTCGGCACCGGTGAAGTAGTTGAGCGACCTCTGCAGTTCGGACGTGAATTCGTTGAATACCGGCCGCATCGCCTTGAAGACCGCCTGCGGATCCTCCGCCCGGGTGGCGTTGCGTTTCAGGTGCTCCGCCTTGGCGAACGTCAGTTTCATCCCCTGGACGAGCGCCTTGGTGAAGTTGCTGCCGCCAATCGGCATGCTCCGCTGCCAGATCCGCAGGCCGTTGGTGATCACCAGGTCGGTCGAATCGACTCCCATCGACACCAGCACGGTCGAGGGGGGCGGACTGTCGGGATCGATGGTCGCGGGATCTGGCAATTGATCGAACATCAGCATGTTCGCAAGGGCGATCGGCGCCAGTTGCACGATGTCGACATCGATCCCGGCCCGAGTCAGCGGTGCCAGCGCCTTGAACACCTGCTCCCGCTTCATGGCGAAGACCGCCACTTCGGCGTCGATCACGAAGCCGCTCTCCTCCATGCCCCCTGCCAGCCTCTGCCAATCCCAGACGACCTGCTCGAGCGGGAATGGAATCTGCTGGCGGGCCTCGTACTTGACGATGTCGGGAATCTTCTTCGCCTCGATCGGTGGCAGCTTGATGAACTTCGAAAGCCCCGACTGCCCGGGCACGGAAACGGCGATCCGCGTTCCCGCGAGGTCGTTGCGGCCCACGAACTCGGCCAGAGCGGCCCGGACCAACTCCACGGGATCGGCATCGGGCTGGGAGAGCAGGGTCGGGTACTCGACGTAGTCGAAGGCCTCGGCCGTCACCATCCGCGGATCCGCCGCCATTCGGCAGCGCACGGCCTTGATCGCGCACTTGCCGATGTCGATTCCCCAGCATGACTGGCTGCGCGCCATGGACGATCCCAAAGGACGAGGACGGGTGATGCCGGCGGTGGACGACTACCGGAGATTCGATGCAAGGGGCGACGCAGATGTCGCAAAAACCGCCCTACAATCACTTTACGAACGGTTGTCGCGGGGTGTCAAACGGCCGCCACCGCTTCCCGGCAAAAGAAAAAAGGCCATGCCCGGAGGAGGTCCCTCGGCAGCATCCGTGCTCGTGGGGCCCGATCCGTGGCGTTCGTGTTTCCTGACCGGATGAGACCGACAGGTCAAACCGCTCCTCTCATCCGGGCATGGCCGCAATCCATCAATTCGTGAGTTCGTCGATCCTGCGTCGGAACTCGGGCATTTCGCAGGCGACGAAGGCATTCCAGGCGTCGGGTCGCCAGAGTTCGACACACACGGCAGCTCCCACCACGAGCAGGTCGCCCCCCGGCTCGACCCCGAGAAAGTCCCGAAAACCTTCCGGCACCACCAGCCGATCGCGGGCGGCGAGCGAAACCACCCGATGCCGCGTCGAAAGGAGTCTGCCGAGATCCTGCACCTGTCCAACCCGCTGGGACAAAAGTCCGGCCTGCAGCTTGCTTCGCACCACATCGATCGCCGCGTCGATCCTGGGCTTCCAGATGGCAGCCGGCCAGAGCGAAAGGCAGCCGGCCCGCTCCTTGGCGAGCACGAGCCTCGGCCCGACCGCAGTCAGTGGCTCCGTCAATTCGGACGGAAGACTGAGCCGATATCGCTCGTCCAACGACCGCAGGTGCTCGCCTATCAGCAGTTCGGGGCCGGCAGTCATACATTGGGATTCGATGTTTTGGGCAAAGAACCCACACAAAACAATTTTTTCATTGCTTTGCGGGCATTATTCCCACAGGAAGCGGGATTCTAACCTTTGCCTCGCAAACTGCAAGCAGCCCCGTTGCAGTGGGCCGACGGACGGCGGCAATCCCTCCAGAAAACCCTCGAGGTTTCTGCCTCGGGGAAATCGAAAACGGCCTTGAATCCAGCCTTTTCAGGGAAGCAAGTGCGCAGCCGTGGAACAGGATTCAAACTTCAACTCTTTGAACCCGCTCCAACCTCGCGAGCGACTAGTGGCAGGTTTCGCAGTTCTCGTCCTTGGAGGCCTTCAACGCCGCGGCTTCCCTGGAGAGTTTGAATTCGGGCCCGGCCGGGAAGTACTGGACGTCGTCCTGGAGGTAGTAGGCACTGGGCAGGGTCTGCCCGCCCACGTCGACCTGGCAGCCGGTCAGCGACAGACCACACAGTCCGAGCCCCGCCAGCATGGCCACAGTCGTGCGGCCCTTGATCGATGCCGCCGGTCTCGTCGTGTTTCCTCGCATGGCTGTCATTCCTGCCTCTGAACCTGAGTGGTGCTCGGGACCACCATTCGTATCGACCGGCACGACCGGCAAACTTTGAAGAACCGGTCTGATCGAAAAAACCGGCCACCGCAGGTGACCGCAAAATCTCCCCGGTCATCCCAAACCCCCAAGCGCGTCCCCTCATGGCTCCCGAACAAGGCCTCGGAGCCCGCTGCCCGTCCCGCGGCAGTTCTCTCGCGATCCCGCGATCGGAGGCTGTCGTGTACAACTCGGTCGTATGAGCCATTTCATAGCCTGCCGCCGTCGCCTGCTGGCCGGTCTGTGCATGGCCGCAGTGGCTCTATCAGCATCAGCCTCAGCGACGGTGGGTTTGGCGCAGGTCGTCCTTGCACCTGGTGCCGGGACGCTCGCCGGCGGTAAGACGACCCCTAGCCCGGCCTATGATGCCGCCCTTGCCAGCCTTGCAGCCGGCGATTTCACGGCCGCGCTCGACCTCGCGACCCGGGAGTATCAAGGGGGCATCCGAGCCGGCACCCAGCGTTGGATCGACTCGATCGCCGGCGCCTCTCTCATCGGCGAGGCCTCCTTCGAACTCGGCAGGTTCCGGGAGGCGGTGGCTGCCTACGACGAGGCCCTGCTGCTCGCGGCCACGCACGGCGACTGGCTGCTCGCCGTGCAGTTCCAGCAACAGCCACTGCGAGGATCCGGGCAAAAGCCGGCCGCCACATGGGGTCGCAGCCAGCGGAATCTCGCCGCCGCCGTCATGCCGGAAACGCTGTCGATCCGCATGGGTGGGGCGGATCCGCAACAGGTGCTCAAGCAGGGGGGAGTGCTCAGTGCACCGGTCAACTATCCGATCCGTCCCCAGGAAATCATGCGGTCGCTTCTGATCGCGGTCTATCGCCGAGCCGACATCCTCGGCGAACTGGCCCGTGACGGCTCGGCAATCGACGAGGTCGGCAAGGCACTGCTCCGTCGTCCCGCCCCCCCCAACCACTATTCGCAGTGCTGGATCGACATCGCCCTTGGCATCGTCTCCTGGTCCCAGGGCAAGGACAATCAGGCCGTGCCGCTTTTGAACCGCGGACTGATTCTGGAGAACCAGTTCGACCACCCGCTCGCCTCCTGGGCATTGATCGTGCTGGGACGGATCTCGCTCGCCAGCGATCAGCCTGCCGCTGCCGCGAAGTATTTCGAGGAGGCTTCCTACACGGCGGCCAACTCCGGCGATCTGCGTGCCCTCGAGGAATCGCTCCGCTGGGCCTTTGCGGCACACATGGCGACGGGATCCCGGGAACCGCCGACGTGGCTGGCGGCCGCCTGCGATTGGGCCCGACAGCCGTTGAACGCGCTCAGCGTGCGATTGCAGGCCCTGCGGGCGGAGTCGCTGGCGCTCGGAGGCAACGCCAATGCAGCCGTCGCGGCTCTGGCCGAGATCGATCCGCGACAGCTGCGTGGTGATCTCGGCCGTGGCAGCTGCGGCGGCCATGCCCTCTACTCCGCGGCGCTCGCAAACTACGCCAAGGGAGAGCAGACGGCGGCCAACGCCGATCTCGCCCGGGCATTGTCGGTCGCCAGACCCCACACGCCCAGGGTGTTCCAGATGTCGAGGCTGTTGGAGATGGTTCTGGCGGGATCTTCGCTCGTCTCCGATCGGCAGGCCGACGCACTGTTCGCCGAATTGCTGGGCGACCCTCCGGCCCGCGACTTTACGATCGCTCCGCTGCCCACGCTCGCTGCGATGACGGCACCGCGTCTTGATGCATTCGACGCCTGGCTGGCGGTCGCCAGTCGACGGGGCAAGGAAGCCGTTCTGAACGCCGCCGAGGCCCGGCTTCGGGGTCGCTGGCTCTCGGAGCAGCATCTCGGCGGACGTCAGATCTCCATCGATCGATTGGTGGCCTCCGATCCCGACGCGTTGCCCCGCGAGGCGGCCACCCGTCGGGCAGCACTTCTGGCCCGATATCCCGACCTTGCCAGGGCCGCCGATGATGCGGCGGCCGTCCGCGGCCGACTGCTGGCCGGCCTCACCGCACGGCCGCCAGCCGCGGAACCGGCCGAATGGAAGGCCTACGCGGACGCCTCCACTCGGCGCGACCAGTCGCTGGCGTTCATCGCCGCCGGCCGCGACCCGAGCCTGATCGAATTCCCTCCACAGCTTCCGGTCGCGGAGATCCAGAAACGGCTCCCGCCCCGACACCTCATCCTGTCCTTTCACTGGACGGGTGCGGGCCTGATGGGGGCTTTGGAGTCGAACGCCCAGACGGCCACCTGGGAGGTTCGCCAGCCGGCAGCCGTGGCCCGCGAACTGGCATCTCTCGCCCGTTCGATCGGGCTCTTCGATCCGCTGGCACCGGTGGCGACCGAACGGCTCCTCGAAACCGACTGGCGGCCAGCAGCCGAGCGGCTGGAACGACTGCTGTTTGAGAACTCGAAGATCGTGCTCGGGGAGGGGACGGATGACCTCGCGATCGTCCCCGACGGCCTCCTCTGGTACCTGCCTTTCGAACTGCTTCCCGTCGGCTCGGGGCGAAATCTGGCCGTTGACGATCCTGCCGCCGACCCAGACGCTGCCCGCACCAGGCTTCGCGATGTCTGCAGGATCCGCTACTGCCCCACCCGCAGCCTCGCGGTCTGCGACGCAGTCCCGCGGCGGACGGGCGGCCCTGTCGGGCTGCATGTCGGCAGGCTGTATCGCGGCGACACTCCCGACATTTCCCAGAGACTGACCGAGGAGTTTGAAACCGCCGTCGATCGGGTCGTCCGGCTTCCACCCCATGCGGGCATTCCGACCGGGCTTGCCGGTTCGCTCTGCGACACGCTCGCCATCCTCGAAGAACTCGCCGAGGATGGACCGATCGACGCTCGACCGCTGATCAGGGGGCCGCGCGAGCGGAATGATGTCACATTCGGCGACTGGCTGGCCTCGCCGCCGAAGCGTCCAACGATCGTGATGCTGGGAGGGTTTCAGACGCCGATGGCAGGCGGACTGACGAAAATTCCCGCCCAGCCAGGGGCGGAGATGTTTCTCGCGGCGACCGACCTGATCGCAGCCGGTGCCCGCACGGTCGTGCTGAGTCGGTGGCGAACCGGCGGCGAAGTCGGCTTCGACCTCGCCCGGGAATTCGTCCGGGATGTCTCCGCGGCCGAAGCCGCCGACGAGCCCCCGGAGGCGATCTGGAGGCGGGCTGTCGACGTGGTCACCTCCGAACAGCCCGACCCGGCATCCGAGCCGCGGCTCAAACAGACGCCCTCCGCAGTGCTTTCGGATGCGAGGCATCCTTTCTTCTGGTCCGGATACGCGCTGATCCAATGCGGACGCGATCGCCCTGCCGTCGATCCTGCCGTCGACGCGGTCCCCGCAGCGGGTGGACCGCCGAAGGCTGCCCAATGAGCGACGCCTTGCTCGTGCCCGAGACCACGGGCGTCATCGCCCTCGCCGCAGTCTCGTTCCTCGCGGCCGCCGTGAACTCGGTGGCCGGAGGTGGCACGATCCTCACGTTTCCGGTGCTGGCGGCGATCCTGCCGCCGACACCGGAGCGGATGGTGGTCGCAAACACGACGAGCACGATCGGCCTCCTGCCCGGGGCGGTGGCAGCGTCCTGGGCATACAGGTCCGAGCGTGAAGGCCTGCCCGCATGGAGCCGCTGGCTGATGCTTCCGAGCATCGCAGGGGCCGGCGTCGGGGCGGGGCTCGTGCTGGTGCTGCCGCCGCACTGGTTCGCCGCGCTCGTTCCCTGGCTCGTGCTCTCCGCGGCGGTGCTGTTTGCGGTCCAACCCCGGCTGATGGCGTTCGTCGGCCGCCGCACGGCCGCCGCTGGCGGGCCGACGGAGCGGGCCGCTGGACCGGGGAGCCTGATGCTGGCCTGCGGACTGCAGTTTCTTGTCGCCGTCTACGGCGGCTACTTCGGCGCCGGCATCGGCATCCTGATGCTGGCGATGCTCGGGATGCTGAACCTCGGCGACATCCACAGGCTCAACTCCCTCAAGAACGTTCTCGGCGGAATCGTCAACGGAGCCGCGGCACTGCTCTTCGCCGCAGGATCGCTCGCCGGTGTGAACGAAGTCTCCTGGCCCCATGCCGCCGTGATGGCCGCCAGCGCCGTCGGCGGCGGTCTGGCCGGATCCCACCTGGCCCGGCGGCTTCCGGCCGCCACGGTGCGCCGCGGCGTGGCCATCATCGCCTTCGCCCTGGCCGGCTATTATTTCTGCACCTGAAACCCGATCCTCCGGCGGCCCTCTCCCTTGGCCGTTCGCACCCGTCCTGGCAGCCATGCTCGTCAGCACAGACCAACTCACCAAACGCTACGGCTCCTTCACGGCGCTCGACCACTGCACGCTCGAGGTCGCCCGGGGACATGTCTTCGGACTGCTGGGCCCGAATGGCGCCGGCAAGACGACCCTCCTGCGACTCCTGCTCGGCTACATCCGCCCCACGGGCGGCTCGGCAAGGATCGCCGGCTTCGACTGCGAGCGGGAGTCGCTCGCGGTGCGGGCCAGCACCGCCTACCTGCCCGGCGAGGCCCGTCTCTTTCGCAGGATGAACGGCCATCAGGTGCTCGATTTCTTCGCGGCCCTGCGCCGGGAATGCCGCCGCGACCGGGCCACGACGGTGGCACGACGACTCGATCTCGACTGCTCGCGGCAGGTGGCCCGGATGAGCACGGGCATGCGGCAGAAACTTGCCCTGGCCGCCGTCCTCGCCACCGAGGCCCCGCTCACGATCCTCGACGAACCCACGGCCAACCTCGACCCGACGGCACGGGCCGAGGTGCTCGACCTCGTCCGAGAAATCCGCGCGGCGGGCCGCACGGTCATCTTCTCCTCGCACGTCCTCTCGGAGGTCGAGTCGACATGCGATCGTGTGGCGATCGTGCGGTCGGGTCGCCTGGTCCACGAACAGGCGATCGCCGACCTGCGGCGCAGCCATCGGATCACGGCCCGGCTCGCCGCCCCGCTCGGCGGCATCCCCGACGCGCTCGCCGGCCAGGCGACCCTCGTCGAGGACGACCATGGCGGCGTGGTGATCGAGTCGTCCGACTCGATCAGACCGCTTCTCGGCTGGCTGGCGACGCTGCCCCTCGAGGAACTGCAGATCGAGCCGATCGGACTCGGAGCGGTGTACGATCGCTTTCACGGCCGGGCGTCGGCCGCCGAAGCGACGAACGGGGAGGGCGAATGAGTCGCATCTGGAACACCGCGATCTGGCACAAGACATGGGGCGACCAGCGGATGCTGCTGCTCTCGCTCATCGCCCTCTGGTCGGCCTTTCCATGGCTCTACATCTGGCTCTCGGCCCAGATCCCGATGTCGGCATTCCAGGACGTGCTGCTGCGGGCCATCCCGGAGGACTGGCAGCGGCTCTCGGGCGTGCCCTTCGCAGAAGTGGCGACCCACGCGGGCAGGGTGGCCCTGGCGTTCGTCGATCCGGTCGTGGTGCTGGCGGCCACGGTCTACGGGATCACCCGCGGCAGCGACGCGGTCTCCGGCCAGCTGGAACGCGGGACGATGGAGATGGTCCTCGCCCAGCCGGTGACCCGCGGCGCGGTATTCGTGACCCAGGCCTTGGCCACGGCGGCCGGTGCGGCGGTGCTCGCCTGCGTGCTCTACGCGGCGGCCCATTCCGCGATCGCGCTCGGGCCATGGGCCGGAAAGGTCGATCCGACACGGTTCATTCCGGCCGCCCTCAATGTCTTCGGACTGATGGTCTGCATGGCGGGGCTCTCGGCCTGCGTCTCGGCCGCCGACAGCCATCGCTGGCGGACGATCGGGATCATGTGCGGGTTCTACGTGTTCTCGATCCTGGCGAAACTCGTCGGGCGGCTCAGCAGCGGCATGTCCTGGTTCGGCTACCTCTCGATCCTCAACGCCTACGAACCGCAGCAGCTGGTCGGGCAGCCGGCCACCGCCTGGAGGCTGCTTGCGATGTACGACGGCGTCCTGCTGGGGGTGGGAATCACGGCCTACCTGATCGGGGCGGTTCTGTTCGCCAGAAGGGATCTCCCGGCCCCACTCTGAGCGTCTGGCCGCCCGGTCGATTTCGCATGGCGTCCGGGTGGCCGATTGCCGCATACTGGTGGGAGGTCACGAGGAGCCACGCCATGAACTCAAGAACATTCCTGCTGCTCTGGTCGATGCTGCTGATCGGATTGTCTGCGGGAAGGCTGCCCGCGGAGGAGGCCGGCCAGGCAGACCTCGATGCGGCGATCGATACCAAGCTTTCGGCTGACAGCCTCGACGACTACGGCGTGGTGCTGGAGCGGTGCAAGTCGGCGGTCAGCAAGGGACTCGATCCCGGCGCGAAGAAGTTTGCCGAGGATCTCTACACCGGCACGCTGATCGACCGGGCTGGCATGATCGTGGAGGCGATCTTCGATGCGCCGAAGCCCGACCCACAGTGGCCGAAGATGCGGTCCTATGCCATCCGCGACCTGACGGAGGCGATCTCCCGAGACGCATCCCTCGGGGCAGCGCACCTGATGCTCGCCCGTCTGGAGGCGTTGCCCGGGGGCGACCGCCGGAAGGCCGTTGAGTCGGCCGAGAAGGCGATCGAACTCGGCGGCGACGACCAGCTGCAGATCGCCCAGGCACACGTCATCCGCGGCAATCTCGAGGACATCGACGAGAAGAAGAGGGCGGCCGATTACGACACGGCCGTCGAACTCGCCCCACGGGACAAGGACGTGCGGCGCACCAGGGGCCTGTTTCACCTGCTCAATGACGACTTCGAAAAGGCTCGGGCAGATCTCGAGGTCGCAATCGAGGAAGATCCAGACGACGCCTCGCTGCTGGAGGCCCTGGGCATGGCCTTCATGATGGAAAACAAACTCGACGAGGCGCAGAAGATCTTCGACAGGGCGATCGAGGCTGATCCTGCAGCGGCCGGCGCCCTGCTGCAACGGGCGCGGGTGCTCGCGCTCCGCGGCGAGCAGCCGCGGGCGATCGCCGATCTCGACAAGGCGATCGAACTCGAGCCCGACGACGCCATTCCGCTCGTGCTTCGGGCCCGTATTCTTCAGCAGGCCGGCGAGACCGACCGGGCCCGCACCGATCTGGAACGGGTTCTCGAACGGCAGCCCGACCATCCCGCGGCCCTCGAACTCCGCGGCCTGATCGCCGCGGAGAGCGAGGATTATCCCGCCGCGATTCGCGATTTTCGCAAGCTGGTCGCCAAGGATGGCGACGATGCCCTGCTCGTCGGCCAACTCGGCATGCTCTATCTGGCGGCGAAGCAGCCGAGGGAGGCCATTCGCCGCTTCACGCGGGCGATTGAAATCGACGAAAACCAGTTTCTCAGCCGTCGCGGCCGCAGCGATGCCGAGATTGCGATCGGCGAACACACCGCCGCACTCGCCGATCTCGAGAAGGCGCTCTCGCTCGAGCCTGACAACGACGGCGTGCTCAACAACCTCGCCTGGCTGCTTGCCACCTCGCCCGACGACGATCTCCGCGACGGTCCGCGGGCGGTCGCACTGGCCACCAGGGCCTGCGAGGCGACCGAGTGGAAGGAGGCGCACATCATCAGCACGCTCGCGGCCGGCTATGCCGAATCGGGCGACTTCGCCAAGGCCAGGGAGTACAGCTCCAAGGCGGTTGAGGCCGGCAAGGATCAGCCCGAGGTGGTGGAGCAGCTGCGAAACGAGCTCGCCAGCTACGAGAAGGAGAAGCCCTGGAGGGAGCGGCAGGTGGTCGAGGACGCGGTTCTCGAGGGGCAAAACCCGGATCCCGTGGTCAATGCGGAGAACGATCTGGACCGCGGTGCGCCGGATGCCGCCAGACCGATGCCCGACGACCGTCAAGGCAACCAGCCGGCCGGGCAGCGGCAGCCCCGGCGGCCGTTCGACTGACGGAAGCCATCCTGGCGTTCCTCTTCGGCACGACGCATGCCGCCGGCGTGGGGCAGTCTTCAGCCTGTCATCGGAGAACCGGCGTCTTGCGTGGGTCGGGGTTGCCCACGCCCCGGCGACTCAGCCGGTCGAGCAGTTGAAAAAGTCAATGCTCCCCGGAGGCGTCGCCGACGACGAGCCGGACCCGCCTCGGCATCCCGAGCCGCCCGAACAGTCCGACGGCTCCCTTGGGGAGACCGAGAAACTCGAGCCGTTCGAACCACTGCGGGATCTCACCCGCCAGCCTGCCGACGGCGGTGCCGCGGAGGTCGAGCGAGCGGAGGTTCTTGAGACCCTTCAGCTGCTGCAGTCCCTCGTCGGTGATCGAGCCACCGGCGAGGTCGAGCGTGGAGAGATCCTTGAGCGATTCGGACCGGAACCCGAGCAGGATCGCAAACAGATCATCAGCCGCGGGTCCGCGAAGCGACACCCTGACCAGTTTGTCGGCAACGTGGCCGAAGTCCTCACCGAACGACTTGCGGAGCCAGTCCGCCTCCTCCATCTCCACCTCGCCGCCCCGCTCGATCGTCTCGGTCACGACCTCCTGCTGCTGGGAGTAGGCGTCGATCTTCGACGCCAGCCACTCCAGCTTGCCGGCCTTGAACCGGACGTATTCCGTGGCCTCGTCAAAGGCCTTCTGCAGCAGGATGAACTGCTCGGGATCTCCTCCCCGGTCCGGATGCATGATTCGGGCTTTGGCGAGGTAGGCCTGCTTCACGTCCTCGAGCGTCAGGGGCGGCATCAGGCCGAGCACACCGATGCAGGCCGGGATTTGCTGTTCCGATCCCGATGGTGGCTGCTCCGCTGACATTCCCGGAGTTTAGCAGACTGTGGAACGAGTCTGCCGCCGCAGGAGTCCCTCGTCGCAACGACCTTTTGGCCGAATCCCGCCGCCGCCGCTTCTCGCCTTGATCGGCCGGGCTGAATTCCCTATTTTCCGCGGCTGGTTTCCCGGTCCAGAAGGACCGCAACCACCTGGCCAAGGAGGGCCTCCGATGAGCAGGGTCGGTTCGCGACGCGAAGTGGGCGTCATCGTTCTCGTAGCGGTCGGAACAGTCCTCTGGCAACTGACGGCGGGATGCGCCGCCGCCGAAGCGAAGCCGCCGGCAGGAAAGCCCCGGCAGGCCGCAGCCGGAGCGGCCCAGTCCGCCCCACCACAGCCATCCCAGAAACTGCTCGCCGTGGTGAACGGCGAAGAGATCGGCGAGGCAGCCCTCGCGACCGAGTGCCTCCGCCGCCACGGCAAGGCCGTGCTCGAAACGCTGGTCAACAAGCGGATCATCGAACAGGCCTGCGGCCGTCAGGGCATCGTCGTGACCCAGCAGGACATCGACGCCGAGATCGACGCCATGTCGCGTCGGTTCAACGTGCCGCGGGACAAGTGGGTGGAACTCATCCAGCAGGAGCGGAACGTCACGCCCAGGCAGTACGCGGAGGAGATCGTCTGGCCGATGGTCGCCCTCAGGCGGCTGGCCCACTCCGGCATCGAGCCGACCGCTGAGGAGATTTCCGGGGCCTTCGACAACCAGTTCGGCCCCAGCGTGAAGGCCAGGATCATCGTCTCGAGGACGGCCGCCGAGGCGGCCTCGTTGCGAAATCGGGCACTCGCAGCACCGGAGGAATTCGGGGCCCTGGCCCGCCAGCATTCGGTCGACGTTGGCAGCGCCAGCGCGAACGGCTGGGTGCAGCCGATCCGCCGTCACTCGGGCGACGAAGGCTTCGAGGCCGCGGTCTTCTCCCTCGCGCCCGGCGACGTTTCCGAGGTGGTGCGGGTCGCCGACCAGTTCATCATCGTGAAGTGCGAGGGCAGGCTTCCCGCCGCCGACGTGAAGCTCGAGGACGTTCGCTCAAGGCTTGCCGAGGAACTCCGCGAGCGGAAGAGCCGGGCTGCGTCGAGCGAAATCTTCCGCAAACTCCAGGACGCCTCCACGGTCGAGAACGTCCTCAACGACCCGGCCGCATCGGCGGCCCGCCCCGGCGTGGCGGCCGTCGTCAACGGCGACCCGATCACGACCGATCAGGTCCGCGAGCAGTGCCTCGCACGGCACGGGGCCGACGTGCTCGAAATCCTGATCACGCGGTCGCTGCTCCGGCAGGCGCTGGCCCGCGGGCAGATGCAGGTCGGAGAGGCCGACATCGACGGCGAGATCTCGAGGGCCGCCGCGGCGATGGGCTTTCGCAAGCCCGACGGGAGCGTCGACACTGCCGCCTGGCTCGAACGGGTGACGACCGAGCAGAAGATGTCGCTCGACGCCTACGTGGAAGACATCGTCAGGCCCACGGTCTCGCTCCAGAAGCTCGTCGGCAAGGTTCCAGTGACCCAGGAGGATCTCGACAAGGCATTCGCGGCCACCTTCGGACCGCGGGCCCGCTGCCGCGTCATCGTGCTCGACAACCAGCGACGGGCGCAGGAGGTCTGGCGACTGGCCCGAGAGAATCCGACCCTGGATATGTTCGGCGAACTGGCGGAGAAGTATTCGGTCGACCCGGCCAGCAGGGCGCTCCGCGGAGAGGTGCCACCGATCCAGCGTCACGGCGGCCAGCCGGCGCTCGAACGGGAGGCATTTTCGCTCAAGCCTGGAGAACTCTCCGGCGTCCTGCAGGTCGCCGACCGGTTCCTCGTGCTCTTCTGCGAGGGATTCACGCAGCCCGCCGATGTGAAGTTCGCCGAGGTTCGCGACGAGCTCTTCGACGACATCTTCGACAAGAAGCAGCGGATCGAGATGGCCCGCCACTTCTCCCACCTGCGGGAGGCCGCCACGATCGACAACTTCCTCGCCGGGACGAGCCAGTCGCCGGCTTCCGGAACCCTGGGTCCATCGGTCTCGCCGGCCGGGGACGACGCAGCCCCGGCATCGACGCTTTCCCAGAAGGACCGCGCGGAACTGTCGCAGCCGCGGGCGGGCAGCCGCACCGCCGCACCGCCGGCAGGATCGGGCGTGGTGCCCGCATCGCTCGACGCCCCGGCTCCTGCGGGCCAGACGCCGGGCCGGTAGCGGGGGCTCGGCCGTTGCGGATAAACTGGGGAACCTCCCTACCGGATCCCCACGTCCATGCAGCCAGTCCCCAATCCGATCGAACCCGATCCCCGCCTTCCCGACCCGGGCGAGACCGCCGACGGCCCGAGTGACGAAGAACGCCCCTTCGAATTCCGGGTCGCCGACCGGATCTCCCAACTGCCCCCCTACCTCTTCGCGCGGATCAATCAGGCCACCTACCAGAAACGGCGGGCGGGGAACGACATCATCGACATGAGCATGGGGAATCCCTCCGATCCCCCGTCGCAGATGGTGATCGACAAATTGGCGGAGGCGGCCAACGATCCCCGCAATCACGGCTACGCCCCGGCCCTCGGCATCATGAGTCTGCGGCGCGAGGTGGCCTCCCGGTATCTGAAAAAGTGGGGGGTCCGACTCGATCCGGAATCGGAGGTGATCTCCACGCTCGGCTCCAAGGAGGGTTTTGGCCACCTCTGCCTGGCCGTCATCGGTCCGGGAGACTCCGTGATCGTGCCGGCCCCGTCGTACCCCGCCCATGTCTACGGAGTGGCGCTCGCTTCGGGCCGGGCGATCCTGATCGATACCACCGACCCGGACCGCTACCTGTCGGAGATCGCCAGAACCTGCGAGACCGACCGGCCCAAGATGGTGATCGTCAATTTCCCTCACAATCCGACCGCCACGGTCGTCGGGCCTGACTTCTACCGCGAGGTTGTCGGCCTGGCGAACCGGTATGGCTTCATGCTGGTCTCGGATCTGGCCTACGCCGACGTCACCTTCGACGGATACACGACCCCCAGCATCCTTGCCGTCGACGGCGCCAAGCGGTTCGCCGTCGAGTTCACCACGATGAGCAAGGGATTCAACATGGCGGGATGGCGGGTCGGATTCTGCGCCGGCAACCGCGACATCGTCCGCGCCCTCGGCACCATCAAGACCTACTACGACTACGGCATGTTCCGCCCGATCCAGATCGCCGCCATCATGGCGCTGCGTCACGGCGAGGCCGACGTCGAGGCGCAGGCGAAGATCTACGAGAAGCGGCGGGACGTGCTCTGCGAAGGGCTGGCTCGGATCGGCTGGCAGGTGACGGTACCCAAGGCCAGCATGTTCGTCTGGGCGAAGATTCCAGAACCATTCGCCAGCCGGATGACGAGCATGGACTTCGCTTCCAAACTGCTCGAGGAAGCGGATGTCGCCGTCAGCCCGGGTGCCGGCTTCGGTGCCGCAGGCGAGGGCTACGTGCGGCTCGCCCTGATCGAGAACGAAAACCGCCTCCGGCAGGCGGTTCGGCAGATCGGCCGGGCACTTGGCGAAGAACTCAAGACCGCGGCATCCCACCGCGAGGCTGGCTGAGCGGGCTGCAGCTTCGGTTCACGAGACCGCGGACGAGCAGGTCGCCACCTGGATGATCGACCTGCTCGACGTCGATTGCGACCGCTTCGGCGATGGCGGCGATGCCGCGGCCGGCCACCGGACTGAATGCGGCGGCGCCGCCCACGACCTTCGGCGCCACGAAAGCCCAGACTTCATCGATGGCGGCCCGATCGAGCAGGGATCCGAGAACGGTCGGCCCACCCTCGACGAGCAGGTTGGTGAACCGCCGCCCGCCGAGTTCGGCCAGCAGTTCGAGGAACCGGCCACCCGGATCGGGATCGCTGCCCGACCAGACCTCGCAGCCGGCGGCCTCGAGACGCCGAACACGTTCGGGAGGGGCCTCGGAGCCGGTCGCGACGAGCAGCGGAACCTCAGCCGCCGAACGCACCAGGCCGCTCTCGAGCGGCAGCCTGGCGGAGCGGTCGAGCACGACCCGCAACGGCAGCCTCGGCCCCGGCGGCCGGGGCGTGAGCAGCGGATCGTCGGCCAGCACGGTTCCGATTCCGACCACGATCGCATCGACTCGTCCGCGGAGTTCGTGGACGAGGGTCCGAGACGCCTCCGATGAAATCCAGCGGCTGTCCCCTTCGGTCGTGGCCACGCGGCCGTCGAGCGTCATCGCCCACTTGCCGATGACCCATGGCCTGCCCTCCGTGACGAGCATCCGAAAGGGGGCCGTCAGACGGAGTGCTTCCCGTTCGCAGAGGCCGGTCTCCACCATCACACCCGCCGCCCGCAGAGCCCTCAGGCCACCGCCGGCGACCGCCGCAAAGGGGTCGCCTGCCGCGACCACGACGCGGCCGATGCCGGCGGCGATGATCGCATCGCTGCAGGGGGGCGTCTTGCCCTGATGGCAGCAGGGTTCGAGCGTCACGTAGAGCGTCGCCCCGCGGGCGGCATCGCCGGCGGCGATCAGCGCCGCGACCTCCGCGTGCGGCCCTCCGAAACGCGCATGCCAGCCCTCGCCCACGATCCTGTCGCCCTGGGCGACCACCGCCCCGACCATCGGATTCGGCTCGACGTGCCCGGCACCTCGGCCTGCCAGTTCGAGGCTGCGGCGCATCGCGGTCGAGTCGAAAGCGGTCCAGGCCATGATCCCACCGGCAGCGGTCAGTTCGGTGTCCAGATCGTCTTCTTTTCGCCAACCTGTCCCGGCTGCGGGCTGCCCGGTGTCCAGATGCCGCCGCCGGAACTGCCGGCGGCGGGGCCGCCCGACAGGGAGGCGGCCATGCCGCCGGCCGCCCCCGGACCGACCGTCTGGCCGGCCAGCGACGAGAGGTCGACGCCTGCCTCCATCAGCACTTCCGCCAGGGATTCGAGCACCTTTTGATCGCGGCCGTGCTCCCGACGCAGGTGTTCGAGGAGACGCATGATTCCCTGCTGGTCCCCCCGCTGCAGCCGGATTCGAAGCTCCGCGATGTCGATCATGCCGTCGCTGGCCCGCAGCTGCCGGGCGATCTCGCGAAGCCTGCCGATGATCTCGAGTCGCTTCACGCTCGAGGTCGCACGGGCCTCGAGCAGGCTCGAGGCCTCCCAACGATCTTCCGGGGTCGCGTCGGACCGCGACACGATCGCGGTCGCGGCCCGCTCGGCGGCCAGTTCGAATCCCGCTTCCATGGCGGTCAGGAACAGCCCTCGCATCTGATCGAGATCGAGCCCGTCGAGTGCGACCCGGTGCCAGCGCATCGGCGGCACCTCCTCCAGCGGCCGCGGTGAGACGATCATCGCGGGCTGAGGCAGCCCGAGACGGCCGCGAACCTCGGTCCAGGCCAGAGCGGCTTCGGGCTGCCGCGAGGTCGCCTCCCCCTCGGTGATCAGGGCCTCGACACGGCGGCGGCCTTCGGGCTGCCCGAGCGAGTCACGGGGGGTCTTTCCGAGCAGTTCGGGCAGCGGAGTGTCGGGCCAGAGTTCGATGAACCGTTTCCAGAGGAGCCCCTGCTGCTCCTCCATGAGCAGGTCGAAGGGCGAGGGCTGGTCGTCGGGAATGACCACCATGGCCGTTGGCGACGGGGGCTTGAGGCGATACTGGGCAGACATCAGCCACTGCGTGGGTGTGATCGAGGGCAGGCCGGCCGTCGGCGGTTCGGCAGCGAACCGCAGGTCGAGCAGCCCCTCGACGACGGCCACCGCGGCACCGAGATCGGTGGCGAACCCCTGGAGAGCCAGCTCCGGCTCGCGATCGGTCTGCCGGCCGAAGACGAACAGGCTCGCGAGCAGCCGACCTGGCGGCGTGGTTCCGGCGGCGGCGTCATACACCCTCCAGACCGACCGCGGAGGAACGGCGCCCCTCGAAACCCAGGTGGAGCGGTCAAACGGTGCGAACTCCAGCCGGCCGTCCTGCCGCAGCCTGTCTTCCAGGATCTCGATCCCGCCGGCGGCTTCCTCGGCGGCGGCGATGCCCGCTCGTGAAACCTCGTAACGGACCTGCGGCGAGCGATCCTCGTCGGCCTCGGTTTCCAGCGCGATCGCCCGGCCGGTCGCCTCGATGGCATCGTCGACGGGCGTCCCGGGCATCGAGGCGATCTTCAGCCAGGCCTCGGCCGCTTCGAACGGACGGGCGAGCATCTCGCAGATCAGGGCGATGTTGCTGAACAATGGCCGGCTGTCGCCCGCCACTCCCTTGAGGCTGCGGAAGAGCGTCAGCGCCTTTGAAAGTCTCCACTCCTTCACCTGCCGGACCGCGATCTCGAAGTCGGGACGCCATGGGGCGTCCGACTCGGTTTCGACGAACTGGACCCTCGTGCGGAGTGCCGGCTGCACGCCGGACGACCCGACGACCGCCGCCAGGAGGCGACGATCCTCGTCGGTTCCCAGCGACCTGTCGATCATCCACTCGACGACTCCCTGGGCGAAGCCGGTGTGTCCCGCCTGCGCACCTGCCTGAACGAGGGTGGCGGCGATCCTGACGAGATCCGCGGGCGGTTCGTCCCCGGCCGCCTCGCGGGCCCGGTCGAAGGCCGCCGCGGCCTCCTGAACACGTCCGCCGATCGCGTCGCTGACGGCGGCATGGCCCAGTGCGAGCGGGTTGTCGGGAAATGCCTCGAGGAATGCACGGCTCGAGGCCGCCGCAGCATCGATCTGCTTGGTGGACAGTTCGAGTTTCACCTGCGTGGCCATCAGACAGGCCCGGCGCGGGTGCTTTTCCGAAAGCCGCTTCACCTGCTCGAGCGCCGCCGAAATCTGGTCCCCTTCGATGAGCCGGTCGAGCTGCTCGAGGTCTCCGACCAGATCCGGACAGCAGAACTTCACCTTCTTGCAGGTGCCTCCGGGACAGGCGGCATAGGGATCGAGGGGCATGGCTGGGGAGGATCTCCTCTCGCGGAACTCAGGCAGAACGCCGCTGCGACGCGGCCGTCTGAATGTACCAGAGGCAGGGAGCCGGGGCAGCCTTCCACGCCGGTCCCGGATCCTGCATTCGCTGGTTTGCCCATGGCGAGTTTGCCGCCCCATACTTGCGGCATGCTGCAACCCCGTATCCTCGTGATCGATCCCTCCGGCGCCGCCACGTTGCCCTATCCGAAGCTCGTGGCCCGGCTCCAGCCCTTGAAGTTGCAGATCGAGCCGACGCTCCGCGCCGGAATCGCCGCCATGGGGAGGGATGCCTGGGACTGTGCCGTCGTGACCATGCGCAACGGCGGTTCGGCCGACGCGTTCGTGACGGAACTGAGAACCGCGGAACCAGGCCTGCCGATCGTCGTCATCGACGACTCACCCACGGTCGACGCGGCCCGCGCCTGCCTGCGGCACGGCGGCTGCGACTATCTCGAACTCTGCCGCGTGGATGCCGATCTCGAGGCCTCGCTGGCCCGGCTGTTGGCGGCGTCGAGACGACTCGATGCTGAGAAGGTGCTGCGGCGGGTCGTCGAGCGTCCGTACTCGTTCGAGGGCTTTCTCGGCACGAGTCCGGCGATGCAGACGGTCTATTCCATGATCGAGCGGGTCGGACCGAGCAACGTCGACGTGCTGATCACCGGCGAGACCGGCACGGGCAAGGAACTCGTGGCCCGGGCGGTCCACCAGCAGAGCCGGCGTGCCACGGCCGCTTTCGTTCCCGTGGACTGCGGCGCGATCCCGGACGGGCTTCTGGAGAGCGAACTCTTCGGCCATGAGCGGGGCGCCTTCACCGGAGCCGACGCCCGCCACATGGGCCTGATCGAGTTTGCCGACGGCGGAACGTTGTTCCTCGACGAGATCGGCGAACTTCAGCCGGCCCTCCAGGCGAAGCTGCTTCGTGTGCTGCAGGAAAGGCGGATCCGACGCGTGGGTGCCCGACAGGAGACGTCGGTCGATGTCCGGCTCATCGCGGCGACTTCGCGGCCGATCGACGAGATGGTCGCCCGGGGAGAGTTTCGCCGCGATCTCTTCTACCGGATCAACGTGGTCAGGATCGACCTGCCGCCTCTGCGGGACCGCGGGGACGACATCGGTCTGCTGGCGGAGTTCTTCGCACACCGCGCCGCGCAGGAGATGGAAAAGACGGTCGGCGGGCTGTCGATCGACGCCTATCAGGTGCTGCGGGGGTATCACTGGCCGGGCAACGTCCGCGAACTGCAAAACGCGGTGCGTCGGGCCGTGGCGATGACCCGCTCGACGATGGCGGGAGTCGAGGATCTGCCTGACGAGATTGTGGCCGCCGCCGGCAGGCAGCAGGCCACAGACCTCGCCTCCGACGGATTTTTCGCCCAGCGAGCGGAGCACATGGCCCGATACGAGCGGCAGTTTCTCAGCGACCTGCTCGCCCGGCACGAGGGGGATGTCTCGGCTGCCGCACGGGAAGCCAGGATCCCCAGAGGGACGCTCTACCGTCTGATGAAGAGCCACGCCCTCGAGGCCGCCGCCTTTCGCCGTTGATGCATGGCGATCCCAGAAACTCGTGACGGCCTCGCATGACAGGCTGAAGCCTGTCCCACATCGGACGTGGTCAGGCCGGGAGGGCCGGGTAAGCGCCAGCCGGCGGAGCCGGCCAAGCACACAACCGCAGGATGCCGTGTGTTTGCCTGGAGCCAGCCGACTACCGCTCCCAGGTTTTGCCCAGCTTGTATCGTTCGGCCCGCTCGATCAGTTCGGCATTCTTGGTGGTTGAGATCACCCGGTCGAGCGCCTTCATGAAGTCGTCCTTGTTGTCGTCGCGAAGCTTTCGATGGTGGGCGAGTTCCACGATGCTCTTGCAGGCGGGTTCCGCCAGATTCGGATCGTCCAGGTATGGCAGGACGAAGCGAAAGGTCTCGACCGTCCGAATCGCATTGGCCCGTTCAAGCACCCTGCCCCGGTCCTTGTCGTTCATGCAGAGATCCATTGCTTTCTTGAGCAGGTCGAGTTTTTCATTGTCCTTGAGCTTGTTGTCGGGGAGCGGGGCGATGCGTATCAGGCCGCCGAGGAGGATCTCGCGTTCCGCCGGATCCCTGGCGGAGCCGACGAGGTCGAGAATCCGCTTCGACACCGTGGCGTCGGGCCACTTGACGAGTGTTTTGAGTCCCAGCTGCCGCTTGGTCGTGTCGGCATCGGCAATCAGACCATCGATGATCTCGAGCGCGGCGTTGCCGCCGATCTTGGCCAGCGGCGAGAGCAGCGGTTCGCGGTCAGCCGCATTGGCGGCCTTGAAAACCTCCATGAATCGGGCGGCCGATCGTTCCTTGCCGTCGTTCTTCGTGCAGACCAAGACGATCGCCTTCTCCGCCTCCTCCCGCTCCTTGCCCTCGGCCTTGAGGAACCCGAGCACCATGCCCGGAATCTGATCGGGTCCGCCGAGTTTCCCCAGCGATCGCATCGCCGCTGCCCGAACCGAGGCCTGCGAATCGATCGCTGCCGCCAGGAAATCGGGAACCGCGGCCCGTGCACGGCGATCTGCGAGCACCTCGAGGAGCACCGCGCGGGCTTCGGGGGCGGCGGACTTTGAGGCCGCCACGATCGCGGCCACGGCATCGGAACCACCGATCACCGTCAACGCCCTGCGGGCAGCCGTCATCTCGGGATCGGCGGAGGCGAGAGCCTGGGCGAGTGCCGGCACCTCGGATGTTCCGCCCATCGTTCCCAGTGCCCGGATGCAGGCGGATCGAACGGATGCGTCCTGCGATGATTTGAAAAGGGCGTTCACGGCCGGCAAGGCCGCAGCATCGGCACGATCACCCAATGCGGCGGCGAGTTGGGCCTGAGCGGCCGTCGGCAGGGTGGGCAGGAGGGCGACGAGGCGATCGGTGGCCGCCTTTCCCTTGATCCCGTAGCGCACCCGCTCGAGGCCGATCGCACGCTCGCCGGCATCGGTGGAAGCGAGCAGTGAGGCGACCAATTCGACGGCCTCGTCGGCGGCGACGCCAACGCTACAGAAACCGGAGGAGGCCGCCGCGAGAAGCAGTGCCGTGCCGGCCGTACGCATCATCTGGAACGAGATCATGATCCGATTCACTCCGGGGGTTTTACGCGTGAAGTTGGGCTGATCGTCAGACCGCGGCCGAGGTGTCGAGGCATGCGAGGATGCCCCGTCTGGCCGCGCGTTCGATCGATGTCGATTGCGGCTTGCCGGCCGCTCCAACGGCCAGACTCTTGTACATGGCAAGTGCCGCCGCCCGGTCTCCCTTGGCGAGCAGTCGCTCGGCATGCCCGAGCCGGGCGTCGACCACGGCCGCCGCCAACAGATCACCGCTGAAGGCATCGACACCGGCCAGGGCCTCGATCGCCTGCGGGGTCTGAATCCGGCCCAACGCCCGGGCGGCAGCCACGGCGACGGGCCCGCCGGCGGCGACGAGAGGGGCCAGCAGCGAAACGCTGGCGGCATCGGCCCGGGCCGCGAGCGACGAGATCATGCCGATCTTGAGGTCGTCATCGACCTGGCCCAGGGCCGTGCGCAGGGCCGCTGCCGCGTCCGGTACGGTCATTTTTTCGAGGGCGAATCGGGCCATGTGCGACAGTTTTGCATCGCCCAGAAGAGCCGCCAGCGACGGCACCGATGCAACCCCGCCGATGAGGGCGAGTTTGCGGCAGACATATTCCTTGCAGGCAGTCGAAACATCTTTTCCGAGCAGGGCGGCCAGCCGCCCCTCGAGGTCCGTCCGAGCGGCCGGATCGCCGTGGCTTGCGATCACGGCTTCGTCGATCGGCTTGAACGCGGCGGCATCGCCCCCCCAGTCGAACCCCTTCAGGGCTTCGAACGGAGCGTTCAAAGAACTGGCATCGTATGGCATGTCGGGCCCCTTCAAGAAGAAAGATTGACCTGGCGTTCTGAGTCAGACATGAGAACTGAGCGTCGAGGGTCTGAACCTGGAAATCCAGAAGCTAAAAATCCAAAATCTAGAGAATCCAGGGTTCCCGGCGCGAACGGTCGAGCATGCGGTTTGCCTCCGCGTCACCTCCGTCGACGCCCGAACCGACAAATCGCTGGGCTGCCCGATCCCATTCGAGCGACCGCTGGAGCCGCTGGGCGATCAGGTTCAGGTGCAGGGAGACCATCGTGTTGACGCCGCGCTCGATGTCGCGGAAGGGGCGTTCGCGGGTCTTGACGCATTCGATGAAGTCGCCGTAGATGCCGCCGGTGCCCGAATATTGAGGCACCGGCCTGGGCGGCAGCCGAGTCCCATCAGCGACGATGTGGATGCCTCTCTCGGCATGAGAAATCGTGGGCTTCGGCTGCAGGTGTTCCGGCCGGTTGGCGTGGACTTCCGTTCCGTTCGGAAAGGCCAGCGTCACCCAGGCGGGCTCCTTGCCGTCGGCGGAGGCGGGATGATAGGTCGCCTTCGTCGGCTGCAGGTCGAGCATGTCGGCAGCGAAGATCAGCCCGCCAAAATTGTGTGCGCCCCAGTCGGTCAAACTGCCGCCGGAATAGTCGGAGTAGGACCGCCAGCTGTTTCCGGCGGCACCGTAGTTGCCATCGATCCGCCCGGAGTTGTAGGGCTCCCAGGGGGCGGGCCCGAGCCAGAGATCCCAATCGACGTCGGGCGGGGTCGCCTCGGCGGCCAGATAGCAGGCCATCGAGGGCGGACCAATTTTGAGATCGATGGACGTGATCTTTCCGATCTCGCCCGCCCAGCACGGATCGACGATGCTCCGATAATCCTCGAGCACCCGCTGGCTGCCGCCGGAGAGGACCCGGTTGTAGCGGCGGGCTGCCGCGATCATCAGCGGCCCTTCACGGAGGGTGAGGGTCTCGGGCTTTTGCAGATAGATGTCCTTGCCGGCCTGACAGGCGGCGATCGACATGATGGCATGCCAGTGGTCGGGCGTGGCGATGTGGACGGCGTCGATGTCGGGCCTCGCGAGCAGTTCGCGGAAGTCGCCGTAGGTCTTGCAGTCCGCGTTGCCGTACTTCTTGTCGACCCGTTCCTTCGCCTCGTCCCGCCACCTGGCCCGCACATCGGAGAGGGCGACGTACTGCACGTCATTCCTGCCGAGGAAAGCCTTCTGATCGCTCGAACCCTGATTTCCGAGCCCGATGCCCCCGAGCACGATTCGATCGCTGGCCGGGGGGGTCGTCGCGTTCCCCAGGGCGGTGGATGTGATCACGTAGGGTGCTGCGACGGCGGCCCCGGCGGCCATTCCGGCAGAACCGAGAAATGCCCTGCGGGTCTGTGGAAGGTTTTCGCCGGTCCGGCGAACGGTCGTTGGATCGCAGGTCATCTGGCGGCTCCTTGTCCGGTGAACGGTGAACTGGTTTGGCTGCTGCAAATGTTTGTGCTGCTCAGCGGGCAGCGAAGGGGCTTACTTCAGGCTGCGGAGATACTCGACCACGTCGAGCAACTCGTTCGGCGAGAGCGTGGCGGCGAGGCCCTCCGGCATGCTGCTCTGCTTCAGCCTCATCCGTTCCTCGATCTCGTCGACCTTCACCGCCTTGCGTTCCTTGCCGTCGAAGATCACGAGTTCCTCGGGGGTCTCGCTGACGAGCAGCCCCGATATGCTCCGGCCGTCGTCGGTGATCACGAGTGTGGAGAGATACTTCGGGTCAACCGAGGCGTTTGGATCGATGATCGATTCGACGAGCTTGTAGGAGTCGAGCCGTGAGCCCACCTTGGTCATCTCGGGCCCCAGATCGGCCCCCTCGCTCCCCACCTTGTGGCACGACACGCAGACCCGGCGAAACACCTGCTTGCCCGAATCGACGCTTCCCCCCTTGATGTCGGAGATCGCCTGCATCGCCTTGTTCCGCCGCTCCTCCGGTTCGGGATTCTGGCTGAGCAGGATCTGCAGGTGGGGAATCACCTCGGCGGCCTTCTTCTCGAGCCCCAGCACGCTGTCGACGATCTTCGCGGCGGGCGTGTCCTTGACGACGAACTCGCCGGCGTCGTTGGCCTTTCTCCACACCGGCGTGTTCGCCGCGAGGGCGGCGTCACAGGTGTAGGCGATGAAGCGATCGGAGGGTTCGATGTTCGCTGCCAGGACGACCGCGTCCATCGCGGCCCGGGTTCCGAAGAAACTCAGACCGCGAACCGCCTCCGTCCGAACCCGCGGATGGGAGTCGGACGCCTGTGCGATCAGCAACTGCTCGGCGGTGCCGATCCGATCTCGTTCGTCGGCGAGCACCCTCGTGGCCGCGGCCCGGGCATTGGGAGTGCCGGCCTTGAGCATCCCTTCGAGCAACCCCTGATCGACCGCATGGAAACTCTGCTGCAGCCAGAGAACCTCCATCCGCAGCCGGTCGGCGTCGAGTCCGCCCGGCGAGAGCGAGGCGAGCCACTGGCTCGCGGCAGCGAGCACTTCGGCCCGCGGTCTGGCCTGCAATTCGTCACGGGCCCTGCAGCGTGTTCGCCACTCCGGCGATGCGAGCTGCCGGAGCACCTCCGGCGTCGATTTCCCGGCCTGGGTCTCAGGGGTCAGGAGCGGCTTGTTCTTGTAGACGAGTCGATAGATGCGGCCATACACGTGATCCCGGTTGGGGTCCCGCTGGCTGTACTGCATGTGGCCGATCAGCGGATTGGCCCAGTCGCCGAACCAGAGCGCGCCGTCGGGCCCGATCTGCGGATCGACCGGCCGGAAGTGCTTGTCGGTGCTCTTGATGAGATCGAATGCGGTCTTCGGATCCTTGGGGTCATGCCGGACGCGTTCCCCCTTGTAGCCGGCGCCGTCGTCGGAGATCGTCCAGCGCGGCATGCCGTTGGTGTTGATGACGCAGGCATAGATGAACTGGTCCTGGACGTCGTCGGGAAACTGCCGCGACCTGAGATACTCGCTCCCCACGACCGGCCGCATCCCTTCCGGACTGAAGACCGGATTCATCCCCTTCCGGCCGCGGTACTGGGCGCCGGAGAGGGGTGTGTCCCAGTGCTGGGACGCTCCGGTTCCGTCTCCGCAGATGCCCTGCCCCCACTCGTTGAAGACGTAGCACCAGGGGTTGCCATAGCCGGGCGTGACGAAGTGACGAATCTTCCAGGTCCGCGGATCGAGGACGTAGCACCCGGAAGAGCCCTGGTTGCGGAACGGACCCCAGGGTGTTTCGACCGCCGTGCTCATCGCCACGCCCTCCAGCATGTGGATCAGGCCGCCCGGGCTCGATTCGAAGGCCCCGATCGTGTGGTGGGTGTCCTCGGTCGCCCATCCGTCGAGCACATGGACGACGACATCGGCCTTGTCGTCGCCATCGGTGTCCTTGAGCCAGAGCAGCCTCGGCTGGTCCACCACGAGCACGCCGCCGTCGAAAAATTGAAGGCCGGTGGGACAATGCAGCTTGTCGTAAAACACCTTGCTCCTGTCGGCGGTGCCGTCGCCATCGCTGTCCTCGAGAATCACGAGTTTGTCGGCCGGCTTCGGGTCGCCAGGCTTCCACTGCGGGTAACTCGGCATCGTCGAGATCCAGAGCCTCCCCTTGGCGTCGAATGCCAATTGCACCGGCTTGCCAATCTCGGGAAACCGCTGCTCATCGGCGAAGAGCCGGATCTCGAAGCCCTCCGGGACGGTGCAGCTCTGGATGAGTTCCGCCGGCGGTTTGATCACCGGGCCGCCTTCGGGGT
>Ga0114973_10000023_pt1 | contig 91679 bp, 125 predicted proteins | sample M_140807_MF_Meta_FD_87025 | JGI IMG/M metagenome (GOLD analysis project Ga0114973, IMG submission 87025) | Freshwater microbial communities from Lake Montjoie, Canada to study carbon cycling - M_140807_MF_MetaG | ecosystem: Environmental > Aquatic > Freshwater > Lake | place: Lake Montjoie... | reverse complement strand
TGAAGCGTTTGCTGTTCCAGTCCATCCGTAATCAATCCCTCCAGCGTCTGGCGTGTTGCCGTCAAAGAATGTTCCTGTGTAGGTTGATGTCAGTTCGGCAACAAGCGAGTCGGCAAAAAGTGTTTGACCAGAAGAAGGTATATATATACTGACACTTAAGGCAGTTTGACTTGCAACAATTGCAGGTAGTTCAACAAATTGCCAGGATGTGGTTGGTGTAAAGTATTTAGTTACCGTAGCCGAGCCGAAGTTGCCAATAAGCTGACCTGCATCTGCACTCAAGTTAGTGCTGGCTCTTACCCAAACCCCAACACGATAGCTAGTGCCAATTGCTAGAGTAGACGACTGGCTATAAATTATAAGCGAATCTCCAGTTTCACCGTCGCTGTCACCTTGAAAACAGTATGTGCCGATATAAGGGCTTGTTGTAACTCTGCCACCGCCATTGGTCGCGGTCCAGTTAGAAGCATTGAGCTCAAGGTTTGGGTTAGTGACAAGGTTGGTGCGAGTAAAAGGAGTATTAAAAGTTGTAGCAGTAACTACGTTTGCAGTAAAACTACCGTTTGCATCACGAGCAACGATAGTTGAAGCACCGTTAGCCGTATTTGCACTTGTACGTGCATTATCAATTGTTCCAGTTGTTATTGTAGAAGCATTTGTATTTCCAATCAGGGTGGTGGCATTTACTGTAGTAGCATTAACATTTGTAACATTTGCACCAGTACCAATAAAATAATTAGCACTAAGTGAAGAATCTGATGCATTATAATATAAACTGCCGTGTGTATATATTATCTCTGCCCCAGATGTTCCATTATTTGAATCAACAAATGTTAGGTATCTGTTTGCGTTTGTTGCTCCTTGTGAAATTGTATTTACTTGTGTAGCAACTTGTGCAGTAAGGTTTGTAACCATTGTTGTAGATGTTACTGCTAGTGGGGCTGTTCCTGTTGCTACCGTTGAAATTAATTGACCAGTAACATTTACCGATGTTCCAATTGCTGATCCAATATTTGGGGTAGTTAAAGCTGGACTTGTTGCAAAAACTAAAGATCCTGATCCTGTTTCATCAGGTACAGTATTTAATAAATTTAAAGAGTTGGGGGTAGCAAGAAATGTAGAAACATTTGTTCCAAGACCAGTTACATTTCCAACTGCCACAGCATTGGCAGTAGTTGCAAAAGAAGCAGTACCAGTAAATGTAGTTGCATTAACTGTTGCTGCATTAACATTACCAGTTACGCTTATATTAGTACCAGCAACATTGCCAGTAAATGTTTTTTCTCCTGCAAATGTTTGTGTGCCTGTTGTTACAATACCGTTGGCAGATGCACCAGCAACATTGGGGGTAAAAGTAATAGTATCTGAGGTAGCATTTCCAGTAATAGAAATACCATCTCCAGGAGTAATTGTGAGGGTATCTGTAGAAGAATCAGCAACTACTGAAGTACCGTTTGCAGAAATAGTCTCGAATGAATTCCCACTACTACCAGCAATAGTAATGTTACCACCAAGGGCAACAGCATTTCCATTAATAGTAATAGAGTTGTTTACTAATGAAGAGTTTGGAATTGATGTAAGACTTGCACCGCTACCGCTAAAAGTTGTTGCATTAATCACGTTTGCAGCAAAACTACCGTTTGCATCACGAGCAACAATTGTTGATGCACCATTAGCAGAGTTTGCCGATGTACGTGCATTTGAAATAGTTCCAGTAGTAATTGTTGAAGCGTTTGTGTTTCCAATTAGAGTGGTTGCATTTACTGTAGCAGCATTAACATTATCTGCGTTGATGTATTGGAAGTAATCAATGGCGTTTGTTGTGCCACCAGTACCAGACGAAGCAACTAAGGTTGAATTTGGCTTATCATATACACAGTTCAGGATTGAGTAGAAGCCGTTTAAAACAACTGGTGCGACATTGTTTAGTGCTGAGGTCAGTAATTGGCAGTTTGCTAAGGTAATGACGCTTGAAGCAGCAGATGTCACGGCATTGGTCACAGCAGCACCAACCACAGAATCTACAAGGCTCAGTGTTCCAGCAGTTAGAACAGGAGCAACGGTGACGGCACTTTTTACAATTACATTCGCACTAGCGTTGTTGACCGTTATGAAGTTCGGGTTGCCACCAAAGATGGCTACTAGTCCAGCCCCAGTAATACTTGCGGCATTAAAATCACACAAACGAAGAACGGTGTAGTCAGCATTACTGCTCTTTGTGAGAGTTCCAGAAACTTCACAGTTCAAGATGTTTACATTCCCTGTACCAGTGGGCGTAGTGATAGTAAGGTTTGTCATCTTTAGCCCTGAAATAGTACAGCCAACACTTGTGCTTACAGTTCCAGAGATTACGATGTTTCCACCAATAAGCCCTGGACCAGTTATGGTCGTGTATTGGACAGTTATTGATGGGCTTTCAGTGTACGTTCCTGGGTGAACAATAATGGTTTTACGCTGTGAATCTACTAAAGTCAATGCCTTAGTAATAGAAGCAACTGGAGTAAGCAAATCACCATTACCAGTAGTATCATTTCCATCTACTTGACTAACGTGAATTTCATAGTCATAGCCTGTGAAGTTTGCTTCGTTAACCCAAGCAGTTCCATTCCACTTAAGAGCTTGTCCAGAAGTGGGAGAAGAAATTGTAACATCACCAAGTGCGTCTATAGAAGAAGCGGTAGTAAGAACGCTACTACCATTTACCGTAGCATTAGCACCATCAACTATCAGACCATTTTTGATCCTGAAGTCTTTATTATTAGTAGCCAAGTATCATCACCTTAGTAAATTATACCAGATAATGATACTCAACAACTAACTAATTAGACTTCAATCAATGTTCTGGTGGTTTTAACGGTAACTCCGTTAGTTCCAGTAACTGAAAGTTGTACTGAGCCAGCAGCGTTTGTAACGTCTGTTGTAATAATTGGTTCTGCTGAACTGTATACCTCAGCATATTCTGTTACATAGACGTTTGAACCTGTGGCTACCGCAAGAATTTCAATTGCATAGATATCTCCACCAGCATTACGAGCTTGAATTGTGTACTTTGCAGTTCCATATGTTGTAGAGCTCCAAGCAGTGTCAACACCAGTTGCACTTGTACCTGTTAGCCCTACTGAAAATGTGTCAATGGCAGCCTGTTGCATAACAACAGTATTTGCAATAACATTTCCAGCTGTGACATTTGCAAAGGTAACTGCAGAAGTTGTATTAATGCTCTGCGGTAGTGAAAGACCTACGCTACCTGAAGAAGCGTTAGCAATAATTTGATTTGCAGTACCAGTAATTCCTGTTACACCAGTGTTTGTGATTGTAAGAGAGTCTCCTGCTGCACTAATTACTGCTGTGACTCCAGTACCTGCTGTGAATGTAAAAGTATCGTCTGAACTATCTGGTGAAGCAATGTTTGTTCCATCAGAGAAATTGTTGAATACGTTTACAGAGCCACCAGTTGCAATGACTGCTTCTGAAGCTGCAGCCCCAGAATCTCCAGGAGTAGCAAGATACCAAGCGTTTGCTGATTCTTTCCAGAAGATCTTTGCATTGGTGTAATCTCCACGCTCAACTTCAATACCAGCGTCAAGAGTTGGTGTTCCAGTAATGTTGCTATTAAGAACAACAATGTTGTCTTCAACAGCAAGCGTGTCTGTATTAAGGGTTGTAGTTGTACCGCTGACTGTTAGGTTTCCAGTAACGGTAAGGTTATTACCAATTGTTACGTTATCTGGAAGACCAACTGTTACTGAACCAGTAGATGCGGAAACTTCAACCTCATTCGCAGTTCCAGTAAGACCTGTTACACCAGAGTTTGTAATTGTAATAGTATCACTTGTTGCGTTACCAACAATGGTAATTCCAGTGCTTGGAGTTAGGGTAAGCGTGTCGGTGTTGCTGTCTGCAACAATTGACGTACCGTTAGCACTAACTGTCTTAAAAATTTCTTGTGCTGAACCAAGATCTGAGTTAGTAATCGTGATTGTATCGCTTGTTGCGTTACCCACAATTGTAATTCCAGTGCTTGGTGTGAGTGTAAGTGTATCAGTACTGCTATCTGCAACTACTGATGTTCCGTTAGCACTAATTGTTGCAAATACATTAGGATATGCTACGGTAGCTTCGGTAAGAATGTTTGAGCTATTGATGGTTCCGTTTGTACCTGTAATGGTTACGTTGCCTTCAACAGTTAAGCCATTCTTGACTCTAAAGTTTTTGTTGACTGTTGCCATTTTATTATCTCCTTATTATGCCTTTAATCCCATACGAGCGTATCGCACAGTGATTGGCGTTACGGCAGGATTTGGGGTAACTACAAGAGTTACGTTTGCTCCTACCTGAGAGACGCTAACGGTTCCAATATCCCCATCATTGTCTATTGTTCCATATTGACTAACGCTAACATTTGTTCCGTCAATAAGAATTGTTAATTCGGTTGCAAAAAATTTATTTGCACCACCTGTAATTTTAGAAATAGAAACTAAGTATTTGATCATTCTCCAACTAGCTGATGGAAAACTATCTACTGTTGTTGCATTCTCAATTCCAGAAATTGTTTCTTCATTATTACCAGTCGTACCAAGTTCAGTTGCTTGAGCAGCAAGGGTATCAATAAGTTGTGCGTAGTCAGCCCCTGTGGGGACATCTCCAGTCTCAAACTTAGCTTTAATTTCTGAAAGGGTAGCTCTTGGCATAATACATTAATTATATCATCATTCTTTTTATAAAATGTAATTACTGAAACCAACAACAGCTATACCGATTGGTGCTGGATTACTTGCACTATACCCTGCAATTCCAACATTTACAAATCTTACATAAAATGGAACAACGCTAATAGGTTTTGCATTATAAACAATGTCCTGAACTGTGGTAATTGGATAACTTATAGATGTAACTTTTGCATCGTGAATAATGTCTGTTATTTTTGCAGAGTGTGCTTCACCTGTTACAGAAGTATTAGAATATGATGTTTGTACTACGGAACTAAGGTATCCAGGCTTAATGTCACTAATAACTGCTTTAGCCATTAGCTCATTCCTGAATTAGTAATATCCTCAATTACAATTATGCTGCCCTGGCAGACTGTCCAAACTCTTGTTGCATCTTTAATTTCAATATCAAAAAGATCTCCTGTTTCTAGAAGATTTGTTTTTGTAGAAGTTAGCTTTACTGTAAACTCTCCAGTACCGTCTCCTGCAACAGCAGCAGGAGTTACTGTAGTAATTAAGGTAGCAGCATCTGTCATTGTGGGTGTAGTCTGTGGTGTAGTTGGACGCTTAATCTGCATTGATTTAGTCCAAGATGTAACATTGAGTGCAGTTTTTGTATCGTCAGTTACGTAGACACGAAATGCGGCGGTATCTCCACGAACAACTGTCCACGTTACAAGTGGTGGAACATTCCCAACAGGATAATTTTTACGTGTTGCCATAGTAATTAAATTATATCACAGTGTTAGGAATCAAGAGCCAGCTCTTTAAACCCTGAGCTTGTGGCAGTTGAGGTAGATGCATTTGCTGTACCTGTCCAAGCATAATCTATATCACTAGAATCTGGCGTGTTGCCGTCAAAGAATGTTCCTGTGTAGGTTGATGCAGTTTCAATAATTGCTGAATCAACAAATATGGGGTCGTTAACTGGATATCCATCAATACTTAAAGTTGCAGTTGTTCCTGTTGCAGTTATGCTTGGTGTCTGTACAAACTGCCACGATGTTGTTACTACAAAAACTGTGTTTGCTGTTGAACTACCATTATCACTAAGAGTTAATTGTAGGGTATATCCAGCAGAAGCTGCTCTAACCCATAATCCTGCACGATAAGATGTTCCAATAGAAAAACTATTACTTTTAACATAAGCAGCACTAAGATAACCTTCACCATCGGAATCAATTTGTAAACAATATGTTCCTGTTTGTGGTGTTGTTGTTACTCTTGACAACGAACCATAGGGAACTGACCAGTTAGTTGTGTTTGTTTCAAAGTTAGGATTTACAACAAGATTGGTTCGAGTAGTTATGCCGCTCCAAACTTTTGCTCTTACGTTTGGGTATTGTATCCAAGCAGCACCATTCCATATTTTAATAATACTTTTTTTAAATTCAGATCCAGTCCAAATTCTAGCATCATTTGTAGAAACGGCTGTCGTAAATGTTTTTGTAACACTTCTTGATCCTACGTGTGCAGTCATGCTTGTATAAGTTGCATTATGTACATCTGTTACAGAATTTAGTGCTGCAACTTGAATTTCATAATATGTGGATGGTGATAGCCCAGTTACTATTCTAGATAAGGCATTTGATCCAGTGTTTGCAACTAACACTTTCCAGTTTTCTGAATTAGAGTTTCTATAGTTAATTCTATAGCCCTTAATATTTGCTGCACTATACGCAGCTGGACTTTGTAAACCATCGTCTGTAGGTGCTGACCAAGTAATGTTTGCAGAGATATCGGTTATACTAAGTGCATTTACATTGCTTGGAGCACTGGGGATACTGTTATAGCTAATCTCTCCACTTAGTTTTCTTGTTGAGCTTAAACTAGTTCCATCTTTATATATAGTTCCAGATGTTCCTCCATCTGCATATAAAATTGTTCCTGTAGAACTATAGTTCGTTTCAAATCCATAATAATATGTTTGTCCTGCAAAAGCTTCATATTCATAGGTACTGGTGGTTGATAAAGTTATTGTACTAGAATAAACAGAACTAACAAGGTTAACCGATCCTGATGAAGTTGATGGAGATCCAGTAGCAGAAGAACTGAATTGAGCAGCAACAAGACGAGTCCCAGTTGGCGTTGTGGCAGCGACCCTAACGCTAACATCTACAACAGCTACTGGTCTGGTAGTGTACGAGTTTCCAAGAGAGTCAAAACCTCCAGATAAGTATGTGGATGTAGTGGTAAGTAGCACATTAGATACAATATCCGTCCCAGATGCTGATGTAACAGAAGTTGACTGATTTGCTGTATCTGTTAGTCCACCACCAAGAGAAATTGTTGTTTTTGCCATGAGCTACACCGCCCAGGAAATCCAAACATCCCCTGCTTGAAGGTTTGCTGTTGCAGGGGTATTTTGTGAAACAATAATTCTTGTTTGATTTACTGTTGCAGAGTTTGGATTATATCCTACAGCAGCTGCAGGATAATACCTTGCAGACTTAACAGCAGAAGATGCTTGCCCGACTAAAGTAATTGTGTGAACATCAGTGTGGGCGGTATTTGATGTAATAGTCGGTGCAGTAACCCCTGTTGTAGCAAGCAGATTAGGTGCTGTAACATTTCCAGTAAAAGTTGGACTAGCGGTATTTGCTTTTATTGAAATAGCATTGCCAACATTTGCGTGGTAGTCCTTAAATGCTTTATTAATATCTGCAGCATCTGTTGATGTAGGAATTGTAACTACAATCCCACCTGCGGTATTTGCTTCTGTCATAACACTATTCTATCAGAAAGTTTTGACAAGTGTTGAAACTTTATATACGGTTACAACTCCGCCTTCAGTTACCTTAATTACTGGCGGTAGGGTAGATTTAGAATCTACAATTTTAATTACTGCCATTAGAGGCTACCCCCAACATCTCCAACTACGCTGATAGTTCCAACAATAGGAGTCCAAATTTGAGTACCAGTATCAACCTGTAAATCAAATAGCAACTCTGCTACAACTGATCCATATGTACTACCCCACTCAACAGTCACATCTGAGGGGGCAGTAATAGTTAAGACATTGGATACCATAGAAGTTTCAAGCTCAAATTCTGAATCTGTCTTAGGGTCATACGCAATAGAAACAAAATCCCAACCAGTAGTTGAGTATGGTGTAGTTTCATTATCTTGTAAAAATGAAACTTTAATTGCAGACGTATCACCACGGACAATTTTCCAGGTAACACGAGCAGGGTCAGAGCCAAAGAATTCTTGAAGTGCCATACATTTATTATAACATAATTAAAGACTGACACTCAGGATGGTGGGTATGAGAGACGAGCCTGAGTGCCAGCCATTACTCAATTGTATCAGACTATGGAGTAAAATCGAATCCAATCTTACCATCAATAATTTTTTGTGTAATTCTATGTGGGTTAAAATTTCTATTTGGTTCAATAATTCTTACAAATACTGCTGGAGCAACATTTGCTTCTAGCCAGGATAAATCTCGTACTTCAGTATCCCTATTTGGGTTTAGTGCGTCAATAACTTTTCCGTTACCGACATAAATACCAATATGTCCAAAATCATTTCCATAACCAAATCCCACAAGATCTCCAGGTAATGGATCATCAACTCGTGGACCTAATTGCATTTGTGATGTTGCTGAATGACGGACATCTTTATCAAGAACTTTCTTAATCACATAAGCAACAAAACCACTACAATCAAAAGCCTCTGGAGTTGATCCACTATACCAATATGGAGTTCCTTGGAATTTTAATGCATATCTTACAAACTTAGATTGTTTAGAACTAGGACTAGCAATTCGCTCTTCCTCTTCTTGAACAACCTGATCGTATATCTGCATATATTCAATTTTCTTTTCTGCTTTAACAGCAGCAATAGTCTCTCGGATTTCAACAGTGTTAACTGCTGACCTAGATATTTCAATGCCACCTTGTTCAGATGCACTGGCAGTTGGAGAAAAACTTACGTTTAGTCCAACTAATATAAATAAAACAATAGAACTTAATAAAAAGCTCTTTATTCTAGGATTTGTTTTCATTTTAAGATACCTCCTCCTTCTCATAAAGAGAAAAACACTCTAAGTCAAAGTGCTGTAAAAAAAATTATAGCACAGTTTATGAAATACTACAATTTTTAATTGTTACGAAATGTTACATCAATAAATATAAGAGATTTGGGCATAAGGGTTGACAAGGTGTTTGACAGCTGCTACTATATATAAATGGGGGGTAGGGGGGCAAGAGTTACAAACCTACTAGATAGTCTTCCTAAAGAAAACAAGTCAAGTCCGAAGGACATTCGTGCTATTTAATTTTAGCAACATACTGAACAAAAAGTTCGGTCAATTTATCAATTTTATCATCTAGCTTTTCGTGAAATCTTTCACCTTGCTGATTCTGAATTTTTAAGTCTAAGACATCTCCCTCAAGTCTAGTTATTTGATCTTTCATAGAACTACCACTATTTGGTTTAAGTTCTTTTCTGATATCGTCGAAGTAGTGTCTGACTAACCATCTGACTCCTGCTGCTGAAATAGTAATAACTGTAGCAACACTGATACAGATACCAAATATCATTTGAAGCAAAGCAAGGTCCATAACAATATTATATATACAATTTACTACATCTTGATATAAAGTTCTTCGACAATAACTAGATATAGTGTGTTTTTAGCGAAGCGGAAAATTCGGCGGCGGATAGAGTACCCCAAACACCCTATCCCCAAACAAGGATATAAAAACATCTCACATGGGGAAGTATGTGTTGACACACTGAATGTGTTGATATACTAGATATATGACCGACGAACAAAAGCCTGTTAGACCCTGGGACCTATTAAACCCAGCACAGCCTCGTACCACCAAAGAACTTCAAACCGAACGATTAGCCATATGCCGAGAATGTCCTTTATATAATTCATTTGCACATACGTGTACAATATGTAAATGTTTTATGAGGATGAAGACTAAGTTAGCTCATGCTTATTGTCCTATACATAAATGGTGAATACACATCAGGCAAGCGTTGCTTGCTGTATACCGTCGAAAAATAAGCTATCTCGAATCCAAATACCAAAATAAATTCTATCTCCTTAGAGAGCCTCTCAGAGCTTATGATATACTGTTCATATGGAAACAAAACACTTAACAAAAGAATTTCTCAATCAACATTTTGTACAATTAGAGAAAACATCTCGTCAGATCTCAAAAGAGTTTAAAGTATCAAGAAAGATTGTGAACGTTTGTCTATTGAACTTTGGTCTTATTACAAGAGATGATTTAGGAGAGAATGATCTACCGTGACAGATTCACACATACTGTTAATTATTCTTTGTGCTCCAATTGTAGCTATTGCAATAGGTCTATTGATTATTGGAATGTTATTTAACTCTGATCAGGCTATCTTTAGGGATGAATTAGATGAAGGATTCTAATACCCCTGAAAAAATTCTTGAATGCGATTGCATAGAGTGTTACCTTCGCACAGAAATCTGAAAATTTTTATATTTTCCAATTTGTACAAAATCTGAATATTTTCTAAATATGTACGATACATGATCTAAAATAAAATAGCACACTAAATTAGTGAGCACACTAGTGCCACCTAATAACTAGTGACTAGTGCCACCTATCGCTTGATAAGTTTCTGGAGACCTAGCAGTTCATCGAACTCACTAGCCGTCATCACATCACTCTTAGCGATAGCGATGAGTTCCAAGTAACGGAGACGTTGTGTGTTAGTCATTCTTTGTCCTTTGTTTGTATGTAATCAGTATGGCAGATAGGTCTGACATCTAACTAGTAGATTGACCAATCACGGATAACGCCTAATGCTTCTGCTTCAGCAAGCATTTTTCGCATTTCGTTATATTCGTCAGCAGACAATTTGTTTACTGGAGCGAATGGCATATAGATTGCCTTTGTTTCTGTTATGATTTGAATTTCCATTTGATTTCTTCTTTCTTTGTATGTATTCATACTAACATTGAGCACAGACATATAACTACTGATACCGTGCCTATTTAGGTAAACAATAGATGAACAAAAATGCCCGAGCCAAACGCAATAATCTTGCGTGTTTTATGACCTTACGCAACATTCCCCTGATTTCACGCAAATACATTGCAAATAGCCTGTTTTTGATAGTTTGGTGTCGGTGGTCACGGCTATACTGATAATATAAACAAACAGAGAAACCGCAGAGAGTGAGCCTCTCAGAGCAAATAAGACCCAAAGGGTATGAGCCTCTCAGAGCAAATAAATCTCACGGTTTCAGATAAGGACAAAAATGAAAAATCAAGACTATGTGTATCACTGCTCAGACTGCCAAGGTATCTGGACTGAGTGCCACTGCTCTGGCTCTGTTGGCTATCTCCCTGCGTTTCAGTAGGGAGTAGTTGGGTACAAGTTATCCACAGGGCTCGGGCTAGATGTAGTGGCAGCATAGACATTTACGTACTATATATAGATTCCCCAGATTTATAACAGAATGGTAACAAAACGTAACAATAGGCAGATATTCGCCTATCTGGATAGTTTCATGTCCGTGGTCGATGTTAGAATGTGGATATAAAGAAAAAGAAAAGGATAGAAAATATGACTACAAAAGAAGAATTGGTACAGGCTAAGATTTCAGCCATCACATCGGTATTCTCTGACTACGGAAACGCTGTCTACCGTGATACCCAAAACTACAACGCTCTGTTGGCTACCCAAACAGAATTCTCAGATGAGGAAATCACTCTGGTTGCTCGCCAGACTCTGGGCATGTAGTTTCATGTCCGTGCTCTCTGTCATACTGTAAGTAATCAAGAAAAGGAAAATCAAGTGAACGAATTAGAAATCGAAATTGACATCAACGAAGTTGAGGACATCAACATCAACGCTCTCACACCTAAGCAAAAAGCACTACGCCTAAACGCTCTGGTGAAATTGGCTCAGGGTAATGTGTTCACAAATCACGATTTTGAGGAAGCACTCTCACTCACTCGCCAACTGATGAAGCGATAGACTGTGACTAAGTGTAATGACTGTGGACGAAAAATTGATGAAGACACTCTAGGATTTATTGCCTATGAGATTTGTCTAGCCTGTTATTTGGAACAGTAGCCAGATCGACTTATCCACACCCCCAAAAAGTTATCCACAGGCAGCCCGAGCAAGTTATCCACAGGCTGTTAGCAACTAAGTTACGAATTGTTACGAAATTCCCCTGAATTTTCCTGGATTCTAGGGTTACGTGTCCGTGCTCCGTGGTAAAATATGAATATAAGCAAAGGACAGAAAAATGGAAATCAAAGCAATCTTCGCCACCAACCCAAAAAACGTAAGCGTTTTAGTAGACCCTTGGATGGTAGATGTCACAGTCGAAACTATGTTCGAAATGGGAGCACTCGCTGTCACCGTCCACCACGAGTAACGTGTCCGTGGTCGCTGGTATAATTTAGATATAAACAAAAACAAGAAAAGGACAAAAATGAAAAGCATTCCAGAAATCGAATTCCACCTCGTACGCCGTTGGGACGGTAAGACCGTTGTCCACGTTGCCAATACGCTTGGCGAATTTCTCGCTTTCCGTGAAGACGTGGAAAAGGATATCGCTCGTACCGATTATGCTGTCGGTTGGGCTTCCTACACCATTGTCTACCCAAAGGCTAGTGAAATTTACCGTAGCCCCAAGCGTTTGGTTTCCAAAATCGTAGACCGTACGCTTGTCCGTATCCAAAACGGTGGCAAAGAAAACAAGGCATAGTTATCCACAGGGGCTAGGGTGAGCCTGTACTTATCCACAGCAAATAAACCTAGCCCCAAAGTTATCCACAGGCTGGCTCGGGCATTTTGGATCAAGCAAACTCTTTACGTAATTAAGATCCTTTTTCCTGAATCCACAGAGTTACGTGTCCGTGGTCTTTGGTATAATGTGTGTATGAACACATTTGATGAATTCTCTCGCCCTGTCCACACCTGTCACAACTGCTGGGAAAAGACTTCCCAGATTTTCCAATATGCTGATGGCTTTCAGCGTTGCCTCTTCTGTCACCAGGATGCTCGCCCATTCTATTTGCCAGGCGGAATTCTTGGTGTGTCTACTACTGAAGAAGATTGGTTCTAGGGAGGATTTTGTCCTGACATACCCTGGGCTCGGGCGGCACAAGTTTATTGCGTCTTTATGAAGATAGTTGCGTTTCCCCTGAATTGATGGGTTTCATGTCGGTGCTCGACTGTATAATGAAGGTATGAACAAAGGACAAACTATGAAAAACGAAATCACTCTCCCAACCGCTATGATTGTTGGATTTATCGCTGACAACGAAAAGGATATGGCAGACGCAATTGAGCGAGGCGATAAGGTTATGGAAACCTTTCACTACGCACGAATGGTCACTTACCAAAACCTCTTAGATATTTGGGCATAGTTATATGTCGGTGGTCGGCAGTATAATTGTAATACAAGAAAGAAAAGGAAAAAAATGAAAGAACTAATCGGATACACAATTCAGTCTCACGACAACAAATATGTTGGCGAAGTCAAGCAGGTGGAGTCAATTTATGTTGGCACACCTTACCGTAAGCAGTTTGGCATTGAGGCTAACGAGCCTTATGTTGCCTACGCTGTCGCAATCGACGAGTCTCCCAAAGGCTGGACTACGCTTATCGCTCGTGACGCTATGGAAATCCACAAGCGTTATGTAGTCTAATCTCGCAGGGGAGAGAGTGAGCCTCGCAAGAGCAAATAAATCTCTCCCCACGCAAGATTTTTGCGGAGCCCGAGCCGACTTATCCACAGGGCAATTACGTGGCTGTGGATAATTTTCCTGAATCCAGATAGTTTGGTGTCCGTGGTCAGTGTTATAATTAGAGAAAGGAAAGGACAAAAAATATGGAATGTGAATTCTGCGACAACCTCGCCACCGTTGGAGTTACTCAGGGAAATATCTCTCAGGCAGCCTGTGAAGGCTGTGCTAGGCAATTGCCTGACACTTGGAGCGTTTGGGAGTTTGATGTCTCCCCTTGGGACTTCGCTGGCTAGTTATGTGTCGGTGGTTGATGTTATACTTAGAGAAAGAAAAGGACAGAAATATGAAGATGGTCAAGATTACAGCAAACTACGGAGACGGTAAGTTTATCGCCTATAATGTTCCGTTCGAATGCCGATACTTTGTGGCAAACGAATTAGTGAACATGGGTGCGATAGGCGTTATCATCGGTAATGTCTCTGTATCCGCAGACGAATTGTCGGAGGTAGCGTGAGCAAGCGAGTCATAACCTATGAGGCAGAATGCTATATCTGCGACAGGGGAACGTTATTCACTGAAGACCTTGACCAACAGCCTAAACGCCTTGGTGACTCTGAGATAATTTGGGCAGACTGTACCGTATGCGGATTCGGAGTCCAGTTTTATGGGAGCAACGCAGAGTAATATGTCGGTGCTAGGCAGTATAATTAGACTAACAAAGAAAAGGACAAAAAAATGACATTCGTAAACTACATTGGTACTGACCACGAGGATATCCGTCGTGCCGAGTTGATTTTCCAGAGCGATGAATGGTCGCACATTCTGGTGCTTGGAACGGATACCGTTGCTATTGTGCCAAATGAGGATATCGCTCCCTGCTAGGGGAGTTATCCCCAGAGGTTATCCACAGGATCCCCGAGCCACGCAGATTTCTTGCGTAATTAAGAACATTATTGCGTTTTCCCCAAAAATCCCAGTTTGGTGTCCGTGGTCTGATGTATAATAAGACTATGAAGAAAAAGAACCCAACTCACAAAGGTATTGAGAACAAGCCCTATATTGAGGCTATGCGTGAAATCCGTCGTTCATCGGCGGCTGGCACTCACGACAATCGACCAAATCGTTTGCGTACTCGCAAGGCAATCAAGACACAAGCCATTCGTGAAAACGAATAGTTTGATGTCGGTGGTCTAGGTTATAATAGTAATACGAACAAAGGACAAGAAATGACAAGTAACATCAACCGCTCAAATGAAGTAATCGCCAATCTCAAAAAGGCAAACAACGGACAAAGTGATATGGCTTACGCCTATGCGTTTGGATACGCTTGGGCTATGCTCACGGAAAAAGAACGAAACCGTATGCTCGAATTGGCAGAACAAAAAGCAAACGAAAAGGAAGAAAACTAATGACAAAGTATCCAGAAATCGAAGTCGAACTCATTGGGCAAGACGGCAACGCCTACGCAATTATGGGTGCTGTTCAGAAGGCTCTCCGTAACGCAGAAGTTTCCAAAGAGGAAATTGACGAATATCTCAAAGAGAGTATGTCTGGTGACTACAACCACCTTTTGCGTACCGCTATGGCTTGGGTGAGTGTATCCTAATGATGACACGCAAAGACTATGTAGCCGTTTCAGAATTGCTGAACACCTACGCTCTCAAAATAGATGAGCAGACATTCGATATTCTCATTCACGATTTTGCTGGACTGATGGCACAGGACAACAAACGATTTATTGCTGACCGTTTTATCTCTGCTTGTTGGAATGGCGTAGAGAATGATTGAGTTTGTAATCGTTGCCACGCTGGGGATACTAATCATATTCCTGGCGTGGTTTAACGACTAAAAGTTATCCACAGGTCCCGAGCTGATCTGGATCGGGCAATTTAGTTACGAAACACTTTAAGATTCCCCTGGATTTTTTCCTAGTTATATGTCGGTGGTCAGATGTATAATAGAACTATCAACAAAGTAAAGGACAAAGTAATGACTACTCTCACCGCAAACGAAATCGTAACCGCTACTGCTACGGATTTGTTCCGTAACCTCATTCTCAAGGCGACACTTGGACAGGTCGAACAGGCTAGTGTCTGGTATCACGAAGCACAGGAAGTCGCACAGCAGGTTGCCAATAACCTCAATGCCTCGCTTGAGATTGGTGCTGGCGTTGTCTCCGCATTCTCCCCACGTGAGCGTTGGGCAAGCAACATCACTAAGGCAGTCGCATTCTCGCTTGGATACCACGTGAATGGTCTCAAAAACAACACTAAAATGGCTAATGATGTGCTGAACGAAGGCATTGACGGTCTCAAAGGTCTCAAAACTAACGCATTCGCTCGTGCTATCTTTGGCGATACTGACGCTGTGGTTGTCGATGTATGGATGATGAGAGCAGCCGAAATGCCTACGGACAGCCCTACGCAGGGACAGTATCACGCTATCGCTAACGCCGTTCGCAAGGTTGCTGGTGAGTTTGGTTTGACACCTCGCACCGCACAGGCTCTGATTTGGATTGTCGTGAGAGGCTCTGCTATCTAGCAGGGTCGCCCGAGCCCATTTGTCATAACAAACTCATTACTAACCTTACGATATGTTTCCCGAAATCCCAGAGTTTCATGTCGGTGGTACTTGGTATAATGATAGTATGACAACGAAAGGACACACTATGAAAGACGGTACTTACCTCAAACTGAATGACACTTTCATTCTCTCTCACGCCAAGACTGGCTATTGGGTGGCTATTGGTGAAACTACCCTTGACGATACACTTGACGGACAATATGTTGGAGTGTGGACTAATCCTGAAACTGATGAAGTGTTTTGTGACCGTAGTGTTTGGGTGGCTGACTTGGATACCGCTGGAAAATTGGCTATCCAATTCGTACAAAAGGCTATCTGGGACTGTGCCAACGAAACAGAAATTTGGACTTACACATTAGTTTGATGTCAGACCTACCCTGTATAATTAGACTATCGAACAAAGGACACTAATGGGATACTCAACCGCTTACTCTCTCGCTACTGACGCTCACCTCTCTTTAGAGGACGCTATCAGTATTCACTTTTCATCGAATTGCTACCCCCCAATTCCGCAGTTTATGGTACAGTCTGCCGTTGCCGCCGTTGTGGCAGTATCGGCAGGGGACTATGATGAAGTAATCGAATTGCCACACGGAGTCACTTACAAGGACAGTCCGTATGTTGACGCAGGTACTTTTGTTGACCAACACCGTCTTGACGCATTTATCTTTGAGGACGTAGAGGGTGATTGCTAATGGACTGGGAAAACGTAATCGACTGGAAAGTTGTTGACAGGTTGACAGATGAACAGGTATCCGCTATACTTGATATATTCGGAGAGAACTACTAATGACTGACTATGTACTCAAATATCAGGTGTGGGCTGGCGAGGGTAAAGAGAGTAAACTCGCTACATTCCGTAATGAAGAAGCTGCTATGCGATTCCTACTTTCTGTCAAGGTTACTTATCCTAACGCATATATCTATGATGTTCTCGATAAGAAATATGTGAGGTAGGTAGGGGATCCCGAGCCGCTTCGTTACCTAAACGTTATTAAGAATTACGACTAACTATCCAGATTCCCAGAGTTTCATGTCCGTGGTCTGGGGTATACTTATAAGACAGACAAAGAAAAGGACACACAATGGGACAATACCACAGCATTTACAACCTTGACAAGCAAGAAGTCATTCACCCTCACGACATTGGTCTGGGTGCGAAGCAACGTGAACACACAGGTCACGAGGCATCACTTTCGGATATGATGTATGTCCTCACCACTTGCTCACCTATGCGTGGTGGTGGAGATTTCTGGGCAGAGGTAATGGCAGACTTCATTGGTCGTTGGACTGGTGACAGGGTAGTTGTTATTGGTGACTACTCTGAACAGGGTGACATTCCGAATTTCGATTTGTCTACCCTTGACAAATTCATAGATATCTCTGGACAGGCACGTTCATTTATTTATGAGGTGTATGGTATCCGTTTCACCTTTGAGGACTATGGTTGGGTACGCCACTACCCTGAACGACCACAGGTATTAGTCAATGGCAAACTAATGGACATAGTTTGATGTCCGTGGTGAACGGTATAATGGTAATACAACAACGAGAGGACAAAGAATGATTGACATAGCATTTGGACTACGGCAGGTTGCCGAAGATGTTTCGCAGGATGTAATGACACAGACTGCGTCTGGTATGGTACTGTTCGCAGAAACCGATGAAGACCGTCGGATTGCTCTCAACATTTTCGGGCAGACAATCACAGGACTTATGGCACACGCAATGTCACAACTACTTTTGTCGGAAGAGGACTTTCAGGTACTCACACAGACAATTGACGAACTCAACGGTATCGCACAAGAAGCAGAGGACAACTAATGGAAAACAATCACCCAGTACTTAGCAAAATGAATGAGTACATCAAAGACTTGGAAGCACAGGCTACAGGTCTCAATCAAGATAATCTTGGTATGTCTATCCGTCGTAACGAGGAAAACGAGAACATCCGATTGATTCTCTTGGAAGCAATTGCTGAGGACATTGACGTTCAGACAGTAGCGAATTCTGTTGCTGACGTACTTGGTATCTCGCTCCTTCGTGAGATTACCGTCACGATTCCGTTGACTGTTGAAGCAACAATGTTAGTCCCTGCTGACTTTGACATTGAACATTTCGAAGTTGGGGAACTCAACCTTGATTGCTACAACACAGACGTAGAAGATTTCTGTGTCCAGTCATTCGATGTAGGAGAAATCGAAGAGAGTTAGGCTCCCAGCTGCAGGGTATTGTTTGTCCTTTCCCCTGCACTGGACGAGGACCTGGACATGTCCTTTATAAACTGTCCTTTCTCTATGCCCTGCGGATCCCCGAGCCGCCTATGTTATGACAAACAGGTTACGAACTGTTACAAAAATCCCCCGAAACGATTAGTTATATGTCGGTGGTCGTTGGTATACTTGTATTACAGGCAGGGAAACGAAGTCGGAAGTCCCCACAAAAAAAATAAAAAAGTTGAGAAAAAGACTTGACAAACTCTTTCCTTTCCTGTATAATGGTAATAACGAAGCAAACAAAACAGTTGGCTCACTACAAGGAAGCAAGGTACACAATGTCGCAAATCGAAATCGGTCAGTCGTTCACCACGCAGAAGTCTGGCGTTTCTGGTATCGTTCAGGAAGTTGTCAAGAACGCAAACGGTTCGTTCCGTGTTCGTCTTGATGTCGCAGGACAGCCTCGCTGGACTACGGTTTCCAGCAACTAAGGTCAGACCCTAGTCTGCTTGCTGGGTATCAAGTCAAACTGCCCACCTAACTCAATAGTTATATGTCATACCCCAATGATATAATATAGATATAAGCCAAACGAAAGGACTAAACCAATGGCTCGTTCACTCTCCGTGAAAATCCCAACCGCTACTCTGATTGCTGATGTTGAGGCTACTATTGCCAAGATTGAGGCAGAGATGGCTACATACCCTGCCGATATGGAAGCATACCGTCAGGCATACAAGGCACACCAAGAGTTGGTTCTCAATGCTGTTGTTGAGGCAATCAAGAACCCTGACAACATTGGTGGCGAGTATGACACCAACGCTCTTGTTCGTGTTAGTGCTGGAAACCGTTATGGTGGTTATGGCGTAAACATTCAGGTCAATACTGACTTGCTTGCTCTGCCCCAAGCACCAGAACAGCCCACCAACCCTAATGACCGTCAGCACTATGGTCGTGAATACACCACCAAGTTGGACTTGCTCAAAAAGAACCTCAAAGTTCTCAAAATGACCAACCAAGAGGAAGTCAATGCCAGCACCTACAACACGGTGATGGAACTCCTCTAACGAGCAACTGCTGGGTAACAGTCTAAACTGCCCAATCTATAACTACACAGAGAAACATTGGCTTCATAGTGAAAAGGTTATCACGCTACCCTGTCGAGGTAGAGGTTAGGGTTCGAGTCCCTATGAGGTCGCTTCCCCTGAAATATGGGGTGAGTTTGTCGGTGTGTAGATGATAACCGTCTAGGTTAGACTAGGGCTACGGTGGAATGAGAAGCCGTCTAATTGAAATAAACTTCCATACATAAGTCCCCTGCGAAGCGTCTGGATAGATTGCTGGTAGCAGGGGATTTTTGTTTTGTCAGCTGGGATCCCCGAGCCGCCATGTCCTAACATAGTTATTACGTTTAGGTTACGAACCTCCCAGAATGTTCCCCAGAATAGTTAGATGTCCGTGGTCAGGTGTATAATTAGATTATCAACAACAACGAAAGGAAATACATTGGCTCACGAATTAGAAATCGGTGCTAACGGCGAAGTGGCTTTTGCTTCATTGCGAGAACCTGCTTGGCACAAACTTGGGACTGTCTTTGAAGACGAAGTTACCACAGACGAAATGCTCAAGTTGGCTCACCTTGACAACTGGAATGTTCGTCTTGAGGAACTCTCGTTCCCAGAAGGTTATGTATCTGACAAGACAAACTATTTTGTTTGTCGTACCAACCCATTCGACAAGTCACAGAATGATGTGCTTGGCGTTGTGGGTGAACGCTACCACACTCTCCAAAACGAAGACCTGTTCACCTTTGGTGACAACCTGCTTGACGGTGGTGGTCGTTGGGAGACTGCTGGTTCAATCAAGGGTGGTCGTGTAGTTTTTGGCTCTCTCGCTCTTGACAACGACATTGTGCTTGACCCCAATGGTCGTGCTGACAAGGTAGAGAACTACCTGCTTATCAACACATCTCACGATGGCTCTATCTCCATTATGGCAAGTATCACGCCTGTCCGTGTTGTGTGTGCTAACACTCTCAACCTTGCTTTGGGTGGCGGTATTGGTTCTAACCGTAAGGTAAAGCAGTCGTTCAAAATCCGTCACACGCAGACGGCAGAGGGTCGTGTTCAGGTTGCTCGTGAAGCACTTGGCTTGGCACAGACTTACCTTGACGAGTTTTCTGTTATGGCTAACGCTATGATTGAAACTGAAGTTACTAAAGCAGAGTTTGACAAGATTGTTTCTCTTGCTTACCCTGCCCCAGAAAAAGATGCCAAAGGTTCTTTCAAGAAGCACAACGACAAGATTGACCTTATCAACGACATTTATGTTGGGCAATACAACAACACAATTACTGGAACGGCTTGGGGTACTCTCAACGCCTTGACGGAACGCCTTGACTGGTATCGCACCGCTCGTGGCGGAAACAACGAGAACATTCTCGCTGGTGCTAGTGGACTTGACCCTGCTCTCAACGCAGAGAAGAACCGCTTGGCTCGTGTAGTCGCTTCCGTAATGCTGGGAGTATAATCCGTAACTGCTGGGCAACAGTATAAACTGCCTCCCCCTTTGGGGGATCTCCACAGACTTATCCACAGGCAGCTCGGGCTGCTGACATAATAAACAAACAGTAATTATCGAATCATTACGAACTCATTACGAATTCTCCCGAATTTACCCAGTTTGATGTCGGTGGTCAACGATATAATAGAGGTAACCCAAAAAGAAAGGTAGCCCAATGGCTCAGTATTATGTAAAAACCCTAGTCACCTTTACTGGCACGATTGAAGCAGACAGTCAGGCAAAGGCAGAGGAGATTGGTTATCACTACGACAATCTAAACTATGACGGTGTGTACGAGGTTGAGGTAGAAGAGATTGAGGAGGACGAAGATGACAACTAAGGTAATGGTTTATATCTATGACCATATCAAATACCCTGCCCAAATCAAGTTTGCTGTAGTTGGATTCAGTGATTGGGATACTGGTCACTTTGACGACGAGGCTGAGAATATGCTTGTCAATCTTTTCAATAACGAAGCAACCAAGTGGCATCTCAATTCAGATTGGGAAGACGAAAGCCTTGCCGAGAACTATGACCAATACGGTGAGGTGTCCCTATGAGTGAACGAGAAGAAGCCAAGCAACAGATTCTAGATAAGATTCAGGAATTCAAGAGTATGAGTTCTATGTCGTACCTCACTGGTATAATAGCATTACAGTTAGTAGAAGTGTTTATCAAATTTATGGACGAGGAGTAATGTGAAAGTATATCAAGTAGAATACCAGGCGACTTACTGGATTCAAGCAAACAGCGAAGAAGAAGCAATCGAGAAAGCAATTCTTGTTCACGAGGATATGCCTGACGGTGACTGGGAAGCATTCATTGACCCTTATGACAGCAATAACTTTGGAGATAAGTAATGATTACTTGGGACGAATGGGAAGACACCTATCTGCCAACTACCCCATTGGCTTTAGAACTTGAGGATATCCCTGACACTACTCTTCCTTGCTATGTATGGACTATGGTAGATGGTGACGGACGGTATGCTAATCTTTGGAATGGCTACCGCCAATTCAATCGTCTTGGCTATTTCATTACCGAGAAGCCGTGGTCGGAAGATGTATTCGTAACTAACGATAAGAGGATGTATGCGTAAATATCTAATCACAGCAACCGTGCAGATTGAGTACCTCGTTCCTGTTGAAGCAGAGAGTGAAGATGCAGCCTATCAAGCATTGGACGAATGGATTATAGACGACTTCGAACCATACAAGAACCACGCACAGTGGGACTTTGACATTCAGGATAACGAATAATGCAACCATATATCTATGTGTGTGAAATGATTTGGTGTAAGGAACCTGCTACCAAACGAGACGTAGAGGACTATGGCTATCTATGCGAGGATCATTTCGTGTCGGTGGTCAAGGGTATACTGTGAGAAGTGTGATACTTGACAAATACCGCTCCATGCTGTAAAATAGATACTACCCCTAAAGAAAAGGAAACACATGCACGTTCTACAATACATCGCAGTAAAAGCAGACAGCCCTGAAGAAGCAATTGACCAAGTTCGAGAAAGACTCCAAGACATTCTTGGTGACGAATATGGTGGTGGTGCTTGGTACGACTGGTTTGTAACTGGTGGTGGACGATTCAACACTGACAACGACCCCTACACTGACGGAGCAATCAACATGATTGTTTCTTCTAAAGATAGTGAAGCATTCGAATTGATACTGAAGGATTGTGTCGAAGCACGAATGTCGGAATTCAATCGCTACCGTGATGAATGGAATCGTAGCAACATCAATCTTGACGGTGTCTTTGACGAGTTTGACGGTGCTATGGATTATAGTATGCGACTCTATGGTATTGGCAGAATGCTTGGTATGATTCAAGGTGATTGGGATTTCAACTCTTACTTCTACGACCTTGCCAACTGGTCAACTAACCCTGTTCATATGAACAAAGACCGTATCGAGAATGATACTCTTTGGTTCCTCGTCCCTGTGGACTTCCACTTCTAAGAAAGGATTAGTAATGATTATAACAATGGAAGAAGCCGAAGAGAAGTTTGGTCTTGGCTATGAGATGATTCAGGATTGGGAAGATGTACGACACAATGCAGACGGACTTGTTTGGACTTACTTGGCTGGAGACGACTATATTAGTATCTGTAGTGGTTACCACGCTGTCAATCGTTTGGGTTACTATGTTGGTACAATCCCTGTCCCAGATGGCGAAGACTATGAAGTTCCTGTCTCACGAGATGTAGAGTGTGAGCAGTGTGCCTCTGCTAATGGCGAGGAAGATGAAACGTGTGGCAACTGTGCTGGAACTGGATATCGAACGGAGTGGTACTAATGCAAGGCTATAGAACGATTGACCTCAACATCTTCTACCGTGAGGATTGGAGTAAAGAGGCTGGCACTACGTGGTCTGACAAACTAACTATCGAACCATACATCTATGAGTCTGACGACAACGGTACACGCAAGTATGAGACAGGTGTGCTCATTGAGTGTGACTTCTATGAGACTGCCTGGATTGCAGACCAGTTTCCGATGGATGAATACGGCAGTGACTGGTGGGTGTTTGCAGACCAGCTCCAGAGTCCTACACGACGCATTACCAAAATTCTGAGGGGTATCGAAATCGATCACATTCGTAAGGACCCATCTATAGTTATATCAGATTCTAGTACAATGTAGTACTAGATAGGTAGACGTTGAATGGGGGTTCCGTCTACAAACTGGTGGGGGCGTAGGTTTCTTATTTCCTTTCGGACTTGCGTTCCCACCATTTTTTTGGTATAATGGATTGAGGAGAGAAATGCGAAAAGTAATAACAGACAATGAACGAGTTGCCAAAACAATCGGCAATCTTGTTTCAGACCTACGACTGGATTTGGAAGCGGTAGCAATGTATATTCACCAAATCAGTCCCAATGTAACTATCAACCGTATTCTGCTAATGGCAGATTTACTAAAAGATGAGAAAGAGAACAAGCACAATGACTACGACTACCTTTGAGAACAAGACAGTTATTCTGTCTGACATTTGGCTCAACTATCGAACAGACACAGCGTTTGTAGACTTTATCGAATACAACGATTTGGGTTTGCCACTTGCTTACGCAATCAACGAAGGTATCGTAGACACGACTGACCTTGCTACTAATTTCATCAACGAGACATTCGACTTATTGCTTGCTGGTCTTGGCATTGACGATACAGGCTTCGAGCATTTAGACGATTTGATGTCTTCGGTCTAACAGTAATAGTCTAATCCCCCATCTACTCACAGGTGGGGGATTTTTCTGTGGATAACTTTTGCCCGAGCCATGTCATAACATACTAACAAACATCCCTTTACGAACATGTATTACGAACCCCTAAACATTTTTCCCAAATTCTACAGACATTACGAGGCATCTCAAAAAATCCCAGAAAGTTTGGAGGGTATCAGACGATACAGTGTTTCTCCTATAGGTAATATATATACTAAAGGTATTACGATCTTCTATTTGATACCCCCGAAATGTGGACATGTCTAATAGGATGGTTTGGTATAGATATTTGGGGCAGCTAAGTATAAGCATTTCCCCCTATATAACTATAAACAAAGACATTACGAACCCTTGATTATTTTTCCCAGATTTGTGGATATTTTTGATATAAAATAGGATGTTTTGATATATTTATACACAATATATAGGGTTTTTTGGGCATAAATATACTACATATAGGGGTTGACAAATGGGGGTAGATGTGGTACAAGGCTGGATTTGGGTGTTTGGGGACACAAGATATAGTGTTTGGACATTACGATCCATACTATATATAGTTCAGTACATCAAACAACTTTTCAAACATCTTCTTTCAGTCAGATAATATCCATATCAGTAAGATCTTTGTGGATAAAACTGTGCATAACTATGCTCTGAGAAGCTCTAAAATGGGCTGTATCGAGCTGTATCCTCTGATGTCAAACAGGTCTATAGGCTCAAAACCACATAGGTCTATATACTTCTATAGGTACTATAGGTATGTTGTTATATAGGGGATATTCGTTATCACTTTTGATTCCCCCGAAAATTGTAGACTTGATCTCATCCCACTCATCACCAAGTATAGAGAAGTATGCTGTGTCTCTCCAGGTCCCATCAGTTCTGAGTTTGTTATGACGCTTGGTTCCTTCGTAGGTAGCACCAAGTCTTAGGATTGCTTTCTTTGATTGCTCATTGAGAACATCTGTCTTGAACATTACTCTCTCGCATCCTAGTATCTCAAATGCATTCTGTAGCATTAGATACTTTGTATGGGTATTAACGTGAGTTCTCCATACGGATTCAGAATAGAATGTACCGCCAATTTCTGCTGATCGGTCTTCTGTAGAATAGTCAACGTAGGATGTTGTGCCAACAATAGCGTTGGTGTCCTTATCTATTACCGCAAAGGATGTATGCTTTTTGAGTTGCTTTACGATTGCAACATAGTCAAGAACTGACTGTGGTGTGTCCCATAAAAGATTACGAAACACATTATCATTTGACTTAACATTGAAGTAAAGATCCAAAGCATGTTTCTTCTTCAATGGGATTAGTTTAACTAGGGAAGTTTCCATAGTATTATTATATAGCAAATGAGGGGCAACTTTCGTTACCCCCCACTTTTTGATTTATCTAATTAGAGAACGTCTACTTCACCATCGGCAACGTCACTGCTGTAGTCCTGGAAGAACTTAGCAGTACGAGCTACACGAAGTTGGAAGTCTTCAGTACCGTGACGATCTGCATCCCAACGGTATTCGATTTCAAACTCTCCATCAGCATCAGTGGTGTCACTGTCAACAAGAACCATCTTGGTTCCAGCAAGGTTAGGAACCCAGAGCTGAACAGTTACACCTGCACGAAGACGGTCTGATGTAGCATTGGTACGAACGTCACCAACAAACTGAACATCATAGTCGTTCTGACCAGCGTGTACTTCTGCTGATTCATCCCATGTAAAAGTATCAATGTAGACATTGTCTCCGACAAGAATATCCTTGGTTGCAGTTACATCACCAATAAGCTTCTTGCAGTTAACACCAACTTCTACGATGGCACTCTCGATCTGGTAGAAACCAGCGAGTGAAGGAGTAAACGAAACCCTTGCGGTTTCAACTCCAGGGAACTTCGTAATTGCGTTAGCAACACGAGTCTTAACAGCCTTGTCGTCAGGAGCAGCTACTGCTTCGTTATCAGCAGTTGCTGTTTCATCAAACAACTTAGACTGCACATCACAGTTGGGCTTTGCTCCAACAATAGTGGCAGTTGCTGCACCAGCAGCATGTGTATAAGGAGCACGAATCGAAAGATCGTGGCTCCATGCAAGTGCTGTAGTAGCGGTAAGTGCAACAGATGCGACTCCCACTAATGTAGCAATTTTGTATTTATTCATTGTGCTTCTTTCTCTTGTTTGGCTACTAACACTATAGTAGCTTTTTTAAACGGAGGTAATGGGGGCAGTTTTACCCACCCCCACTTATTGCGTCTACCTCCGAATTAAAATGGCATCGCATCCCACGAGCTAGGGTTCTTAGGTTCTTCGGCAGACTGAGCAACAGCTCGTGCCAAGAGTTCCTGTAGTTCGATAACTTCAGACAATGAGAGATCGTGCTGTACGTTTCCGTGCTGTCCTTGCACATAAAGCGTAATCATTCGATCCTGTGTTCCGTTTGTCTTCCATCCACGTGCATCGAATGCATCGTATGTTTTCTTAATTGTCAATGTATCTCCTTTGTTGTGTTACATCTATTATATCAAATGTTCGCTTGTTTGTCAAGCGTGGGTCCTCTTTGCCGCCGAATTTTTCCGCCGAGAACTTTATTTGTCTTTAGCAGCGTCTGCAAACCACCAAGTAACTATGGTGAGTCCTGCCATAAAGCCAAGTACCAAGCCTACAATAAATTGAATCATTAACTTTCTCCCTTAATAAGTGCAATAACATCAGCGACATCTGAGAACTCATAATGCCATTCATCCCTAGATTGAATTAGTGCAATAATTCGTTCACGCTCTTGTTTACGAACATAGTCTGCGTAGGCATCAATCTGGTCAACGTCTTCTTCAGAAAAGAAATTGTTAAGCACAAGCATATTGTGTTCAAACTTAATCATTTTTTGTCTTCCATGATAATGCTAATTACATCGTCGTGTGTCATTACCTCAGCGTATTCAGAGTCACGCAGTTTTGTGAGTAGCTCAACAACTCTTTCACGCTCTGCCAATATGCCGTTCTTAAATCCATCAATAAATTCTGTCATTGTGTTTCTCTCCTAAATATTTCTTAAGTGACTACTTACCTGAATCATTAATTCTCATCGTTAGCACCACGGTTCATTCCAGAAATGTACCCTGCCTGAAATGCAAGTATCTCTGACTTACTTGGCATACGATCAATCTTTAAAATCCATTCTGCCATATCTTGTTTTGCTTTACGAACAACAATGTCAAGCATTTTTTTATTATCCCTGCGTTCTTTACGATCCACTAAACCTGGCTCCAGTATCTCATGTCGTAGGTGTAGCCACCCATGCAAAGCATCCAGCCATTGGCAATACCAACTGGGTCTACCTCTACTACTTCTTTTGTTTCATAGTGCTTAAGTTTAATCATTCAAGCTACCTGTTTTCTTCACAATGATAATCTTTTTAGCCTCTCCATAGGTAGTTCCTTCTGGGGAACCAAAGTGTACAATTGTCTTAGCCATTAAATACCCTCAATTTCTATGATAAGATCTTCAAGGAAGCCGACTAACTCTTTGTTGTTGTTAGCATATGCTTCTGTAATCTTACGTTCAAGAAGTGATACAACCTTTTCTCCCTGTCGCATTTCTCCTTCGTGAATGACAGCATTAACAATTTCACGATCTCGATTTTCAAATTCACTCATAGGTATTTCCTTATAGTTTGTCATTAGAATTCACTCTTTCTGATAGAACCAATAATTGCAGTACAAGCAGCAACAGCACCACTAAGGTACGCTCCAGTGTCTGGATGACCCTGGTCATAAGCAGCCTGAGCCTCAAAGATACCGTTTTCCATACGGCTTTCTACAAGGTCTACAAGGCGGCTCTTCATTCTTTGAGCACCACGCTTCATCATTAGCTCGTCTCTACGCTTAAGGTTACTAGGTGTGGGTATGAATATTTTTCTCATACCCCCATTATCTCACGACTCGTTAAGTTTGTCAAGTACTAGGGCAATAAGGTTGTCGCCTGTAATGTAATGCTGTTCACCATCTACATCAATGCGATAGGTGCGGTCTGGGTATATTGGATATTCAAAAGTCATAGCTCTATCATACCACGCCAACACCTATCTTGTGTTGATTGGTGTATACTTATAAGATGAGCAACTTACACATTGACAAAAAGTCACAGATACAAATATCTATTATTGAAAATCATATTATTGAGCTTTATCAAGCAGCTGTACTGGAAGAGCGTTCACGTATTATGAATGAGCTTAGATTACTTGTTAAAGAAAAAACTGAGCGTGGAGATCACGACAGTATTTCTATAATCAAATGGGTCATTGATCGTCTTAACAAAAAGGTTTAAGATTCTTCTCTATCGTTTGTTCTTATCTTGTGGCAGTTAGAACAAACAACTTCACACTTTCTTATTTCTTTCCAAGCCATCTCTATTCCGTACTTCTTTAGTACTCTATAGACGTTATCAAGCTTACGATAACCTGGCTTGTGGTCAAACTCAAGAATAAAATGAGGGTATTTATAACCGCAGTCAGTGCAACCCTTGTCCTCTTTGTAGGCTCTAAGGACCGCCAGATGTTCTGACACGCTCATTACAACCATTATACCAGTTAATGATATAATAAAATAAAGATTGGATTAACAATGGATTACGTTTATGTTTGCCGTCCTGGAGACAATGAAGAGTTAAGATACTCAATTAGATCTACCGTGAAAAATTTACCAGAAGGTCGTATCTGGGTAGTCGGTGGCAAGCCAGACTGGTATACAGGAGATTATATTTATGTACAACAAACTGGTATAGGACATCCTAACGTCTGGAAACAATTAGATGTTATCTGTGCAACAGAGGATATAAGTGATGATTTTGTTTTAATGAATGATGACTTTTTTACTGTAAAAAAATTAGATAAGGTTGAATACTTTTATTCTGGAACAATCCAAGAAGTTCTTGCATCTTATTCAGACACAGGACAAACCAATTATGGATATCAAAGACTGTTTAGCAAGACACAAAACTATTTAAATAGAATGGGTATTGCAAATACTTTAGATTACGAACTACATGTTCCTATGCCTATGAACAAGGCAAAGCTTCTTGAAGTATTAAATCATAAAACACTGCATAGATCAACATATGGAAATGTTTATAATGTAGGTGGCACAAAGACTTACGATGTGAAAGTATATAGTAATACAGAATTAAAGGGTAAGTTCCACGACCTCATTAAAGAAGACCTAAACTACATATCTAGTCACGACTCAAACTTTGACTTTATACTTGATTTTATCTTAAAGGATATGTTTCCAGATCCTTCGCAATACGAGAACCCCTGACTGGAATCGAACCAGCGACACGCAGGGTAGAAACCTGCTGCTCTTCCTCTGAGCTACAAGGGCGTAGGGCAGATGGGGCTTGAACCCATTATCGATACCTTATAAGAGTATTGCATTTACCTGTTATGCTACTGCCCCAGTTAACCTAGAGCTGTATAGACTTGGCAAACACTACTCTAGAAGCCATCTTTGAGGCACTAATAATAGCGATAGGAGCAGCAATACTTAGAACAATACCTGCCCACATTTGTGGGTTAGTCCACTCATACTGCCAGAAGTCAAGGGTATGAAATCCATTAGCAGCAACTGCAATAGAGCCAAACATAAACATGCCCCAGAATGCACCACCTGTTCGTTCAGGATTTCCCTGTTCATCAATTCGAGATTTAAGAACAAGGTAAGCCATAAGGAATAGCACATACATCAACTCAACAAAGAAGAAGAATAATGTTGCCATCCAGGGTGCTGCTAGTCCTACATACTCTGCTACTGCAGTGATTCCATTAAAGGACACTACCGCCGAAGTTCCGAAAGCAATTACAACACCAATAATCCAGGTCCAAAGAACTATTCCTTGGTCAATCTGTACTTTTGGAGCACGTTTTGCTTCTTGCTTTGCATACAATGCATTCTTAACTCTTTCAGCTTTCTTTAATGCAGATTGCTGTTGGCTAATTCTTTTACGTTTTACTGTTACCACTTTATCTTCTCCTTTTGGTGGTGCTACTGGTGTTTCACCAATAACAACTACGTTTGTATTTTCTTCTATGGGAATAGTTTTCCCAAAATATGCACGAGGATAACTGTTTGCATCTTCTTGTTCCATAAGATAATTATACCCCATCAATAGCCTTCCTCGTGGGTTACTCCGTGCTTCTCGTCAATGTACTTGTGTACCTTGCGGAATGCAATAAATTGTCCAAGCAAAAAAGCAATGCCAAACCAAACAGTATTCCAGAACATTTCTGCAATAACGTGTTCGAGTCCAAACATTACCTCAAGCAATTCATCAGTATGCATTGTCTCTCCTAATGCGTTAGTTGTTATACTTATATTTTACAGCAACTGACAAGGATTGTCAAGTCTAGGAGGCTCTAAGAGTGTTCATTCTGTGTGAAACAATTGTGTCTGTTGGCTTACCGTCACGGTATAGAGTGATTACTGCAGCAGGATTATCTGGAGTACCATTGATTGTAACATCTGTGCCTGGAACATTGTAAGATCCATTACGAATAATTCTAGTAATCTTACCTGTTGCTCTACCGCCAGAAGAATTCCAACTAACCATAGAGCCAACACCAATTGCTTTAAATAGATCTACTGGCTTAGACTTTGTATAGTCTTTACCAAAATTAGCAAACAAAGCTTTATCCTTCATACGCTCGGCAATGCCACGTGACCAGGAAAATCCTGCATCTCCACCCCAAGCATCCCACATAATGCGACCATTGCTAGGGTTAGCAGTGTTATTAAAGTCTTTGCCTTTCTTGTCTACTTCGTGACGTGAGAAGAAAGAATACATACGCTTAACTACACTAAGAGACATAGCTCTTCCTGCTACGATATCTGATGCTCTTCCCCATCCGACTGGAGTTCCTGCACCTGTAGCCTTGCCTTCAGCTTTCCATTTAAGAGCACGACGAGCAGCAGACTTCATTCCTTCTGTTGGAGAATATGTTTCAGCCTTAGCCATCATATCCATTTGATAATCATTTTCTTCGTCTTCCATGTGGTGTCCTTGTAAATCGTCAAGACGTGTAGCATCTTGATACATCATTCCAATGCTATAGGCAGTTGCTTCCCACATTCCGTCTTCACCCTCTTCATAAACTCTTACGGACATTGCTGGGTTCTCTGGTGGCATAGACTCAAGTGCGTATGCTGTTCCAGGCTCCCCAAGAGTTCCACCTTCTAGCATAATGTGTTCTACTCTTCCGTGAGCCATTCCTTCTACAGTCATTCCCATTACGTAGTCGCCTTCTTTAATATCAGCTTTGTACATTCTTTCACGACGCTTCATACGTTCTTCTTCATCGCTCATTCCAGAATGTCCAGACTTTGGATCGATGTTGCCCTCACTGACATTGATGGCATAAATTTGATTAGCAGCTTCTTCAGCTGTCTTATGGCATCCCATTACTGTTCCGTCGTCTTTAACGGCTGGGTAACCTGAGCAACCGTAAGACCCTTTTTCTCCAACGCTATATGGCATACAAATATTATACCATAAAAAATAGAGTCCCTCACACCGAAATCCGCTGCAGTTAGCCACGGTCTTATCATTTGGGTAACTAATCCATCCTAAGATAGTGTGAGGGACACTTATAGTATACAACACAATATGATAAAATAGAAACATAACAGAAGAGGTTATTTTGGCAAAGATTACATTTCTTGGAAACTTCCAGGTAGATTTTAGCAGTGAGAATCATCACGCAAAATCTTTAGAAGCATTAGGTCATACCGTAGTTAAGTTTCAAGAAGGACGAGGAACAACCATTGGGAAGGTTCTTCGTGAGGCGGTTACCTCAGACCTTTTTGTTTGGGTTCATACTCACGGATGGAATACGCCTGGTCAAGAAAGAATAGATATTCTTCAGGAACTTAAAGATTCTAATGTACCAACTATGACCTATCACTTAGACCTATGGTTTGGTCTTAAGCGTCAGCACGATCTTGAGAATGATCCTTTCTATAAAAACATCGGTCACTTCTTTGCCACTGATAAATTAATGGCTGATTGGTTTAACGAGAATACTAAGGTTAAAGGTCACTTCCTTCCTGCTGGAGTCTTCGGTCCTGAGTGTTATGTTCACCCAGACTATAACGGCACGTTTGATTATGATGTTATCTTTGTTGGTAGCAAGAACTATCATCCTGAATACCCATACCGCCCAAGACTTGTAACTGCTTTAAGAGAACTTTATGGCAAAAGATTTCTTCACGTTGGTGGAGATGGAGATACAGGTGTTGTAAGGGGTAACGATTTAAATCGTATCTATGCTCGTAGTAAAATTGCAATTGGAGATACGCTCAACATTAACTTTAACTATCCTTACTACTCTTCGGACAGATTGTTTGAGTCTACTGGTCGTGCAGGATTTACAATCTACCCAAACATTCTAGGGCTTGATACTTTTTTTGAAAACAAGAAAGAGATTGTGTTCTATGAACACGGAAACATTAGGGATTTAAAAGAAAAAATTGATTATTATATTGAACACAACGAAGAACGAGAAGCAATTAGGTTTGCTGGACACGAACGTGCAAAGAATGAACACACATACAAGCATAGATGGGCAACAATCTTAAAGGAACTTGGAATAAATTGATAGCTTATTCTTTTACTCCAAAAGGAAAAGGATTTCCAGATGATAAGTGGGACTTTGGATTTTTGCAAGAAGCCTTTACAAGAAACCGTGTTGATGTTGTTAAAGTAAACAAACTACCAAAAACAGACAGAGCATTTGTTGTTATTCCTGGTTTTGAGTGGACTGGTCTCGAAGAAACTTTAAATAAAAGTTTATCTAACATTAGAAGGCTTGTGTTGTTTGTTACAGCAGACGAGCTTGGTGTGTTTGGTGTTGAAAAGATCTCTCACCCTAATGTTGAAATTTGGATTCAATCTCCCTACCCTCGTCATTCGTCATACAACAAGTTGCCGCTTGGAACTCCAAACCACAAAAACAATGTTATTCCAGATTATCCAACAAAAACAACAGATATTTACTTTGCTGGTCAGATAACTCACCCACGTAGGAAAGAGCTTGCACAAGCCCTAAAGAAACTTTCAAACACAGTCTATAAGTTTACAGAAGGCTTTACACAGGGTGAGACACCAAAAGACTACTACAATCTATTGGCTTCTGCTAGGTTTGCTCCTGCCCCTGCTGGCAACGCTACAATTGATTCTTTTAGATTTTACGAAGGATTAGAAATGTTGGCTCTACCGATTGCTGACAAGATAAGTAGTGTTGGAGAAGCCTACGGTTTTTGGGAAACATTGTTTACGGATATGCCAGTAAGTCAGATAAGTGATTGGAATAAACTTCGAGTGTTAGTCCAACAATTGTTAGAAGACTATCCAGCAAATATGCACAGGGCAGTCTCTTGGTGGATTAAGCAGAAGAGGGATTTTGCATATAAGATTATGGAGCAAATAAATGCATATTAAAGACGTAACTATAGTTATTCCAACATCAGTTAGTCCACTACACCCTAGTACCGAAATTATTGATGAAGTAATTAGAAGTGTAAGACAATACTTTCCAGACAATGAAATTATTCTACAAGTTGATGGTCTTAGGGGAGAACAGAATCATCGTAAAGAAATGTATGACGAATATAAAAATAGAATTCTTTGGAAGTGTCTACATGAATGGCATAATGTTTTACCAATTATTTTTGATGAACATAGCCATCAATCAACAATGATGCAAAAAACAATTGATCTTATTAAAACATCAATAATGTTTTACATTGAAGGTGATATTGCTTTACAAGATAACTTAAATATTAACTGGCAAGAAATAATGGATATGCTTGATTCTGAAAAAGCATACACAGTTAGATTTTATACATTTAATAAAGTAGTTGAGCCAGACCATATGTATCTTATGAAAGAGCAAGAAGGAGACTTTCTCAAATGCTACCAGTGGAGTCAGCAACCGCATTTCTCTCACGTCTGGTATTATCGAAATATGGTGCTACCTAATACTACCCCCAAACTTTTTATTGAAGATAAGTATTATGGAAAACTTTTATCAGATTGCAAGGATAGTGATACAGGTTGGATGGAGCACAGGCTGTGGTTGTACAATCCACAAAACAAAGATGACATTAGAGTTGTAAACAATTTAGATGGACGCAGACATTTAAAAAAGTTTACTGATGATGATGAAGCTTGGGGACTTACAGAGGCATGAAATTAGGAATAATTGTAAGAGCAGACAATACTGGTCTTGGCAATCAGACATATGAGCTAACACAAATGTTAAATCCATACAAGATTATGATTATTGATTTTACATCTTATAACGGTAATCAACAGCACTTTGAGTGGTATGCAGAACGTGACTATATTATCTGTAAAGGTTTTCCAACGGATGAAGAAATGAATAATTTTTTAAAAGACCTTGATGCTTTGTTAAGTTGTGAGACATTTTATAATGACAATACTCCCACACTTGCAAGGTCAAAAGGTGTCAGAACATATCTTCAATATAATTACGAGCTATTTGGAAATTTAAAAGCAGATAAAAGATCTCTTGCAGATGTTCTTATATCGCCAAGTCCCTGGATGATTGAAAAAGTTAATAAAAGATTTTTTAACCAAGCCAAGGTATATCACATTCCTCCACCAACAAGACCAGAGTTATTTGAAAAAGCACTAGAAACAAATATGTCTAAAGATCATAAGCGTATGCTACACATTGCTGGTAAGGCTGCTGCAAATGATCGTAATGGAACAGAGAGTATTTTTGAAATGATGCGACACTCTAAGGCAGATTTTGAGTTAGTAGTCAAGAGTCAAACACCAATCAACACTAAAAGATTAGACTCACGCATCACTGTTGAGATTGATAATGTAAAACATAGACAAGATATGTACACTGGCTTTGATGGTATGATTCTACCTAGAAGATATGCTGGCTTGTGCTTGCCTATGAATGAAGCCTTGCTTAGTGGTTTACCAGTTTTTATGACAGACGTTTCTCCAAACAACTTGATTCTTCCAAAAGAATGGCTGACTGTTTCTGAAGAACTTGGAGTAATCAGACTGGCTACTCCTGTTATTTGTTATGATGTTAATGCACAAAAGCTTGCAGAAAATATTGACTACTATGTAGCAATGTCTGACAAAAATATTGAAAAGCAACGTGCATTTAATATTGGCTATAACTCTTTTTCACCAAGTGTATTAAAGTCTAGATACTTAAATATTTTAGGGCAATAAAAAGTGGGCTACCGAAATAGCCCACCTTCTAGTGCTAGATTAGTTCTGTTCAGTCTTAACTGCAGCATCAACTTCTTCTGGTGTTGGTACACGACCAAAACCTGGATCATTTGGATTAACGTAGCGAATCACTACTGGAAGTAGTGCAGCCCATAGTGCGTTTGCAAGCTGCATTGGCTCTGTTACTCCTGCAGCATATAGTGCAAGCCCAGCAGCCAAAAGGCTACGTCCATACGATGCAAGCATTGCGATCATTTGCTTATTCATTATTTCTCCTTGTTGTTTTCTTCAGGTAACAGTTTTTGTAGTTCACGATATGCAGCCAGAATATCTTCTAGCCCTTCTGTATGTGGACTTGCCGTTACCCTGCCATATTTGTCGAAGTATTCAAGTCGTGGACCTGCTTGTTCGACAAAACTATTTAAACCACTCTGAACAGTTTCAATATACTCAAATGCCCAGTTTCGTGATTCCGATAGAAATCTTACAAACCCTTCAGTTTGCTCAATATCTTTTTCAGTAGATCTATGTTCTATTTTTGTTAATAATGTTCTATTGTCAACCATTACTTGTAGTAATTCATTTGCTAAGTTTTTTGTAAAAAGTTTTTCTCTAACAAGCATCCCAGTTAGCACTATGATTACTACTGAAAATATTCCAATTGTAATTGCTTCAATCACTGTGGCACTGCCTTTCGTGTTAGTTGTACTATTGCACCGTTGTCTTCTAGTGCTTTTTTTACCCTTACCATATATTCTACAGCAATACGCTTGTCTCTGTCAAGTAGTTTCATAAAGTTAATTTCATCTGCTACCAGCTCAATCCAGGTAATGCCTTCAGTATTATGCTCAACGATATCTAGACCAAATCCTTTTGGTGCAGTAATTGAGTGAACAGCACGTTTCATTGCATCAGTGTACATTCGAATCCTCCTTCCAGTGCAAATATGATCTAATATATACTACTGCATATGCTACAGCAGAAACAATAAAGCCATATTGCTCAGTAATTATTGCGTAAGCAATCCAAATTATTTCATTAAACAATAGGATTAGCCAACCCCAAACAGTTTTTCTGCCAACAAAATAAATTCCTGATACGCCAATTGCCGCAAGTACCCAAGACCATAGTTCCATAATTATCTATCCGTTACTAAAGATTGCCAGGTCTCAGCCCAATCAGCCTTTGACCTGTGTTTATTGAATTCTCGTGAGATCTTTCCGTTTTCAAGATATACCCCACCCCAGACTCCCCAAGCTTTTTGAGAAACTCCAGTAGCAAAACATAGTCTTGCAACAGGACACCCTGCACAAAGATTGTCTATCCCCACTCTGAGGTCAAGATCTTCTTCATATTTGTCGAAGAATAGGTTTGTGTCGTAACCTTCGCATCGTGCTTGTTTTTTCCATTCTTCACTTTGCATCATTCCCCACAAACTTATTGGGGATATCCCAACCATCATATCTAAGATTGTAGTGTTTCTGAATGAACCACTCGTTATTACGGAACATGCCGCTTGGCTTTGTCCATCCAGTTGGTGATGGCGTAATTTCTTTTACATTCCAACCATCCCAGAGAAGAGACTTATTGTTTTCTACAATGGTCTCCATTTGTTCTAGAGAGTTAATCTTCATTATCTTCTCCTATTGTGTATATTACTTTTTTGATTTCTGCCGCATCAATTACTGATTGGCATCGAATGCAAGGTTTGCTATCTCTATCTATACCATTGCTATTTATTCTAGCTACATAGATAACTGCACCTTTGACATTCCAGTTTGCATCTCTGATTGCATCAACTTCTGCGTGAACAGAACAGTGCGTTTTGATGTGCTCAGGTGAAACATAATAAGGATTATTACGATTCTTATTATAGCCTGTACCAATTACTCGTCCAGACTTTACTACTACCGCTCCGTGCATTCTACGAGACTTCGACTTCGAAGCAAAGTATCGTGCAACAGATAGGTAAGCTTTTTCTTTGTTACTCAGGTCATACTCCATTAGTATCTAAAGATCCCAACTTCAATATCTTTATCCTCTGCCTCACGCACAAGATCAGAGGTTGATTCTTTTGGCTTACTAAAAAATGCAAAGTAGTCTAGAGTATGCATAGAATCCTTTAGTACCTTTGGTGGCAGCTTAAATACTCTTGTACGAATACCCTGAGCCTTTAGGCTACGCTCTGTTATATTGATAAATTCCATTGCAAACGCATTAACTCTTGTAGGTCCAGAAGTGTAAATAAAAAATTCTTCATCGCCTTCCTTAATCTCTGAAAGAGCAACACGCATTGCACGTAGAAATACGTTGTAATCATCAAAGGTTTTAGTTCCTTGGATACCGACCTTCATTTTACAATCCTTCTTTTAGTTTTTCAACAATAAATATCATCTTCTTTAATTGTACCTTATCCATAGTCATTGTGTCAACCTGTCTGGCTGTTTCTTTTTCAACTTCTCCGTCTATAACATCTGCTGTAAAAACAGTATTGTTAGTAATCCAATAAGCCTGGCTATCTACTATAAGTATGCGAAGACTTCTGCTGTCAAAGTGTTTTGTTGATTGACTTTTTGCTGGCGGAAATGATTGATTTGGCATAAAGGTTTGTTTAATTAGTTCGTTAGTACGACTTTGAGTGTTAATAATTTTTACTGACCTTACTGAGATACCGCTTTTTTGCAACCATCTATATGTAAAAAACATAGTGGCTGCAGTAATTATTGAACCTAGAGAATATTCTAACATAGCACCTAATTAATTATACTACGACTGTTCTACAATTGATCGAATTACTGCAAAAAGATTTATTCGTGCAGATTCAGATAGTCCATCAATTGCTTCGGAATCAGATGCCTTGTCTGTTAAGGTTATCAGAGGATTAGCTGCAGTAATATCCATAGAAATAAATCCGTTTTCCCAAAGAAAAATAATCTCTTTATACATCATCTGAATAACATTGTTATAAATTTGTGGATCGATATCCTTTAGCTTGTCTGTAAACTTATACAAAAATTCACCAGACTCAGAAAGACTTGCAACCTCTATTCCGCCTTCAAGAATTAACTCGTCAAGCCTAGTTATATTTTCTTCCATTAGCCATTGCCCTTCAATTGATTTTTAATAAGTTGTTCACGTTCGTCAATAATTTCAAAGGCAAAGTCTTCAAGCTTTACTTTGTCTGCTTTGTTGTAGTGATGTCCACATAAGAACAACTCTCCTGCAACGCCCTTGACGTGTACATACGCCTGTGATAGGCAAGCATCGCATCGGTCATTTGCAGTGAGTGTCCACTGTTTGGTTTCTAATTCTATCAATGTGTCTCCTATTTATCAGTGGAATAAAATCCGCTACCTTTAAAAGCAACTCCTATATTAGAGTATACCCTAGTTAGTACAGAATTGCAAGTGCTACACGAATACCCACCAGTGGGTTCATTTTCACTGATGGGTCTCGTGATAACTTTTTCTAGACCGCACTTAGAACAAGTGTAATCATATAAAGCCATTTAACTTACTTACTTGCTTGCTTATGGTTTCTTAACTACTGGCTTAACTGGTGCAGTTAAACTTGCTTCTGCAGTTGTTGCTCCAGCTTCGTCGTGAGTTGGTGTAGGAAGTACTGGGTCTTCTGGCTTTGCTTCTACTGGAGCGGTAGCAATAGACTTTTCCCACTCAATAAGACGTGTAAAGAATTTGACAGGCTCAATGTATCCCTGTCCAGTAGCACTCCAGATGTGCTGCTTTCCTTTGTGAAGCTCCCAGTGAAGGTGCTTACCAGTTGACATACCAGTTGAACCCATTTTACCAAGAGGGTGTCCTGCTTCAACCTTCTGACCCTTTTTAACCTTGATAGATCCATCAGCCATGTGAGCGTAGAGTGTTGTGTACCATTCACCCTTGATCTTGTGCATAAGAGTTACAGAGTTTCCAAATCCAGCTGGGTTGTTACCAATTGCTACTACCTTACCTGCGTATGGTGCTTCAATCCAACAAGGCTCCTGTGAAGCCCAGATATCTGTACCGTTGTGGTGTCTTTTGTCCTTGTGGACTGGGTGAATACGCCAACCCATGTATGATGTTACCTTCCATTTATTTCCTGGACGACCATCAATTGCATATTGTGCTTTAGTCATAGTTTTATGACCTCCTTCTATACAAGTATATCAGGATTCTTTGAGCCACCTCTCGGAATCGAACCGAGCACCTGATCGTTACAAAGGACCTGCTCTACCAAATGAGCTAAGGCGGCATACAATTTTTACTTTTAAACAAAGCGGTTTTGCTATAATCAACTATAGAGTATAATCTCTAGCAAAGTCAAGTGTGTTTTTTAGAATTTTATTTCTTTTTTTCTTTGTTTTTGTTCTTGTATTAATTTCTGCAACAATGTATCCATCAAACCCAATATCTCTAAGATATTCTAAAGTTTCTTTTACTAACTGTGTTCCTTTTCCTGGTGCTAAATGTTCATCAAATATGTGGAACTTATCTTTTTGACTATGACCATCACAAAGATGAACATGCTTTATCTTGCTCCCCCAAGATCTTGCAAGATCTAACGAATTAACTCCTTGAGATGCTGAGTGTGAAAAGTCTAAAGTTATTGATCTTATTCCTGCAGCATTTGGGTCCCAAGATGGATAAAAGACATCGAACTCTTTGCCACCAAGATTCCATCCAAACATGTTTTCAACAGCAACAGTTATGCCATAGGTGTCTTCTACGGACTCCATAAGCTTTTTAAAGGTGTTTTTATAAACCACTTGCCATTTGTATGGAGGATGAACCACAATTGTTTTTGCCCCAAGATCATTAGCAAGCTCTGCTGTTCTTATTAATTTTTCTTTCGGGGTTCGTCCAAATACATTTGAGGTCATAATTAAGACTGGAGCATGTATAGACAAAACTGGATGATTGTATTTTTTAATTAATCTTTTTATTGTTTCAACATCTTGAGTATCCCTATCTTCTGTCACCATAATTTCAATTCCATCAAACCCAAGCTCAGAACTTAACCTAAAAGCCGATTCTAAACTTAAGGGATAAACGCTACTTGACCCTAGACCAATCTTCATATTAATACAATTATATCAGGTTGTTGTCCTAGTTAAGTTTTCTATAAATATTTTTGCCACGTTTTCCCAAGTGTATTTTTTTACAGAGTTTGACACTTTTACACGATTTAGTTTAGAAGCTTTTACGATTGCCTTGTGTATATCATCTTCAGATTTTATTAAATATCCATTAACACTATTTTCAACAATTGTCTTTGGACCAGTAACATCATAAGCAACAACAGGTGTTCCACAAGCCATGCTTTCGATCATTACAATTCCAAACGTATCAAATAGACTTGGGAAAAAGAATACGTCTGCTGAAGCATACCAAGATCTTAGTTTACTATTTTCTACCTTACCAACAAACCTTACCTTTGGATATTTAGATCTTAGTTTTTCTAAATGTGGACCATCTCCAATTAAAACACATTCATATTTTTCATTTAGCGAAAGTTTGCAAAACTGTTTTAAGTTTTTTTCTTTGCTTACTCTGCTTACACATAAAACAATTGTTTTTTCAGATTTAATTTTCTTTTCTGTAAAAAAGAATTTCTTTGTGTCTATTCCTCTAGACCAAAGAATAATCTTGTTTTTAAAATCTTTTTGCTGCAGGATGTCTTTCATATTTTTGTTTGTAACTAAAATTTTTTCACTTGACTCATGGAACCATCTCATTGTTTCCCATGTAATATCTTCTGGAACATAAAAAATATCTTTCATCATGTGTGGGAAATTTGTGTGAAAGCTGGTGTTGTATTTTTTATTTTTTATCTGACAATAATTTTTGCCAGCCAGACCGATTGGACCTTCAGTGACAATGTGAATATAATCAGGATCATAATCATCGATCATCTTAAATATACTTATTGGTATAGCCAATGATATATCTTTGTAAAAAGAAAGAGTAACGCTTTTAAATAGTCCTGGATGTATTACATGTACATCATACTTTTTTTCAAGCTCTTTTACTAGATTTTTTAATGTCGTGACTACCCCATTTGTTTGAGGTGACCATGCATCTGTTAATATTAAAATTTTACCCATGATTAATTATAGCATTGCTCCCCCTCGTGGATTCGAACCACGAACCAATTCATTAACAGTGAAACGCTCTGCCGTTGAGCTAAGGAGGAATAGACAAACCCTCTTAAGTTGTATATTTATTATACAGGAACCTAAGAGGGCTGTCAAGTACCTTATCGTGGGTCTGGTGTGTTTCCAGCAAATGCATCGTTGATTTCTTTCTTTGAAAGCTTGCCATCATTTAGGTAGCTACGAGAAAGGTCCTCAACAACATTTGCAACTCCCATTACACCTGCAAGAATTGCAGTCTGTAATGTGTCAATTCCGATGATTGCACCAGCACCAACTGTTGTTAATGCTGAGACTAAGAATAATGCAACCATTCTTCCAATAATGCTCATTGTTGTTTCTTTATCCATATATATCACTCCTTTCCTTTATCTTTTGGATTGCGTAGTCTGAATGTTATTATCCAAACTGAGATAGTTATTAGGATTAGATACCCTGTTAACTCTCTGGCAGACCCTTCTAGTACTAGCCAAGCAATAGCCATACCAAGAAGTGTCCAAGATTGCTCAATTATATCTTTGAGTAAATCTGCAAAAAATTTCTTCATTTATATCCTCCTTAGTGATGCTGAGGTCATTGCTGACATTGTACTAATTTGTGCTATCTGCCCGACAATTACTGCCGCAACAATTGTTTTCTTTGCAGATTCACGTACTTTTGGACTTATGTCTGATCCTACGTTTCCTGCAAAGTTAATTAAATCTGTTAATGCTTGAGCAATATTACCAACAAGTGGAATTGCTAACAACTCTTCGTCAAGAACAATATCGTCTGCTTGTGCAACAAAGAATATTGCATCTAGTGCTTCTTCATATTCTGGAGAGCCTTGCTCAGATGTGTTTAAAGTTTCGTATGCTTCGCTCATAATTTGTACAATTTCTTGTGCTGTTAGATCTTGTGGAGACTCTGCTAAAAGTTCTTCTGTTGTTGGCTGTTCGATTACCTCTTCAGTTTGTGGGTCTACCTTGTCTACTGGCTCAACAGGAACTTCTGGTTCAACAGGAACTTCTGGTTTTACTGAAGGATCTGTTGGTGGCTCAGGGTCCACGGGAGGCTCTGTAGGCTGTGTAGGCTCTGGAGTTGGTTCTATGGTTGGTTCGGGTGTAGGATCTATCGTAGGCTCTGGTGTGGGCTCTACAGTGGGTTCTGGAGTAGGTTCTATAGTTGGCTCAGGGGTTGGTTCCGTAGTAGGTTCTGGTGTGGGTTCTGGTGTTGGGGGAACGACTGGAGGCTCTGTTACCTGAGTAAATCCTGCTTCTTCTAGGGTCACAATACTTCTATTGTGTAGACGAGCACCAGTTCTTAGTTGAGTTTGTTGGCTCCAGTCTGTTCCGTTCATTGTGTATGTTAATTCATATGAGCCATCTGTTCTTTTAATTGCTGTAACTGTAATATTTGTTGTATTTGGCGTTCCCTGATTCCAAATTGGTCTAGCTGAAATAGCTATTTGAAATCCTGCGTCGCTAACTGTAATAATTAAATGTTCATCTGCTCTAGTTTGTGGGTATACAACCCAGTCCATTGACATAATTGATAATGATGGTGTCATTGGGTAATCAGAATAAGTACCGTCGGGGGTTCCGAATGTTATTGTTGAATTTGTGGTTGCATAAATCGTTGAGTATTCTACTCCATCAAATACGATTGGTGTTGCTAGTGGAATTCTGTAGGCTGAATCATCTCCACCACAAGTATTAAATATTGCTACATCGCCAGACGCAGGGGTATAGATCTGGTGATTGTATACGCACCCTTCAGCTCTTGCAGGTACGGCAAAGGCAACTACAATGTAGATTGCCATTAAAAATATAAGACTCAAATACGAGACTAATTTTTTGATTTCCCTTCACTCCTTTGTTAAACCTGGGGAAGCTTAACTATCTAATTATACCATTTTATTGCAAAAGAAAAGGGCTACCAAAGTAGCCCAATCTTTTGTTTTTACTAGAAATCCCAGTCTTCATCCTCTGTAGCCTCGTGCTTGCCAATGACATAGCTTGAGCCTGAACCAGAAAAGAAGTCATGGTTTTCGTCTGAGTTTGGTGACAATGCTGAAAGAATAGCAGGGTTTACTGTGCAGGTTTCCTTTGGAAACAGTGGCTCAAACCCTAGATTCATTAGAGCCTTGTTGCCATTGTAACGAAGAAATGCCTTAACATCCTCTGTTAGACCCATTGAGTCATAGAGGTCTGCTGTGTACTTAGCCTCATTGCCATACATCTCCATAAGAAGTGTGTAGGCAAAAGACCTAATTTTTTCCTGCTCAGCTTCTGGCAACTTATTGAATGCCTGTTGGAACTTGTATCCAATGTAGTATCCATGTACCGCTTCGTCACGAATGATAAGACGAATAAGATCTGCAGTGTTGGTAAGCTTTCCACGGCTTGACCAATACATTGGAAGATAGAATCCACTGTAGAACAAGAACGACTCAAGAAGTGTTGAGGCAATTTTACGCTTTAGTGGATCTTCTCCGTTGTATCGTTCTAGAACAATCTCAGCTTTCTTCTGAAGGTATGGGTTGTCCTCGCTCCATCTAAATGCCTCGTCAATCTCTGAGGTTGATGTGAGTGTTGAAAATACGCTTGAGTATGATTTAGCGTGTACCGATTCCATAAACGCAATGTTTGTTAGTACTGCTTCCTCGTGCTGAGTAGTTGCATCAGGGATTAGGCTAACTGCTCCAACTGTACCCTGGATTGTATCAAGCATAGTTAATCCAGTAAACACACGCATTGTTAGAATCTTTTCATCCTCGTGTAGCGTTGCCCACGATTGCACGTCATTTGAGAGTGGAACCTTTTCTGGTAGCCAGAAGTTTGCTGTCAGTCTGTTCCAAACATCAAGGTCTACTGGGTCTTCAATCTTGTTCCAGTTAATTGGTCTTGTTATCATATTTGCCTCCTAAAGCATACAACTTACACACTCTGATACGTCAGTGCCTTCTAGAGCCATCTGTCGAATTCTGATGTAATAAATTGTTTTAATTCCCTTACTGAAGGCATAAATCTGTGCCTTGTTAATGTCACGTGTTGTAGCTGTATCCTTGAAGAATAGGGTCAGTGACAACCCCTGGTCTACGTGCTGTGTTGCTGCAGCGTAGGTATCAATGATAGCCTCTGGTCCGATCTCATACGCATCCGCAAAGTATTCACGGTTATCGTTGGTAAGGAATGGTGCAGGGTAGTAGACACGACCAAGCTTTCCTTCCTTACGAATCTCAATCTGAGAAGCGATAGGGTGAATCGATGATGTTGAGTTATTGATATATGAGATTGATCCTGTTGGTGGTACTGCCTGAAGGTTCTGGTTATAGATACCGTGCTTCTTGACAGACTTAGCAAGTGATTCCCAATCCTGCTGTGTTGGAATCTCAATCTTTGAATCTGTAAATAGCTTAGAAACCTTCTTTGTAGATGGCTTCCACTCCTGTTCAATGTACTTAGTGAAGAACTTACCAGTTGCATACTTGGAACGCTCAAAGCCGTCGAATGGGCTACCAGTTTCTTTGGCAAGCTTGTTAGATGCCTTTAGAGCGTAGTACAGGACAGTGTAGAAATAGATATTGGTGAAGTCAATACCCTCTTCAGAGCCGTAGTGGATCTGCTCACGACCAAGGTAGCCGTGTAGGTTCATCTGCCCTAGACCAATAGCACGAGACTTCTTGTTGCCTTCAGCAATTGACATTACAGATTCGATGTAAGACATATCTGCAACTGCTGTCAATGCACGGATTGATGTTTCGATAGTCTTCTCAAAGTTTTGACCATCCATAACTGCAGCAATGTTTAGTGAACCAAGGTTGCAAGAGATATCCTTACCAATGCTATCGTAGCTTAGGTCTGCATTATACGTTGTTGGTGTGTTTACCTGAAGAATCTCAGAGCAAAGGTTGGACATATTGATACGACCATCAATTGGGTTAGCATCGTTTACCGTGTCTTCGTAGACAATGTAAGGATACCCTGACTCAAACTGAAGTTCTGCGATACGTTCAAACAAGACACGAGCCTTGATCTTGCTCTTGCGAATTTCAGGATTGTCAACCATCTCTTGATACTTTTCAGTAACAGAAATATCACTCATAGGCAATCCGTAGATACGTTCAACGTCATATGGTGAGAAGAGATACATATCTTCGTTAGTCTTAGCAAGTTCTAATGTAATGTTTGGAATAACGACACCAATACTAAGAGTCTTGATACGTATCTTCTCGTCTGCATTCTCACGCTTAGTGTCTAGGAAGCTAAGGATATCTGGGTGGTGTGCGTTTAGATACACTGCCCCAGCCCCCTGACGAGCACCTAGCTGGTTAGCATAAGAGAATGAGTCTTCGAGAAGCTTCATTACTGGAATGACCCCAGAAGACTGGTTTTCAATCTTTTTAATTGGAGCACCTGCTTCACGAAGGTTTGTAAGGTTTAGTGCTACACCACCACCACGTTTTGAAAGCTGGAGTGAGGAATTAATTGCACGAGCAATCGATTCCATGTTATCCTCAATACGGAGTAGGAAGCAAGAAACAAACTCTCCCCTTTGTTTCTTAGCAGCATTGAGAAATGTTGGTGTAGCAGGTTGGAAGCGACCAGAAATTAGTTCATCGACTATATCCATCGCAAGTTTTTTGTTTCCATTGGCAAGCATAAGAGCTGTAACAACTACACGATCTTCAAATCGTTCTAGGTAGCGTGAGCCATCGAACGTCTTGAGGGCATATGAAGTATAGAACTTGTATGCTCCAAGGAATGTTGGGAAGCGGAAACGCTTGGCGTATGCGTGTTGAAATGCTGACTTAATAAATGGAAAGTCATACAGGTCTAAAACATCTTTGTCGTAGTATTCGTGTTCAACTAGATAGTCTAGCTTTTCTTCAAGGCTGTGAAAGAAAACAGTATTTTGGTTTACGTGGTCAAGAAAGTATGCCTTTGCAGCCTCCTTGTCCTTGTTAAACTGAATTTGACCGTTCTCGTCATAAAGATTCAGCATTGCGTTTAGCTCGTGGTAACTGTATGCGTTTGTCATACTAACATCGCCAACCTTTCCTTAATTGTTATTGTGTCTTCTTCTGTGCCGAATATCTCTACCCTGCCTAATATGGGGACACCTGTTTTAGCTGCAATCATGTCTGCAGCCTTGCAGTAGTCTTCCCCAAAGTTTGTGTTTCCTAGACCTACGACAGCAATCATCTTCTGCCTGTTCGACTCTACGTTTAGGAATGAGCGAACCTGTTTTGGAATAGCGTGATTCTCGCTCCCACCACCATATGTAGGAACAAATAGTACGTATCTATCTGGTACTATAATTGGATTATCAGAATCCTTAATTGGAATTCTAATTGATTCTAGCCCTAACTTTTCTACAAATCTTTTAGTGTTTCCAGAATAGTTAGAAAAATAAACAATGCCTAAACTCACCCTATGCCCTTAAATTGTTTTAAATTGATCAAGATAGTCACGTACATCATTTGGTATAGAGTTATATTCTATCACGCCTTTAGCACTTTCCGCAAGTTGATTTTTGGGTTTTTGCTTAAACGTATGAATCTCTACCTGAAGGTTAAGGTCTTTTGGTGTGTGAGAAATTGCTCCAAAGACTGCACCACACACAGCATCTGCAAGGTCTTTAGATTTTTTACGAGGGTGGTCAACTCTGTTGTTTCTCATAATCTTAAGCTCTGTTAATTCCTCAAACAAAAGGTCAATTGATGGCATAGCAAGACGCTCTTCATAAATAAGCATTGCCATATCTTCATAGTGTTTCTTGGCAACAGAAACAGTCTCTGTTCTAATACCAACTTGTTTAAGTTCATTCTGAATATCAAAAGATTGCCAGCGGTCAAAACTTACCATACCTAAATTAAATCCTAGACGACGAAGGTTCTGAATCCACTGCTTTACTTCTGACAGGTTTATAGGACCCTCTACCTTTGGTTCCCACCATGCTATAGCATCTACCACAACTACTGGTGCAACCTGCTGGTAGTCTTTAATTACTTGAATATTTACCCATTTGTCTACGTGAGCAATTGCAACAGCACATTTGTCATGGCGTTGTGCAAGGTCAGCGTGAACGTAATAAATCTTATCTGGGTCTGGAACAAATGTCTCGTCAAAGCGTCGGTTGGCATCTAATGGGTTACGAAGTGTCATTGCACCTTGAACTTTCTCAATCTGCTTAAAAAACGCATCTGAGCTATAGGTAGGTACACAGGCGAATCGCATCATAGCGTCTCCAAGGTCTGTATAGAATGCTAACTTAAAATCGTCAACCTTGCGAGTTGGGTTTACTACCCACGTAGGTCTCTTGATTGCAAACATACCAGGATACTTATAATTAATAATTACATCTTCGTCCCACGAAATTTCTAGGGTATTTCCATCTGCATCTTCTGGAAGATCTGGATTCATAATAAACTTGTGAGTCTTTGTAATAATTTCTTTATCCATAATTACATCGTCATATCGTTGTGAGATAAAGTCTCCAGGATAACGAGGGAACGAAAGCAGTGCAACCTTGCCTAAGTCTGGGAATCGAGAGTCCACAGAGGCACGGAACGCCTTATAAATGTTGTCTGCGGTCTTTCCCTGGTCATTGCCAGTATTTGTTTCTTGTGCAAACCCAGAGATCTCGTCGAGTACGGCTAAGATAAGGTTAAGACCTTCGTGGGACTCTCGTTCTGAGTGACCAGAGTAAACAGTGATAGCACTATCAAACTCAATGCTGTCTACTTTTGCGTAGAACTTACCAGCAAACCAAGGGGAGCGTTCAATCTTGGTCTTAAATCCTTTGAAGAAAACGTTCTTAGCTTGTTGTGCGTTAATAGCTACGTTAATAATATCAATAGCATCGCCAGATGGCTTCCCAAAATAACGAGCTGGATCTTTAAGGCATAATAGTTTATATACAATATAGGCACAGGCTACGGTAGATACAAAATCTTTACCGCTACCCTTGCCAAGCTGAAGAATAATTTCATTTTTAGTATACTTCTTGTAATAACGTGTACCCTCTTCTGTACCCATAATATCAATTAAGTCTTCAAGCTTGTAGACCTGGCTCATAGCTTCTACAATGTCATACTGAATTTGAGATAGCGGTGGTTGTCCAAGATATGCCTCACCCTCAACAAACGTCCTAGCATTGACAGGAGTTTCATCAAAGTTGCTATCTTTTAGAACCTCAAAGAAATCGTCAAACATCTCTGACAACGGTAATCACCTCTTGATTTTTAGAGATCTCCGATAGTCTACGCATAATCTTGTCACGAACTTCTGGATGCTCTGCAGCAATATCTTTTAGAATATCTTTTAAGATATCTTGTCTACGCTCAATCTCCAACATTTCGTCTGCTAACTCTTTGTTTTCTAGCAGTCCTGCTTTTTGTAGCATATCAATACGCCTAGACTCAATATCAAGAACTAGCTTAATCCCTGCAGTTTTTGCACCAAGGTTAGCTATGGTAGTGGCATCGTCAATGACTTCATATGCCTTGCTAATTAGTTTATTATAGTGTGTATCTGCAACGACCAATGCTTCTTTTGCACGAGCACGGATTGCAGCATTGTCTGCAGCCATAAGCTTCCACTGGTTGATGTGAGCAACAACCTTTGTGCGTGGCATAGCAAGCTCTTTAGAAATTTGTGTAGGCTCAGAACCCTGAAGATACTTTTCTACAACCTTGTTTATTTCATCAAGGTGTTCTACAGTAAGGTCTTCAAACGACACTGGGTTTAGCCTTTCTTGATCTACGCTTTGGAATACGTTTTACACGGTCAATAGAAAATGATCGGTACGCACCTTGTCGTCCTCGCCACATTTCAAAACAGTCTACCCAAATTGCACCGTTTACTGGGTTAGTTGTAATAGACTCAAACTTAAAGCGTGTTCCGTATTCTCCAGTAATTTTAATAAGCTCTCCACGCTCAATTGTAAAATTTTCATACTTCATTTTGTTTACACGAATAAATGGATCATTTATCTTAACACTAGAGAAATCGATTTTGCGTAATCTAGCCATTAGAACTTTCCTTCAAGTCTTTGAATTTCGTCTTGAATATAAAAAATAGCTTTTTCAAGATCTTGGATTGTCTTAGCCTGGTCCTTAAGTCCTGCTCTCCATAGGTACTTAAATGCATTGCCAACATTAAAATTACGATGGCGTGTTATTTGAATACACTCAACGCCACTTGGGTCTTGTGTATAGTGAGGTGGGTGATTAACTTGGTCTACCGTGATTTTAAGATTTTCGCTCATCGTTTACTCTTTCTTAATCCAAACTTTGCGAGGTATACATAAATTGTTTCAACACTTGTGCCACACTCTTTTGCAATCTCTTCTGGAGTCTTGCGGTCAAGGTGGTAGCGTTTGCGAAGCCATGCCTCGCTTTGATACAGTTTAGCAGCCATAATTTTATTTGTCAACCTTTTCCCAATTGTGGATAGCCCAGTGACCAATTCCGATAGCGTCTGCCACATCGTTATCACTAATAGACTTATTATAATACGTGCCAACATAGCGTATTGTTTTTTGTTTTCTGATTTCACGTTCTTGCCCCTTATACCAAGATTCGGATTTGTTAGGATTCTCTTTGCGAAGTTCTTGTTTTTCTACCGCCGAGAGTTTTGTGTTACCAATAAATGATTGCCAGGTAATTGGATTAACTGATCCAGCAATCTTTATGCCATTAATTTGAGCTGACCCAAGCATAGCCCCTTGAACAAGTGCAAGATCTGCAGCAGTCTTAGGACTATTAATAAATACAGTATGCTCAATAATAATAGAATTAATATTAAATTGTTTAAAAAAAGCCAAGCACTTCTTTGCTGCATCTCCAACTTTTTCATATGTATTACGACCAGTAAAATTAATTTTGCCAAATCTAACTAAAGACTTGTCCTCAAAGATAGCAAAAGCTAGGCTATTTGTACTTGCATCAATTGAGCAAATTGTTTTTGGTTTTGGATTAATCAAACTCAATTTTACCATCAGCTATCCCCTTTAACTCTTTTAATACTTTATTTACTTCTGAAGGATTGATGTCACATCCAGAGCAGATCGGCTCGTCATTATAAATTGAAAGAGTTGATCCACAATTTTTACATTTTCTATTTTTGCGAGAAGGCTTTTGTAAACGATTTTTAGCATAACGTTCAGCTATTTTTTCTCTTGTTGCTTTTTCTCTACACTCAGCAGAGCAGTATATTTGATAAGATACATTTGGTTTAAACTGGCTGTCACACCATTGACAATGCTTCATTGATTGGCTCCATAGACTTTATTTGTAGCGTCCCTGGACCAGCGATATTGCAAGTTGCCCTTACTGGACAAGTCTTGCAAATCTTTGAATTTGATCGGTAGTTCTTAGTAGGAAGAGTTTTATTCTCCCAAGCACTACGAACTTCTCTCATCCAATCAAACGTGTTGTCTACCCACCCTTTAAGATAATCGTTTAGTACTACTGGAAGTACAAGCAACTCGTGGTTATTCTTGTTCTCATAGATTAGTACCGCACGTTCTCTCCCCAGAATTTTCATATAGATAAGCAACTGTACTAGGTGACCAATCTTTGGCTTCCCTGCTGCTTTTCGATATTCAAATCCTTCGTTTGGCATTGTTTTAATTTCGCCAAGCAAATCTTCACCACCCCACTTAAGGATTACGTCACCGTAACCAAAAATAGGTGGGTCCTGACTTGTGATTTTAAACTCGGAGTCAACGAGAAGATCTGGAACACTTGCCATAGCTGCTTGGATACGTTCGTGTGACTTTGTACCAGCAGTCATGTTTGCTGCACCATAGGCATCTGCGTTGTCTGTAAATGTTGCACCCTCAAAAGCGATGTACCAGTAACGAGGACACTCTCCGTGAGAGAATGCAATCGTGCTTGGTGCAAAGGTCTTCTTTTGCTGATGCTTATCAACACGGTTAATTATATATCCATGTTGAATCTTTTGGATAAGCTCGTCCGTATCTAAGAATGTTTTCTTTTTATCTGATGCACCTTTGAGCATAACCTGATTTAGTAAGTTTTTAGCCATAATGTTTTTAACGAGTAATATATTTAAGTGCAGCAACAAGTTCATTAATTGAACTAGCAGCTGTAAAATAAATATTCTTCTTCGCCCTATCTCCCTTATCTACGTTTGCCATCCAAGTAGCCTTGAACGACATTTTAGCAGCAATGGCTTGCAAGCGAACAATCTCAATAGAGGCTACCTGTGCAGGAATCTCTGGCTTGAAAATAACCTTTGCAATAAACGTGAGGGCTTCGGTAAGCTCTTCATCGTTCATAAAGTCAGCGATCTCACTGAGACCATTGACTCGTTCTAATGTTGTCTTTGTTTCTTCCATTGTTTCCAATTTCTACTATCCTTCTATTATACACTACTCTTGTGATTCAGTCAATTGCTCTAGGATACCCAGCTCAATGACTGCTAGTCTTACTTTAGAATTACCCTCGCCAAGAACAATAATAATTGCTGGGTCTTTCTTACCACGTATTGCATCAGTTGTAGCCTTAGCCCAAACTTCCTTGTTAATAGTAAACGATTTCGACACTTCTTTAAAATCAACAACAAACTGTCCCCAAGTAGCATCACCTTTGGTCGTATTACGTCCAGAATTTTTATGTTGTTTTGCACCAATTCTCTTACTTTCGTTCTTCTCGCTCATAACTACCCTTACTTTTTTTAGTGTTGAGGCTAACTTTACTAAGATGTCCACCTGGACATAGCCAAGTTAATTCTTTTAATGTCCAGTACCATCTAACTGATGATACTTCTACTTTACAGGTATGACAGTTAAACCTACCTTTATGAACATCATATTTAGCTGACATTTAGCTGGTCCTCAATGCTTTTACGGAAGTCGTCATTCTCTTTAACATAGTTAATGAATGCTTCTCTACCCTGAACCTTTTTGTCTTCTGACACTATGTACCATGCACCTGTACGAGATACAATACCTGCCATCTCAGCGGTGTCCACAAGGTCACCAACGCTGTCAATTCCTACCCTATCCCCACGGAAGTAAAAGTCGTATTCGCCGCTCTGGAAGCCTGGAGAGGTCTTAGAGAACTGTAATTCCCACTTGACCTTACGACCAATCTTCTGTTCAATTAACTTGTCTCCCATTCGAATCTTACCCTTAATGGCTTGATTGTCTGACTCAGAAGAGAACAGTTTAATTACTGTAGACGAGTAAAACTTTGTAGCCTGTCCACCTGTAGGCTGTTGCTGTGTGTACATAGCAGAGATATTGTTGCGTGACTGCGAGATCAAAACAAACAGGGTTGGCTTGACCTTATTGTTAGCATAGTTGATCATCTTCCAAGCGTTACTAAAGTCTCGTGACTCAGCACCAATCTGCTTAGTGTTCTCAAGTTGCTTGAGTTCGTCAGAGTCTTTTTCAAAGTAGATGGCAGGGAGTAGTGAGGTAATTGAATCAACTACCACTAGGTCTACACCTGCATTGATTAGTGCTGTGCCTACGTCTACCATCTCATTAATAGTACGAGCCTGTGAGACAATAAGGTTCTCTGTGTCTACCCCAAGTTTCTTAGCCCAAGCCTCGTCGTATGACATCTCTGCATCAATCCATGCACAAAGCTTTCCTTCTGACTGTGCAAGACCAACCATCTGGAGACACAATGAAGACTTGGCTGAAGACTTAGAACCCCAGATAAGAACCTGGCGACCATATGGCAACCCACCACCCAAAGCACGATTTAGACCGTAGCTAGGGGTAGGCTGAAAGTCAGTCTTGAACCCTGCACCATTGCTAAGACGCTTACGGATACGTGGATCTAGCTGTGCTAGTGCTTCTTCCATTGTTGTCACTAGATAGCCAACTTATCTAGCTTCTCTGGAATGTACCCTGCCCAGCTGTCGTCGTCTGTGACCACTACAGGTGCAGAACGATATCCCAAAGCAATCAACTTGTCAAGAGCACCAATATTGTTTGTAATATTAACTGTCTCATAGGCAACATCAATCTTGTTTAGGTGACGCTTAGTTGCTTCACACTGTACGCAATTGTCTTTTGTGTATACTGTTACTGTCATTAGAATTTTACTCCGTGCTTTTCTGGTCGTGTTTTATTAAACGCTGTCTTCTTTTCAAATGCCTCGTCAAGAGAGACGTGTGTGTATTCAAATTCACGTAGACCTGCATATAGGTCAAGTGTGCGAATAAGAATGTCTGCCATTTCGTCAGCGATCTCCTCTGGACCTTTTGACTTACGAATAGCTTCCATAACCTCTACAGCCTCTGATACAATCATCATCAACTGCTTGGTCATAAAGATATCAATTTGATCTTGAGATACATTGCTTACTACTGGATCCCAAAATCCTTTTTCAACTGCAATCTCGTGCAAGTGTTCTGTTATTTCATCAAACATCGAATACATCCTCCATTATTGTTGTTCCGTCTTTTGTTTTACCAAAAGAGAATTTATATACATTACCTTCCTTAATCTTCATATATGCTTTAGGAAATGAAGTTGGGAAGATTGTGATTGAGTGCAGTTCTCGTGACGAGTCTGCGACTACCATTGATGCCATCTTTTTACCAGCCTTAGTAATGCGTGGTCTAAATGACACAACCATTAACTGGTCGTCTGTATATGGTAGCATACGGTAGTTAAGAATCTTTACAAGACCTGAATCGTTACCCTTAATTTCATCTGCAGGGATTGCAGTAACGATACGATTATCACTTGCAAGGATAAGGTAGGTACGTCCTGCCTCAACCTTGGACTGCTCTTCATCAAAGATACCGATAGCACCTGTCTTATCTAGCACCTCTACTCGTGACCAGCCCTTGCCTCGCTTAATCCCCTTGACAATGCCCATGATAATAAATGAACCCTTTTCCTCATACTCTTCAACATCATTAATAAATGCGTGATAGTGCTGTGGAATTGCTGTATTAAATTCTGGCAGGTTCAAATACTCGTAAAGGTTCTCCCGAATCTCTTCATCATTGCGAGGCTGGTCAGGGAAGGTGGCAGCACCGATTAGTCTAAGTGCTGACAATGCACGAGAGTTAACTCCGTTGCCCTTGCCAAACGAGAACTCCTCTAGCTCTTTGTAAGAGTTGAAGGGACGAGCAGCAATATACTTTTCTGCAATGTTATCACTAATAAACTTGATACCACTAAGACCAAATCGAATACCCTTGCCCTCAATCTTAAAGTCAGCATCTGAATCGTTGACGTGTGGCAACTTAATTGGAATGCCCATACGCTTTGCTTCAATAAGGTACTCTGTACGAGCATCCTTGTCCTTCTCGTTCTTGAGAAGTGCAAACATAAACTCAATTGGGTAGTGATACTTTAGCCACGCAGTCCAGTAAGAAAGTGTTGAGTATGCAACGGCGTGAGACTTGTTAAAGGAGTAACCAGCGTGTGCCTCAAAATCATGCCAGAGTTCTTCTGCTTGGAATGTAGTTACATATCTAGAGGCTCCTCTTACAAACTGATCCTTATAGGCATCAAACTCACGAGCATCTTTCTTTTTACCAATAATCTTACGAACCTTGTCAGCCTCTGCCATTGTCATACCGCCAAGATTTGTACAAGCAAGCATGACCTGTTCTTGGTACAGAACGCATCCATAGGTGTCGTCTGTAAACTCTTTCATAACACTGTGAAGATAGGTAATTTTTTGCTTACCGTGCTTACGAGCAATGTAGTCTTTACCAATAGTGTTCATAGCACCTGGACGGACAAGAGCGTTAGAGGCAGCAAGCTCTGCAAAGTTCTTGACACCCATCTTAACTAGCAAGTTGGTGTATGGTGTGGCTTCACACTGAAAGACACCCTTAGTGAATCCGTCAGAGAGCATGGCGTAGACATTCTTATCATCCATATCAATCTTAAGAAGATCGATGTTTTTGCCACCACGGTCTTTAATGATTGCAAGCGTGTCCTGCAAAACCGATAGTGTCTTGAGACCAAGAGCATCAATTTTAATAAGACCAATACGCTCTGCTTCTGTCATATCTACTGCAACAACAGGAATACGCTCCTTGGTTCCTGGTGCTGTACGAGTCTCCATTGGAGCAAACTTAAAGATAGGCTCCTTGGATGTAACAACACCAGCAGCGTGGATACCAGTACCACGGATACGACCACGCAGTTGCTCTCCATATAGTTCAATCTCTGGATATTTCTCACGAAACTCTGCTGTAGATGATGAAGAGCAGTAGTCTTCCCAAGTATCCACAAGCTTCATAACTTTATTAACGTCAGGAAGTGGAACCTTTAGCACACGAGCAATGTCTCGCACGACACCTTTATCCTTAAACTGCAAGAATGTAGCAATAGAGGCAACGTGACGATACTGACGTACAAGGTAATCCTTTACCTCTTCACGTCGTGTGTCTTGAATATCTGTATCAATATCTGGAAAGTCATTACGTTCTGGATTAATAAATCGAAAGAACAGTAGACCGTGTATGATAGGGTCAATATCTGTAATGCCAAGAGAATAGCAGAGTAGCGAACCAGCAGACGAACCACGTCCTGGTCCAACCATAATGCCTTCCTTCTTAGCCCAAGCAATCATAGAGCGTACAACTAGAAAGTAAGGACCAAAGTTCTTGTCCTTAATGATCGTCAGCTCCTCGTTAAGACGATCAATATATTCTTGGTTCTGATCTAAGCCTTTAGCCTTTAAGCCCTCCAGAGCGAGGCTGAGGAGCTCTCCGTCTGGGTCCTGGTACTGAACAGGCAGTAGGTCACGGTAGTCTTGGATATCATAATCTTCAATCTTGTTTACAATCTCAAGAGTTGCCTCATACATATCCTCACGGTCAATACCCTGAGCTTTCATGGCATCGTGCATCTCTTCATCTGACAACAAATGAATGTCAAACTTATTAAATGACATCTGACGGTCTTCACCATAGAGGTAGTCGAGCTTGTCCATGAGATTGTCATACTTCTTTGTACCGTTGTATGTTGAATCTCCAACAGTTTTATTTGAGTATGAGTTAAGGATTAGTTTAAGTTCTTGAATTTCTTTCTGGCTCTTATCTGAGTGATGGCAGTCAGGTGTGACTACAGGTGTAATGCCAAACTCGTCTGCAAGCTCAAGCAACATCTTGTTTACTTCTGCAGGATTATGTGGCATAACCTCAATGTAATAGTCGTCACCAAAGATATCCTTACACCACCTGATGTGTTCCTTAGCATAGGCTAGATTGTCTGATTCAATTGCTTTAGCCAGTACCCCCGACAAACAGCCAGAGGTAACAATAAGACCTTCCTTGTATTTTTCAAGAATCTGCCAGTCAATACGAGGCTTCTTGTAGAAACCTTCTGTCCAGGCAAGTTCGTTAAGCTTATTTAAATTCTCTAGACCTGTGGTATTCTTTGCAAGAATAATAAGGTGATTATAGTTAAGATCAAGTGGGTCGTTCTTGTCTTTTTTATCTGTGTGGTCTAGGCGGTCTTTAGTAATGTACCCTTCAATGCCAAGAATTGGCTTGATGCCAGCTTCTTTAGCAGAGCGGTATAACTCACGGTGTCCTGAAAGACTTCCGTGGTCTGTGATAGCAATGGCTGGCATTCCCAGTGCAACTGCACGATTTACATATTCCTGTGGGGTAGCAATGCCATCGAAAAGCGAGTAGTGGGTATGAACATGAAGCCCAGCGTAACTCATAGAGTCCTTACGTTAGAAATGAAAAGTTTAGGTGGGCAGTTTAGTGTGTTTGCCCAGCACAGTCTTTATTACCAGTCTGCGTTAGTAGCAGAGGTAATGGATGGAGCATCGAAACCGAAATAGAATGCTTCCTGTTCAGCGTAAGGAATCTCACGAAGAACGTTTTCCAAGTTGTGGAACTCGTGGGTTGACCAGTCAAAAGGCTCTGTGTCAGGTCCCTTGGGAAGAAGCGTGTAACTTGTTTCAGTTCCCTGACCGTTACGCTTGATCTTCCAAACAACATTTGAAATACCCTTGGTGTCGTCAAAGTATTCCATCAATGTGGGTACAGCAGACTGCTTTGAGATACCCTGTGACCATACAGCCACGTAGGGGTCTTCAAGACCGTCTTCAACGAGGACGTTGCAGTAGAAGCGGTTACGTGCTCTCCAGCCAGACTTAGGCTCTTTACGAGCCATTTCACAGCCGTAGCAGCGACCTTCCGAATCGACTGTACAAGCAGCCTTACGCTTGTAGTCCTTTGGGTTGGTGTGCTCTGCAAATACACAAGCCTCTCCACGACTTTCATCGTAGTAGGGTGAATCTGCATCTAGCTCTTCTACGAAACGAATCGTAGCAGACTGTCCGTCAGCAAGCTTAAGCCAACGAACCTTTGTACCTTCGTACTTTGGTTTTTCGAGTAGGGCGTTTAGATTTTTAAGTCCCTTAATTGCACTCATATTTTTCTCCTTGTTTTGTTGAGGTTATCAGTTTAGCATAGACATGATGGTTTTGTCAAATGCAACATCCAGATTTGCAATATCTTCATCCGTCATATCTCCAATATCCTTGTATTGTTTTTCTAGTGTGATCACGGATACACGAGAGCCAAGCTTATCAATAATCTTTGACTTCATGTTTCCTCCTGCTTCATCGTTATCTGCAATAACTATTATGTTATTGAAATACTTCTTTAGCAATTCAATCTGTATGTTGGATACGTTAGAACCTAGAGTTGCTACCGCTGGAAATCCAACTTGGTCAAGGCGTATGGCATCGAAAGATGATTCAACTACATATACCTTGTCTGCTGTTTTGACCCTATGTAGGTTAAACAGAAGTTTTGATTTAGGCATTCCTGGAGTATTCTTAAACTCCTTGCCTTCAATTGATCGACCAACAAACCCGATGCACATTCCATCTGGAGCGTGTACAGGAATTGTCACCATATCTTGTCTCTCAGAAAATCCAAGAGCAAACTTTTTAACTGACTGTTCTGTTACTGATCGACCTGCAAAGTAACGCATTGCACGAGGTCCTTCTAGTGCTTGCGTATTTAATCTTTTAATTAACAATTCGTCAAACTGTACATAGTCTGGCTTAGTATATAGTTTACGATTAATCTCTGACGTAAGGTCGGACTCAGTTGCTTTAGATTTAATAAAACGTACTGCCTCAAAGTATGTACGACCAGAGGTCTTGACAACTAACTCTACTAGGTCAGCAACGTGGTGACAGGAAAAACAAAAGAATGTTCCGTTGTGCTTATCAACTTCACCTGCTGGTGAGCGATGATTAGGATGAAATGGGCAGAAGATAATGTAGTCTGAATCTACTTCTGATTCAATATCTACGCCTGATCCTGTAAGGACTCTTTTGATTTGTTCTTGTGTGTAGGAACTATTTTTGTTCCGTCTATTCCTGTTATCCATTGTGTTTTATTCTTTCCTAGGTATGTTCCATATAGTGATAATTGAAATTCAAAAATTTCTTTCTCGTGGTTGTAAAAGATTGTAAAATCTGGGTCAAGATCTAGCCTGGGTGCGTACCCAGTTAGAATCATTTCAGTTTTTAACAGTCTAACATATTCTTGCTTTAGCCTTGGTATTGCAGCTTCGTCGTGAATAATGCCATCTAAACCAAATCGCTTGATTGATTTATGATGCTGATTTTGCATACTCCATTATAACTAGTTATCTTCAAAATCTTTGTATTTATATAGACCCTTGTCGAAGTCAACCTGAACCATAAACTCACCCATAAATCCATTACGGTTCTTACGGAATACACACTCAATAACATCTGAGTTAGCACCACGACCAAGAGCCATTACCCAGTCAGCATCGTAAGCAATTTGACGTGACCAAGCGGTTTGACCCAGTGTAGGAACAGTGTCTAGCTTATTAACATCATCTGGTGTTGCAGATGAAATAGCAATGATAGGCACTTCCTCAGAGATAGCCATTAGCTTAAGTTCACGAGAAAGGTTCTTCATACGAACAGTTTCATTGTCTGACTTCTGGTTTGGTGACATTAGTTGTAGGTAGTCTACAATTACAAAGTCTGGCTTGTACTGGTCGATCTTCCCTCGCATAACTGATGGCGTAACCTCTCCACCAGAATCATTAGAGATAATGTGGAACTCAGACTTACCCTGAAGATTCTTTTCGTGCCAAGACTTAAGCATATCTAGCTCTACCTCGCCAGAAGACAGCTTGCGGTGCGACCAAAGACCATTGCCCATAATTGTGTAGACACGGTTACGAACCTCTGTCTCGCTCATTTCAAGGCTTACAACCATTGGTGACTTGCCCTGCTTCCAAGCCTGTACAGCAAAGTAAAGAGATAGCCACGACTTGCCAATGCCTGGATAGGCAAGAAAGACTCCAAGTTGTCCTGGCATAATGCCAGCAGGAAGATAGTTATCAAATCCAGGAAGACCAGTCTTAATGCCAATCTGTCCTAGCTCATTCTGCCTCTGCACATTTTCATAATACGCAATCGCATCGTCAATGTCTGTAACGTCAATGTCACGGATTGAGGCAGTATTCTTCTTAAGCTCTGAAGTCATTTGAATAAGTGACTCTAGGGCTTCTGTACCCTTGCCACCCTGCACATCTGCGGCAGTGTTGCGTAAGATATCTTTTAGGCTGTCATTAAGATAGTCTGCCTGTAGTTCTTCTAGGTGGTGCTTAGTTGCACCAACCCCATCAACAGGATGAAAATCACGGAACTTGTCTACTACAAGGGTAACAGGTGGGACAGTACCGTTATGCTCAGAGTAGTTCCTAATAAACTGCCATATGTCATTGTGAGTACGAAGAATGTTTTCCACGTTAGCTTGTAGTAATACGTGTACCTGCTTATCCTGTAGTACTGCTGAGATAAGCTTTGCTTCTGAATCATTCACTTAACCACTTCCTTGCTTGTTCACGGCGAACTGCTCGTTCGGATATGTCATTTTTTTGTTGTTGTTGTGCAGATATTAGATTATCTGTATAGTTTGCAAAATACTTCCATGTTGGGTTCTGTGCTACATCAAAATAATATTCTAATAGGTCATAGCACATAGATATGCCATATGACTCAATGAGTGCATCTGCAGCCCACTGCTCTACGTTTAAATTTACTAATGGCTTTTCCTCGTACTTTATAAGATAAAGCTTAGAGTATCTACTGAGCAAAGCCATTCGGTCTTTGCGTTCAGCCATTACTTGCTATCGATCTCGTCTTTTGACTCGTTAATCTTTTCAACAAGTCGTGCTTCCACAAACTCGTACACACGGTCAAATGCCTGTTGTACAGTCTCACCCTCACGACGTGAATCCTCAACGCCTAGATCAATGCGGAGTGATTGAAAGTTACCAAGATTGAGCGTATAGCCCAATGCAATGTTAATTTTTGTGTTTTCGTTTTCCATCTCATACCCTTCGGTTAAATACTTTCAGACCAAACAGGAACAAACCTGCCGTCTTCAGTTCTCGTATATGTCAGTATACCATCTCCCATACGTCTTGTCAACTCCTGTGGCGAAGGCGTAATGTCATTAGTAACCAGATTGTCTTTTCTTGGTCTACCAATGTGATAGGTAGCAAGTATATCACGAATGTCACGCACCTGTGATTCTGAGTAGTAACATCGAACTTGCCAGCCACGCTCTCCGCCCTTCTGAGAACCCATTGGTTCGGGGATTACTCCACGTTTCATAAGGCTAGGCATATACTTCTTGTGTCTGTTTACCATTGTTGCTGTCTCGCCTACAGTGTATGCTCTTTCACGATTCCGTTTAAAATCTGTAACTAAACAACTTTCAACTTGATCTTTAATAATGTTATATACGGACATTATTCCATTAGATCTATTAAAGTGATAGATGCGAACAAGGTCACCATTTAAAAACCAAACCTTTTTGCTACCTGGAATTATTGGGGCAGAATTATACTGCTCTCTGTCCATTATACAGGAATGCCAACGGCAATAAGATTAACTCGTACAGCAGCCGTTCCTGCTGTTTCAAATTTAATAATTCCCTCAATTGTGCTCGTGCTAACCTTTGTAAGAATTACAGTAGAGCTTTTAGTTGCTTCAGTATTACTTTCACCAATAGTTTCTAACGATGTGGATACAATTGGTGGATACTTAAATGCTCTATCAAATGTATAGGTAAATGGCTTGTCGTCATTTGTTTTTACGCTAGTATTATCAATAACATTTACAAACCCAGCAACAGTTCTTACGTCGCTTGATCGAACACTACTAATAGCTTCTTTTGCGGTTTGTATTGAAGAGTATGAAGAAACACGAAGTCCAATCTCGTTCCATAAATTATTGATCTCTTCAATTATTCTATATACTAAGGCTAGGTCAAATGGCTGACCTCTATTTGGAAGTGGAAGTTTCATACTATTATTATATCAGATTAGAGGGACACTCTGGTAGTCTTTGCAATTTGAAGAGATGAGTCTAAAACTTTACTAGTGCCTTCGATTTGAATTATTGCCGCTGCTGTTTGATAACGCAAAACACCATTCTGCGTTATTGCTGATTGAAAAGTGTAGGTTTTTTCTCCCTCTCCAGTTAATGGATAGGTTGCTAAATATCTATATTGACGATATCTTTGTTCTGGACTTGCAAGATTTGCTGTTGCAAAATAACCAGCTGAGATTGATGTATTAGCTGTTGTATTACTAGAGTCACCAATATATCTAATGTAATATGGACTTGTTGTTAAATTAAGTTCAGTAATTTTCATATCTGCCCCACCCTCAGTAGCAGTTCCATTAAGTGCGTTGGCTACCCCAGCCACATCTATTAAATCGCCAACCTTAAAATTTTTAAGTTCTTCGGGAATAAATGTTGAAGTAAAATAAATAGTCTTAGTAGTTCCAACAGAGTTGACTGTTCCAGTATAAGTTGAAAGATCTATAGAATATGAAACAAATAGATCGTAACCAGATACATTGTCATCTACCCAATCTACTACAAATTTTGTGGCTGTTAAATTATCGATTGAATTTGTGGTTGCCTGAAGTCTAGTTGGTCCATTTATATAATAGACTGGAGACCATTGAGTGGTTTGATTAAGATCAGAAGATTTTACTTTATACCTAAGTGCAAGCTTATTGCCTGGCAGTCTAGGAGGAAATGATGCCGTAGATATTTTTGCTTCAAATATTTCTTGTTCAGCCACTATACACCACCAGTATCTACAGCAAACTTAAACTCTATAAGGTTGTTTGTATTTCTTTGTTTTACTATTGGATAGTTTGTAATTGATGCACCGTTAGACGATACCGCTGTTTCTGCAAGCAAAGAATATCCAGTAAGTCCGTATAGTGGATTTGCAGCAGCAGAAGATATGTTTTCAAAACGAAGTCCGTCTAGTGCTATCCAGTGATTTCCTAGAAGTTTTGTTACTGTGCCACCATCTGTTGTATTAGAGGCTATGTTTGCCGTTGTTGTTGAATATGTAAATGTTGTTGTAGTTGGTACTGTAGCAATTTCATATACACCGCTATAGCCAGGTCTATTATTTATTGCAATTTTATCTCCTACAAGCAAATCATGAACAGTGGAAGTTGTTATTGTAGCCACATTGCTTGTAAGAATTGATGCAGAAACGTTTGTTCCAACATTAGCAAAAGCTGATGCAAAAACTTTGACAGTGTTTACAGAAGACCATTGAAAGTTTGAAGTTGTTTTAAGTTCTGACAATGATTTTTGGGCAACATAATATTGTGTGTTTGCGTTGTTTGCTTTTAAATCTGTTGAGTTTAATGAAAATTGCATATTGGCATACTCACTACTTCCAAGTGTCTCAGAGTCTGCAAACTGAACAATTATATTAAGTCCACCTATTTCTGAATATTGTGTAGCACTTGTAGCTTCTGTAATTACTGAGAAGGCTAACTTTAACAGATCGTCTGCAGAGTTTTTATCGAAGGAAAAAGAAACGTTTGTATGATGAATGTGCGATTGATTTTCGGGAAAAGAACTGTTTTCATAGATTGAGTATATTGTAGGGGAGGTGTTTATTGCCGAAGTATTTCCCCTAAGCATTAGTGTCTTTGATTCAAATCTTGGTTGTTCTTTTGATGTCATTCTATAGTAAGTACTAAAAATTGGATCATAGGAATTAATTAAAGCAAAATTATCATTTCCGCTTATTTTTATTGCAGCATTTGCATATCCTGCACCATCTACGTATGATACTGGCTTTTCAACAACGTCAGAGTGGTACTCCCAGTTTTCTGTATCTGAAAAATTAAATAATACCCTGCTGTCAATAGTGCTTGCTGTTGGATTACTTCCAGAAGGGTAGATTCCAATTTCTGTCATTCCGTATTGTTCAAGGTTTGGAAGTTCTGCAGTAAATACAACTTTAGTTAAATTGTTTTCAGTAATAATTCCACGAGAAACAATTGGCACTCTAAACATTTCAAAAGTCATTTGATCCCTATTTATAAAATTTCGTGTTGCTGTACCAGGAGTTGATGGTGTAGTTGCAATATTAGCAGCAACTTTACTAACAGTAAAAGCTGATGTATTTGGCACTGTAGCAATCGAATATGAACCATCAACTGCGTTGTCTAGTCCATCAACAAATACACCCTGTCCAGGCAAAAAGTTATGTGGGGTACTTGTTACAAAAGTTATAATGTTTGATACAAGTGTTCCAGATTCAACATTAACTGTCATTGTTGATAGTGGGTTAGTCCCACAACCAACAGCAATGTATCCAGCGTACCCTGGAGCTTGGTTTACCAAGTATTTGGCAAGTACGTTTTTACCTTTTGTTGTCAGCATATTTATATCCCTTCAAATATTATATCATCTGATACATCTGCATATGTCAAAAATTGAACCTCTATATTATCTGTAGCTCTTACGTTTGTTAATCTAATAGTGATTACGCCTGTTTCATTGTTTAGTTCTAAAAGATTTGTTGTTGTATCTTGTGGAGTATAGTTCTCTAGTAGCATATTGAAAGAAGCAAAGGTATTTGTTATACCGTCAGAAAAACTGATTGGTTCTTTTTGAATATAAGATGTTCCAGTTCCTGGAGTAGAAGTATATTGTTGATTTAGTGGGCTGTTTACAAAATCAGATCTTGAAATATCTAAAATTTCTTGACCACCAATTTCAGCAAAAATAAAGTCTGACATAGCTTCTAGAGAAAGCTCGTCCTCACTAAGAATAATGTCTGGTCTTGCTACCTTTATACCACGTTTGTCTCTTCTGTATAATGGCTCTGGTAAAAATATATTATTAGCTAATGGTGTTTCCTTGTTTTTTCCTTTTCTTCTTCTTCCTCTTGCCATTATGATACCTCACTTAAATATATTGTCATTTCAGGACCATTTTCATTTTTATTATATTCAATATTATAGATTACAAATCGTTTAGATGAACTAGCAATTTCATCAATAAGGTTTCCGTTAGTATTTCTAGTTTTATAATTAATTGTAACAATGTCTCCAAGTTGTAAAGTTGGCACTGGGAAAATTGATAGACCTACTGATAATCTTGGATCTAACATTTTTTCTATTAGCCATCCCATTAATTCTTCTGCTTGGTCTGCATTTTGTATATATGTTCCGTCAATTGAAAACTCATTACGTCCATTTGTTACACGACTATTTTTTACAAGTCTTAAATTTTTTGCTGCAGTGTTAGGATTATCTATTGAACTTTCTAAAACAGAATTATTAAAATCTGGATTTGACAAATCGCTTTTTGCTTTTAAGTATTCATCAAGAGTTAGTTGACGATCTGATTCTTGTGTAAATGTAACACCAAGAATTCTAAGATAGTTGCCGCTTGTTTCGTCTAAGTTTACTGCTGAATCTGTTGTATTAAATATTAAAAACTCTGCACCATATGCGTTTCCAACATATCCAGAAACAGCATACCCTTTTAGGCTATTAAACGTTGGTGCAATTTTTGAAATAAATGCAGGATATGCTTTATCATATCTAAAGTTAAAGTAGGCAGACTCTCTCATAATTGTTCCAAACTCTTCAAAATACATCTTATATTTTGGCGGTTGGAATGGACTAATACCCTTTATGTATGTGTCTTGAACAGCACTACTTACAGAATATTTTCTAAATGAGTTGTCACTATCTGTCTCTTCATTAAAGAGTGAGCCAGATCTTAAGGGAGCATCCTGGAGGTTAACTCCATTGTTGGCAATGTCTTGACCAATAGCATAGATGTTTTCAAACATTACTTTAGAAGTACTTCTAACAAATGGAGCAATGTTATTAATTACTGGTAATGGTAATGGATCTATTACTGTTCCAATTAGTTTTTGATTTAAGTATAAATAAAACTTTCTTCCCTCGGTAATATCCTCATACTCAACTGCTAAGTCGTAGACGCTTGGATTTTGCTCACCCTTTAATCTGTGCTGACCAGTAAATTTACCATCATCAACAACTATGTTTGAAAGACCTTCCCACAACGTATATGGAATTGCTTTGTTTGCTGTAGTATAAGATGCAACAGCGGTTAGAGCAGACAAGTCAATAGTTTGTGTAGATGTTGCTTTTTCTCCTTTTACGGTAAATTCAGTTGAGTCTGCTGTCAAAACCGTATACGGTTCCTCTGCTGTTTTTTCATATGAGCTATAGGTGTCTCCACTTATTGACACAGATACAAGGTCTCCAGGTTTAAAGGAGTTTTTTCCAATAAATGTAATTTCTTTTGACTTGTCTTCTCTTTTTATTGATTTTAAAATAGCATCTGACTTGATTACTGTTTTATAAAATAATAGATTTGCAAGTCCATCTTGATCGCCATACTGATCTATGTTAGCTGCAGTAAGTGCTGCAATTTCAAAGAAATAACCACGACTCCTAGTTTCATCAAACATAAAACTTATGCCACCAGATGATGCATAAATCGTTTTGTTTTCATTAGAGTTTGCGGTAGTAATTGTAGTTATTGGATTAGAACCATATGGACTCTGAACGCTGAAATCATTATTGTCTAATCTTCCAATAATCCTTAACCTACAGCCAAAAAGTTTTGGAGTATCGACATCGGTGTTTGCTAAATCTTTTTTAATATAAGATATAAGATTTTGTGGTTTTCCATATGTTGGTTTTGCTGTAGATCCAGTCATAATTAAAGCTGATGATTGCACTGTTCCTGTTTGGGTAGATTTTAAAGAATTTAAGGTATCTTCAGAATAATAAGCAGAAGAAAGCATGTTTTTAATAATTCCAGTTCTTACTGTTTCTTTTGCTATAGTTCGTGCTGCTGTTTCTAAATCATTTGGATTTCCCAAACCAAGCCCTGTTGTTGTAATTGGATCAGCTAATAATAAATCTCTTGCCTTAATTCCCTTTCCAGTAATATAGATTTCTTGATCAACAACTAGGTTTGCACATGGATTACTTACAATTATAATATTTGTACCTTTTACTTTTGTAACTTTAGTGTTTTCTGGAATACCTAAGCCAGTAACAGTATTTCCCTTGCTTATTCCTCTATTGCTAACAAGAGTAATTTGTGTACTAGGAGTCTGACTTGGTATTGCTACCGCTACTCGTACTGGAAGTTCTTTCTTTGATTTATCACCAAACAAATAGTCAGAATCCATAAACATTCCAAAAATATTATTGTCGTCTGTCCAGTGTGTTCCTAAACCTGCAGAGTGTTCTACTATCTTTGTATTAAATTGACCACGACCATGTTTATTTACTACACCATTTTTAAGTCTAGTTTTTGCAATTCCGTTTTCGGTATATGATTCATAGAATGGTTCTGCAAAAATTCTTACACGTCCAGTTGGATACATTTTTCCATTAAATGGAATTTGTGCAAAATAATCTTGGTATTCTTGAACATTATTTATAAAAACATTGCTTGAAGTATCTTCAATATTAAACGTCATAGATCCAGCGGCTGTTGCAGCAGATGATAAAGTAATTGTTGTTATTATCTGTATACCTGCTTTTCCGTATATATCAATAGCTGATTCTGTTTGTGTTACCGAAGATATGGTTGTGTTGGCTGCAACGTTTCCAGCACCAGAAACTTTTACAACTTTTTGACCAGGTTTTACATTTTTAAATATCCTAGAAGCAGTTGTAATAATAGTAGCATTACTGGTTGTAGATGTAGTTGTTGTTAGGTTAGAGCCAATCAGTGCTTTTGCAACGTTATATTCTACTGCATCAAACTTAATCATTTCTCCGTTTGCATAGAAATATCCATTGTAGCGTGGTATCCAATAAACACCTTCTCCCAAGTCCATTATGTTATTTACTATTTGGTTGCTCTGCACTGTAGGAATAACATTAGATAGATTTGAGTTAAGAGGGATAGCAGACAAAACATAAGACCCCTGCTTTGCTTTTTCTTCGTTTATTGACTTTGAGTTTTCACTAGGTTCAATTTCCCAAAGCAATACTGGCTTATATTGCCAAGTTTTATCCTGGTCAATAAAAGAAGCTTGCCTAATTTCTCCATAGCTTTTTTGAATGTATCGTGAAGTATATTTAATTGAGCCATCATTAAAAATGTTTTTGTTTACTGAACCGACGGACTTAATGTTTGATAATACGGATGTATTGTTAGCTGTTTTATTATTTAATATACCAGTCTTAACAAAGTCTGTTGTCCCATATAAAGTAAAGTTAATTTCTTCATCTGGATTGTTTGGTTGACGATCTCCAGGATTTGGCATCATGTATCTTTTGCTCATAAGAATAAAGTTATTGTATTCGTCAAAGAACATAGCCGTTTGAGTTGATACCGCCAAATCTTCAAGGACTTGTGCAACGCTTGTGTCTGGTGCTACAAAGAAAAACGGTATAATCGGATCATTATCATTAACTGATTTATAGTATGCATAATTTGAAAATCCAATCGAGTCCATAATCATTGCTATTGCATAACTAAAAGACACATTTGTTAATAAAATTTGTGGAGCAGTCATTGATTCAAAATGAAAAAACATGTCTCGTAATCGTATGGTTGCCATTCTAGAGTCATTGTCAAACTCTGGAAATGATTCTGCATAGAGTGTTTTGATTGGAACATAACACCATGTTGAAGTATCTTCTAAATTTTCTTTAATTACTTCAAAGAATTTTAGCTGAAGGTTTCTATTTACAAAATTAGCAATAACGCTACCAGTTGGATTTGAGCTTGAAATTTGATTATTTTTATTTAGAACTTGATCATAGTCTGCTATTGTAATTGATCCAGTTGAGGCTAGTAACTGTCCTACTGGCATACCGCTCACTCCAAGATCTGAGGCAACCCTGCTGGTATTATATTCTTTTGTAATTGAAGAAAAATCTGCAGCAAGTCGTGGAGAAAGTTCAATAAGTTCAAATGGAACATCTTGTCTACTCATTGTTTTTACAACAATTCTTAAGCCTTTAATAAACATAAACTGTTCGTATTCACCAATTTGATTTGGTGGACCAAGCTCTACAACATTGCTCAAATCAGTCATAATTGCTGTATTGCTTGATTGTGACTGTGAGCCAAGATACCATTTATAGTCGCCTTCGTTTTTACCGTAATGAAGTTCTACATACCCATCCCTTGAAATAACTGGAGAGCCACTGCTCTTACCGTCTGGGTAAAGCGTTCCAAAATCTACTGCATCTTGCCAAGTTAAAACACCTGTTTCATAATTTTCTTCAAGGTATTGAACTTTCCAATCCATTGGCACTGTTCTGTTTACAATAGTATTAGTATCATCAAACAGTGGGTCTGAAACCATTTGATATAAACCTGAATTAATTGGGTCTTGTTTTACTGAGCCAACATGTGTTTGCATTTTAATAATAATCCTGTTTACTGGAACTTTTTCTTTATAAACAATAAATGGTGCAGCATCGTCGATTAGGTATGTTGTTAGTGTTTCAGATACTACACATGCTTTAGCAGAGATACCTCTCTCTACCGCCACATTTCCAGACTGTTCTTGTCTAAACGATGTCCAGTATTTAAACTTATCTTCTTTGTCTGAAACATAATAACGAGGTCTGCTCATCATGTCTGGACCATCGCTGTGCGAGTATCGTGAGTTTACTGTGTCACCGTAATATATTGCTTTGTTAATTCCAGATCTTGGTCTAAATCTATTAAAACAATCTTCTAAAGAAAACAAAAGTTTCTTTCTTTCTTGTACAGATGTAAAGACTACTGGGGTGCTATTAGCATCTGCAGATACTCCACCATCAATAACAACATCAGAATCCGTTGCCCCTGTGTAGGCGTTCAGAGCGTCTGTAGAGTCATACGTTGTTGTTATAACTCCAAAGTTTGCAGTATTTGGATTTGCAATTGTTGTGCGGTATCTATAGTTTCCAATTGCATCAAAGTTCTCGGCATAGTTCATATTAATTTCAGCAAGGATTAGAGACTCACTATTAATAGTTGCAGATGTTTCCAGATATGACTGAACATTACTATTTACAAACATTATACCTCTTCTAGTGTAACAGAAACGTTGTAGTAATCAAAGTTATTTGCCCCACGTTTTTCAATTGAATAAGAGAAGTCTGCAAAGTACATTTCAACACCTTCGTTGTATACATCTAAATATCCATATGGATTATTTTGTGCTTCAAAGTTACTATATTTGTCATAAGCAAGGTATACCCAGAATGGTCCAGTGTGATTTTCGTACCAGTCTAGAATCTCTACCCCACCTGCACCACCATCTACCGTGTATTGAAATTCTGCAGTGTTAGCAGGATTTTTAGGATTAGTTATTCTATCAATAAATGGGTTCTGTGGAAGACCAGTCGATGAGCTAAAGAGGGGATTTCCAGCAAATGATCGTGAAGGTAGCATTTCCCAAGAAACAGAAATTGACATTTTGTCTGCAGTGTGATAAGAACGCATACGACCATTAATCATTCGATCTCTTGTTTCAATTCTTATTTTATCAACATTGATTGGAGAGCGGTTGTGGTCTGAAAGAATCAGAATAGTTGATTGACCTGTTACTGTAGCTGGTACTGTAAGTGCATTATAAGTGTCTTTACTCTCAGTCCACATCATTCCTTGTGGTCTGCCGTATTTCTGTCTACCGTCAAAATATCCCATTATAGCCTGTTACCCCTTATTCTGTAAGATTCTGTACGCTTTACGTTTTGTGCTACTGCTCGTGCAATCTGATCTGGGTTTGCCTCTGTGCTAACGTTTACGCTGATACTATAATTATACACGCCTGAAGATGGATTACTGCCACTATTGATTGCTTGTAGATTCTTTACCCCGAAATCTTGAACGGCAGGTCGTTTAATAACAAACTCTCCAGGAGTAAGCATGGCAGGAACGGTATCTGAACCTAAAGGACTTCCACCATCGGCAAAATATGAAACAACTTTACCACCAACAGAATATCTTTTCATCATTCCTCCACCAGAGTATCCATTCATCATACCTCCACTAGCGTATCCTCTTATCATACCTCCACTAGCAGCAGTTCTGTATTCACGTTTTGCAATTTTCATATTTAATCTAGCAATTTTTGCTTCTACTTCTTCTCTTGTTTTTCCTTTAAACATAACGTTTGCAAGTTCTGCTTGTCTTTGTCGTTCAAGAGAAAGCATTTGTTGTTCTTGAGCAAGGGCAGCAGCACGGACTCTTTCTGCTTGTACCGCTCGTGCAGCGGAAGCAATGTCTCCACGTGTTAACGCATCCGCAACGTCTAGCTGACCTTTTTGTTGTTCTGCAATTTTGCCATTAAGCTTTGCAATTTCTTCAAGGGCTTTTTTACGTTCATCAAATCTTTTATTAATTTTAGCTTCTTTAAGAGAAATAACATTTAATAATGCATTTTGTTTAGCTAATCTTTTTTGAAGTCTTGCCATTACTGAATCTTCTGTAGTAGTATCGGCAGGGCTTCCACCGCCCCCAACAGGAGGATCGGGAGTAGGGGTAGGACCTGGACCACTACCGCCGCCTTCTCCAGCACCTTCAATTTTACTTAGGGTCCATCGAACAAATGCTGTATCACTAGTATCTTCACCAGTTTTGTTCATTAATGTTTTCCAGGCAGTATATGCAGTTGATCCTTTATCAATACTTCCTGTAAGAAAAGCTTTATAGGTTGCAATATATTCTGCCTTTTTCTTTTTAGGAAGTTTCTGAAAAGTTTCGCTATCTAAAATTGCTTTTGCAGCCTCTTCTCCTCCGACGTAATCTGCAAGAAATTGAACTGTAAACTTTCCATCTTTTGGTGTTGCTTCTTTTATTGCATTTAGATCATTTAAATATTTTCTAATTGCGGATTCGTCAATATCAACGCCGACACCAATACCTCCAGCCTTAGCACCAAGAAGATCTTGATAAGCTCCAGTTACATCTTCTGCAGATTTTCCAGAATTTATTAAGTTTAAGGCAACTGTTACTTGATCTGATGTTGCGTCTAATGCTTGAAGTTTTCCAAGAGTATCAAGTGTTTCAATATCGCCAGAAGTTGTAACTGATAGGTTATATGCTGCAACAAAATTTTTGTTTTCTTTGGCATATGATAGTAGTGTTTCTAAAGCTCCTGGATTTAGCTCTTTAGTTGCAAGACTTGTTCCGATATTAACTAAAAATTCTCTACCAAATGCTTTGTTATTTTCATCTGTCATAAGACTCAATGCGGCTTTATACTCGTCGCTAGTCTCTCCAAAAATTTCTTTCATCATAGATATATAGGGTGCTGCATTAAAAGCTCCGCCTCGCGTTAAGGCAAATGCTTTTGTTTCTATATAAGTTTTAATTTCTTTTTGAAGTTCTCTTTGATCTTTTAGATCAGTTATTCTTTGTGACTCTAAATCTCCAATTTTTCCTTCTAAAAGAAGCTCTTCTTCTTTTGTTTTTGCTTTCTCTTTTTGAAGTTTTAATTCTTTAATTAATGAATCATATCTTGAGTTAATTATGTCTTCTCCACCAGTAGCAACTGACAGTGCAGATACTGAACCACTAAGCTGTGTTAGAGAACTGTCTGATTTCTTAGCAGCATTAAAAGCTGTTTTTGCAGCTCCACTAGCAGCCAATCCTGGTGTAAGGTTTTGTGTATTTTCTAATGTGCTGGAAGCTATTGTACTTACTCCAAGATTTCCAGAAATAACTCCAAGTGCAGCAATTATTCCTTCACCTTGTTGCTGTGTAATTACATTTTGAGAAACAGCATAAGAAATTTTATTTCCAAGAAGTTCTCCAATTTCTTGAGTAGACATATTATTAGACTGTAACGTTTTTATTTCATCTACAAGAGCCTTTCCGCTATCTGTTTCTGTTAAGTATTGCTCTCCAGCAGAAATTTGTTTTTCTGTTGTACTTGTAAGTAATTCATTTGTATCTGCCTGACGTTTTTGACTAAGACTTACTGTTCCCATATCCTCAGACATAGACTGTAATGCCTTTGACCCCATAGCAAAAGAATTTCCAAGGGCTAATGCTTGTTTACGCTGCTCTTCTCCTGCCTCTATTGTTTTATAAATTCCATAAGCTAGTAAACCTAAAGCTGCAATAACACCAACAGTTGCTGGCTTCATCATCATAAAAAGTGGACCAATCAGGGATATAGCCATTCCAAGTTCTTGAAGACCAGGTATCATGCCTACTGCTCCACCAGCCATAGCAAGCCCCATACCTGCACCCATACCGCCCATACCCTTAACTCCAGCAGCAATTCGTCCACCCATAGAATGCATCTTTACATTCATGGCACGACGACGGATCATCTTATCTCTTGCAGCTTGTTGAGATGGGGTTAGCGGTTTTTTACCTGGCTTTTCTTCTTCTTGTATAAATCTTCCTGTATCACCAATAATAATTGAAGATCCTTCTGGGGTTGTTCTTACAGGGAATCCTCCTGCACCGACTACTCCAGTCTGAACTCTTCTATTTCCTCGTTGTCCTCTTGCTCCAGCCTGTGTACCACTTGCAGCAGCTTGTCCAAGACTTTCTCCAGCTCTTGCTGCATCGTCTACTTTAGACTCAAGCCCATTAATTGCTCCTTGACCAATATCTACTCCAAGATTATGCATTTCTTGTGATGGCGATGCTGTTGCAGTGATCGCTCTAGCACCACCCAATACTGCAGCTTCAATTTCTTTAGGAACTTCTTGCCCCAATTTTGTAAAATATAGTCTAACTGTATTTAATAATTTTTGTCTAGCTGGTTGCTGTAATTCTGGCGATAAGCCCATAGCTGCACCACCCATTGGAGACATTCCACCTAACATTGAAAGATTTTCTGGTGCTAAGTGTGCCTGTGTTCCTGCAGATCCAATTAAACGACCTGCAAAATTTGGGTTACTTCTAAGTGTAGCTAATTTAGCTTTAAATGATTGTGCCTTACCCTTTAGTGCAGTATACCAAGAAGCACCCTTTTTAGTGGGTACTCCAGTATCTGGATTAACTCTAATTGCAGGTACTCTTGCATATCCTCCAGTTCTAACATCTTCTAGTGTTGGATCTAGGAGTCTTTGGGATCCAGAAACAAATGCTCCTTGTTGATCTGAAGGAAGTAGTGCAGACTTACTTTTAAGAATTGTATCTATTTCTTCTCGTTTTGCTTTTACTACTTGTGAGATATGTGTAGCATTGTCACCCATTTCTTCTGCGGTAGTTTGTAGTAATATAGATATTTCTTCTGCTGCAGAAGAAATTGGACCAACTACAGAATCGACTACGCCGTTTGAAATTCTAGTACCAGACTCAGTAAGTGTTGCTGCAACCATAGACATTGCAAGTTCTGCAATTGAGTCTGGTGCTGAAATTCCTGTTCTATCTACACCAAAGCCACCAGCAGTGTTTCCACGAGCACCAACAGTATATGGAGCAAGAAGTCTTTGTGGTCCACCAAACATAGAAACATCTTTTTTAATATTAGATTGTGAGTATCCAGGAATGTTGTCAAAAACCATTCCCTGAATAAGACCGCCATACTTCTTAGCCATGTCAGCAGGAATAACTGCTTCTCCTGGTGATAGCATTGCAGGGACTGTATCACCCTTACCCTTCGGACCAGGAACGCTAACTACACCACTAGCAAAACCTTTTGGCTTTGTGGCTGATCCAGCAACTCTACCTCCAGGCATTGCAAATCCACGTTGTGCAGTAACTGCTTTTTGATAAGCAAGCGTTAGGTTATTTAATGCTGCAGCCTCTACGCTAAAAGTTTGTGAAAGTTTGCTGTGTGACTGATTAAGTGATGCTGCTACTGCTGCTGCTTCAATTTGTTGCTGAGTCATATAGTCTGTTTGTAGACCGAGAGTCGTTGTATCTGCCCCAGATTTCTTAAATATAGTTCCAAGTGCCTGGAACATTTTGATAAGGTTGGCAACACCGTTAGCAACAAGACCAACAGTCATAAGCAAGACAGGACCAATACCTGCCACAACGGTAGTCAGAATAACAGCAAAACTCTTTGCACCATCACCCATGCTATTAAACTGATTAAGAAGTTTTGTTCCAAATTCAATAACTGGCGTAATGGCTTTTAGGAACTGTTCTCCAACAGGTGCTAAAGCTGCTTGGAAATCTGCAAAAGCTTTTTCAAATTTATAGGTAGTTGTCTCTTCTACCTTTTTAAGTTCTCGTTGGGATAAAATTGCAAGTTCTTGTGTAGTTGCTTTTGTTAGCTCAAGAACACGGCTTGCTTGTGTACCCTCGCCAATGACGTTTTGGAAAAGTGTAGATAGACGTGAGAATTGGAACTTACCAAATAGTTGCTCAATTGCACGAGCACGATCTAGTGGGTTAAGTGTATCAAGTGCGGAAGCAAAATCAAGCACTAGTCCTTTAATGTCTCCCTTGTTTGAGTTAACAATTTTTTCAATGTTAATTCCAAATCCTTGAAGCATTTCTTTTGCTTTTCCAGTTGGATTAATGAGTGCAGCAAGACCAGACTTGAGTGCGTTAGCACCTTCAGAAGCATTAATTCCACCTTCCTTCATTGCTGTAAGGAAGAATGCCAAGTCCTCTACGTCTCCACCAAGCTGTTGAACAACAGGTCCAGCCTTGGGAATAGCAATGGTAAGGTCTTCAATCGATGTAACAGATTGGTTTTCTACTGCGTTAAGGAAGTCAATTTTATTGGCAAGATCTTCAGTAGCAACACCAAAAGCGTTAGTAACAGACATGGTTGTTTCAAGAGCCTGGGTTTGTTCTACGTTACCAAGAACTGCTAGACGAGTAGCTTGAGATATTTGAGCTAAAAGCTCTTGACCTGACTTACCAGCAGCTGCCGCTTCAGCCGCAAGTCCTAGGGTGTCTGAAACTGCAACACCGTACTTGGTATACTCTCCTGCAAGAGTTTTGATTGAATCAATCATCTGGTCGGTTTCTGCAACTGTTGTAGAGAAGTCTCCATAAACACGACGAATTCTAATTACCTGCTTTTCAATTTCCATAAAAGATCTGGCAGCTGAACTAGCAAATAATGTGAGGGGAAGGGTAAAACCAACCATAAGCTGACGACCAGCCCACTGAGTATTCTTACCAAAGTTTAGAAGATTAGTAGACCCTTGCTTAAGCAATTGATTATATAATTGCTGCTTCTGTGCAGTAATCATTGTTTGTGTTGCAAGGTCATTCATATCAAGAGTTAGTGGTCTAACCTTGATTGATTGTAGTGCTCCGTTGGCATCACGACCCATTGAGATATATTGAGTCTGAAGATCTTTGACTCTTTCGGTAGCTACCTTTGTAATTGTTTCAAATTCGCCACGGAAGAATCGTCCGAATGTTTTTGTTGATGCCCCAGCGTATCTAAAATACTGCCCCATCGAAAGTTTGTTTTTCTCAAGGGCAGTAGTAAATGCTTCGGTGGTTGACTGAACCTTAGTCATTCCAGCTTGGAACTGACCACCAGCATTAATAGAGTTTATTAGGTCTTGCTGTAGTTTGGAAGCGTTTTGACCAGCTACTGCTCCACCACGAGCCATCTCTGTGTGAAATCTTGCGATTTGACCTTGTAGTGCTTTAAGTGCTGCAGTAGCAGCGGTAGTGTCAATATCTATGCGTATATTAGCATTTGCATCTTCAGCCATTCATTAACACTTCCCCTTTTTAGTCTAGCCCATAAGACCAGCTACAGTATCTGAAAGGTTAATTCCAGATGCTGCTTCTACCACCTTATAAACGGTTGGTAGATCAATATTGTCCTCAAGAGCGGCTACATCTGCTGCTAGTTCTGGACTATACTGCTTCATTGCAATTTGAACACACTTCATAAGTATATCCATTGACTTTGCGTTATCATCTGCTACCTTAGCAATACCCTCAAACTCCTTCATAAAGTCACGAAGTAGTGAGATCTTAAGTGGACGAACATTAAGTACTGTTCCGTCCATAAGTGTGAGCTGTGTAGCTTCATTAATTGTTGTTGCCATTGTTTCCTCCTTGTTAGGCTTATTAAATTATATCACAGAAGAAGTTTAGTTTTCGACTAGTTTTTCATAGCCTAATCCCATACCTATTCCAAATCCAGCTTGTGCAGCATTTGCTCCTTGTAGGGCTACTACGTCATTTGAATTACTGGTTGCTCCGCCACTAAAGAACTTGGCTTTCTTCTGCTCCCATAGATCTTGGCTACCACTCTCTTTATCAAGGTCTACCCCCTGGATTCCAGCCATAAACTTTTTTTCCTGGTAATCTAAATCTCTTTTTACGTTAAGTATTGATGTTAGTTCTGGCATAGATATTGATGACTCAAGCTCTTCAAAATCTTTCCATATTCCTAAAAGAAATACTTCTGCTTCTAGTGTTGCTAGATCAAGAGTCTCCCAGGTAGATCCACTGTCTACTGCCTGATCTTTTACTGGTTCTTCTTCATCGTCGCCGTCAATTTTAATTCCAGCTCCAATGTCTAATACTTTATAGATAGCTGGAAGGTTAAGGTTGTCTTCTAAGTCTTCTATTGTTTTTATAGATGGATAGAATTGTTTCATACATACCCTCGCACATTGTGCTAATGCTGAGATTGCTTCTGCATCATCTTTTGCAAGTTTAACATTTTCAAACTCTTTCATAAATTCTCTAAGGTATTTAATCTTTAGCGGTGTTAAATATATCTCTGTTCCGTCTACTAGTGTAGTAGTTCCTGTTTCATAAATTTCTGTTGCCATACATCTATTGTACCAAAAACAAAACTGCCCAGAGCCGAAACTCTGAGCAGTCCTGATTATATTAAATTATGATGCGAGTGTGCGGTCTACAATCTTTCCATAAGACGCATTGTCGTTAGGAAGAAGTCTAAATGAGACTTCAAACATTGTAGCTTCGTCACGCTTTGCTGATACTGTAACACTTTCAATTGAAAGAGCACGGAATGCAACGTAGATTCGCTCAATTGATGAACCAGCTGCACAGTCTCCTGTACCTGGACCAACTGCAACGAGACCACGCTCAACTGGACATTCGCCAATGTTTCCTGCACCAAGATTTAGAACTCGGTCACCGTCGTAAGTTGGTGTTCCGAATGCACTCTGTGATGTAACACTGGTGTATGTAGCTGAAAGGTCGCTTGACTGTCCTGCAATTGCAAAGAGCAAGTTATCTAGTGTTGCTTCAGCAAATGCTGTGTTAAGATTAACCTGCATTCCCTGCTTGTAAAGCTTAGCAACGTCAAGAACCTGGTCAACCTGTACCTCACCGAAGTCAGGCTGAAAAACGATTTCAAGACCGTTCATGGTGTAACCAACGTTACGGAAGTCAACGCTATTTGTTGCATTTGCAAGAGTTTCCTTGTACGAAATGTTAGTTTGGAAGTTGGGCAAATCGATTTCAGCTTGAGTGTTAGTAATACCACCACTTGTGTTTTGACCGATTGGACCATCTTGATATGCGAAAAGTGCTGCTGCACCAACGATGATGTTAGCACTTGTACCACGTGAATAGGGCATATTTTATTTCACCTCTTTCTTGTTATAGAGTTTGGGTGGGTGTTTCCTCTTTATAATTATATATGGTTATTATGCAAATGAATCTGATTTGTGCCAATCATAGTCAATAATTATTTTATTCCCTGCATATGTACGAGCAGTACCAAAATCTATAATGTCACGAGTTTCCTCAAGTTGGTAGATTTTAATTTCGTGAAAGTATGGCAGTAAAAAGTCTGTTCCATCGAAGGTGACTTTCTTGTGAACTTTGCCATCTACCGTTACTGTACCGCTTACCTTCGAAGCAATCCAAGCATTTAAGTCTTTAGCAGAATCATCTCCGTTGTCCAGAAGATCTTGTATTTCTTGTGTCATTTCTATAAGGTTTACTACAGCTGTTTCTGTAAGTGCATAAAAATAATATAATAGTTGTTCACACTTAATGTATGGAAATGGTCCCCTACGCATTTTAAACATTCTGTCAAATACCGCTGCTTGTCCCTGAAATTGATACCTTGATGTACCGCTAGAAGTTAGCACATCAAGACTGAAGCTTTCTGCAACAGTAAAATCGCTAGGGTATGTTGGAAACATTGGGACTGCTCCAAACCCTCTACCTGCAAGTTTTTCTTGTAGGTATTTATTTATAAAGATTGGGGGATAGTAAATAGCCATTATCGTTTAACTCCTATGTTTGCTACCCAAGTGTAGCCTGTTGAAATACCAACTGCTCTACCGCCACGTTTTCCTGCTGATAGATTTTTTGCAAAAACTGTAGGGTTTTGAATGTAATCCATTACACCACTAATTCTTAAAAAGGCTTGTGAGAAAAAACTGTTAAAGAATGAATCAAATGTTTTTTCAAATCCACCCTGAGCCTGAGCTCCTCCAGGACTGTCAATTACTATTGGACCTTTAGTAAATACTTGCTCTCCACCATCTTCAAACGCAAGCACAGATGCATTACGAGGTCTGATTGTAACAGGGATACCATTCTCTATAATTCTTGCTTTGTCGTAAAATGGAACGGTAGAGCCATTTTTTACAGATGTTGACTGTCTAAATGTTGTTTTGATAGATAGTCCCATTCCAGATATTGTGTAGTCAATGTCAAACAATCTTGCGTTAGGACTTCCAGTCTGATTCCATTCATACATGTGGTGAAGAAGTCCAGGATTGGTTCTAGCAGAAGAATCAATATACTGTTTAATTAATTGAATAGCATCTTTACCTACAGCATTAAGAATGTGATTTCTTCCTCGCTTAACACCTTCATTAAATCCAAAAGAATACTGAACAATATTGTTCATCTCTTTAAGGAATAGGGTGTCATTAAACTTTGCTCTCATTATACATCTGCTCCCTGGTTTTCAGAGCGGCGTAGGACAACCTTGTGGTATTCTACTGTTCCAAATGGATTAACAAATGGTGCTTGAGTTGCAATCTCAAATAGTGTTGATCTTCCGTTTCTTGGTCCAGATGTTTCAAGGTAGATTGGATTGTTAAATTTATCACGAATATTTGTTATGACAACATTGGTTGCTGCATTCTTTGCATCAACGCTTGAAATACGAATATCTTTTTTAACTCTTCCAAGAAGCAGTGTGTCTGTTTTGATGTTTGGGTCTGGCTTAATATCTTCTTTGTAGGATACGCCAGCTTCATTAAATGAGCAAACAATTGTTTTATCTAAAATCCAAGTTTTTGTAACATTGCCATAGGCAGTTGTTTCAGCAATTGGATAATAAACATCTGCCATCATAGGGAACATAAAGTCTGGGGTTTCACAGATAGACATTATAATACCCCTAATCTTGTGATTGACTTTGCATACTTAGAAAGTATCTTGTCTACAAGAATGTTACCTGTTCCTTCGAATGATCGCTTGTCAAACTGTAGTTTATACTGGTCTGTATTGTATGCTGTGACATATCGTTTGTAATAGTCAAGTTGACCGCACTCAATGTCTGTTATCAGTAAGCCGACGGCACGAGCAATGTCTGATGGGACTGATGTGTATCCAGACTCTACAACAACTCTATAGTCGTATGTTTTAGGAAAGCCACCCCATACCCCAAAGTTTAAATCTAAGTAGTCTGTGCTTCCAGCAGGAAGAATAAGACTTGCACTTTCACCTCTATTTAATTCTCCTGTATAGCTTTGAGTTATAGAAGTTTTATCTTTTGTAATCTCAAAATTACGCACATAGGCTGTTGGGTTGCTTGCATCATAAATAAGAACGTTGTTCTCGTAAACCTGCAAAAGCTTCTTTGCATCTACCCATAGTGGCAAGTAGTCTGCTCCAAGACCAGTAGTCTCAAAAGTTGTTTTCTTATAGTAAAATCCTTGTGGAATTACAGAGTCAACAATTGCTCTTGCCAATTCTTCATTAAGTGTTTTTGTAGCTATGTCAGATGCTGTATCTGCTAGTGTATTTGGGTCTAGGTATGGTCTACGAACCTGATATGTTTCGTCTTGAAGAACATCTCCAGATGCATCTGTAATTACAACTCTATAGTCTGAGTCATACTTTCCTGACAATGTAATTGTCCATACATAAGCTGCATTGTCTGTTACAGTTTGTGTGGTTGAGCTAAGGTCTGCCAAGTCGGTAATGGTTGCTGTAAACAACTCATTAGTTGCATAGCTGGCTGGTATAGTGTATGTAAATCCAACGCTAGTGTATGGCGATAACCTTAGTAATTCCATTAAATTCCGTACTCCTCTGCAACCTCTTCTGGGGTTGCGGTACGCACGTGATCTCGCTTAAGCCACTTTTCAGCTTCTGCTTTATCTACAATGTTGTACCCTTTATTAATCTTCCCTACGCCTTCCCACAAGACATTTCGTGTAGAGAACAATGCTACTGTTTCTTTCTTAACAACTTTAAGCTCTACCGCCTTTACTTTTGGTGATTTACTTGCGGCTCCTGAGCCGATAGCATCATTTTCTGTTTGTGTGATTGATCCAAACTTTTTGCCACCATTGGCAGTGTTACGAGATGAACCAATTACGTTATTTTCATCTGTTTCTGGTATACCTTTTAATTTTTGTTTTAAATCTCCAATTGATTCTTCTAGTACTTCTACAGAATTATCTACTACTTCTTCAATTGTTTCTAGTACTTCTTCAACTGTCTCTTCGACTGTTTCGATAATTGTTTCATTTGACATTAGAAACCTCCTTCAATAATTATATCAGATAGTAAGAGAGGCAAGGACCGAAATCCCTGCCTCCCTAAGAGTAAGACTCAAATTATGAAGATGAATCCTGGCTATCGCTATCAACCCAAGCTACAGCGTCTTCCTCTTCCCACTGAAGTCCGAAACGAACGAATACGGTGTATTCGATTGTATCTTTCTTCGCAACGTACTCACGGTTTACAGTGATGTCTCGCTGGAAACCCCAAATGCGGTTTGAAGGGAATGTAAGGTCGATGTAGTTGTCTGGGTAGTAAGGAACCTCCATAATTGGAATACCTAGTACACGAGTTGTTCTAGCCTCTCCTACAACCTGGTCAGTACCTGCAAGGTATGCATTACGGTACTGTTCGGTCCAGATGTTGGTTCCGATTGTTCCGTGGTTGCGAACGATGTTCTGGAAGGTAGCAGTTCCTGTGTAGAACTTGAGACCATTCTTTAGAGCACGATACTTGCGTGGTAGTGAGTTAATGACACCTTGAAGAACTTCTGGAGTCCACGCACCGCTTGTAACAGTTGCAGAATACTCGTGAGCATCTCCACCGAAACGAACCTTGCGAACAAAGCCTTCCATAATGTTAAGGAATGCGTTGCCTCCAGTACCTGTACCATTAATGGCAAGGTCCTCAATGTCATTTGCGAATGCATTAGTCATCATACGAACAAGGTGGTCCTCAAGGGCTGCACCTTCAATGTTGTCTTCTAATGCTTCAGCAGAAACTTCCCAGTCAAGGCGAAGTTTCTTTGTTGTTAGTTCAACCTTAGCAAAGGTTGCACCTGCGTTTGTATATGTCGCGTTAGCCTGGTTTGCAGCACGAATAACTCGTTCTCCAACGTTGACCTTTTCGAGTTCCATTGTATTGGCTCTCATTGTGACACGACGACCATCTTTAGCGAGAACAGTACCGTCCCAAACGTAGTCAATAAATCTACGAGCTTGTTCGGGCATTAGAATACCGACAGCACCTCCATCACTAGAAGGGTTTACAGCGTTTGGACCAGTTGTAACACCAAAGTTTGCAGTTGGGATGTTTCCTACTGTATTTGCACCAGGACTTGCAACACCACCAACTCCTCCAGATGCGAATGCTCCTTCACCGTTTACTTCTGCGGCTCCGAAACCAGCTGCAGCTGGATAGTTTTTAATAATTTCTTCAGACATTTTGTCACCTCCTAAGTGATTTTTTATTTGAATAGATCGGCAGTTTTGAGGAAACGTCCGTCCCATAGGGATTTCTCAATCTTATCTGATTGATTTTCCTGTACGATCTCGCCTAGATCGCCAGATTTGCGGAAAGCGGTATCTGCTTCAACAGCGTCAACCCTCTTTCCAAACTCGTTAAACTCGCCCTTTGCCTCTGTTACCTCATTTTTTACAGAGTCAATTGACTTGCTTAATTGTGCAATTTGTTCGGCTTGTGCCTGAACAACTGCTGTTAGATCGCTAAAGGCTTTTGTAACGGTATCCTTGATTTCAGCAACTGCGTCTACAAGAACTTCGTCTGACGTGGATACTGAATCAACCTTTTCAGCAACTTCTTCATCAGCAACAACCTCTTCAGCTGCTACTTCTTCTGTTGCCTCTTCTGCTACTTCAACATCTGCCTCTGGAGCGACCTCAGCTTCGACAGCAACTTCTTCTACTGTCTCAGCGACTGTTTCATTTACTTCATCAGTCATAGGACCTACCTCCTTAGTTATCTTAGAAGTATTAATGCCTTTAGCACTATCTACTAAGAACTTTACCATTTCTGGTTTTTCTGCATCCGACTTCTCTACAAAGCCGATGTTTTTCATTTCAGCACCAGTTGTTGGGCTGAGTTCTGATTCGTTTCCTGAGAGCATAACAATACCGTTTGCTTCATCCCAGAAAACATTTTCAATCTCTACATCCATAGCATCTCCTTTGATTACATCAATGCCGTCTATCTTTTCGACAGACAAAACATTTGCAAACTGATTTGCAGGGGTATCAACTAACGAAAGTTCTACAAGGTCGTAGTCTTTAATAATACGAATAGTGGCATCCATCTTTTCATCAAAGGCATCGTCCCACTGGTTCATTTTACCGCCAATGGAAAATCCTGAGAGTGTTCCGTCTAGAACCTTTTCCCAAGTGTCCTGAGCACCTTTTGAGATGTATGTTGAAACATAAACACCTGAATAAAATTTCTTTGACTCTGGGTCAAAATACTTGTCTTCTTTGAATGACACCATCTTGCCTACTGCTTTTGGCTGGTGCATTTCACGAATGTTACCACGAAATTTTTCAAAAGCTTTTACTGAAGCTTCTGGGGTAACAATATCGTTTTGCTTGTCAAGGTTGTCTAGGGTAGCAAAACCAGATACAATACGTCGTTCTTCATCAACTTTTGAGAACGGCATAGACAGACGAACATTATCGCCTTCAGAATGCCAATGAGCTTTAGAAATAGTCATACTAATTAATTATATACTGTTTTTTACAACAATGTTATATTGTTGTTACATATAGTGCAACATACTATTGAGACGCTCTTCCTTCGCCCTGTGCATTTCTTCCAGTAGTAGTTGATGTGCTATCTGAATTATTGTTTGTGCGTTGTGCATCACGTTGCCTATTATCTGCAAGATTTGCACGAGCATCAGTTGCTTGGCGTGGAGTCATTTGAAAAACCTGATCGCCGTCTTGACGTTGACCAAGACCAAGCTTTTCACGAGCCTCATTAGGTGTAAGAATTTGTGTCTTAACATAACGTTCTAGAATTTGTGACTGTGCAATTTCATCTGTAAGAGTTAGCTCGTTAAACTTAAGTTCAAGTATGTCTGTCTTCTCTTTAATAATCTTGCCAAGAACTTTTTCAAGATTAGTTTGTGCAGGACGTGCAACCTGTTCTTTAAATGTACGGTCTTGTGCAAGAGCAGCAGCAATGCTTGCAGCATCTCCACCACCAATTTTTGAAAGTGGAACTTGATGAGCAACTAGGATATCATCACGATTGCGAATGCGATATTGGTCAAATGATGCCTCCTGAACATTGTTTTCAATTGGCTCCATCTTAAACTCTACCTTGTTTGTGTCCGAGTCTGCTGGTAAAGGTATGTATAGTGTACGGTGTGACTGTCCCTTTAAGCTTGTTTGTAAGAAGCGGAACATCTTGTCTTCTGCATCTTCCGAAAGTTTTGCACCTTTAAGTGTTATGACATAGCGAGGTACAGCCTTGTTGCTAAAGTAGTCAATGTTGTATTGTGAGGCAAGCTGGTCTCCATGAAGAGATGAGATTGCAGACATAATATCTGGGATTCCGTAGTATGTGTTGAGTGGAGAGTATTCCTTGTAGTGAATAATCTCATTGGGTCGTGGGTCGTCACTTACTGGGTTTGGGTTAGCTGCCCCGAAATTTCTGAAGTAGACAACCTTGTTACCGATAATCTGAACGTAGCCATCCTTTAGTCTACGGACTCGCATTGTTGTTGAGGGAATGTGACCAACGTATCCAATCTCACCTGTTACAGTTCGACCAATTTCAAGGTATCCATTTCCTGTAGCCTGAACATCTGTATAAAACTTCATCATTGTGTTTGTAAAAGAATCATCATCGTTGAGTGTTTCTATCCATTCACGCATTGAAATTCTTGCACGTTCAATACGCTTACGTGCTTTTTCTGCAGCTGAATCTGTAGAACCTTCAATAGCGAACATAGTACTTTTTGTTGGTTGGAAGTCATAACCAAGACCAACAATGTTTTCTACTTTTGCATCAATAGCGGCGTGATTAGCAAATGATGTGTCGTAGTAGTTTGCAAGTTCATAAAGATTCCAGGGTGGGGTAATTACATCAAAGAGTCCGTATCCATTGTGATAGACAGTTCCAGGATTAATTTCTTTTGAACGTGCTCCATTAACACCTGAACTTGTAGCCATTGCACTGTCGAGGTAGGCAGGAGTTATTTCTGCGTACTTTGCCATTCTTGTTGCACGACGCTTAAAGCTTGAATTAAGACCAGTAAGTGATTTGATGCCGTCCCAGTTTTTAATAAATGGATCCTGTGTTTTAAATACATTTTCTTCTTCTGCAAAATTATCCATTTTTGCACGAATAATATATTCCACAGGTTCTTGGTTCATTAGCCTTCATCTCCATACAACTTTAAAGTTTGTTTTGCAGCAATAACTGCACCAAGGTCATTCATGTTTGGAATTAATCCTTGCTTCATACGATCAATTTGCTCTGAGTGAGTTTCGTCAGAAATCTGTCGTGTATTTGGATAGAAGATAGCCTGACCTTCTGCTTCTCCATAATATGCGGCGGCATCCATAAGTTTCTTTACACGCTCACGATCATTCTTCATTGACTCAATAGACAAAACATTATTGTCTCCGTCGGTAAATGGCTTGCCATTTGCTTTTACCCAGATATATGTACCAAAGTCAGAGTACTCTTCTTTAACTACTGTTAACTTTGCTTTACTAAGAGCTTCCTCAATTGGGTCTGGTTTTTCTTGTTCCATAACGACCAGTATATCATATTACTTAACTTTTTGTCCTGTAACTGGTATAAAAATAGATGGAAAGTATGTATTTTTGTTAACAACCTCTTCAGTTTTCAATGTTCCATCAACTTCTATGGTCGTAACATTTTTTCTAGACGTTCCTTCAACATTTAGGTACGCAGCATATCTATATTTTGACAAGTTTAGTGGAATGTTAGTTTGAATTGGTAATTTTATACTAGCCCCAAAGTATGCACGGTAAACATCCGAAGGATTTTTTCCAAGACCAGGGGCAATTGAATCTGAATAAACATCAAACCAGGTTGCATTTAGTGGTTCGTATGTTGTTGATACAGTTTGTGTCCATGTATTTGTACCTGCAACAATTGGGTCTCTATCTAGAACAGTACCCCAGTTTGTTGAGTTAACTTTATTTGCGTACTCTTCTTCTGAAATTTGATAGTGTGAAAGATTATTAATAAGGAATGGACCAGTTATTCTAATTGCACCAGAAATACCTTCAAAATTTAATGCTGGGTTAAACTTAATTGATACAAAGTTCCAGTTTCTATAAAAAACGTTACCGTCTGTAGTGACTACTCCAGATGCAGTTGAATCTTCCAAGCCATTTACATACAGATCTAAATCTAAATAAGGCGTGTTAGTACTTAAGTTTTTTACATAAACTATTCCTTTTGTGTTATCTCCAATTCCGTCAACTACTACAGAAAACTTGTCTTCGGTTTCGCTACCAATTCTTAAAATTTCCTGTGCTCCCGAAGAAAATGTTTTGTCGTAATAAAAACCAAATTGCAAAATATCAAGAAGAAAGAATCTTTTTGCTGACTCATTAATTAATATTTCTATTCCACGAGTTCCGTCAAATGTTGATCCTAATAGTTGAATACCACTTGTTTTGTTTAGATAAAGATATGGAGTTTTTCCTTTATATGTTACAAAAGGATTTATTGAATCCTGATAAACAAATGTTGTTGAAGGTTTTGTATAAGGATATAGGTCTCTTCCTAGTTTTGAACCAATAAGTGTTTTTGAATCATTGTTTAATGATTGTGAAGATAGTTGCATATTTCTAATCTTTACTGGATTTCTAAAAATACCTGGAACCTTCATCTCAAATTTAATGTTTAATCCAAGTTCTGTAAAGTCGGTTACGCTTGGAATATAAATTATTGAACCGTCTACTACCTCGTAAATTTTTGTAGCCCATGATCCATCTGGAGAAACTATTTTTGTTGATGGTAAATTAAATAAGGTTCTTGATAAATCTGATGTTGTTAATGATGGCTTTGTTAGTTCTGAAAAATAGGCATATGTTTTTACCATTTCATTTACGGTAGAAACATTTGAAGAAACTATTGACTCAGAGGCTGGGTAATCAACATTAAATTGAATAAAGTCAAGAGAGTAGTTTATATTTGCACTATTAGAATTTTTTGCTAGTAATGTAAGAGGAATATAATCTTCCCAATACGAGAATGTAGCAATATCCAGTGCAAATGATCCAAGATTATAAACTCCAAACAAAGTATAGTTTGCATAATTATCTAGCAACAACAACTGACTTGAAACTAAACCGCTAGTAAATGAGGTTTTAATTAGGTCATAATTTTTTGCATTTGAGAATCCAATTTTATAAACTTTACCAGAGTATCCATTAACAAAGCCACGCTCTCCACAGAAATAAAGTTTAAGACTTGACTTGTTTGCAAAGAAAGATTTCATTTGATTTGTTGCTAAAGCATTAGATAAAAGGGTTGGTATGTTTATTCCTACTCCAAACAATGTATTTGCTGTAACGTTCTGTCCGTCAAATGTTGTTGTTATTCCGTTTGAAACAAACTCATACTCTACAGTTGATCCAGTTGGCTTGTAGTAACATCTAAAGTATTCGTTTGAAGAATTGTATATTTTAAAAATAGTTTCAACTGCTGTTGGCAGAGTTGTATACTTTAATGCAGCATATAGTGCATCTAATGTATCATCTATCATGTTTAATTTAGGAAATAATATATATGTCTTTATTCCCCAGTTTGTTGGATTCATTTCAAAAAAGATGGAGTTATCAATTAATTCTCCAGATGCCAAGTCTGCAGCAATGGTCTCAGTATTATTTTCTTCTTGTGCATCATACCAGTCCATAATGTCTCTTGTTTCTTCAAATATTAAAGTGGGGAGAGAGTAGTTTGGAACAGAGAGTGCAGAATTTATAGATGATATATTATCAAGAATGCCGTTCTGCCAATCATACTTATCTGGATATGAGTAGTTATTAGCATATTTAGAAAAAGAATAGTCCATAACTACTGGAAGAGTTGATTCTCCTGTACCAGCAACTTCTGGAGAGTCAACAGACTGTCCAAAAATAAATCTTGTCTTTGCTTCTTCAACATCTACACGGTATGGAAAAATTGATACACAGTCTACATTTATTGGAGAGACATCGGCATATGCATAAAACCCTATCCAGTCTTGATCTTGAGATGTGCCGTTGTATTTTGTTGGAAAATCGATTGACATTGTGTCTAAAAGAATTGTTATAACTTGTTCTCCGTTAACCATAAGAAAAACACTATTGTTAGAGATTCCAATGTGAATAAGCATTGGTCTACCCCACTCACCAACAAAGTGTGATGAAACGTAATCTTCAACCTTTAAAGTTAAAAATGGACCATTTACATATAGACCATCTGTCGAAGATATTGGTCCAATAATTTTTTTAGGAATACGAACAGATCTTGCTTCTATTCTTACCCATGCTTCTAGGGTTATTGATTTTGCTTTACCGTCTTGATTAAATAATCCAAATCCTGGAACTATAAGGGAAGGGTTATCCCCTGTTACTGGAGCAATTGATGTAATGCTGTCTGCTCCATAAACAAGCGGTACACCGTAATTTGTTGCACCTAAACTATTAGATGAAGATCCAATGTAGTATGCAGAAAATTGAGAATCTCCATAAGACTTTGCCTCTGAAGAATAAGTGCTAGTCAGGGGTATGCTTGCTGGAGTTGAAGTAATGACTGGCGTAGTTAAATTTTCGTCTAAAGCCCACAACGCAGAGGGGTGTCTTGAAAACACCTTGGTAGCATAAAGATTTTGAGCCATAATTGTTCTAATTAAGTTTACCACACGCAAAGTATCTGGTATAATGTTTATACAACTAACAGATGGAGAGACAATGCATTTACACATTGCTACCCCCATGTATGGGGGAAATTGTAAGGGTGTATATCTAGATGGTCTGATGGCTTTAACCTTTGAGCTTGCAAAAAAGGGGTATCAGGTATCATTCTCTAAGATATACAACGAAAGTCTCATTACTCGTGCTAGGAATAATCTAGTACACGAGTTTGAGAAATCTGGTGCTGATGCACTACTATTCATTGATGCTGATGAAGGGTTTGACCACATGGATGTTATTTCTATGATTGAATCTGGCAAAGATGTTATTGGTGCTATCTACCCCATGAAAAATATCAACTGGGAAAATGTTGGTCGTGCAGCAGTAGAAGGTAAAGAAAACCTGGAACAGTATTCTGGATTCTTTGCTATGAATATGCTACCTGGAGAAACAACATTTAAAATGAATGAGCCAGTTCCTGTAACCGAAGTTGGTACTGGAATGCTTTTTATTAAAAAAGAAGTATTTGAAAAAATGAAGCCACATTGCTCAAAGTATATGCTAAACACATCTACTGGTGCATTTGATGCTTCTCAGATGGTTACAGAATACTTTGCTACCAGCATTACTGAAGACGGAATCTTGCTTTCAGAAGACTATCACTTCTGCCGTAAGTACCGTGAAATTGGTGGAGAAGTATTTGCTGCCCCTTGGGTCAAGATTGTACACGCAGGTGAGTATATCTTTAGCGGAAGCTTTGCTTCGACAATGATGCTAACTGCATCGGTAGTTGAAGATGTTCCAGAAGAAAAACCAAAACCTAAAACTAAAAAGAAATAAGAATAGCTCCGAAAGGGGCTATTTTTTTATTCTATTGCTTCTACCCAAGACTGAGACTCTTCATCCCAGTCATATAATAGGTTATCTTCTGGATATGCAACTGGTGCTACCCAAATCCAGTTAGCAGTATTTAATGTCCAAGAAGGATATGGTTGTGGTCCGTAAAATACATCAAGATCTGAATCGTAAAAATATCCAATACCTGCAAAATTTCCACGGAAGTTTCTGTTATAAGATGTTTGAATCCAAGTACCACCAAGACCAACATCATTAGCAAGAAAATCCTGTCCACGATGTTCTAGTGAATTATCAACAACAAGAACACGAGTGACAATATTATTTTCGTTTATCTCTGCAAAATGTGCCACTAGTCAACTCCTACTGTAAACGTTGCGGTAGATGTAAATTGGTAAATTTTATATCCACCAGATGTAGTTTTGGTTGCAGTTCCTCCAGTAATTTTAAGGTCTGGATATGTTTCTAGATATTTTAAAACAACAAATCCAGAACCACCATTACCGCTAGTCACTGCACCACCAGAACCAGAACCACTGTTTGCTCTAGCGTTAGTAGATGAACTAGTAGTACCTCTACCTGGTGAAGCACCAGAAGTTCCTAGAGTTGCTCCAGTTGCACCATCATTTCCTGCAGTACCAGGAGTCTGAGTTCGTGACTGACCACCACCACCACCAGCATAAACGGTAGATGTTCCAGTAATTGATGATGTTTTTCCTTGACCACCATTACCAGCCCTACCAGAAGTTGCAGCCGTATTTGTATTATTTAGTGAACCACCACCACCACCACCGCTTTCATTTGAACCAGAACTATATCCAAGTCCACCACTTGTACCTTGACCAGTTGTTCCAGTACCAGGAGTTCCAGTGTTACCTTGTCTCGACCCAGCCCCACCACCAGAACCACCAGAGCCAGCATCTGCAGAACCTCGGTGTGCTCCATATCCACCACCAATAGCCGTAAGTGTTACAAGAACTGATGCAATATTTGAATAATTAAAGCTAGAGTTACTTCCTCCGCCTCCATTAGATTCTCCAGTAACACCAGTACCACCAGCACCTACTACTACTGCATAAGATTTTCCTTCTATAAAAAACAATCCAGAAGCAGCATTATTTTCAACATAACCACCAGCCCCACCACCACCAGCAGCCTGAGAACTAAGATTTGCAGATGCACCAGCACCACCACCAGCAATAACTAGATATTCTGACAAAGCAATAGTCTGAAACATTGAACCAATAAGTCCACCAAGCACTCCAGGCATTATGTCAATCCGTTTCCTGAAATCATCCAAATATTGCTTGAAATTTTAATTGCCGTAGCCATTCCCCACGGAGCAAGAGTTCTTGTCCCAGTAGATCCAATACCAGAAAGATACATAGTGTCTGTACTTATAAGAATATTTGATGTAGCGTTTCCGTTGATAAAGACTAAGGTTGATCCAATAGGAAATGCTACGTTTGAGTTTGCAGGAATCGTTACATTTCGATTTGCAGTTGTATAAATATGTTTCCCAGCATCTGCAGCCACAACGCCGTATGATAAAGTTGTTGCCGCAGCACTTCTTGGAATACCCATATAACCAACACCAGACGCAGCGGTAGTTGTTGTTCCATCAGCTACTGTGCCTGTAATTGTTGCGGCATTTGTATTTCCAATAAAAGTTGTAGCATTTACAGTAACTGCATTTACATTACCAGAAAGACTTATATTAGTACCAGCAATATTACCAGTAAATGTAGCACCTGAAAGATTAGCTAATCCAAGAAAACTATTTGCAGTA
>Ga0114973_10000021_pt1 | contig 95521 bp, 89 predicted proteins | sample M_140807_MF_Meta_FD_87025 | JGI IMG/M metagenome (GOLD analysis project Ga0114973, IMG submission 87025) | Freshwater microbial communities from Lake Montjoie, Canada to study carbon cycling - M_140807_MF_MetaG | ecosystem: Environmental > Aquatic > Freshwater > Lake | place: Lake Montjoie... | reverse complement strand
TTGAATAATTTACCTAAATCTGACTTGGTAAATCCTGCTCGTTGCTCATTTGAACGAGTTTTAGAGAATTTAACCCCTTTAATCGGTAAATCCAACTCGACTTCTGTGTAATCGTTGGTTCGTAACCATCTGAGGAACGTAGCAATTCTTCTAATATACTTTTCTTGACTAGTAGGACTTAACTTGTCTTTTTCAAGCACCTTGTAGGTTAAAAACGTCAGCATCGGTTTGTCCCGATACTTTTCCATTTTTGATTTATTTGCTGGAAGATTCAACACAATCTTGATGAATTGATTGATGTGTGCTTTAGTAATCTCACCAGTCTTACAATCTCCTACTACTGCTTTTAATACAGGGTAATAAGAAACTCGATAAGACGATTCCATTGTTCCGTCTTCTCTCCACGATGTTTTATGGTGACTGATAAATTCATTGAATGCTTCACCTAGTGGTACAGAGTTAACTGTTGAGTTCGATCCATTAGTAGAACCCAATATCGTTCTTAATCGTTGTATCTCATCTAGATATGGATTAACACCCTTTTCTATTTGAATGGATTCATGATAATTTGCCGCAGTTTCTAGAAGACGACTATCACTACTCGTTTCGTCATCGAGCAAGTCAAAGAAATGCGTGGAGATATCTTCAAAGCTTTGATATTTCGTAACTGCTTTCAAATACTGCTGAAAGAGTTTCATCCCTTCGTGGTAATTCTGCTCGTCTTTGAAATATTGTTTTGCTCTTAAATCCCACATGACCAAAATTAACCTTGTTAGTTTGATTGCGTCTTTTTTTGATTTCGTTTCTAAAGATAGTCTAACTAACTTTGGTAGCGATGGACTCTTAATCAAGTAGCAATTTGGTACTCTTTTTTGAAAATAGAAGACACCAAACCTGTTTTTGACGAGAAAATGTGAGTTAAAACCCATGATATGTACATACCTTTGTATCACACCATGAAGATTTTAATAAGACTTTTAAAAAGTTAACTTATTGATTATTAAGTACTTTTTTTAAGAAATTGGTCGGGGCGGTGGGATTCGAACTCACGACCCTCTGCTCCCAAAGCAGATGCGCTACCAGGCTGCGCTACGCCCCGAACAATCCTTATTTTAACCTGTTTTACTTGGGAGCGCTATTATTCCCCCCCCGCAAAAGCATTATGACTTCCCGAGCTTTATCAGATAAGACTTTTCTATCTGACATACCAACTAATGGCTCTCCAATATCTAGCCTTACAACGAGGGGGCTTTCTCGTAAAGTGCTTTGAATTGACTGTAAAAGACTCATCTCACCTATAAAGGCTGGAGCGGTTGAAATTTTCTTAGTCTTGACAGATTGATAAGAAATTGCAACTGGGATACATGGAACTTGCGTATTAATTACTGACTGGAAAAGGCCAGAGTGGAATGGTAAAACCTTCGTTCCATCTGAAGATGTTCCCTCAGGAAATATGCAGATTTGATCACCATCTTTAAAAGCTTCCACAATTGCATTCGAAATATTTCTTGAATCTCCTTTTGTTTGTCGATCAATAAAAAGAGTTCTTATTTTTTTTGCCATAACTCCAAAAATAGGCCAAGTGGATACCTCTTTTTTTGCAACAAATCGCAAAGGAAGATAGGCGTTCAAAACATGAATATCTAACCAAGAAATATGGTTACTTACCACTAAGGCAGGAAATTGATCATCGATAGTTCCCCCAAAGACCTCGAGACGGACTTGAAAAATATCTAATAATTGCCCGCACCAATTCTGAACATACTTTTTTTTATTTGAATCCGATACCTGATGAAAAGTCCATAAAACGATCCAAAAACCTTTAAATAGATGAAAAGTCAGCTTGATATAGGCAACAAGGATCATTTATTTTTAAGTACCTTCATAAAAATGCAACAAAAAAGTCATCTTTCTGACATATTACTTTGGCTTAATAAAAGCCAATGGCACAATATCGAACGATATGGATATCTGATGTTCACTTAGGCACAATTGGATGCCAGGCTGATTATCTACTCGATTTTTTAAAGCATAACGAAGCACACACATTTTACCTAGTTGGAGACATGATAGACGGTTGGCGTCTTAAAAAATCATGGTACTGGCCACAAGCCCACAACGATGTAATCCAAAAAATTCTCAGAAAAGTTCGTAAGGGAGCAGAAGTTTTTTACATCCCTGGTAATCATGATGAAATGGCTAGGCAATTTATTGGTATGACTTTTGGTGAAATTCAAATACGGGAAGATATGATCCATATTACCGCCAAAGGAAAAAAATTATGGATTACCCATGGCGACATCTTTGATAGTGTCATGCAGTATGCTAAATGGCTGGCTTATTTAGGTGATAATCTATACACATTAATTTTGTCGGTAAATCGTTACTTCAACTATATCCGTATCAAATGTGGCTTTCAATATTGGTCATTGTCACAATATCTGAAGACAAAAGTAAAAAATGCAGTCAATTTCATTACTGATTTTGAGGTATTAATGACTCGGGAAGCAAAAAATAGAAAATGCGATGGCGTAGTTTGTGGGCACATTCACAAAGCTGAAATCAGATTAATTGATGGCCTTTTATATTGCAATGATGGCGATTGGGTTGAAAGCATGTCAGCTCTCGTCGAAACTTTAGATGGCGAACTACAAATTGTATTTTGGCCTCATATTTTAGATGTTGATATAGAGCATTCACCGCTCGATATTAAACCGCTAACGCCGTCAGTTGCTCATCAAAGCAATTCTGGGACACAGTTACCAACTGCCGTAACTACTGAATCTCTCAATCTATAAGGAATATCGACATGAAAATTATGATCATTACAGATGCATGGGAACCCCAAGTAAACGGCGTTGTACGTACTTTAAAGCAAACGAGACTAGAACTTCAAAATATGGGTCATACAGTCGATATTCTGACCCCCAATGAATTTCATACTGTGCCATGTCCAACCTATCCTGATATCTCTTTATCACTTTTTCCAGGAAAAAAAGTATCCGAGCGCATATCCGTTTTTAATCCAGATGCTATTCACATAGCAACCGAAGGTCCCCTTGGACTCTCAGCAAGATCTTACGCCATAAAAAATCATTTACCTTTTTCTACCGCCTACCACACGCGCTTTCCGGAATATGTAAAGGCAAGAACAGCTATTCCACTCCACATTACGTACCGCTTTTTAAGATGGTTTCATGGCAAATCGATGGCTGTGATGGTACCTACTGCAACTGTCGTTGCTGATTTACAAAAATATGGTTTTGATAATGTAGTTCTTTGGAGTCGTGGTGTTGATACTAACATGTTCAAGCCACAAGAATCAAAAGTCCTTAATTCATCACATCCAATATTTTTATATGTAGGGCGAGTTGCTATCGAAAAAAATATTGAGGTTTTTTTATCAACTGACTTACCTGGTTCTAAGTGGGTAGTAGGCGACGGTCCTGCTCTAGCTTATTTAAAGGCTAAATATCCATTAGTCAATTACTTGGGTGTACTTGATCAACCTGAACTGGCTAAAGTTTATGCCGCAGCAGATGTATTTGTATTTCCAAGTAAAACAGATACCTTTGGCCTAGTACTCCTTGAAGCAATGGCATGTGGATTGCCAGTCGCTGCGTATCCAGTTACCGGACCAATTGATGTTATTGGTAATTCAAATAGTGGTGTTATGCATACAGACCTTCGGGAGGCCTGCTTACAAGCACTTCATCTTTCTAGAAATGATGCCCGTTCCCACGCTGAAAAATTCTCCTGGCAAGTAGCCAGTGAACAATTTCTAAAGCATCTTAAGCCAGTGCCTAGTGGTTTAATTCAAGCAAATAAAGAACTAACAATTTAGATCGATATTTATGAGCGATGATTACCATATTGACCAAAATCCCTACAAGGGCAATAAGGGCCTCACGCGCGCATTACGTGCCGCGGTCAATTCATGGCATGGGCTGGTATTTGCATATCAAGAGGAAAGTGCCTTTCGACAAGAGTTAGCTATTACTTGCATCCTCATACCGATATCAATTTTTCTTCCAGTATCTCCAATCGAGCACGTAGCACTTATTTCTTCTATCTGCCTCGTTCTAATTATTGAATTACTTAATTCAAGTATCGAAGCGGCGATTGACCGAATTTCCTTTGAGCATCATGGCCTTTCAAAACGCGCAAAAGATTTTGGTAGTGCGGCGGTTATGCTCGCACTTTTTTTATGCTTAATTACTTGGGTCTATATTACTTACCCTCTTATCCAAACAACCTAGTTCTGCTGACTAATTGCAGCTGTCATGATTTTGTAATCTTACTTCAATAAAATTTTAATAATTACACTTTGATAAGGCCCTATGAAAGAAATCCCAAATCCATTACATGCCATCAATTTTATAACCGATGGTTTTACCAGCAGGATTGTCAATAAAATCTTAGGCATGCACCCCCTAGAAAAGCTCAATAGCTTGTTCCCCAACAAAAAAAGCATAAAAAAAAGTCATCAGTTAAAAAAACTTAAAAAAATTTTAAACAAAACGACTCCTGCAGTAACTGACAAATCTGAGATCAAGAAATCTCGTCCTCTTGAGGCATATATTGCGCGTGACATGAATGAGGTCAAAGAAGCTCAAGCACTGCGTTATAAAGTATTCGCTGAGGAATTGGGTGCAAGACTGCCATTTAATTCTGAAAATTTAGATATTGATGAATTTGATCAATATTGCGATCATCTCATTGTTCGGGATCAAGACAGCTTAATGGTCATCGGTACCTATCGAATATTGCCGCCAGATCAAGCAAAGCTGATTGGAAAAGTCTACTCCGCTAATGAATTTGACTTGTCGCGTATCGAACACTTACTTCCAAAAGCGGTAGAGGTTGGTCGGTCTTGCGTCCACCCTAATTATCGCTCTGGCGCAGTCATCATGGCTCTTTGGGCTGGACTCGGATCTTATATGAGGCAACATGGCTATGAAATCCTGCTGGGTTGTGCAAGCGTTCCCATGGCCGATGGTGGACATTACGCTGCCAGCCTGAACAGAATTTTCTATGAAGCTAACTTATGTCCTGTAGAGTACCGAACCTTTCCTAAAGTGCCACTGCCACTTGACAAACTCAATACCAGTTTAGAAGTTGATCCCCCTGCTCTCATCAAGGGTTACTTACGACTTGGTGCTCAGATTTGCGGAGAACCGGCTTGGGACCCAGACTTTAATACAGCAGATTTTTTAACTATGTTGAGACTTTCTGATATAAATCCGAAATATGGCAAACATTTCTTAAATTCGAATTAATATAGATCAATCTCATACTCTTTTCCGACCTTCGACCAATCCTCGGCCTCTTTTCTAAGACTGTACTCAGTTAAAGTATGGTTCTCTAACCACTCTTTAGAGAGGCTTACCTTAAATCCTCTTGGGGTTTGCTGAACTAAAATGGTGGGGATATCCTCTTCCACTCTTTTTCTAGATAAAACAAGCGCCAACCTCAAGCTAAACAACATTCTCCAGTCGATAAAATTACTACTCACTGATAGTTTTCCCAACTTGCCAGTGTGGCCCAATAGGAGTGCTGATAATCGAATTTGATCATTTTTAGAAAATCCGGGCATATCAGCATGTGCAGATATATAAGCCGAATGCTTATGATAGCCATTATGGGATATGGATAAGCCTATTTCATGAAGTCGTGCCGCCCAACCCAGTAAAGCCATATTGTTAGTTCGATCTTCATCTTTTGGTTCTGGGAATTGCTCTAAAAATATCGTGGCTAAATGTTCGACTCTTTTGGACTGCTCCAAATCAACACTATAGCGCTTCATAAATTGTTCAACAGTTACAAAACGCATGTCATGATGTTGTGAGCGCCCAAGAAAGTCGTATAAAACTCCCATCCGAAGGGCTGCTTCAACAATTTCCATAGACTCAATGCGAAGTTCATCAAAAGCCGCAATCATAATTGCTAAGCCCCCAGGTAAAACTAGGCGACGATCTGACTTGAGTGCAGTTAATTCCAGAGATTGCATCGACTCGGCATTAATCAAAACTTCTTTGAGGTTTTCTAATCCCTCGCGGGTAATAATGCCAGTTGACTCAATCCAAAGAGTATCTTTCTTGAGCTGACCATCTAAACCATTCAGGGCGATTAATTCAGCTAAAGCCTTAGCAGTTCCAGATGACCCAATTGCTTGATCCCAGCCTTTTTTTCGAAACTCTTTTGCTAAAATTTGAATTTCTTGCCGAGCAGCTAATTCTGCTTGTTTAAAGCTATAACGATCAACTGCTCCATTAGCAAAGAATTTTTGACTATGAGAGACGCATCCGATATACAAACTTTCCATTATATTGGCCTCATAACCTTTGCCAATAATAAATTCTGTTGAACCGCCACCAATATCGATGACTAAACGGTTGCCTGAATTTGCAGGTGCACCATGTGATGCGCCTACATATACAAGCCTTGCCTCTTCTCTGCCTGCAATTACCTCTATGGGAAAACCTAACTCAATTTCTGCCTGTGCAATAAATGCTGAAGCATTTTTAGCTACGCGTAAAGTATTAGTCGCTACTGCTCGTACCTGCATCGGAGAAAAATTCCTCAATCGTTCTCCAAATCGTCTAATAGAACTGAGTCCTCGAGCAAAAGCCTGCGTATCTAAGTTTTTATGTCGGTCTAAACCTGCCGCTAACTTAATCGAATCCCTCAAAGTATCAACTGGTCGTAATTGAAAACCTGAGGGCGTCTCTACAATTTGAGCGATGACCATACGAAAACTATTTGAACCGAGATCTACTGATGCAATTAGTTTGGGATCAGAATCGTTGGCTTGGGAGAAATACTGAAGTGATAACATACTATAGACTCAAGTAAAAAATGATTATATTTATTTAATATGTCATTTTAAAGACATATTATTCATTAAAATGACATGTTTGCATGAAATAATAATTTATGACTATCAAACTTGTTCCTCTACTCAATCGTGAATTAGGTCAATTAGAATTCAATAGACGTGTATTGGCCCAAGCTGAAAACCCACAAACTCCTACTTTAGAGAGACTTCGCTTTGTTTGTATCGTCTCGAGCAATATGGATGAGTTCTTTGAAATCCGCATGTCCGGACTCAAGGAGCAATTAAGGGAAAACCCCCTCAAAGTCCTGGCAGATGGGCAAACAGTCCAAGACTCCTACCGTCAAATTACTTTGCAAGCCCGGCATTTAATTGAAAAAAAATATCGCCTCTTGCAAGAAGTTATCTTTCCTCAACTCAATCAAGAAAGAATCTTCTTCAAATACCAATCAGCTTGGACCAAAAAGCAACGTTTGTGGGCTCGAAATTTTTTCCACACGGAGTTAGTGCCAGTATTAACTCCCATTGCACTAGATCCTGCCCATCCTTTTCCAAAAGTCATTAACAAAAGCTTAAACTTTTTAGTTACCCTTCAAGGGCAAGATTCATTCGGAAGAAAACCGCATCTTGCGGTGGTTCAAGCACCTAGAGCCCTACCCAGAGTAGTTAGAATGCCAGCGCACCTAGAAAGTACTGGCGAAACCTGCTTCGTTTTGCTCTCCTCCTTTATGCAAGCCTTTGTACCCGAATTATTTACGGGTATGGAAGTAACAGGTTGTTACCAGTTTCGGGTAACTCGCAATTCCGACCTGTTTGTTTCAGAAGATGATATGACTGATCTTCGCAGCGCACTGCAAGGAGAACTCTCAACCCGCCACCTAGGGGATGCTGTTCGTCTTGAAGTTGCTTCTGGGACTCCTGCGGAGTTGATCCAACGATTAAGAGTTGAGTGTGACCTCAACGAAAGTGACTGCTATCAAGTAAACGGCCCAGTTAATCTCGTTAGACTCTTTCAAGTACCCGATTTAATCGATCGACCTGATCTGAAATTTGTAGAAGTTAAGCCAACTATTCCTAAAATTCTTTTAGATGAAAAGCCTATTTTTGACATTATTAGTCAGCAAGATGTCCTCCTACACCACCCTTATGAGAGTTTTTTACCCGTTCTAATACTGCTTCGACAAGCCGCAAAAGACCCACAAGTGCTCGCTATTAAACAAACTGTTTATCGAACAGGTGATGATTCACAGGTGATGGATGCGTTAATGGAAGCTGCCAAAAATGGCAAAGAAGTAACTGTGGTCGTGGAACTATTAGCCCGATTTGATGAACAAACTAATATGCAATGGGCCGCTAAACTTGAAAGTGTTGGAGCCCATGTTATATATGGGGTAATTGGCCATAAATGCCACGCGAAGATGCTCTTAATTGTGCGCAAAGAACCAATTACAAAAGGTCGAGGCAAGGGTAAATATGTACTAAAGCGCTACGCGCATTTGGGAACCGGAAACTACCATCCAAGAACTGCCAAACTCTATACCGATTTTGGCTTACTAACATCTCATTCACAAATCACACAAGACATGCATTTTGTCTTTCAACAGATGACAGGTACTGCTATACAGCCGACTTTGGCAACCTTGTGGCAATCGCCATTTACCATGCAAGATGAAATTATTCGGCATATCCGAGCAGAAATACGAACTGCAAAATCTGGTAAAAAGGCAGCAATTATCGCAAAAATGAATGCCCTATTAGAACCCAGCGTGATTCAAGAGCTTTATAGAGCCTCTCAAGCAGGTGTAAAAATAGATCTCATTATTCGGGGAGTTTGCGCTCTTAAACCTGGAGTTCCAGGACTATCTGAAAATATTCGCGTGCGTTCGATTATCGGTCGATTCTTAGAACATCATCGAATTTATTACTTCTTAGCGCAAGGTGAAGAACAGGTATACCTATCAAGCGCCGATTGGATGGACCGAAATCTATATCGTCGCGTAGAGGTTGCCTTTCCTATTCTTGACCCAGAAATCAAGGCAAGAGTTATCCGTGAAGGCCTACAAATACTTCTGCAAGATAACGCCTCAGCTTGGATAATGCAGTCCAACGGAAGTTATCAACAAATTCAATCTCGTAGTAAGTTAAAAAAAGTTGGCCAGCAAGAATTGTTGCAACTCATTCAAAAAAAATAGCGTCCAAGTCTTTTACTCTGCAATATTCTAGGCCCCATCGACTAGTCTGTCTTTGACAAAAACCATCTCAAAAGTACTCCCCTGACCAATTTGACTTTCAATGCGTAACTCCGCCTGATGACGCATTGCAACGTGCTTAACAATTGCTAGGCCTAAACCAGTTCCACCCGTGTCTCGCGAACGGCTTAAGTCGACCCGGTAAAACCGTTCTGTAATTCTTGGGATATGTTCGGGAGCAATCCCAAGCCCCCTGTCAGTGACTGCAAATCGGGCCCCTCCATCCGGCAGATCGCTCCAATCAATTAAAATCTCCCCACCCTCTGGAGAGTATCGAATAGCATTATTTACTAAATTACCGAACGCTGAAATAATTTCACTATCAGAGCCTAAAACATACTTATGCGAACTTGCCCTTAAAATTATTATATGCCGTCCCTTTGATAAACTTCTCGCATCTGTCATTAACCTTTCAAAAACTTCAGCTAAGTTGACCGTTCTTGTCTTTGGAGATACTGGACTGCTATCTAGACGAGTCAGTATCAGCAACTCATCGACTAAAGTTAACATTCTATCGGACTGGGTCACCATAATATCTAAATAACGGGCTTTTTCTTCCTCTGAAAGAGGTAAGTCTCGAATGGTTTCTAAAAAACCGCTCATTATCGTCAATGGAGTGCGTAATTCGTGCGAGACATTCGCAACAAAATCTTGTCGAATCGCTTCATTTTTTTTAATCGCTGTGATGTCTTGACTTAACAGTAATTTTTGACTCTCCCCGTAAGGGATGATCTGTAGCCGAAGCATTACGTGGCCACTCTCCCCCATATGATCTAGCTGTAAAGGCGTAGAGAAGTCTGCCTCCTGCATATACTGCACAAAATCCGGATGACGCAATAAAAAGGCTACGGGCTGATTTGTATCACGCACCGGGTCAATCCGAAAATGCTCCCGACAGATCTTATTACACCACTGAATACGATCCATTTTATCAAGCATGATTAAGCCATTTGGTGAGGCTTGTACCCCCTGAATAAACCGATCATATTGGTCTGCAGCAGCAGATATTTCTTGGTGCAAAACCTTAGATTTTTTTTCTAATAAACCATAAATTTCACGCCATAAACCTAAGCCACGCTTTCGACCTATTAAGTCATCCTTGAGTAATAAATCATGTAGTCGGTTAATATTCCATAATTGGAAAAAATAGGCCACAATCATGACCCCTACTAAAAAATAGGGCATCGTCTGCCAAGAAATGAGATCAGCCCAAAGAAAGCTGACAAGCATTAGGGCAATTAAAAAGTAGAAAAAATGAAGTCCCAAATTCGACATGGGACTATTATTTCACGAAATGAGTATTGGATTACGAGTTAGTCTATATCCACTTCCTCGAACCGTTTCAATCATCGTCTCACAACCAATGGGGCTTAATACCGCCCGTAGACGCTTAATATGGACATCGACTGTTCTTTCCTCAACAAAGACATGATCTCCCCAAACCTTATCTAATAGTTGTCCACGGGTATGCACTCTCTCCGTATTGGCCATAAAAAACCGCAACAAACGAAATTCCGTAGGACCAAGTTCCACTTTCACAAGCCTACCAGACTGGTTAAAAGAAACCCGGTGAGTTGTGGAGTCTAAAGTCAAACCATTAATCTCTAACACTTCTTCCTTTAACTGTGGGGACATCCGACGCAAAATCGCCCGAATCCTAGCAATTAACTCCTTGGGCGAAAATGGTTTCGTTAAATAATCATCCCCCCCCGCATTTAATCCAGTCACTTTATCTACTTCTTCAGAGCGGGCAGTTAAGAAAATAATCGGGATATCCTTAGTGCGCTCGTTGGCACGAATTTCTTTAGCAAATTGAACTCCCGATTTACCAGGTAACATCCAATCTAAAACAATTAAATCTGGTAAAACATCACGCATGAGTTGCAAAGCTTGATCCGCTTGAAAAGCTCTAACGGGTAAAAAACCCTCATGACTTAAATGAACAGAGATTAACTCCGCGATCGATGGCTCATCTTCAACAATTAATATGCTACTTGCCATATCTATTTATTCGCCTCTTCTATCAGCTTATCTTGTGGAATGTGGCGCACATCAGCGCCTTTATCAACATAAATAACAAATTCGGCAATATTCTTGGCATGATCCCCAATACGCTCGACAGCCTTTGCGATAAATAGAAACTCCAGAGCTGTTGAAATGATGCTGGGGTCTTCACTCATATAGGAAGTTAACTTCCGCACAAATCCACGAAACTCATTATCAATCTCAATGTCATCAGCCACAATTACAGCCGCCGCTTTTGAATCGCCCCTGGCAAATGCATCCAACGATCTACGCAGCAAACCTAGCGCCATTTGTCCAGCAATCCGAATTTCAGCAACATTGATTTGATATTTTAAATTCGCTTCAAAGATTTTTTTGATCCTTGCAGCAATATGGTCTGCCTCATCTCCAACCCGCTCCAAGTTTGAAGCGGCTTTGGTAACAGCCAACACCAAGCGCAAATCTCTAGCAGCTGGTTGGCGCATAGCTAAAATTTCAGCACACTCAGCATCAATGTTTAACTCAAGTTGATTGACTTCTTTTTCTAACAACAAAACCTCATCAGCCAACTCCATATCCATGGTCACAAACGCTTTCATCGTCTTAGCAACTTGTGATTCGACGAGTCCACCCATCGCCAATAAATGCGAATTAATTTTATCTAATTCGTTATCAAATTGTGTTGAAATGTGTTTATCTGGCATATTTTCTCCTGAATTCAAATGCATTAACCAAAACGACCAGTAATATAGTCTTCAGTCTCTTTTCGATCTGGCTTTAAAAATATCTGCTTCGTTTGATTAAATTCTATTAATTCTCCAAGATACATAAAAGCAGTGTAATCAGAAACACGTGCAGCTTGTTGCATATTGTGGGTAACTATGGCAACTGTGTAGTCTTTCTTTAACTCATGAACTAATTCTTCAACCTTGCCAGTTGAAAGCGGGTCTAGTGCTGAAGTTGGCTCATCTAATAATAAAACAGCAGGTTTTACAGCGACTCCCCTAGCAATGCACAAACGCTGTTGCTGTCCACCAGATAATGACAAGCCACTTTGTCCAAGCTTATCTTTCACTTCACCCCATAAGGCCGCCTTATTTAAAGCCCACTCTACTCGCTCATCCATGTCTGTCTTATCTAAACTCTCATAGAGCTTTACCCCAAAAGCAATATTGTCATAAATAGACATTGGAAAAGGAGTTGGTTTTTGGAAAATCATACCAACTTTAGATCTCAGTAAATTCAAATCACGGCCTGGTTCTAAAATATTTTCGCCATATAAGTTGATCTCACCTTCAGCTCGCTGACCAGGATATAAATCATACATGCGGTTTAAAGTCCGCAATAAAGTCGACTTGCCACAGCCTGAAGGACCAATAAAGGCAGTCACTAGATTCTCTTCAATATTCAAATTAATATTTTTGAGCCCCTGAAAATTTCCATAATAAAAGTTTAAATTCCGAATTTCAATCGCGTTCGATTTTTTCTGGTTACTTTCATCTTGTCCAGCTTGATGCTCTTTACCACCAGCATTAGAGGCATTATTGTCCTCGTGAAACATTGTTTTCATCATCCCACTCATAACTTATCCTTTTCACTAAAAACAACCCTAGCTAAAATGTTCAACCCAAGTACTGCAAATGTAATGATCAGCGCCGCCGCCCAAGCTAAATTAACCCAATTATCATACGGGCTCATAGCAAATTGGAAAATTACCACCGGTAAATTAGCCATTGGACTATTCATGTTCGACGAAAAAAATTGGTTATTCAGAGCCGTAAAGAGCAGCGGTGCTGTTTCCCCACTAATACGGGCTAGCGCTAATAGAATACCCGTAATTACACCGCTTTTTGCGGCTTTTAAGGTCACAGTTAAGGCCACCTTCCAGCAAGGAGCACCTAAGGCATAAGCTGCTTCACGTAGCGTTAGTGGGACTAATCGCAACATATTTTCTGTTGTACGCAAAACAACCGGAACTGCAATCAAAGATAGCGCGCACGTGCCAGCCCAGCCAGAGAAATGTCCCATCTGCGCGACCATAATGGCATAAACAAACAGACCAATCACAATCGATGGCGCAGACAGCATGATGTCTGTTACAAAGCGGGTAATCTCAGCAATAACGCTTTGCTTACCATACTCAGATAAATAAATACCTGCCAAAATACCAATCGGCGTACTTACCAGCGTTGCAAAGCCAACAATCATCAAGCTGCCAATAATCGGATTAGCCAAACCCCCACCTTCAGAACCAGGTGCAGGGGTGTTTTGTATAAACAAATCCAAACTCAGTGTTGAAAAACCCTTGAATAGTAAAACACTTAAAATCCAAAACAAAAAGATCATCCCAATTAACATGGCGATCATTGATAAAGTTAAGCCAATTGTATTCGCTCGCTTTCTTTTAGAAAAAAGCCCCGGATCAATAACACTACTAGCTTGTCCACCTAATTTTTCTGACATTATGTTTTTGCTCCCTGACTAGCTTCCATCCGCATTAGCATGAATTTTGCTAAGGCAAGTACGATAAACGCAATAATAAATAAAGCCAAACCTAAAGCGAATAATGATGAATAGTGCGCACCAATTTCTGCCTCACCGAATTCGTTAGCTAAAGTCGATGCAATCGAATTACCAGGTGCAAACAAAGAACCTGATAATTTGTGCGCATTACCAATAACAAATGTTACTGCCATCGTCTCCCCAAGCGCTCGGCCAAAACCCAACATAATTCCACCAATCACCCCAGTTTTTGTATATGGTAGGACAACTCTTGTAACCACTTCCCAAGTGGTACAACCGATACCGTACGCTGACTCTTTCAAAACTGGTGGAACAATTTCAAAAACATCACGCATCACTGAGGCAATAAAGGGCAAAATCATCATCGCCAAAATCAGCCCAGCACACAAGATACCAATCCCATTAAACGCCCCAGCAAATAAAAAACCGAGGCCTGGAATTTTCCCTAAAGTAGCGGCTAAAAAAGGCTGAACATAGTCTGCAAATAAAGGCGCAAAGATAAATAAGCCAAACATACCATAAATAATAGAAGGTACTGCCGCTAAAATTTCTACTGCCGTGCCTAAGGGTCTACGTAAACTTTTAGGACATATCTCTGTCAAAAATACCGCAATCCCAAAACTTAAAGGAATCGCAATCACTAATGCAATCACAGAAGTTACTACCGTGCCATAAATAGCAATCAAACCACCAAACTCACCCTGAACGATGTCCCACTCGATCCGAGTAAAAAATCCAAATCCAAATTTACTTAAGGCAGGGTATGCATTGATGATTAAAGAAAAAATAATTCCTAATAAAGCAAATAAAACAATCAATGCAAAACTTTGCGTCAGGTATTTAAATAAAAAGTCAAAAACGTGTTGTCGCTTGGCAATAGCTATTGCAGTTGGATTGTGGTTCGACTTGGCAGTACTCATAAGGACCATTCGGGAATATTAAAAAAACAATAGCCTTGAAAGGCTATTGTTTGATTGAGAAAGTTTTATTTTGCTTGAACCTGATTCCAAACAGATTTACGAATAAAGTCAGTTGTCGCATCTGGCATTGGAACGTAGTCTAAATCAATCGCCATATTTTTACCTTCTTTGAAAGCAAATTCAAAAAACTTTAAGACTTCTGCTGAGTTTGCTTTATTTACAGGATTTTTGTACATCAAAATAAAAGAAGCACCCGTAATTGGCCATGAATTAGCACCGGCAGCATTGGTTAAATAAACACCCATTCCAGGAATTTTTGACCAGTCAGTGTTGGCAGAAGCTGCAGCGAAAGTTAAATCATCTGGACTAACATAATTGCCAGATAGATTTTTCATCTGCGCATAAATCATTTTGTTTTTCTTAGCGTATGCATACTCTACATAACCGATAGAGTTTTTTACGCGACTTACGTTAGCAGCCACACCCTCGTTGCCCTTACCACCGACAGAGGTTGCTGCTGGCCATTTAACAGCTGCACCAGCTCCAACGGAGGATTTCCAAGACTCACTCACTTTGGCTAAGTAGTCCGTAAAAATAGCGGTTGTACCAGATCCGTCAGCGCGGTGAACCACTGTAATATCTCCAGCAGGAATCTTTACCCCAGGGTTCAGAGCTGCAATTCTTTTATCGTTCCAGTTTGTGATATTGCCCTGGAAAATATCTGCTAACGTAATTCCGTCCAGTTTAATTTGGCCTGGCTTTACACCCTCAATATTCATCACTGGCACTACTCCACCAATAATCGCTGGAAACTGGACCATTCCGTCCGCCTCTAAATCTTCAAATTTAACTGGCGCATCAGTTGCTCCAAAGTCCACTGTCTTAGCTTTAATTTGTTTTATTCCACCAGAGGATCCGATCGACTGATAATTTAAACCAGAGCCTGTTTTGGCTTTATAGGCTTCGGCCCATTTGGCATAAATTGGATATGGAAACGTAGCGCCAGCACCAGTAATATCTGCTGCTAATACTGAAAAACTCAAAGTTGAAAGGGATAGGGCTGCGAGTGCAACCGTTTTTTGCAATTTCAATAACATATTGTTTATCCTTGTTGACGAATATCGCACGACGCGATTCACAAACAATACTATCGAAATATGTCAAATTAATGACAGTTTATTGACGCTCGCGTGGAGTCTTTTTGTCGCTCGTTTATTCTAAATTTTCTCTTGTCCGCCCTAAATATTGCCTAAACTGGTCTATAAATGAGTTACTGAGCCTTCAAAACCACCCTAAAGATTTATTTTTTCCCTTAAAAAAAGCATTTGACAGTCTAGTGGTGATTAAACCTTACTAGCCGATGAAACACTTTGCGATATCTTTTGGGCCGCCCACTCGGCCTTATTTCGAGTACTCGCCTCAGCCATAACGCGCAAAACCGGCTCTGTTCCCGACGGACGTATTAAAACTCTGCCAATGCTGCGCAAGTCATGCTCTACTTCTGTGATCGTGTCTTTTAACTGCAGATCTTTTTTCCAGTCGTAATCCTTACTAATCGCGATATTCATTAAGACCTGTGGAAATAATGAAATATCCTGTAATTGTGTCCCGATATCTTCTTTGCTGCGTTTAACCGTAGCTAAAACTTGCAGTGCAGCAATAATCCCGTCCCCTGTCGTGTGGCGATCTAAAAATAGTAAATGCCCAGAACCCTCTCCCCCCAGGACCCAATTTTTACTTCTTAACTTTTCTAAAACATAGCGATCACCAACTAAAGCTCTCTCAAATGGAATACCTAGCCTCTCAAAACCTTGCTCTATCGCCAAATTAGTCATCAAAGTACCGACCACACCAGCCACGCTTTTACCTGCAGCTAAACGATCCTTTGCTACAACGTACAGCAATTCATCGCCATTAAACAAGCGCCCAGTTCGATCGACCATCTGTAACCTGTCAGCATCACCGTCTAAAGCAATTCCAAAGTCAGCACCCGTTTCTTTAACTAAAGCAATGCAAGCAGCAGGTGCAGTTGCGCCAACCTGATCATTAATATTTAATCCATTGGGCTGATTACCCAGAGGTATGACTTCGGCCCCTAACTCATGAAAAACATGACCAGCAATGTGGTAAGCAGCGCCATGCGCTGTATCAACCACTAACCTCATACCATGTAAATCTAAATGATTGGGAAAAGTACTCTTACAAAATTCAATATAACGTCCCGGGGCATCATCTAGCCTTCGAGCCTTACCAAGTGATTCTGCATCAACAACTTGAAAGGGTTCAAGCAGGGCTTGCTCAATCTCGGACTCAATCGTATCGGATAATTTATCGCCTAAGGCTGAAAAGAATTTAACGCCATTATCCTGGTAAGAATTGTGTGATGCGGATATAACAACACCGGCATTGAGTCGTAGAGTACTCGTTAAATATGCCACCCCCGGAGTAGGAATTGGTCCGCATAAGACAACGTCTACGCCAGCCGCAGAAAAACCCGCCTCCAGCGCAGCTTCAAGCATATAACCTGAAACCCGCGTGTCTTTGCCAATTAAAACGGTGGTTCGGCTTCCCGCCTCATTTCGTTTAGAAAATACACGTCCTGCCGCATACCCTAAACGCATAATAAAATCCGGCGTGATCGGAAAAGTACCGACCTCCCCCCGAATGCCGTCTGTACCAAAGTATTTTCTTGTCATTCAACGATTTTAGTATAAATAGCCATCAACTCGTTCAGTTTTAATAGCTGACCAAACTTGAATGGCTTCAACCGTCGGTCCAACATCATGGACTCGAACAATACGTGCACCATGCTCTATTGCTGTCATTGCAGCAGCTACGCTTGCCATAGTTCGATCGGCCTGATTAGAACCTAAAATGAGCCCTAGAGTGCTTTTACGAGAAATCCCAAGTAGTAAAGGTCGGCCATGAACTAAGAGATCTGCAAGGCGGTTTAAAAGCATTAAATTATGAGTCGGAGTCTTACCAAATCCAATCCCCGGATCCAAAACAATACGCTCACTTGCTATTGCATGACTCTGAAGCACCGCTAAACGTTGCTTAAAAAAATTATTTACTTCCATTACAACATTTTGGTAACTTGGCCGCAATTGCATCGTTAATGGGTTTTCTTGCATATGCATAACGCATAATCCAACCGCTTCATTTTCTTGGGCTATTTGAAGATGTTCTTGATCGACAAACCCAGAAATATCATTGAGTAAATCAATTCCAACTTCTAATGCAGCGCGCATCGTACTAGCCTGATAGGAATCTAACGACAAGGCAACTGCGCATCCTTGCAAAGCCTCAATCACCGGTAAAACACGATCTTGTTCTTGCGCAGAACTGATAGCAACAGCTCCAGGCCTAGTCGACTCACCACCAATGTCAATAATCTGAGCACCTTCGGCAATCATCTGGTGAGCGCGCTCAATAGCAGTCTCGGTATTGAAAAACTTTCCACCGTCCGAAAACGAATCTGGTGTGCAATTTAAAACCCCCATCACCAGGGGCCTAAAACCAGTCTGCAAATCAAATGAAAACCGCCCGCAACGCCATGCTGCGAGCTGAGATTGCACTACCGTCACACTTAAACCGCCGCCGCTGGAGCGCCGCCTTGAGCTGGAGTTGTAGTACCGCCATCACTGCCACTTGAATTGCTGATTGGCTCAGTGACCTTCGGGGGGCGAGGGGGCGAGCCCGCCATAATATCGTTGACTTGATCGGCGTCTAAAGTCTCCCACTCTAGAAGGGCAACAACCATCGCCTCGACCTTATCACGATTGGTTTCTAACAAATGCTTGGCAATTGCGTACTGGGTATCCACTAGTGATCGGATTTCTGCGTCAACTTTTTGCTGGGTAGCCTCAGAAACTGTCTTCGAATTCATACGACCAAATATGCTTTCGGACTCGGTATCAACATACACCATCGTTCCTAAAGACTCGCTCATACCGTATCTTGTGACCATATCCCGCGCCATTTTTGTAGCCCGCTCAAAATCATTCGAAGCCCCAGTACTCATCGAGTTTAAGAAAACTTCCTCGGCGGCGCGTCCACCAAACAAAATTGCTAAATCCTCTAGCATTCTGTCTTTGTACAAATTAACTCGGTCGAATTCGGGTAATTGCCAAGTCACACCTAAAGCCATTCCTCGCGGCATGATGGTAACCTTGTGGACCGGATCAGCCTTTGGTAATAGCTTAGCAACCACCGCATGCCCAGACTCGTGGTAAGCCGTATTCTTCCGCTCATCCTCGCGCATAACTGCAGATTTCCGTTCTGGACCCATATATATCTTATCCTTGGCGTCCTCAAAATCACTCATCTCAACGCTGCGCTTGTTTCGGCGCGCAGCAAATAAAGCAGCTTCGTTCACTAAATTAGCTAAGTCAGCTCCAGAAAATCCAGGCGTTCCGCGAGCAATAACAGCAGCATCAACGTCCTGATTGATCGGTACTTTACGCATGTGCACTTTTAGAATCTGTTCACGCCCACGAATGTCTGGCAAGCCAACAAAAACCTGCCGATCAAAACGACCAGGTCGAAGAAGTGCTTTGTCAAGAACGTCTGAGCGATTCGTCGCAGCAATCACAATCACTCCGCTGTTGGCTTCAAACCCATCCATCTCAACTAACATTTGATTTAAAGTTTGCTCGCGCTCGTCATTACCGCCGCCAGTTCCAGCCCCACGATGCCTACCTACAGCGTCGATTTCGTCAATAAAGATAATGCAAGGCGCTTGTTTTTTAGCATTTTCAAACATATCACGAACACGCGCAGCACCAACTCCAACAAACATTTCCACAAAATCTGAACCCGATATGGAGAAAAACGGTACCTTCGCCTCACCCGCAATCGCTCTTGCCAGTAAAGTTTTACCTGTACCCGGCGGGCCAACTAATAAAACACCGCGTGGTATGCGCCCACCTAGTTTTTGAAACTTAGCCGGATCCTTTAAAAAATCCACTAGCTCCGCAACTTCACCTTTGGCCTCGTCACATCCCGCCACATCCCCAAAATTGACAGGATTATTATTTTCGTCAATTAATCGTGCCTTAGATTTGCCAAAAGAAAAAGCGCCGCCTTTGCCGCCCCCTTGCATCTGCCTCATCATGAAGAACCAAAATCCAATAATCAAAAGAGTAGGCCCTAAGTAATAGAGTGCCGAAACCAATAAATTGGGTTCATCATCAGCCTTACCCGTAACTTGTACACCGAATTTCATCAGATCCCCAACCATCCAAATATCACCGGGTGAAATAATGTTATAGCGGTTTCCATCCATAGCAGTTACTTGTAAGGTTCGGCCCTGGACATCTACTCGCCGAACTTTGCCAACTCGAGCATCATCCATAAACTGCGAGTATGTAAGTTGGTCTTGGGCGCGTGGCTTATCAAATTGCTTAAAAAAGGTAAAAACAACGAGTGCGACAATCAGCCACACACCAACTTTTTGCATCATTTGATTATTCAAAATAACTCCATCCGTCTGATTTTTTTATTTGATACCGATTAGATAATTCTACTACCCTGTGTTTTCAAGTGCTTGCGACCGATATATTTCTATCATTTTTAACCTAAATCCTCCAAATGTCAATTAATACAACAGCTTAGATATATCTAATCCAGAACCTTTATTTTAGAAACCTTCCTAGCAGGAAGGTTTCTGCAGACCGATCCCGCGAAGCTTTCGGTTTTCGGGGTGAAACAACTTGAAAGACCTTTTTAAAAGACTCCACAATCTGACTATATCCACTTCCATGAAAGCACTTAATCAGCAACGATCCATCCTCTTTCAAATGTTTTTGGCCAAACTCAAGAGCGAGTTCGGCTAAATTCTCCATCCTGGCAGAATCCGCAATGGCAACCCCAGATAAGTTAGGTGCCATATCCGATAAAACTAAACTGACCCGACGATCAGTGATTACCGAGCCCCCAGGTAATGCCTCCTCTAGTTGCCATAAAACAGCCTCATCCCGAAAATCCCCTTGTAAAAATTGCACGTCGGCAATTTCTTCCATGTCCAACATATCAATGGCAATAATGGTGCCGTCTGGCTTACCATCAGTAATCAAGGGATTTTGCTTGCCAAGGTCTACTAAACGGTTGCGGGCATATTGACACCAACTGCCAGGGGCACTCCCTAAATCAACCAAAACAGATCCCGCCTTAATTAAATGGTCTTGCTCGTCAATTTCTTTCAACTTATAGGCCGCTCGTGCACGATAACCCTCCCGCTGAGCCATCTTGACGTATGGATCATTTAAATGATCTTGTAACCAATCTTTATTGAATTTATTTTTCGCCAACTGGACTCTTCTTAAAAATTACTTTCTGTATCAACCTAAGTCGGTCATAATACATGGTTATGGCTATTTTAGAACTTGATTCGGGAACTAGGGCAGAACTCCGCTCCCAAGCCCACCCTTTATCCCCAACAGTGATGATTGGTTCAGGAGGACTTACCCCTGCAGTCTTCAAAGAAACCGAATTAGCCTTGCAATCTCACCAACTGATTAAAATCCGCGTGTTAGGCGACGATCGAGATGCCAGAGTAACTATGTACGATGAGCTCTGTAAGCAACTTGATGCTGCCAAAGTTCAGCATATCGGTAAACTGCTGATCATTTATCGCCCTCAAACAATGAGTGATGATGAACTAAAAACATTACGCCAAAAATCTTCCAATAAAGCCAGAAATATCGATGGCTTTGGTGGCCCTCGAACTGTCATGGTCAAAAAATTTACCCGCAATCCCCAAAAACGCCCCAAGCCAGTAGCAACTAAAGTACTTGGGAATGAACGTGTGGCAGCGGGCGGTCAATTAAAACGCGCCAAAACACGCCAAAAAAGCTTGAAGAAAAGGGCCTTATCTTAGGGGCCTTTGTCTTAATTTTATTGGTTTAATCTTGGCGTCCTGAGCTGACTCCCAGCGTCTTCAAACCCCTATCCAGCATCAAATCCGAAGGCTCGCTCGTAACAGTAAATCGACATGATCGCCAACAGATCCAAAGCCCTAATATAATCTCAACGATAAAAATAGTATTGGATACCGAGTGCAGCCTGCCAAATTCTTTCGCCCAAGGGGATTGCATTACCGGCGCCCCGCCAGCTAAAGCCATTTCTCGCAACTCGTGCATCCATGGTTGAATGATGAGGGCTGCTAGCCCTGTCAAAATGAGTAGCACTAGTAATAACCAACGAATTAAAACAAAGTGGCGATAGCCTTGTTTGACAAACACATTTGACATGATGAGTAAACAAATACCCATTAAACAATTCAAAAAATTGGCGTTTTTAAAGATCTCACCAGCAATCATCCCCGCGACTTGTTTATCTGTTAAAAAAATAAATAAAGTTGGCGCTACCAAAAAACCAATGCCGATTAATCCACCAATCCACAAACTGGCAAGAATTGTAAACAATTGGATATTTTTAAAAGTACGCGTTTGCGATGGGTTGATAGCCATTGGGCAATTAAATATACTGTACCTTGATAATCTCTACTTCGCGCTGGCCCCCTGGAGTGCTAACTGCCACAGTCTCCCCAGCTTCTTTTCGGATCAAAGCCCGGGCAATGGGAGAACTGATGGAGATTTTATTATTCTCGAGACTCGCCTCATCATCGCCAACAATTTGATACCTCATCCGTTGGCCAGTCTCCAAATCTTCTAACTCGACGGTCGACCCGAAAACCACCCTACCATCCGCATCAATGAGCGATGGATCAATAATTTGGGCAGCAGATAATTTACTCTCAACTTCTTTAATACGACCCTCAATAAATGCTTGCTTCTCCTTTGCCGCATCATATTCAGCATTTTCAGATAGGTCGCCTTGCGCCCTCGCCTCCGAAATCGCGTTGATCACAGACGGACGCTCAACATGCTTTAAGCGCTGTAACTCATCCTTGAGAAGCTCAGCTCCAATTCTAGTAATGGGTATCGTACTCATCGGTTGTAATTATTTCTTCATCTAAGTTAATGTAACGAGGCATGCAAACTCTGCAAATCATAAACCTCTAATTCATGAATTGCACGCAAACCAGCAACCGCTGCAAGCGCTGCACTAATAGTCGTATAGTACGTTACTTTATTCGCTTGCGCAGTAGTTCGAATCGACCTGGAGTCGGCAATCTCCATTCGACTTTCATCGACAGTCGTAAACACCAAATTAATCTCACCATTCTTAATCATATCAACAATATCAGGTCGGCCTTCTTTTACCTTATTAACAGTTCTTACCGGCACCCCAGCAGCCTCAATCGCTTTAGCCGTGCCTTTTGTCGCAGTCAATAAATACCCCATTTGATGCATCATCTTGGCAACTTCCACGGCCCTTAATTTATCACCATTCTTGACTGATAAAAAAACGGTACCACTCCTGGGTAAAAGAGTTCCAGCAGCTAGTTGTGATTTGAATAAGGCTTCACCAAAACTTTTACCAACTCCCATGACCTCTCCAGTAGAGCGCATCTCAGGACCTAAAATGGGGTCAACTCCCGGAAATTTATTAAATGGAAAGACCGCTTCCTTCACCGAATAATATGCCGGAATCACTTCGCCACCGATGCCCTGTTGATCCAGAGTTTGACCAACCATGCACCGAGCAGCAATCTTCGCTAACTGCATGCCCGTAGCCTTAGACACGAATGGCACAGTACGCGATGCACGCGGATTAACCTCCAAAACATAAACAATGTCCTGTCCATCAATTTGCTGGATAGCAAATTGCACATTCATTAAGCCAACCACATTTAAACCCAGCGCCATCTGCGCTGTCTGGCGACGTAATTCCTCAATCGTGGCTGGGGACAGAGTATACGGCGGTAAAGAACATGCGGAATCGCCAGAATGTACTCCAGCCTGCTCAATATGCTCCATCACACCACCAATCAACACGCGTTGGCCATCACAAATACAATCTACATCGCATTCAATAGCCTCATTCAAGAAACGATCTAATAACACCGGTGAATCATGCGAAACCTTCACAGCTTCGCGCATATATCGCTCTAAGTCTTGCCCATCATTAACAATTTCCATGGCCCGACCACCTAAAACGTAAGACGGCCTTACAACCAATGGGTAACCGATTTCCTGAGCTAGCATTAACGCTTCAGAATCAGTCCTAGCAGTTCGGTTGGGAGGTTGACGAAGGCCTAATTGATGCAATAGTTGCTGGAACCTTTCACGATCCTCAGCTGCATCAATCATATCTGGAGACGTCCCAATAATCCGCACCCCGTTGGCCTCTAAATCAAGCGCAAGCTTAAGAGGAGTTTGCCCTCCATATTGCACAATCACCCCCATAGGGTCCTCTATCGCAACAATCTCTAAGACATCTTCAAGAGTTAACGATTCAAAATACAAACGGTCCGAGGTGTCGTAATCTGTCGAAACTGTTTCGGGATTACAGTTCACCATAATGGTCTCATAGCCATCTTCACGCAGCGCTAAGGCAGCATGCACACAGCAATAATCAAACTCAATACCCTGCCCAATTCGATTGGGGCCCCCGCCTAAAACCATAATTTTTTGACGATCTGTTGGCATCGACTCACATTGCCCATCCTTTGGGCCATACGTCGAATACATGTAAGCCGTGTTGGTCGAAAACTCAGCGGCGCAGGTGTCAACTCTTTTATATACCGGATGGATCCCCAACTCGTGTCGACGTAATCGAATAGCCGTTTGATCAGACTGTAAAAGCTTTGCCAAACGCTTGTCAGAAAACCCCTTTTGCTTTACAAAACGTAATTCCGCTTCCTGTAATTCTTCTAATTTTTTCTTGGCAATCACACTCTCTAAATGGATCAACTCTTCTATTTGTACTAAAAACCAAGGGTCAATCGAGGTGTACTCAAAGACCTCCGCAATCGTTAAACCTTGACGAAAAGCATCCCCAACATACCAAATTCTCTCCGGCCCAGGCGCGCTAATTTCAGTAATGATGTCCTCTAAATTAGTACATACCTCATCTAAGCCATCCACTCCGACCTCTAAACCGCGCAGAGCCTTTTGAAATGATTCTTGAAACGTACTCCCAATCGCCATTACCTCTCCAACCGATTTCATTTGGGTCGTTAAATGTTTATCAGCTTGCGCAAACTTCTCAAAAGCGAAACGGGGGACTTTGGTAACCACATAATCAATCGATGGCTCAAAAGATGCTGGCATTGCCCCACCAGTAATCTCATTTTGCAACTCATCTAAAGTAAAACCAACTGCTAATTTGGCAGCAATCTTGGCAATTGGAAAGCCAGTGGCTTTGGAGGCCAGCGCGGAAGATCGCGAAACGCGCGGATTCATTTCAATGACAATCATTCGACCATCTTCTGGATTCACTGCAAACTGGACGTTCGAACCACCTGTATCTACTCCAATTTCGCGTAAAACAGCCAAAGAGGCATTGCGCATGATTTGATACTCTCGATCAGTTAAGGTTTGGGCTGGAGCCACTGTGATCGAATCACCAGTGTGCACCCCCATTGGGTCTAAATTCTCGATCGAGCAAACAATAATGCAGTTATCTTTCTGATCCCGAACAACCTCCATCTCAAATTCTTTCCAACCCAATAGAGATTCTTCAATTAACAGTTCATGGGTTGGTGATAAATCAAGCCCTCGTTTACAGATTTCCTCAAATTCCTCGCGGTTATAAGCTATGCCGCCGCCTGATCCACCCATCGTAAAAGATGGCCTGATAACCACTGGGTAGCCACTATTGCCTACGAGCTGAGCAATTTGCTGATGTACTAGTTGCGCTTCTTCCCAGGTGTGCGCAACGCCAGATTTGGCAGAACCAAGACCAATCCTCGTCATCGCCTCCTTAAATTTTTGGCGATCTTCAGCCTTATCAATGGCCTCTGGTGAAGCCCCAATTAACTCGCAACCATATTTTTCTAAAACACCGTGGCGAAAGAGGTCAAGGGCACAATTTAATGCCGTTTGACCACCCATCGTGGGTAAGATAGCATCTGGTTTTTCCTTTGCAATAATCCGCTCAAGAACCTCCCAAGTAATCGGCTCAATATAAGTGATATCTGCCATCTCAGGGTCCGTCATAATTGTCGCTGGATTACTGTTGACTAAAATAACTCGATACCCCTCAGAGCGCAAAGACTTGCAGGCCTGCGCTCCAGAATAATCAAACTCGCATGCCTGACCAATAACAATTGGTCCGGCACCAATAATTAAAATACTTTGTATGTCAGTCCGCTTAGGCATCTAAAATCTCACATCAATTGAATAAAACGGTCAAATAAATAGGCCACATCCTGTGGTCCTGGAGATGCTTCAGGGTGTCCTTGAAAACAAAAAGCTGGACGATCCGTCCAAGCCAGACCCTGCAAAGAACCATCAAATAATGACATATGAGTAGCCAAGACATTGGCAGGTAAAGTCTTCGCATCAACCGCAAAACCATGATTTTGAGAGGTGATGACTACTCGACCAGTCTCTAAATCTTTAACCGGATGGTTCGCCCCATGATGACCAAATTTCATCTTCAAAGTCTTCGCCCCTGCCGCCAAGCCCATGATTTGATGTCCTAAACAAATACCAAATAAAGGGATTTTGTGCTCTAAAAATGTTTTAGCTGCTGCAATCGCGTAATCACAGGGTTGCGGATCGCCCGGGCCATTTGATAAGAAAATACCATCTGGTTGCATGGCTAACACTTCTGTAGCAGAAGTCTTGGCTGGAACCACAGTCACAGCACAACCCCGCTGAGCAAGCATCCTTAAAATATTGCGCTTTATACCAAAATCATACGCCACCACTTTTTTATTTTTCACAGGCAAATCAAATCCAGGTTGGCCATCAGGCCTTAGTAATTGCCACTCGCCTTCATGCCAATCATATGCCGAGGTGCAACTAACCACTTGCGCAAGATCTAAACCAGTCATACCAGGAAATGCAGCAACTACAGTTTTAGCGCTCGCGAGTAATGCTTGAACACTATCCCCCCGTTTGCCAGAAACAATCGCACCAGGCTGCGCACCATGGTCTCGCAAATGTCTAGTCAATGCTCTGGTATCAATTTCGGCGATTCCCACAATGCCCTGCGCAGTTAAGTATTCGGCTAAGGACTCTGTAGCACGAAAACTAGACACAATTGGGGATAAATCTCGAATCACTAAACCGGCAGCGTAGACCTTTTTTGATTCACAATCCTGGGGGTTAACGCCCACATTGCCAATGTGCGGATAAGTCAACGTAATAATTTGCTGGGTGTAACTGGGATCTGTCAAAATTTCTTGATACCCCGTTAAAGCCGTATTAAAAACAACTTCACCAGAAGTGGAGCCATGTACTCCGATACCCCTTCCTAAAAACGGTGTCCCGTCCGCCAAAACTAAAACAGCTGGTGGTAAGGGGGATACTAAGGAATTGGAAGATGTATTAATTGTCGATAAGGGCAGCAAAGCGTTCTCCAGTACCCTGCTGCTCAAGACCCTCTGCGTGAACCAGCAAATACTACATTCCGGTGGCGAGGTCTACGAGAATTGATCTATTTAAGCGCTAGGGAAATGTATGAAGGGGTAAATAACAATCTATTATAGCAAGCAAATTTATCCCATCTGCTAATTTCAAATGAGGCTGTAATTTTACTAGCGCTATTTCTTGCCCTACTATCCCGCTTCAGAAATAATCGCCTGTATCTGCGCTAAAACTGTTTTATCTTCCATCGTACTAATGTCTCCAGGGTCCCGGTTTTCAGTGATTGCTTGCAAGGCTCGCCGAACAATCTTTCCCGATCTGGTCTTTGGCAATATAGGCACCACATATACTTTAGCGGGACGAGCAACAGCCCCTAATTGCCGATCAACCGTTTGCATCACTTGCGCCGTCAATCCCTCAATATTTAGAGGGTCTTTAGCAACGATAAAGGCAATTGCTATCTGCCCTTTGAGGGCGTCGGCAACTCCGACCACAGCAACTTCTGCGACATTTATGTGGCTTGCAATACTTTCTTCGATTTCTCGGGTTCCTAGGCGATGCCCCGCTGTATTAATCACATCATCCGTTCTGCCTAAGATGAAAAAATAGCCGTCTTCATCTTGAATCCCCCAATCAAACGTAGAATAAATAAGTCGGTTGGGAATCGTTTTCCAATAGGTCTGTACAAAACGCTCATCATCGCCCCAAATGGTTTGCATACAACCCGGTGGTAAAGGCCCCTCTATCGCTAATAAGCCCTTTTGGTTAGCCCCTAACTTTTCCCCAGAAACTTCGTCGATTAACTGCATTTGATACCCATATACAGGTACCCCCGGTGAGCCAAACTTGTTTGGCATCTTCTCAATTCCTTGTTGTAATGCCAAAATTGGCCAACCCGTCTCTGTTTGCCAATAATTATCAATAATGGGCTTTTGGATAGCCCCTGAAATCCACTGCGCTGTCGGCTCGTCTAAAGGCTCGCCTGCTAAAAAAAGTGTTCTCAACGAACTCATGTCATATTTTTTTAAAAATCCAGCGTCTTGTTTTTTTAACACCCGAATTGCTGTGGGTGCCGAGAACATGGTCGTAACGCGATATTTCTCAACCAGTTTCCACCATATACCAGCATCTGGCTTGAGCGGCGTTCCTTCAAACATAATAGTCGCCATACCATGTATCAATGGACCATAAATAATATAGCTGTGCCCAACAACCCAACCAATGTCCGAAGTACAAAACATCGTCTCACCTGGATTGGCGCAAAATATACTGTCCATCGATGCGGCTAATGCTACAGCATATCCACCAGTGTCGCGCTGCACCCCCTTTGGCTTTCCTGTGGTTCCTGAGGTATATAAAATATACGACGGATCCGTCGCCTCTACCCAAGTACATGGCACTCTTACGTCTAAATAATTCTCACGCTCTTTGGTATAGTCTAAATCCCTTTCTGCAACATACTCAAATGGACATAAACGCCTAGAAACTAGCAAAACCTTGTTTGGTTGAAAACTCGACAATTGCAAAGCCTCATCCAGTAAAGGCTTATATGGCACCACCTTTCCGTTTCGAATGCCAGCTTCTGATGCGACGATCAGTTTTGGCTTGGCATCTTCAATCCGAGCCGCTAAACTATGCGCCGCAAAGCCACCAAAAACAACCGAATGAATCGCCCCTAAGCGCAGCGCAGCCAACATCGCAAAACATGCTTGCGCTACCATCGGCATATAAATTAAAACGCGATCACCCTGGCCAATATTGTGCGCTTGCATGATGGCAGCCATGCGGTTCACTTCTTCAAATAACTGTTGATAGGTGTAAGTCATTGCGGTATCCGTCTCGACCGATACCGCAATTAATGCCGTTTGATCAGCACGCGTCTCTAAGTGCCTATCCACGGCGTTGAAACAAATATTAGTGCGGCCACCCAAAAACCATTTCGCAAATGGCGGATTTTGATAATCTAAAACGGTATCAAAAGGTTTTTCCCAATGAATTAATTGCGCTTTTTCTGCCCAAAAAGTTTCAGGATTTTGAATCGACTGTTGATAAATTTCACGGTACTTTCCCATTTCAACACGCTCCCTCTTTTTAGCTGATCGTTAATTATTTTTTTCGGCTAGTTTGGCACTCTTAGTGATGACTTGGACATCGCCTGCCTTAGGAGTCTGTGTTTTAGTGACCTCTTTTTTGGCTGGGCTTTTCGTGTTTGGCTTTGGACTGACTTTGACACTGGATTTATTACTTCCTGAGGAAGCATTCGATGATTTTTTTACAGTTGACGAAGACTTCGAAGTTGCTAACTGATGCGCTTTCGGGTTACCGCCATATTTGGGTTGATAATTGGCTAAATTTTTCGGAACAGCTACACATTTTTTCCCTTGACACTTCATCACAACTGGTACTGGAACATAATCGCGCTCTAAGCTTAAAATGCCATTTTGGGCTATCTCATAATCAATATCACCTAAATTGTGAGACATCTTGGGAACTAACAAGCTAGAACCTTTCCGGACCTTCATCCCCTTGGGGATGGAATTCATTTCCCGCACTTGATGAATATCAAGTCCTAAATTGGCAACAATTTTCTCTAAACTATCCGTTTTTTCAACCTTAATTGCTGTCCATGAAGTTAAGGGCATGCGATTAGTTAAGATGTTATCCCGAAAGATTTCTGCTTTGCCATAAGGTAATAAAATTTCTTGATTAAACCCCTTCATAATTACTGGCTTATTGAAAGATGGATTGAGATCTAAAAACTGTTCACGGGTCATTTCTGATAAGGTGATGACCCGATCCACATCGATATCTTGTGTTACTGGCAATGTTACAAAGTAGGGATGATTCTCTACCATCGGTAATGTAAAGCCATATTTTGCAGGATTTTCAATGATTCTTTTATAGGCTAGAAGTTTGGGGACGTAATTTTTAGTCTCATTGGGCATTTTTAAACTGAAGTAATCCGTTTCTAACTTGGCAGCTTTGTTTTTATGAATTGCACGCCCAACAGAACCCTCTCCCCAATTGTAGGCTGCTAAAGCTAATTGCCAATCCCCAAACTGGTCATACAACTTCTGGAGATAGTCCAGAGCCGCTCTAGTTGACTTAATGATGTCACTTCTCTCATCACGAAACATATTTTGTTTCAGATTAAAGTACTTACCGGTGGCTGGCATAAACTGCCACATTCCAGCAGCTTTGGCCGGGGAAACTGCCTTGGGATTGAAAGCGCTTTCCACAAAAGGCAATAAGGCTAACTCACTAGGCATCTCCCTCGCCTCGACTTCCTCAATAATATAAAACAAATAGGGCGATGATCGCTCTAAGACTCGCCTCACATAAGTCGGGTTATCAACTAACTGCTTAGTGTGGCGATTAATAATTTCCATCTCCGGGTCACTGATGTCAAAACCCGTTCGAATTCTCTCCCACAAATCAATGGATTGCACAATATCCGGAACCGGTGGATTTGGAACTGGAGCAACTGGCATCGGTCGATACTTCGGTTCCTCAAAATTCATTTTTTCTGAAAAAGAACTGATATTCGTAGTGGGTCCAGTCGCACAGCCAACAAGCAAGCTTACTAGAAGAAGTAATACAATCAGCGGACAACGATGCACATAGGTAAAGCAAAGCTTCATTTAAAACTGTCTTTCCATAAACGCGTTATGGTAAATATATCTTCGCCTGAATTGACAACTTTTTTTGCATATCGCTCGATCGACTCTCGCACAGTAATCTGGTCACTGCGTAAAAAGGGATTGACTTTTTTTTCTAAACCTAAAGTCGTAGGCACTGTCGCTTGCTTCGTTTCACGCAACCGCCTAGCCTCCTCAGTCCATTTCGATAAATCTTGATTAGTCGGCTCGACCGCCGTTGCAAAACGCAAATTAGCCAGCGTATATTCGTGGGCACAACAAACCAAGGTTTCGTCAGGTAACTGCATCAACTTCATTAAAGAAGCATACATTTGAGCGGCTGTACCTTCAAGTAAACGACCACATCCACCCGCAAATAACGTATCACCGCAATAGAGCCTGGGAACTTCAACGCCAGCTATTTTTGGTAAGAAATAGGCAATATGGCCCTTCGTGTGTCCAGGCACCTCCAAAACTTGCAAATGGACACCTGTAAAAATTTCAACGATCTCGCCATCATAGACTGTCTGTGTTTTATGCGGAATAGTATCTTTGTCAGGCCCAATAATCCGTAAATCATGGCCCTGGTTTTCCCGAACCCAAGCAATTAAGTCCCCAATACCCCCAATGTGATCTGCATGATGGTGGGTGATTAAAATACCGTCTAAGATAGAGGGTTGCTTTTTTAATGCTTGAATGATCACTTGTCCATCCCCCGGGTCAACGACCCAAGAGTGCCCAAGAGATTCAATCATCCATAAATAATTATCTGTAAATGCTGGTATTTGTTGAAATTGCAATATGAAATCTTTCTAAAATTGGCTTTTAAATATAGGATAAATGCGATAGATTAGTCAGATGATACCAACTGAATCCGAAATTGCCAATCAGTCCCTTCTGGCATGGGATAATTGGCTCAATACTGCGCCAGGACTTTATGTCTTAAATTGGGAGCAAGCCCAATTTAACCGAGCGGTAGATGACGCCTTTGGCTTTGACGCACTCCAAATCGGTTTTCCTCAAGTAGGCTGCCTGAATGAAAACCGCATATCGAACCGTTGGCTGATGCAACTGCCATCCCAACCTACGGTTGATTTATCCAGTAATCACGGCGTGCATACGATTTGCCAAGGCTCAATTTATGATCTCCCCTTTGCGTCAGAAAGTATGGACTTGATCGCCCTACCGCATGTCTTGGAATTTACTGCTAATCCACATGAAGCCCTCAGAGAAGTCCACCGAGTTCTTCGCCCAGAAGGCAGAATTGTCATCTCGGGATTTAACCCAATGAGCTTATGGGGAATGCGACAGTACTACGGAAAATTATTTAATCGGCCATTTTTACCTAAAGAGGGCCAATTTATTAGTCATTTACGTATCAAAGATTGGCTGCGCCTACTCAATTATGCAATTGACCGCGGCAAATTTGGCTGCTACAGCTTTCCTATCCAAAATCATCGCACCATGACAACCCCAAGCCTATTAGATAAAGTGGGGGATCGTTGGTGGCCCTTTTTAGGGTCCGTATTTATGCTCAGCGCCATCAAAAGAACCCCTCGGATGAAACTGGTTGGGAAAATTTTATCCAGAAGACTACCCCTCTCCCAAACACTAGCGCCCGTTACCCAGTCAAAAACCACGCAACAAACCAACTCCACCAATGACTAAAAAAGTCCCCTGCGTAATTATTTATACCGACGGCGCCTGTAAAGGTAACCCAGGAATTGGTGGCTGGGGCGCAGTGCTGCGTTATGGTAGTCATGAGAAGCATTTAAAAGGCGGCCAACCCCATACAACGAATAATCGCATGGAACTGACCGCTGTCATCGAAGCTCTCAAAGCCCTTAAATTTGATTGTGAAATAGAACTTTTTACGGATTCACAATACGTTCAAAAAGGTGTTTGTGAGTGGTTAGATGGCTGGAAACAACGCGGCTGGAAAACTGCGGGTAAAAGCCCTGTTAAAAATGCCGATTTATGGCAAATACTAGACCCATTATTAAAAAATCATGTCATCCGTTGGCACTGGGTCAAAGGACATTCAGGAGACCCTGGGAATGATTTGGCTGATGCTCTTGCGAACCAGGGTGCACTCGAATATTGCAGGTAATTTACCCGTCCAGGCTGCCCAACTCTCCCTACCCCATTATTGATACCAATCTAGCACTACCAAAGCAGTTAGATAAAGCATATTCATCCATCTTAAAACCTTGCGTTTTCAATTAGATTGACGATTTTGTGAGAAAATCTCAATAAAATTAACAAAGTTCTAATTTGCTGGCCAAAATGTTTCTGGTCTAAATGAGACAACCCAAATCGCCTTAAATGCTTTTTATATTCGGAGTCATATGGAAACAACAAGTCATTCGCAGTCAAACCTAGTAAAAAAACTGATTTGGTTTGTCGTTATTTTAATTTCTGGCGGTGGGGCAGGCTACTATTACTACTCAACCCAAGGTAGCCAAACCGCCCCTAAAAAGCCTTCGCCACCTCCCCAATCAGTAGTAACTGCTAAAGTTGAAGAGAGAGATTTTCCGGTCATTATTGAAACATCTGGCAATGTTATCTCCGCAAATATTGTGGATATCAGACCACAAGTTACCAACATCATCTCCAAAGTACATATTACCGAAGGTCAAGAAGTAAAGGCCGGAGATATTCTTTTTTCTTTAGATGATCGCGCCGATCGCGCTAATTACGAAAAAGCCCAGGCTCTTGCTGAGGATGCGATGCGACAATATAATCGCGCCGAAGAACTCGTCAAACAAAACTTTATTTCAAAAGCAAGTGCGGATACCGCTCTTGCAAATGCCAACTCTGCAAAATCCGCTGCCAATGCGGCGCAAGTTCTATTGAGCTATGACACAATCCGCTCTCCAATAACCGGCAAAGCGGGTGTCATCAATGTCTTTCCCGGATCGCTTGTCCAACCTGGCAATGTCGTGTCTACCACCTCAACAGCAGCAGCCACCACGACCCTCGGTGCCATGGTAACCATCACTCAGTTAAATCCAATCAATGTGCAATTTACTGTGCCTGAAACCTATATGGCAAGCTTATTGCAGCTTCAAAAATCTTCTACTGGACTAATCGTTCAAGTCCAGTTAGGCAATGGCCAAAAAAAACAGGGAAAGGTATTTGTGGTTGATAACCAAGTAGATCCTTCTATCGGCGCCGTTAAAGTAAAAGCTAGCCTTGATAATTCAGACTACGCCCTAGCACCGGGACGTTTTGTGACAGTTACCCTGCAAACACAAATCTTAAAAAATAGCCTGGTAGTTCCAAGCCAAGCAATTATTTCAAGTCCAGTGAGTGATCAAATTTATACCGTTGATGAAGAAAATCAAGTAACCCTGAATAAAATTAAAGTGCTTGCTCAAAATAATGGCTTTGGGGTAGTCACCGGAATTAAACCAAACGACCGCGTTGTGGTTGAAGGAAAGCAAAATCTTCGTCCAGGTTCTAAAGTGGTTGAAGCCAATAATTCTGCAAATAAACCCACAAATAATCCCTCAAGCAATCCCACAGAAAAAAAATCGGGTCCATAACATCGAGCGCGTTGTTAAACCCTTCCATTCAATCTTGCCCCCAAATAGCCAACGCCAATGAATATCTCTGAAATCTGTATTCGAAGACCGGTTTTAACGACTCTCTTATCCATCGCAACAGTGCTAGCCGGCGCCATTGCCTACACCAAAATTCCAGTAGCAGCACTCCCTAGCTTTAACTCTCCAGTGATTCAAGTAACAGCTGTTTTGTCCGGAGCCAGCCCAGAAAATATGGCTGCTAGTGTCGCCCTACCTTTAGAAAAAGAATTCTCTACCATCGATGGCATCAAGGTAATTAGCTCTACCAATTTTTTGGGAAGTACCAGTGTTACTTTAGAGTTTAATAACAACCGGGATATTGATAAGGCAGCAGTGGATGTGCAAGCGGCTCTACTGAGAGCTCAAAGACGCTTGCCTATCGAAATGACAATTCCACCGTCCTATCGCAAAGTCAATCCTGCTGACGCCCCCGTATTACTTCTGGCCCTCACCTCCCCATCGATGAATTTATCGCAAATTACCGACTATGCGGAAAATTTACTTTCACCAAACATTTCAACAATTGAAGGTGTAGCGCAAGTCCTCGTTTATGGCAATAAACGTTACGCCGTCCGAATCCGCGCTATCCCAGATAAGCTAGCATTGAACAACCTGACCTTGGATGATATTAGCGTTGCGATTAATAAATCTAATTCAAACTCTCCCGTGGGGGTTCTTGATGGCCCAAGACAGGCACTAACAATCTATGCCAACTCGCAAATGGTCAAAGCGTCTGACTATGCTGAACTAGTCATCGCGCAACGCGGCGGGAATCCAATTCGCCTTGCAGACGTCGCCGAAGTATCTGAGTCCTATGAAAATATCAAAAGCTTGGGTCGATTTAAGGATGAACGATCGATCGTCATCGCCATTTTGCGCCAACCGAGTGCTAATACTGTAAAAGTTGTCGACGGGATCAAAGATATGATCCCAGAGTTTGAAAAACAACTCCCTGCATCGCTAAAGATCAATCTCTTAAATGATCGTTCGAAGTCGATCAGGGAAGCAATCCATGATGTCAACCTGACTCTGCTGTTTACGATTGCCCTCGTAGTCCTAGTCATTTTCTTATTCCTGAAGCATCTGGCTGCGACGATTATTCCTGCACTTAGCCTGCCAGTGAGCTTAATCGGAGCCTTCTTCATCATGTACTGGATGGGCTATAGCCTAGACAATGTCTCCTTACTGGGCATTACCCTTGCGGTCGGTCTCGTAGTGGATGACTCGATCGTCGTTCTAGAAAATATTATTCGCTATGTCGAAGAAGGGATGTCCCCTCTTAAAGCAGCCCTCAAAGGCAGTAAGGAAGTTGGCTTTACGATTATTTCAATATCCATCTCACTCGTAGCTGTATTTATTCCAATCTTTTTTATGCCAGGGCCGGTTGGTCTTTTATTTAGAGAATTTGCCGTCGTCGTTACACTAGCAATCCTGGTTTCAGCCATTGTCTCCCTCACCCTTGTACCAATGCTCTGTAGTAGATTTCTGCCAGATGCGTCCAAATTTAAGCACGCGAAGGATCCTTGGATTATTAAAAAATTCGAGCAAGGTTTTCAATGTATCTTTCGTTTTTATGCAACAACTCTAGATAAAGCACTCAATCACCGACGTATTATTCTCGGTGTTGCTTTTGCTACTTTCGGAATCACCGCCGTCCTCTTTTACTATATTCCAAAAGGGTTTTTTCCCGAAGAAGATATCGGTCAAATTATTGTTACTACCGAAACGGCTGAAGATATTTCATATATAGCAATGCTAGAGGTTCAAGATCAAGCTGCTGATGTGGTTATGAAAGATCCGAATGTAGATACTTTTGTGTCAGTCATCGGTGGTGGTGCTAGCTCAGGAACTAACAGCGGACGTTTATTTATCAACCTAAAACCCAAAGGTGAACGACCTAAAATGAGCGTCGTGTTAGAAAAACTGCGCAGAGATTTACGAAAAATACCAGGTCTCGTAGTCTATATGCGGCCAGTACAAAATCTCCAATTAGGTGGAAAATCTAGTAAAAGTCGCTACCAATATATTCTCCAAAGCGTTGGCCTTGAGGGTGTGAACCAATGGGCCGAAAAAGTCCAAGCAAAAATGAAGACTGACCCAGATTTTAGAGACGTTACAAGCGATTCGCAATTAAAGGGGCTGAATGTAAAAATCGATATCGATCGCCAAAAAGCCGCTAGCGCAGGCGTGAATATGCAAGATATTCGAACCGCACTTTACTCAGCCTACGGGGAAAAACAAGTCTCTACAATTTATACCCCGGTCAATACCTACCAAGTCATCTTGGAAGTAACCGCAAAAGATAAACAGTTTGAGTCTGATCTGAGCTCAATCTTTTTACGCGGACGGGCAACTGATAAACTCGTCCCCCTATCAAGTATCGCCACATTCAACCGGTTTATTGGCCCAACGTCTGTAAATCATCAAGGTCAGATCCCAGCCGTAACGATTTCTTTTAACCTCGCCCCAGATGTTCCACTTGGCGTTGCTACTAAAAAATTAGAGCAATATACGAAAGACTTACAGCTACCACCATCGATTATTACCAGTTATGGCGGCGATGCGGCTGTCTTTAAAGAGGGGCAAGCCGGTCAAGCAATCCTTTTGATTAGCGCTCTTCTGGTGATTTATGTCTTACTTGGGGTGCTCTACGAAAGTTATATCCACCCATTAACAATCCTTGCTGGCTTGCCCTCCGCCGCTATTGGTGCGCTCGTTTTTCTGCAACTATTTGATATGGAACTAACGATGATCGCCACTATCGGGATCTTACTGCTAATTGGTATTGTGAAAAAAAATGCTATTCTGATGATCGATTTTGCCCTTGAAGCAAAACGAAGCTCTAATTTGTCTGCCCAAGAGGCTATCAAACAAGCCTGTTTGGTTCGTTTTAGACCAATTTTAATGACTAGCCTGGCGGCTTTAATGGGTGCGCTACCAATCGCTCTAGGCATCGGGGCAGGCGCAGAGTTGCGCCAACCACTTGGAATTGCAGTCGTGGGCGGCCTCATTTTCTCCCAAATTATTACTTTGTATATTACCCCCATTATCTATATTTATCTAGATCGTTTTGCTGGTGATGGACCATTAGATATTCCTACTGAGATGCTACCAAACTAGTTCTTCCCCCAATCATGCGACATATTATTCTTGATACAGAAACAACGGGACTCCACCCTAATCAGGGGGATCGTATTGTTGAAATTGGTTGTATCGAATTAGAAAATCGCCGACCTACCGGTAAAACACTCCATTTTTATATGAACCCAGAAAGAGATATGCCTGAAGCTGCGGCTGCAATCCATGGCCTACGCTCGGATTTTCTGGCTGATAAACCTATTTTTGCATCTGTAGCTCAGGAAATATCCGCTTTTATCAAAGAGGCGCATGTCGTCATCCATAACGCACCCTTTGACCTCGGTTTTCTGGATATGGAATATCAGCGCATGGGAAAACCGCCATTCACTCAGATGATATCTGGTGTAGTCGATACACTCATCGATGCGCAGCGGATGTTTCCTGGTAAACGTAACCGACTAGACGATTTATGCCAACGCTTCGGAATTCGTAACGATCACCGAAAATTACACGGCGCGCTCTTAGACGCCGAACTTTTAGCTGACGTCTTTTTAGCCATGACGCGCGGCCAAAATGACCTTGGCATGGATCATCCCCAAGAATTGCTGAGCTCTCAAATGAACCTTCAAAAAAGTCATCTGCCCACTGATTTAAAAGTTCTGATGGCCAACGATACAGAAATACATCTGCATGAGCAATTACTCCAAGAAATTGCTAAAAAATCGAAGCAGCCTCCAAGCTGGCTTCAGTAAAATCCACCTCAAATATTCCTGCGTACTTTAGCACTGATGCGCAAGAGCTCAACCCGAATAACTCAACAAGCAGTTGAACCCTATACTATTCGGGATCATCAGTCGACGCGTTTGCTGCAAGAATTACACATCTTGACTCAAGATGGCAAAATGAATCAAGATAGTCGACGCAAACTCAAACAAGTATTCCACCTGACCCAACTGATTGAACCTCTCATCAAAAAGATCCTAGACATTCAATCCCAAATGAATATGGTAGATTTTGGCGCAGGTAAATCGTATCTCGGCTTTATTCTGCAAGACCTTGTTTGTAAACTACAAACCAAGCCATGCCACATCATCGGTATTGAAATCCGCGAGGATTTAGTCGCCTACTCAAAAAATTTAGCTAAGCAATTAAATTTTGAGCAGATGGAATTTAGGCATCTCTCTGCTGTAGAAGCTTTAATCGATCCCAATCTCCCTCACCAAATTGACTTAGTAACCGCGCTGCATGCTTGTAATACAGCCACGGATGACGCCATTCGTTTTGCCCTCACTAGAAAGGTAAAACACCTCGTCTTAGTGCCATGCTGTCAAGCAGAAGTCGCCTCGTTACTCAAAAAAACGCGTAGTCAAACCACTTCAGAAAAACACCTCCTACAAATGTGGCGACATCCAATCCACGCGAGAGAGTTTGGTAGCCATATCACCAATGTGCTGCGCTGCCTCCAACTAGAGTCTTATGGCTATGAGGTCACAGTTACTGAACTAGTCGGCTGGGAACACTCGATGAAAAACGAACTCATCATGGCCTCACAGATAACGAACCCGAAGAAGGCAAAAGCTGCAAAACTTCATTTAGAAGCACTCCTCAATGATTTAGATCTGCAAGTCTTACAACATCGTTTCACCTAAAGGATGTATCAAGAGGGCCTGCGTTATTTTCGCCGAGCAACAATCAAGGCATAGTTACCATCTTTAAAATAACCAACCCGAAATGGTAATATCTTTTCATCATCACGCGTTACATATGCTTTTGCTAAATCCTTGTTATAGCCTGAAAAAACGCGATACGCCTTGTTAAATTCACCATAGAGAGTCGTGTCAAAACGCATGTTCAATGGGGCATAATCAATCCCCGTCTCATCTTGCACAATGACTGGGGCATTTTCTAAAATAGCATCGCGCACCTTGGTAAAGTTGGGATGCTGGGGAAGATGCGATGCGGCTTTTAATAGCACGGGGTTGGTGGTTACCTGCTTCAAAAAAAGATTATTTTTAGGTGTCTTGAGTATCCCCCCATTGGATAAATCCATCTTTAAATAATCCAACTTCACCTCTCGCCCATCTTTTACTAAATAAAAACGGACTGAGTCCCAGTTTTGATCTTCATGTAATTCAATAATACTGCCGTTGTCAGCTATTTGAATGGGCACAATTTTCTGTATTGAAAACTGATGTAATTGTAAAAAAGAACTCATTAAGGTTGTGGCACCAATCTTGACATTATTCTGCGAGAGGTATTTGTATAAATATTCTGTAATGAAATAACCATATTGGCCAAAGCTATTCCATGCTGAGCCTAAAACCTCCAAGGTTTGAGCTGATGCTTTTGGACTCAGCTGATTTAAATCAACGAGCCTCTGCGCGCGTTGTAAGGCAGCCATCACGTAATAATCCTTGTCGGGATACATTTGATACAGAGTCGTAAAATCCGGCCCTGAAAATGGGTAAAAAACTGTCGGATGCTGGTCTTTAATTTCTGTAGCCGACCATGCCATCATCGGTTGTCCAATTGACTGTTGATATTGTTCCCAGTTAACCTGAATCAATTGAACGTAATTAGCCCAGTCTTGGGCATCGATATTTTTTGGTCCTAGTTCAGCTTTGCCAGTTAGTAATGCAGCAACTTGGTCATAGCTCGAAGGCCCAGAGCGCTGAGGAAAATGAGGCTCTTGTTGGCGAGTCTGGTCAGCGCCAACTAAGCGCGCCTCATTTGCTAAAAGATCGGCAGATTCTGCAGGTACTCTGGGCAGTTCTTTTTCTGATTTCGCAATCGTGGGGCTTTGCGTGAGCCATTGCAAGCAAATGGTTAAAGCTGCTATTGCCACTAAAAAATTAAAAATACTAACAAGCTGGACCGGTTTAAATGGACGCATTTTTAAGACGACCAACAATTCTAAGAAGAAATAGTCTGCACATCGGTTTCATCAAGGTTTTTTTTCAATGCGGCTTGTGTGTGATGCTGCCGAGCTAATAACTCATAAGAATCTAATCGCGCCGCAAAGTCATGCGTCCAAGTAATGACCGCACATTCACTCACCCCTAAATCCTGCGAGAGGGTATTGAGTTTGGTGTAAACCTGCTCAGGATTGCCCACGAGTCCCCGTTGACAAAGTTGCTCAAAATGAGCCCGCTGTCCAGAATCTAAGCCGTCTAGAGCCTCTTTGGGAGGTTTAATTGCACCCATTACCCCAATGCCTCGATCCATTTTAAATCTGGCTCGACTACGAAATTGAAAAAAGGCCTCTTCTTCCGTCCTGGCCGTTAACGCCCAAACACAAATTAACACTTTAGGTTCAGATAAATAACGCGAAGGTGTAAAGCGCGCTCGATATAATTCAATCGCTTCTTGAGCACCCTGCCCCTCTGTAATAAAGTGCGCAAAAACATACGGTAGGCCAAAATGCGCCGCAACCTGTGCGCCATAATCAGAACTTCCTAAAACCCATACTTCTGGAGCCGTCTCACCCAAAGGATAAGCATGAATACCCCGCGCCGGATGACCAGGTTCAAATGGAATATCACCAAGCCAGTGCTGCAAATCCTGAATTTGCTCAGGAAACCTCGCTGCAGATCGTAAGTCTGGGTTTAGCAACTGCGCTGTTCGGCCATCACTACCAGGGGCACGCCCAACACCTAAATCGATTCGACCAGGTGCTAAAGCATCCAGTACCCGAAATTGCTCAGCAACTTTTAAAGCACTGTAATGCGGCAACATTACCCCAGCACTGCCAATGCGAATTTTTTTGGTTTGGGTTGCGATGGCAGCCATTAAAATTTCTGGAGCAGTGCCAACAATCGTCGGATGACTATGATGTTCAGAAACCCAAAACCTCTCATAACCCCACTCTTCACATCGCTGCGCTAAGCTTAATGTCTCCCGAATCACCGCCGCTTGGCTATTACCAAAACCAACCGCGGACTGATCAAGAACAGATAAACTTTGAAGATTCATGAAGTTCTGTCCATTAAATGGCTTGCGCAATCGCTTTTCCAAAATCGCTAGTATTACCAGTACCACCCATATCAGGAGTAAATGGCGCGTGCAGCGGTCCGGCTGCAAGAATTTTTTCGAAAGCGTCTATGATAGCCTTACTTGCCGACGGGTGGCCAAGGTGCTCTAGCATCATTGCCGCACTCCAAATCTGTCCTATCGGATTAGCAATTCCTTGACCAGCAATGTCCGGTGCAGAACCGTGAACCGGCTCAAATAAAGACGGATAAATACGCTCTGGGTTGATATTGCCCGATGGCGCTATGCCGATCGTGCCTGTACATGCAGGTCCAAGGTCCGACAGAATATCACCAAATAAATTACTTCCTACAACCACATCAAACAGATGTGGCTTTAAAACAAAAAATGCTGTCAGAATATCTATGTGGTACTGATCTACCCGAATATCCGGATAAGACTGAGCCATATTGGCTACCCGAGTATCCCAATATGGCATCGTGATAGAAATACCATTGGACTTTGTAGCACTTGTGAGGTGTTTTTTGGGACGCTTACTGGCTAATTCAAAGGCGTATTTTAAAATTCGATCCACCCCCTGCCTAGTCATGACCGTCTCTTGAATAGCGAACTCCCGATCAGTGCCAGCAAATAAAATTCCCCCAGCATTAGAATACTCACCCTCAGTATTCTCACGAACCACATAAAAATCGATTTCGCCAGGTTGACGATTCGCTAAAGGACTCGGTACACCCTGTATCAACTTCACCGGCCTTAAATTAACGTATTGATCAAAACGCTTACGAAACTGAATTAAACTGCCCCATAAACTAATATGATCTGGAACTAATTTAGGCATCCCAACTGCGCCAAAAAATATTGCATCTTGGGTAACCAAAGTGTCAAACCAGTTATCTGGCATCATTTGCCCGTGCTTTAGATAATAATCGCAACACGCAAAATCGTGATGATTGAACTGAATATCTATACTAAACTTGCTAGCTACTGCCTCTAATACTCTGAGCCCCTCAGGCATGACCTCTTCACCAATGCCGTCTCCAGGAATTACCGCTATTTGATATTTTTTTGTCATTTTTTACTCACCGCTCTTCTGATTTCTTTGGTTTTAATGGAATCATCTTGACTATCTTCTGCCTCAATGACTCCTGGTTGGGTTTGCTCCATCCGAATATGATCTTTCGGACAAATCGGCGCACCATAACTCTCCCAGCGCTTCAATAATGTCACCTCAAATCCGCACTGCATACATGTTGCCTTGTTTCGACTGGCATTACTCGGCCTAGGTGGGGGAAAGTTTAAAGCACGATGGGGGTAAGGCCCTAAGGTTTTACTGATCGTCATTAAACGGACCTTTAATGACTCGCCAGCGTGCGCCATACGCGCAGGGCCCTCTAACCCAACGACTTGGGCAATCCCCTGAAAATCTACGCCGTGGCCGCTTTGACAGTCATCAATCGCATGACAGATTTCATGTACCAAGGTATCTAAAACCTCAACTGGATCATCAATTTTTGGTGAAATAAAAATTTCATTCACTAAATCACCCGAGCGTTCGCGTGGCCAACACTGGCCAAGGGTGGTCCTCGGACTACTGGACGCGGCAAACCCGCAGGATACTTTCAACGGTGGAATACCATACCCCACAGCAGAAAATATTGGCTCAAGAATACCAACAGCTTCTTGCAGCCAACTTTCACGATTCAAAATAGAGGCACTCATACAAAATATTTAAAATTTCACCAAAATTCTATTATCGCCTGTTCTGAAAACACCCCAAAAAATCTTCCCAAATACAATTCTTCGCAAACCTTTCCAAGCCTATGTAAAATAATACAAAACTATTGTACATAACCCCTATTTGGAGACTTCATGTCAACACCAGCTTACACAGCATCAGATGATATCGTGCACTTTATTGCAGGTCAGGCTACCCCAGCAAAATCGACCCGCTTTAGTGATGTTTTTAATCCCGCTACTGGACTTAAAAGTCGTCGGGTCGCCCTAGCGAGTGCTGCAGATGTCGCTACAGCTGTAATGGCTGCGCAAAAAGCATTTGGGCAATGGGCTGACACCCCGCCCCTCAAACGTGCTCGGATTATGTTCAAATTTTTAGAACTCTTAAATTTACATCAAAACGAATTGGCGGCAATTATTACCGCTGAGCATGGTAAAGTCTTTACCGATGCCCAAGGTGAGGTTGTCCGCGGTATTGAAATCGTCGAATTTGCGTGCGGTATCCCAGAATTATTAAAAGGCGAGTATACCGACCAAGTATCGACTAATATCGATAATTGGACAATACGCCAACCCCTAGGTGTTGTCGCTGGAATTACCCCTTTTAACTTTCCCGTCATGGTCCCTATGTGGATGTTTCCAATGGCCATTGCTGCTGGTAATACTTTTATCCTCAAGCCAAGCCCAACTGATCCTTCAGCAGCGCTATTCATTGCGCGCCTCTTTCAGGAAGCAGGTCTTCCCGATGGCGTTTTTAATGTCATCCAAGGCGATAAAGAGGCGGTTGACGCCCTCATTGAACACCCCGATGTCAAAGCACTCAGTTTTGTTGGCTCAACTCCCATTGCCAACTATATTTATGAACGCAGTGCGCACTTTGGCAAGCGCGTACAAGCCTTAGGCGGGGCTAAAAATCATATGGTGATTATGCCTGATGCCGATATCGATAAGGCGGTAGATGCTCTAGTTGGTGCGGCTTACGGCTCTGCGGGGGAACGATGTATGGCCATTTCGGTTGCGGTCCTAGTTGGTTCAGCAGCTGACAAAGTGATGCCAGCATTAATCGAGCGAACGAAAACTTTAAAAATTAAAAATGGTATGGAACTCGATGCGGAAATGGGTCCAATCGTGACAGCCGCCGCTAAAACAAGAATTAGTGGCTATATCCAAGCTGGTATTAACGAAGGTGCGGCCCTCTTGGTCGATGGTAGAGACTTTCAACTGCCCGAATTTGCAGCAGGTTTTTGGTTGGGCGGAACACTCTTTGATCATGTCAAACCCCATATGAAAATCTATCAAGAAGAAATCTTTGGCCCTGTTTTATCGTGTGTGCGATTAGAAACCTTTAGTGACGCAGTCGAACTGATTAATGCCCATGAGTTTGGTAATGGGGTTTCTTGCTTTACGAGCGATGGTAATATTGCCCGTGAGTTTGCCAGACGCATTCAAGTTGGCATGGTCGGCATCAATGTCCCAATCCCTGTCCCAATGGCTTGGCATGGTTTTGGTGGTTGGAAAAAATCTCTTTTTGGAGATATGCATGCTTACGGCAGAGAAGGTGTGCGCTTTTATACCAAACAGAAAAGTATCATGCAACGCTGGCCTGAAAGCATCTCTAAAGGCAATGAGTTTGTTATGCCAACCATTAAGTAAGCTATCCGAAGTCCACTTTTTAAGTCTGCTTGTTTAGGACTTAGTTCGTGGATCTTAGTTCGTGGAACTTCGTTCGTGGGACTTGGTTAGACCACATTTAAAATGCTAAATTTTCTCTGACCAAGTAATACCCTCTCCCAATGAATTCGCGAACAGCCTCTTGGGTCCACCTAAAAGCATGCGCACTGGGTAAAAAGTCCATTGGGGTTCTACTCCGCACTTCTACCTTCGAGTCTACTCCATATTCTTGTACCTCCATGCCTTCTTGAACAAATAAACGACTAGCGCGCGGCATATGAAAGCTTGACGTCACTAAGATAATGCGGTTGAGATTATTTTTTCTGAGGATTTCTTTTACAGCAATTGCCTCATCTTTGGTGTTCTCTACATCCTTCGTAATTTGAATCTGCTCAGGCTTGATACCATAAGTTATCGCATAATCCGACAAAATCTCACCCTCAGTCTTTACATCCCCTTGCCAAGGTAATTTACCACCTGTAAAAATAATGCTTGGCGCTTTACCAGCACGCATTAATTCTATGCCGCCAAAAAACCTGTCTGGGTCACTCCATTCAAATACTGAGCCATTGGCAGACTTCACAATTCCCATCATGCCACTTAGAACCACAACAGCGTCCGCTGCTTGGACTGCACTAGGCAATTTGCGTAATTGCCCCTCTTCTAAAGCGTCCCATAAAGCATCTGAAAAAATGGGGGAAGATGTCACTAATAACAAAAAAATGGCCGCCACTAACGGTGTCCTCTTTTTATAAATCACAGCAATGATCATCAGCACTAATATAATAGTGATCGGGTAAAAAAAATACGGTAAAACTTTATGAATATAAATCATACTGTCAGTTAATCCTTAGAAGAATTGATCAAAGTTTCGTATCAATCCGGATGGGGCGGCTCGAGTAATTTAAACCTATGCACTAGATACATATCTACTCATGAGTAATGGTTGATGGTCAGTAACGCATACTTACTGAGCTTTATTTCGAGTCATGTTGCAACATAAACTGATGGCAAAACTCAGGCTCTCAAAATACTACTGCAAGGTTGACTTTAAAAGAGGAGAAGCCGGTAAAGAAAATACCTCAATACCCTCTTCAATCAAATCAGCCGCCTGATCCGATGTGGCTACGCCACGTATACTTCTCTGTGGACTCTCTTTATAGTGAATCTTTCTCGCCTCTTCAGCAAAAGACTCTCCCACATCCTCAGTCTTAGTCATGATCTCTCGAACCACCTGTAACATGGTCGCTTGCATCTTTTCCTGAAAAACCACTTTTTGATCAGGCGTTAAATGCATCGTATCATTCACAGCTGGTGGAAAATCAACAGGCTTTTGCTCCTCTTTCACTTCATGTACCGGGTGACTTTCCCGAACATGAGATGCTAAATAAGGCGCCGAAGGCATTCGAGTGATGTCTAAACTCTCACAAAGCGGACAGGAAAGAATTGATTTTTTTTGTTGCGATACAAAATCATCCTCAGAACTAAACCATCCCTCAAAGCGGTGATTCATCGAACAAGCTAAATTGTAAACTTTCATAATCTGTATGTTGTGCCGATTCTTGTAATTTCAATGCCAAAGGTGGCAAATTCATAACATTCTATCGTATAAAGAACTTTTGACACTTATCCTGGATTCGACTCTAAAAACTCCATCAACCAGTACCAGCTAATAATTGTTTTTACGTCAGTAATTAAACCCGATTTGATCCAATCGTGAACCTGCCTAGGTTCTACCGCAAAAACATCTAAAAACTCTCCGTCATCTAACCGCGCCTCCCCAAAACTTAAGCCTCTAGCTAGATAAATGTCAATAAATTCTGTAGAGTGTGAGATAACTGGATGGATCTTTCCTAAGAAATCCCAATACTTGGCGGTATACCCCGTCTCCTCTTGTAACTCCCTTTGAGCACATACTAATGTACTTTCTTCAGGATCTAATTTGCCAGCAGGGATTTCCAAAATGGCCTGCTTTAAGGGATACCTATACTGCCTCTCCATCAAAATGCGTCCATCATCCAATAATGGCAAAATGGCGACCGCGCCAGGATGCACTAAATACTCTCGGCCAACAATATCTCCGTTAGGCAAGCTAACTTGGTCTTGATAGAGCTTCAAATAATAACCAGCATGAATTAAACGACTGCTCTGCTGGGTTTCTTTTAAATGATCGTCACCGTCTACCAAAGACGCAAAATCACCTAGATAATTGGATACTTTTGCCATTAACCTTGCATCGTTAAACGCATCGCCGATAAGCAAAGGGCAGTTAAAGTGGCCGGGAAAATGCCGGCTAATAAAATAAATAATCCATTACAAGTTAAAACACCTTTGGCAAACGTATTACCTGTAATCGCCACATGGTCAGTCGGTTCTTCAAAATACATCGTCTTTACAACGCGTAAATAATAAAATGCTCCAATCAATGAGGCCGCTACTGCAACTACGGCCAAACTAACATAACCCGCATCTACCAACGCCTCTAGAATTGACAACTTAGCGATGAATCCTACTGTCGGTGGAATCCCCGCTAATGAAAACATGAGTAAAAGCATAACAAATGCTAACAATGGGCTTTTATGATTGAGCCCCTTTAAATCCTCAATCGTTTCACACTCAAATCCCTTGCGCGATAAAATCATCAGTAAACCAAAACTTCCTAAGGTGGATAACACATACGTGATCGCATAGAAAAATGCAGCACTATAGGCGTGCTCGTCAAATACCGATAAAAAGCCCAACACCATAAAACCCATATGCGAAATCGTAGAGTAGGCCAACATCCGCTTAATATTCGTCTGCGCAATCGCGGTAAAGTTACCAATCGCTAAAGAAGTAACTGCTAAAAAGATCAGTATCGGTTGCCAATCAAGCTGTAATGGTTGTAAGCCATCAACCAACAATCGGAACATCAAGGCAAAAGCCGCAATCTTGGGCGCTCCACCAATTAATAAGGTAACGGATGTCGGCGCACCATGGTACACATCTGGTACCCACATATGAAATGGCGCTACACCTAATTTAAATGCTAAACCTGCTAGTAAAAAAACTAGTCCAAAAGCTAATACCAGGCGCATCACGCCACCAGTTACCGTCGCCCGGTAAATATCGTCTAAGTCTAATGAACCCGTCGCGCCATATATCATCGACATACCATAGAGTAAGAAACCCGAAGACAACGCTCCTAAAATAAAATACTTCATGCCCGCCTCTATACCTCTTGGGTAATTCGGCCGCATCGCCGTTAAGGTATATGTCGATAAGGCGAGTAGTTCTAAACCTAAATATAAGGTCAATAAATTAGCGCCAGATATCATCACGAATTGCCCTAGAAGAGCTAACAGTGCTAATGAAATATAGTCCGTTCGAAACAAATCCCGATCAATCAGATATTGCTTTGAATAAATCAAGGTAACTAAAACCGCTAAAGACGAAACACTCTTCAAAATATTGGATAAGGGATCAACTTGATATAAGCCATTCATTAACAACTGCGGCATATCATTGGCTTTTAATGCAAAAACAATACTAAGTATTAAAAGCACTACCAAGGCAACGTAATAAGCTAAGTTGGCTCCCCTTGGCGTATAGAAAACATCTTCGTCCGTCACTAAAGGCTCTTTGATAAATGGCGTTACTAACAAAATGAAACAGACAATCAATAGTAAACAAAGCTCGGGGAGTATTTCAATGAGGTCAATGGCTTCCATGCTTATTCCAGTTAATTAAATCTTACTAATTGCAATATGCTTGAGTAATGCAATGACCGATGGATGAATCAAATCGGTAAATGGCTTGGGATAAACACCCATCGCAATGGTTAATAGCGCAAAAATACTTAAGATGAAAAACTCACGCTTATTGATGTCTAGCAATTCGGCAACGTGCGTATTAGTGATCGCACCAAAAAATACGCGTTTAGTCATCCACAATGAATAAGCTGCGCCTAATATCAATGCCGTGGCTGCTAAGAACCCAATCAGAAAATCATAATCAATCGCACCTAAAATCACCATAAATTCGCCTACAAAGCCAGAGGTCGCAGGCAAGCCACAATTGGCCATCGCAAAAAATACCGCAAAGGCAGTAAATCTTGGCATCGTCTGAACGACACCACCATAATCCACAATTTGACGCGTATGCATCCGGTCATACAACACACCAATCGAAAAGAACATCGCCCCAGATACAAAGCCATGCGAAATCATCTGCACAATTCCGCCCTCAATACCCATGGGATTAAAAATGAAAAATCCTAAAGTAACAAAACCCATGTGGGCGATCGAAGAATAAGCCACAAGCTTTTTCATATCCTTTTGGACTAAAGCAACTAAACCAACATAAATCACCGCAATTAAAGACAAAGTAATAACAATTGGAGCTAAGTAAATACTTGCATCAGGCGCAATCGGTAATGAAAACCGTAAAAATCCATAAGCGCCTAGCTTTAACATGATGGCTGCTAAGATAATCGAACCGCCAGTTGGCGCCTCTACGTGCGCATCCGGTAACCAGGTATGGACAGGCCACATCGGAACTTTGACAGCAAAAGCCATAAAAAATGCAATGAAAATAAATACTTGCTCCTTAAAGTCTAATTGCGCTGTATGCCAAGATAGAACATCAAAAGTATCCGTGACGTTATATAAATACAAAATGGCAACTAAAGTTAATAAGGATCCCATGAGGGTGTACAGAAAGAATTTGAATGCGGCATAAATGCGCTGATGACCACCCCACACCCCAATAATCACATACATCGGTATCAGGGTAGATTCAAAGAAAACATAAAACAACATGCCATCTAATGAGGCAAATACCCCAATCATTAAGCCAGATAAAATGAGAAATGCAGCCATATACTGGCTAACACGTTCTCGTATTACCTCCCAACCAGCTAAAATAACCAATACAGTAATGAGCGCAGTGAGAACTACAAACCAAACAGAGATACCATCAACACCCAAGTGATAACGCAAGTCATAACGGGCAACCCAAGGCACGTTTTCAACAAATTGCATACCCGTCTTGGTAACATCAAAATCAATTACCAAGGGCAAAGTGACCATAAAACTGAGCAAAGCTGCAATTAAAGCAAAATAACGAACATACTTTGTATTGCGATCAGAGCCGCTCCCAAGCAGGATGATCCCAAATACAATCGGCATCCAAATGGCTAAAGATAAATTCATAACTAATCGCTTATTTAATTGAACCCAAATGGGTATAAAGGGTCCAGGTCATTATTCCAATGACACAAACAATCATGGCAAAGGCATAGTGGTATAAGTACCCAGATTGCACCTGCCTGACTATGCTGGCAATCCAAGAAACAAGCTTGGCACTGCCATTAACAAACCATCCGTCAATGATTTTCTGATCACCACCGCGCCAAAAACTTCCACCAATGAAGAGGGCACCTTTGGCAAATATAGCCTGATTCAAAGTATCTAAATAATATTTATTGTCTAATACGGCCTTTAATGGCGAGAAAATACGCGCCAATGCAGTGGGGATCTGCGGCATCCATAAGTAAAATAACGCAGCACAAAAAACACCCGCAAAGGCTAACCAAAATACAGCTGTCGAGGTGGCGTGCAGGGCCATCGTAACGGCTCCGTGAAACATGCCAGATAACTCTGTCATTGCAGGATGCACTTCCGAATCAACCAGAATCGATTCTTTAAAAAAGTCCCCAATTAACATCGGTTCGATCGTATAAAATCCAAGTACTGCTGATGGTATAGCTAATAAAACTAGTGGCAATGTAACTACCCAAGGTGACTCGTGCGGCTTTTGATCAGCCGCTAAGCCATGATGATCCTCACCATGGCCATGCTCAGATGCCTGGTCATGATGGCCAAATCGCTCTTTTCCATGAAATACTAAAAAGTACATTCGAAAGGAGTAAAACGCCGTTACAAAAACCCCAATCATTACTGACCAATATGCAAAAGTGGACCCGTAAATTGAACTAGCCGCAACCGCTTCAATAATCGAATCCTTAGAGTAAAATCCGGAGAAAAATGGCGTCCCAATGAGGGCTAAACTACCTACCAAGGAAGTGAGCCATGTGATAGGCATATATTTGTATAAGCCCCCCATCCGGCGCATATCCTGATCATGATGCATCCCCATAATCACACTACCCGCACCTAAAAAAAGTAATGCTTTAAAAAAAGCATGTGTCATTAAATGAAAAATTGCGGCCGGATATGCCGATACACCTAAAGCAATCGTCATATAACCTAGCTGCGAGAGCGTGGAATAGGCAACAACCCGCTTGATGTCGTTTTGCACAATCCCTAAAAATCCCATGAATAAAGCAGTAATCGAACCAATAATTAATATGAACGATAACGCGGCGTCAGATAATTCAAAGAAGGGTGACATCCGACTCACCATGAAAATACCAGCCGTGACCATCGTCGCGGCATGGATTAAAGCTGAAATCGGTGTTGGGCCTTCCATCGAATCTGGCAACCAAACATGTAAGGGGAATTGCGCTGATTTACCCATCGCCCCGATAAACAAACAAATACATGCAACTGTCATCAAGTTCCAAGAAGTCCCAGGTAAGTTTTGCGCCAAGATATTTTCAGCTTGCCCAAAAGCCTCTTGATAATCCATCGTACCAGTCGCAGCTAAAATTAAACCAATTCCTAAAATAAACCCAAAATCACCAATCCGATTGACGAGAAATGCTTTCATATTGGCAAAAATGGCCGTCGGTCTCGTATACCAAAAACCAATTAACAAATAAGAAACTAAGCCGACCGCTTCCCAACCAAAAAATAGCTGTAAAAAATTATTACTCATGACCAACATCAACATGGCAAAAGTAAATAGCGAAATATAGGCAAAAAACCGGTTATACCCCTCATCTTCAGACATATAACCAATGGTGTAAATGTGCACCATCAATGACACAAATGTCACCACCACCATCATCATCGCTGATAAGGGATCAATTAAAAATCCAATCGATAAAACTAATTCGTCGCCAAGGCGCATCCACTCATACAAGTTGCCATTAAATCGCGCCCCAGCCAAGACATCGAGTAGGACCGTGATCGATAAGCCACAAGCAACCGCTACACCCAATATCGTGATTCGATGACAGGCTCTACGCCCTAATAAATTCCCCAAGAACTTCGTGCCAAAAAAGCCAGCAATGATTGCACCGAATAAAGGTGCTAATGGAATAGCAATTAATAAAGTTGTATTCAAAGCAGCAGTCATTGTCTTATCTATCAAAATACACCCTAACCTTTTAACTGCCCAAGATCCTCAGTACTGACGGTATCACTGCTGCGGAATAAAATGACTAAAATTGCCAAACCAATAGCCGCCTCAGCAGCCGCTACGGTGAGTATGAAAAATACAAATACTTGACCCAACATATCCCCCAAATAATGGGAGAAAGCTATAAAATTGGTGTTCACCGCAAGCAACATCAGCTCAATTGACATTAATAAAACAATGATGTTTTTTCGATTTAGAAAAATACCAATAATGCCAATGGCAAATAGTATTGCTCCAAGTACCAAATAGTGCGCGAGTGTAATTGTCATTTATTTTTCTCAATCTGCCGATTCTGGTTTTCGGAAGCCATGGATACGATCCGCAAGCGATCACTCGCTTGGGTGCGAATTTGCGATCCAATATCTTGTGTCTTGTGATCTTTGCGTCGACGAAGAGTTAAGGCAACCGCCGCAACAATCGCCACGAGTAAAATCACCCCAGCTATTTCAAATGCAAAAACGTACTCGCCATAAATTAATTTACCAAGACTCATCGTATTACTCTCGCCTGGCGGAACTGCCATCGGATAGGGCCTGGTAGTGCCAACAAACCCCCGAACCAAGACCAAGGTCATCTCCGCCACAATCACCGCGCCAACAATCGATGCGACCGGGATAAACTGCTTAAATTGACTCCGTAAATGGGCCACATCTAAATCGAGCATCATCACCACAAATAAAAATAAAACCATCACGGCGCCAACATACACCAAAATCAAGGCGATGGACAAAAATTCTGCTTTCAATAACATCCATATACCAGCGGCATTAAAAAAAGCTAATACTAAAAAAAGCGCTGCATGGACAGGATTTTTGGCAGTAATGACGCGCAGTGCCGCAATTACCAAAACTGTGGCAAAGGCGTAAAAGAAGATAGATTGTGGATCAAATGTCATAAAGCGCTTTATCGGAACTTGGCATCAGAAGTCTTGTGCATGGCGATCTCTTTTTCAAATTGATCACCTACAGATAACAACATGTCCTTCGTAAAATATAAGTCGCCACGCTTTTCTCCATGATATTCATGAATATGCGTTTCAACAATTGCATCTACTGGGCAGGCTTCTTCGCAAAATCCACAAAATATGCATTTGGTTAAGTCAATGTCGTAACGGGTAGTTCTTCTGGTCCCATCATCGCGCTGATCTGACTCAATCGTGATTGCCAAAGCCGGGCAAACCGCTTCACATAATTTACAGGCAATGCAGCGCTCTTCGCCATTCGGGTAACGACGCAATGCATGTAACCCCCGAAATCTCGGGGACATCGGCGTCTTTTCCTCTGGATATTGAATCGTCGTCTTGGGGGAAAACAGGTATTTTCCCGTCAAACTCATCCCCTTGAAAACTTCTTTCAATAACAAACTGTTTAAAAATTCACGAATCTTCTTAAGCATCGATTGATTTCCATTCGCTAATTATTGTCTTACTTTTCATTAGTTCCACACACTCCAAGGGGATACTACCCATGCGCCAACAACCACAATCCAAAAAACCGAAATTGGTATAAATACCTTCCAACCTAACCGCATAATCTGGTCAAAGCGGTAGCGCGGTAGCGAAGCTCTTAACCAAATAAAAACAGATAGTAAGAAAAATGTTTTAGCAAACAACCAAAAAAATCCAGGTATATCTCGCAAAATAGGTAAATCAAGAATCGGTAACCAACCACCTAAAAACAACGTGGCACATAGCGTGGTAATTAAAATCATATTGGCGTATTCCGCCAAAAAGAACATGGCAAAGGCCATGCCAGAATACTCAATCATATGCCCTGCAACAATCTCCGACTCTCCTTCAACCACATCAAATGGATGACGATTTGTCTCTGCCACACCAGAAATAAAATAAATCATAAACATCGGCAATAAAGGTAACCAATTCCAAGATAAAAAATTCAAGCCGTGCTCAGCGAAAAATCCTTGTGATTGCGACCGGACAATATCTCCTAAATTTAATGATCCCGATATCATTAACACCGAAACGAGCGCAAAACCCATCGCAATCTCATACGAAACCATCTGCGCTGAGGCACGCATCGCTCCTAAAAAAGCATATTTAGAATTCGATGCCCAACCAGACAAAATCACCCCATAAACGCCAACCGATGTAATTGCCATGACATACAGTAGTCCAGCGTTAATGTCGGCAAGTATCATGTCCGCCTGGAATGGCACAACTGCCCAAGCCGCAAATGCCGGAGCAATTACCATAATCGGTCCAACCAAAAATAGTATCCTGTTAGCCCGTACCGGCGATATAACTTCCTTTAACAATAATTTTAAGGCGTCGGCAATTGGCTGAAACAGTCCTAAAGGACCAACCCGATTCGGGCCAAGCCGCGTATGCATCCAACCAATTAACTTGCGTTCCCATAGGGTTAAATAAGCTACGCAAGCAAACATCGGCAAAACAATAATGACAATTCGAACCATAGCCCAAACAAGCGGCCAAAGAGCGCCAAAGAGCGCCTCTCCCTCGGTGGTGATTATCTCAATCATGCCCGCTGTACCTCTAAGCGCCCAAACATGGAACCTAATAAAGCACTCGCTGCAGTGCCCGCAGAAACTCGGACCACTCCCTCAGCAAGCCCTTGCTGCATCGTGGCTGGCATTACAACTTGCAAGCCGTCTTGCAAGACCCGAACTGAATCGCCTTCCTGTAAATCCATCTGCTGAAATAAACCCACCGGTAAACCAACCTTCATCGCTCTTTTACTATCAACTGTTAATTGTAAAGAGGGCGCACGCCGCACAATCGCATCAGTAAAGTAAATCGGCACATCGGCTAAACGCTCCAAGTCCTGCCCCAAGCCAACCGGTGATAAGGAATGAGATCCTACAGGTTGTATTTCACAGCTCGCTTCGTTATTGAAGAGCGCTTTTATATCTAAACCATCTAAAGCAGAATTTTTCACCTCTTCAACCGTGTTGAAATTAAACCCGTCTATTCCTAAAGAGTCACCCAAGACACGCAAAACTTTCCAAGCCGGTCTTGCTTGGCCCATAGGCCTGACCGTTGCTTGAGAAAACTGGACATCTCCCGCAATATTGATGTATGTTCCAGCTTGTTCGGTATAAGGTGTTATCGGTAAAATCACATCCGCTAAATCGAGTAAATCACTAGTCATATAAGAGGATAAAGCAATCACTGTTGCGGCTTGGCGCAAAGCTAATTGAGCTTGCATTGGATTGACTAAATCGGCAGTGGGTTCAACATTTAATAAAATCACTGCCCGTGCTTGGCCATCTGTTAGCGATGATACCCTCGAATCTACCGATACCGAATTGCCGTTTGCCGATAACACCTGAGCTCCAACAAAGTTTGCCCCTTCACCTAAAAAGCCTAAACTAGAGCTGGTTTCTTGTGCAATCCATGCCGACCAAGCATGCATTTGCGAAAAATCCGGATGCGCTAAAACGGTGTTCCCAAGAAAAATGGCAGAGCTCTTACCTGACATCATCGACTTGGCTAAAGCCTGTGCCATTGAGTCGGTTTGCGTCGCACCAGCCGGCGCCGTAATCCCTTTTTGCTGAGCAATCGCCACAGCTAAATGCTCTAAAGCCTGCAACCAAAGCGAAGGAGCCAGTGCTTGTGCACTCGCGGTTGGAATAAGCCAGTCATCTCCCCCACTATCAATTCGCATTAAGCGTAAACCTGTCTTGGATGCTTTTCGAAAGCGCGCCGCAAGAATAGGGTGATCTTTACGTAAAAAACTGCCAATCACTAATGCCCGGTCTAAGCGATCAATAGCCTCAACCGCTAAACCTAACCAACTCACTTGTGGCTTAGCGCGAAAATCTGACTGGCGTAAGCGGGTCTGTACTTGCGAAGAACCTAACCCAAGAGCCAGTTTTTGTAACAAAAATAATTCTTCAACCGTCGATATAGGATGGGCTAGTGACGCAATACTACTTGCACCATGGTCTTGCTTAACGCCTTTTAAACCATCCACGACATAATCTAAGGCCGTCTGCCAATCGCACTCTAACCACTGGCCATTTTGCTTGACCATTGGCTGCAAAATCCGCTCCGAACTATTTAAACCTTCATAAGCAAAGCGATCCTTGTCAGATATCCAACATTCATTTATCGCTTCGTTTTCTAATGGCACAACACGCTTGACTTGTTCAGCCTTGGTCTGCACAATAATATTGCTTCCCAAGGAGTCGTGTGGACTAATTGACTTCTTTCGCCCAAGTTCCCATGTTCTAGCAGCATATCGAAATGGCTTACTAGTTAAAGCCCCGACTGGGCAAATATCAATCATATTGCCAGATAACTCTGAATCAACCGTTTGACCAACAAAAGCAGTAATCTCTGAATGCTCACCACGATTGAGCATTCCTAACTCCATCACGCCAGCAATCTCCTGACCAAAGCGAACACATCGCGTGCAATGAATACACCGACTCATCTCTTCCATAGAAATCAACGGGCCAATATTTTTATGAAATACAACCCGCTTTTCTTCTTGATATCGCGAATTCGATTTACCATAACCAACCGTCAAATCCTGTAATTGACATTCGCCACCCTGATCACAAATTGGGCAGTCTAAAGGATGGTTAATCAGTAAAAATTCCATGACTGATTTTTGAGCCGCCACAGTTTTGGCCGACTTCGTAAAAACTTTCATCCCAGCATTGACCGGAGTCGCACAGGCAGGTAAAGGCTTGGGAGCTTTTTCAACCTCCACCAAACACATCCGACAATTCGCAGCAATTGTTAATTTTTTGTGATAACAAAAATGCGGGATATATGTGCCTAATTGATGGGCAGCCTGAATGACCGTTGACCCCTCTTTAACCTCTACAGGCTTACCATCAATCTCGATTTGAACCATTCTTTAACCCACCCTCATCCAGAATTACAGTCTAGTGACCCTATACATATTCAGGCACTAAACATTTCTTATGCTCGACGTGATATTCAAACTCACTCATATAATGCTTTAACATTCCTCGGACTGGCATCGCAGCAGCGTCCCCAAGAGCGCAAATCGTTCGACCCATAATGTTGCCAGCCACATCACCTAACATCTCTAAATCTTCCAGTCGACCTTGGCCGTGCTCAATCCGATTTACCATCCGCCATAACCAACCAGTCCCCTCTCGGCAAGGTGTGCACTGCCCACAGGATTCTTCATGATAAAAATACGATAAACGAAGTAATGACTTCACCATACAACGCGTCTCATTCATTACAATCACAGCGCCAGATCCAAGCATTGAACCAGCTTTTGAAATACTGTCATAATCCATGTCCGTAGACATCATCATTTCTCCAGGTATTACCGGCGCAGATGATCCCCCAGGAATGACCGCTTTAATCTTGAGACCATCTCGCATTCCCCCAGCTAACTCTAATAGCTTTGCAAACGGCGTGCCCAGAGGAATCTCATAATTTCCAGGTCTTACAACGTCCCCTGAAATAGAAAATATTTTTGTACCACCATTATTCGGTTTACCTAATTTCAAATAGGCTTCAGGCCCAACTTGCAATAAAAAAGGTACCGCAGCAAAAGTTTCCGTGTTGTTGATGGTTGTTGGCTTACCAAATAATCCATAACTTGCCGGAAACGGTGGTTTAAATCTAGGCTGCCCCTTTTTTCCTTCTAAAGATTCAAGTAAGGCAGTCTCCTCACCACAAATGTAAGCACCGTAGCCATGATGCGCATGCAACTCAAAAGAGAAGTCTGATCCTAAAATTTGCTTTCCTAAATACCCCGCAGAACGCGCTTCTTCAAGCGCTTGTTCAAAGATCGTATACTCCTGCCAAATCTCACCGTGAATATAGTTGTAACCAACCGGTATTCCCATGGCGTACGCGCCAATGGCCATGCCCTCAATTAAAGCATGGGGGTTATACCGCAAAATATCCCGATCTTTAAAGGTGCCAGGCTCACCCTCATCCGAATTACAAACTAAATATTTATCACCCGGTAACTGACGTGGCATAAAACTCCATTTCAAACCAGTCGGAAAACCAGCTCCACCCCGGCCTCGAAGTCCGGAGGCCTTCACTCTTGCAATCACCTCTTCAGGAGGAATTTTCTGCTCAAGAATATTTTTTAATTGTGCGTAGCCGCCACGTGACTCATAGTCAGCCAAATGCCAATTACTACCATTTAACCCAGCTAAGATCAACGGGTTGATATGCAGGGTGTGTAATGAACTCATGCTCGATTACCCATTTCTTTGGTTTCGTTTAATTCTTGAATTACAGTAGTTTTCTCCGAAGTACTAGCTACCTGATTTACTCCTTGGCTAGCCGATAACTCCGCTAATAACTGATCAATACGATCATTACTTAACCAACTACACATCCGCTTATTATTGACGAGGGCAACAGGCGCATCCGCGCAAGCGCCCATGCACTCACCCTCAACCAAGGTAAAAGTGCCACAGGGTGTGGTCTCATTAAAACTAATCCCTAACTTTTCTTTGAGATACAGCGCAGCTCGCAAACCGCCAGATAATTCACAGGGCAAATTGGTGCACACAGACAACTTAAAAGTACCAATCGGTTTAGTGTTGTACATATTATAAAAAGTTGCTACCTCCTGCACAGCAATTGGTGGCATATCCAATATCTGTGCTACTAGTGCTATGGCGCTAGCATCTAACCAACCAGTTTCATCCTGAACAATCGTCAAGACCGCCATCACCGCTGCTTGTTGTTGATCAGCCGGGTACTTCGCAATATTGCGATGAATTTCTTGGACCGATTTTTCTGAAAGCTCTACCATGCTCATGCCCTAACGATCAATTTCACCAAAAACGATGTCTTGTGTACCGATAATTGTGACTGCATCCGCAATCATATGTCCCCTAGCCATCTCATCTAAGGCGGCAAGATGCGCAAATCCTGGGGCTCGAATCTTGAGCCGATACGGTTTATTCGCTCCATCCGAGATCGCATAAATTCCAAATTCACCTTTGGGGTGTTCAATGGCAGCATACGCCTGCCCAATGGGCACGTGCATTCCTTCAGTGGCTAATTTAAAGTGATGGATCAACTCCTCCATATTCGACTTCATGTCAACTCGAGTTGGTAATGCGACCTTGTGATTGTCCGTGATAACCGGCCCAGGATTAACGCGCAACCAAGCAATACATTGCTGAATTAAATGGTTCGACTGACGCATTTCTTCTACCCGAACTAAATAACGATCGTAACTGTCGCCATTGACCCCTACCGGAATATCAAATTTCAATTGATCATAAACTTCATAAGGTTGTTTCTTACGCAAATCCCACTCAATCCCTGAGCCGCGCAACATCGCTCCAGAAAATCCTAACTGTAAAGCACGCTCGGGTGATACCACGCCAATACCCACTAAACGTTGCTTCCAAATACGATTATCCGTTAATAAAGTCTCATACTCATCCACATAATGAGGGAAGCGGTTTGTAAAATCTTCAATAAAGTCAAGTAGTGATCCTTGGCGATTGGCGTTCATTTTATCCATGGCTTTTTGACCACGAATTTTATTGGCACTATATTGTGGCATGTCTTCCGGTAAGTCCCGATACACCCCGCCAGGCCTGTAGTAGGCAGCATGCATCCTTGCGCCTGAAACCGCCTCATACATATCAAATAAATCTTCACGCTCTCTAAAGGCATACAAAAACACCGCCATCGCTCCCACATCTAAGCCGTGACAACCTATCCACAGCAAATGATTGAGTAAGCGCGTGATCTCATCAAACATCACACGAATATATTGTGCCCGCAGAGGAACTTCAATCTGTAAGAGCTTTTCAATCGCCATGACATAAGCATGCTCATTGGCCATCATGGAGACATAATCCAAACGATCCATGTAAGGCACATTTTGGATCCAAGTTCTGGTCTCTGCTAATTTCTCAGTAGCTCGGTGCAATAACCCAATGTGCGGATCCGCCCGCTGAATAACTTCCCCATCTAACTCGAGAACTAAACGCAAAACTCCATGAGCTGCAGGGTGCTGTGGCCCAAAATTGATTGTGTAGTTTTTAATCTCCGCCATACTAGGTTCCGTAGTTCTCTTCCCGAATTACCCGAGGTGTTAACTCTCTAGGCTCAATCGTGATAGCTTGATATATCACTCTTTTTTGCTCAGGATCATAACGCATTTCAACTTGACCAGAAACGGGAAAATCTTTCCGAAATGGATGCCCAATAAAGCCATAATCCGTGAGGATCCGTCTTAAATCATCATGGCCATCAAAAATAATCCCGAATAAATCAAAAGCCTCGCGCTCATACCAATTCGCCGAGCTCCAAACTCCCGTCAAACTCGGTAACACTGGAAAGTCATCTTGCTCTGCCATCACCCGAAATCGCAAACGCCAGTTATTCTGAATCGATAAAAGATGCGATACTGCGGCAAATCGTTGCCCTGTCCAAAGACCATCCCCATAGGACTGGTAGTCTACGCCACATAAATCCATTAATTGCTCAAAACCAAATTCGGGTAAGACTTTTATCTGCTTGGCAATTTCTAAATAATTTACGGACTGGACAGTCATAGTCACTTCATTGAGCGCACACTCAATATGTGCTAACCCAGAAAATCGCTTTTGAAGAAGTTGCTCTAAATGGACTAAACGCTCATTCATCGAATCATTTACGCTTTTCTAGCAATGGTTGAGGTGCGACGAATCTTCGCTTGTAACTGGATAATTCCATAAATCAAGGCTTCTGCTGTTGGCGGACATCCAGGAACATACACATCGACCGGCACAATGCGATCACAACCGCGCACAACCGAGTAAGAGTAATGGTAGTAACCACCGCCATTAGCGCAAGATCCCATTGATAAAACCCACCTCGGCTCCGGCATCTGATCATAAACCTTCCGAAGTGCAGGCGCCATCTTGTTACATAAGGTCCCAGCCACAATCATTAAATCAGACTGCCTAGGCGATGGTCTGAAAACAACACCAAATCGGTCTAGGTCGTATCGCGCCGCTCCGGCATGCATCATCTCTACAGCACAGCAAGCTAGCCCAAAGGTCATTGGCCAAAGCGAACCTGTCCTAGTCCAGTTAATCAACTTATCAGCTGAAGTTGTAACAAAACCTTCTTTGAGTAATCCCTCTAATGCCATAGATTCAATTTGCGCTTAAAACTATTCCCAGTTCAAAGCGCCCTTTTTCCAAATATAAACAAAGCCAACGACAAATTCCAAAAGAAATACAATCATTGAAAAATAACCAGCCCAACCAATTTCTTTGAGTGCAACTCCCCATGGGAATAAAAAAGCAGTTTCTAAATCAAATAAGATGAATAAGATAGCAATCAGGTAGTAGCGCACATCAAACTTCATTCGCGCATCTTCAAAAGCGTCAAAACCACACTCGTATGGAGAAATCTTTTCTGCATCCGGATTGGATGGGCCAATGATCTTTCCCAAAAACATGGGCACAAAACCAACAGCAATCCCTACTAGGATAAACAAGAAAACTGGGAGGTAGTTAGATAGGTCCAATTGGCTTCCAAATTAAATTCAAAATATCATAAACATCTGAATTGTAAAGCAGTTCTATGACAAAAATTACTTGGTGCCGACGGCGAGACTCGAACTCGCACAGCTTTACGCCACTACCCCCTCAAGATAGCGTGTCTACCAATTCCACCACGTCGGCATAAAACTACATACATAATTGATATTTTAGCCTTTTCCTAACGATGTGGCAAAAAAATCACCTAAAAAAAGCTGATAAGCACTACTTTGGTACTGTCGATCCCGATGGGGGAACAACTTCTTTCACAGGCGATGGCAAAGCGTCTGTCGTCCGATCAGTTGGAACGCCACTAGCCGGCTTTGAAAGTACCCCCGCATCCTTGGAGTGATCGGTCCCTAAATAACTAATCGAGAGTGTGCTGAGGAAAAAAACTGCCGCTAAAATACCCGTAGTCCTTGAAAGGAAATTAGACGAACCGGTCGCACCAAAAATACTCCCCGACGACCCAGAGCCAAAAGCAGCGCCCATATCAGCACCCTTGCCTTGTTGAACTAAAACCAGTGCAATAACGCCTAGCGCAGAAATAATTTGCACAATCATTAATACAGTTTTTAACCATTCCATAATTTCTCTCTTTTCCTTACAAATTCATGCCAGCTCGACAAATTGTTATAAATTCCTCAGAGACTAAAGAAGCCCCTCCGACTAAAAGACCATCAATATCAGGCATACTCAATAGCTCCGCTGCATTGCTAGCTCTAACACTCCCACCATAGATTATCAAGACCCTTTGGGCATACATCGAATCAATCAATGCTAGTTTTTTTCTTAAAATACGATGCGCTTCTTGCGCTTGCTCACTTGTGGCAGTTAAACCCGTTCCAATCGCCCAAATCGGCTCATAAGCAATCACTGCCTTGAAAATATCGTCCTTTAAAACCGCATAGATGCTATCTAACTGTCCTTCAATAACTCCCTGCATAGAGCCTGACTGACGAACATTGAAGGTCTCGCCAAGACAAATAATGGGCGTTAAACCCGCAGCAATGGCCGCCAAGGCCTTTTTTCCCACCCAGGAATCACTTTCAGCATGCCGCTGTCTTCTTTCAGAATGTCCAACTAAAACATAGCGACAACCCAACTCTTTGATCATCTGCCCAGATATCTCTCCGGTAAATGCTCCACAGACTTCCTCTGAAAGATCCTGCGCACCCAACCAAATCGATGAACTTCCTAAAAGACCACTGACATGATGTAAATAGACTGCTGGCGGACACAAAACAACATCTCGCTGCGGTAATTGCTCCTTACTTAAACCTTGGGTTAGCGCACCCACCATCGCTTCATTAAAAGCCCAATTACCATTTAACTTCCAATTAGCAACAACTAATTGCGTGCGCATCCCACAGTCCTCAGTAAATTACTGCTCAGTATTGCCCGAGGCTTCATGATTAGAAGCAACTGGCGCTGGTTGCGCTAAAGCCGGTCCGCCCTCTTCAGGAGAGAGAGCTTTCATCGAAAGTTTTAAGCGACCACGATCGTCTGCGGCTAATAACTTGACTTTAACAATTTGCCCCTCTTGTAAAAAGTCTTTTACTTCCTTCACCCGCTCGTGGGCGATCTCCGAAATATGCAAAAGGCCATCTTTACCAGGAAGAATATTCACAAGCGCACCAAACTCTAAGATTTTTACTACTGGACCTTCGTATGTTTTACCAACTTCAGCCTCGGCAGTTATACCCTCAATTTGACGCTTAGCTTCCTCCATACCAGAGGCGCTCGTCGAAGCAATTGTGACGGTACCATCGTCTTTAATATCGATGCTGCAACCCGTTTCCTTGGTTAATGCTTGTATTGTCGCGCCACCTTTACCAATGACCTCACGAATCTTATCCGGATGAATCTTTATAGTGACCATGCGTGGAGCATGCTCTGACAATTCAGTACGAATACTCGACATCGACTCTTGCATTTTCGAAAGAATGTGCAAACGCCCCTCTTTGGCTTGCTCTAAAGCAACTTGCATAATTTCCTTCGTAATACCCTGTACTTTAATGTCCATCTGCAAGGCAGTAACACCACTGGCCGTTCCTGCAACTTTAAAGTCCATATCACCTAAGTGATCTTCGTCACCTAAAATATCCGTTAAGACTGCAAAGCGATTACCATCCAAAATCAAACCCATTGCAACACCAGCAACGTGCGCTTTTACGGGGACGCCAGCATCCATGAGAGCCAAGCAACCACCGCAAACCGATGCCATCGAGGATGAACCATTGGATTCAGTAATTTCTGAGACTAAACGAATACTATAAGCAAATTCGTCAGCCTTTGGTAAAACTGGCACTAAAGCACGCTTAGCTAAACGGCCATGGCCAATCTCACGACGCTTGGGCGTACCAACTCGACCCGTCTCACCAGTTGCAAAAGGGGGCATGTTGTAGTGGAACATGAAACGATCACGGTACTCTCCTTCAAGAGCATCAATAATTTGCTCATCCCGCGCAGTACCCAATGTGGCCACAACTAAGGCTTGTGTCTCGCCCCGTGTAAATAATGCCGAGCCATGCGTACGGGGTAAGACTCCCGTGCGGATTTCAATTGGCCTGACAGTTCTTGTGTCACGCCCATCAATTCTTGGCTCACCACTTAAAACCTGTCCACGAACAATCTTCGATTCCAAACCAAAGAGAATGTTGCCCACAGCAACTTCATCAACCTCACCGTCAGCGGCCAATTTAGTCATCAAGTCGGCACTTACCTCTTTGAGCTTGGATGAACGCGCTTGCTTTTGTCGAATTTGATATGCATCTTTCAGACCCTGCTCAGCAATCTGCGCAACCTTCGCAATGAGCGCTTCATTTTTCTCAGCAGGCTTCCAATCCCACTCCGGCTTGCCAGCGTCACGGACTAATTCCTGAATCGCAGTAATTGCAACTTGCGCTTGTTCATGCCCAAATACAACTCCGCCGAGCATGATCTCTTCGGATAATTCGTGCGCTTCAGATTCAACCATTAAAACAGCATTTTGTGTCCCAGCTACAATCAAATCTAATTGGCTATCTAATTGCTCAGCACGAGTTGGGTTTAAAAGATATTCGCCATCCTTATAACCTACACGAGCAGCGCCCAAAGGCCCATTAAAAGGTATACCCGATACGGCTAAGGCAGCCGATGCCCCAATCAAGGCAGCGATATCGGCCGGCACCTCTGGGTTAATCGACATGACATGAATCACAATCTGAACTTCGTTATAAAAGTCCTCAGGGAAAAGTGGGCGAATCGGCCGATCGATTAAACGCGATGTTAATGTCTCGCCTTCTGATGGTCGACCTTCACGGCGAAAAAAACCTCCAGGAATCTTACCCGCAGCATACGTCTTCTCAATGTAGTCAACCGTCAAAGGAAAGAAATCCTGACCGGGCTTGGCATTTTTTGCGCCAACGACTGTTGCTAAAACAACTGTATCGTCCATATCTACCAAAACAGCACCACCAGATTGGCGAGCGATCTCTCCAGTCTCTAACCGAACTGTATGCTTACCCCATTGAAACGTTTTTGTAACCTTATTAAATAAACTCATATTTTCTCCAAATAGTTAATCAGCGCAAGAAGTCATGCACTAATTTTCCACGGGTTCAAGTGCCGCAGAAACACCCGAGAGTGAGTTAGCTAATGAAATTGACATGAGAGGGCATGCCATTCCAACTGTGGTCTTGAGATAAATGAACTTGAGGCGGTCAAGATCAATATCCATACCCAAAATCACAATTGGAATGACACATACCCAATTATTTCACTACTAAACACACACCCTAAAAGACTACCTCTTCAAACAGTCCCTTTAAAAAACCACTTTAAAAAGAACCCTACCAAACAAACATGCCCGCCAAAATTACAGCGGGCATTTTGACCTTACTTACGTAAGCCCAGTTTCTCAATCAAAACACGATAACGATCAAAGTCTTTACCCTTCAAGTAATCTAATAAACGACGCCGACGGGAAACCATTTTCAAAAGCCCTCGACGGCTATGATGGTCTTTAGCGTTGGCCTTAAAGTGTGTGGTGAGATCGTTGATACGTGCAGTCAGGAGGGCAACTTGCACCTCTGGACTACCAGTATCGTTTTGGGCACGGGCGTGCTCTTTAACAATACCTGCTTTTGCTTGCGTGTTAACAGCCATAAAAAACTCCTTACTTGCGAACACTGCAGCTAACCAATCACAGATAAATCTCTGCAAATTGGGCTAACCACCTCTGTGTCGTGATTAATCAAAATATTCCAAAAACAAATTTACTCGTAAAACTTTTTTGCACGTAAACAATGACTATACCAATTGATCTACAAGCATCTGTGCTTACTTAGCCTTCTATTGTAGCAAACTAATCAAAAAAACTCTAATCGATTGATATTGCAGAAATTATTAAGGTGCCATTTGTGCGTTGATCTTCTCTCCAGCAGGGTCATGTAAACGGTTTAATGCTGCCAAATACGCCTTAGCCGAGGCCGCGACGATGTCGGGATCCGTACCAACCCCATTCACGACTCGGCCAGCTCTGGTCAAACGAACCGTGACCTCACCTTGCGACTGCGTCCCCGCAGTAATCGCATTGACCGAATAGAGCAGTAACTCAGCCCCACTTTGGGCTTGGACTTCAATCGCATTTAAAGTGGCATCTACTGGGCCATTCCCCTCGCTTGAACTACTTTGTTCAATACCGCCCATTTGTAAAACAATCTTCGCCCGTGGCACCTCCCCCGTCTCGGAGTGCTGCGATAAAGAAACAAATCGGTAAAAATCAGCGCCCTGTTGCTGTTGCGAGTTTGACAAAATAGACATGATATCTTCATCAAAAATCTCTGATTTTTGATCAGCTAAGGTTTTAAATCTGGTAAAAGCAGCGTTCAAATCAACCTCAGAATCCATCGATACGCCAAGCTCTTGTAATCTTTGCTTAAAAGCGTTTCTGCCAGAAAGCTTCCCAAGCACAATCTTATTAGCACTCCAGCCCACATCCTCAGCACGCATAATTTCGTAGGTATCGCGCGCCTTTAAAACCCCGTCTTGATGGATACCAGAGGCATGCGCGAAGGCATTAGCTCCTACTACGGCCTTATTTGGCTGCACCACAAACCCAGTAATTTGTGAAACCATCTTCGAACTAGAAACAATTTGTGTAGCATCGATGCCAACTTGTAAGTTATAAAAATCGCGACGCGTTTTAATAGCCATCACAATCTCCTCTAAGGAAGTATTTCCTGCTCGCTCACCTAAACCATTAATAGTGCATTCGACTTGACGTGCTCCGCCAATATGTATGCCCGCTAAGGAGTTTGCTACTCCTAAGCCTAAATCATTATGGCAATGTACCGACCAAATCGCTTTATCGGAATTAGGAATCTTTTGCCGTAAATCGAGAATAAACTGACCATATAACTCCGGCACAGCATAACCCACAGTGTCTGGGACATTTATCGTTGTAGCGCCTTCCCGAATCACGGCTTCTAGAACACGGTATAAAAATTCCGGATCGGAACGGTAACCATCCTCTGGTGAGAATTCAATATCATCCGTAAACTGCCGGGCTAACCGGATTGATGCAATGGCTTGCTCCATGACCTGTTCTGGTGTCATGCGCAATTTTTTTTCCATATGTAAAGCACTCGTAGCAATAAAAGTATGGATTCTTTTTGAATTGGCGCCTTCTAGAGCCTTTGCCGCTTGCGTGATATCGTACTCATTCGAACGTGCTAATGAACAAATCGTCGCGTCTTTGACCGCTGCTGCAACGGCTTTAATGGCCTCAAAATCACCCGGAGAACTCGCGGCAAACCCAGCTTCAATGACATCGACATGTAATCGCTCTAGTTGTCTTGCAATTCGAACTTTCTCATCTTTACTCATGGAAGCACCTGGCGACTGTTCGCCATCCCTCAAAGTGGTGTCAAAAATGATTAGTTTGTCCATTGCCATCTTCTTTCTCTTAATTTTGCTTAATTTACTCACTCATATAAAACAAAACCCCAGCAACTTGGCTGGGGTTAGTAAGATTCGTTATGTATGTCTTTTTAAATAAATGCTGTTTAGCAAACTCGATCTCTAGCCCCGGTCAAATGATCCAGTGCCAGAAGGCTCAGTATTAAAAATAAATGCTTATCGAATATCATACATTTACTATACACCGAATTAATTTTTATGTCACTTGTTCACTACATCTAATTTTTCATTAGAGACCGAAGGGGCTTTAGGGGTCATTGCAGTCTTCGCACGATCCACTTTTTTACTAAAGGGCAAAATACCCCAAAACCATGTCACATACCCAGACAAGGCATATAAAACAAATAATCCAAAAAGTGTCAAGGGTGGATCACTAGACACTAAAACAAATAACAAAATAAGAAGTACCATCATTCCAAAAGGGACGTGATAGCGAATATCCAAAGTCTTACCACTATAAAACCGCACATTCGAAACCATCGTAATACCAGCATAAATTGTCAAAAAGAACATCGTCCAAGGAATAGCTAGGTTTGCAACCGGTAATTTATTATCCTCGGCTAACCAAACAAAACCTGCAATAATTGCCGCCGCAGCCGGACTTGGAAGACCCTGGAAGAAACGCTTATCGGCTTCTCCTGTCATGATGTTAAAGCGGGCTAAACGCAGTGCAGCCCCAGCGCAATAAATAAATGCTGCTAACCAACCCCATTTTCCAAGCCCTTTTAAAGTCCACTCATAGGCTACTAGTGCTGGAGCAACTCCGAATGACACCATGTCAGCTAACGAGTCATACTGCTCCCCAAAAGCGCTTTGCGTGCGCGTCATTCTGGCTACTCGTCCATCCATACCGTCTAAGACCATGGAGCAAAATATGGCAATTGCGGCCACCTCCCAGCGCTGGTTCATAGCTTGCACTATCGCAAAAAAACCACAAAATAAGGCAGCTGTCGTAAAGGCATTCGGTAGTAAGTAAATCGCCTTATTGCGCGGCTTTGGATAAAACTCTTTTAAGGGCTCTGGGGGGGGGATATCCAAAAGCCGGCTTGATTCATTTTCAGAAGAACGCAATCGGACCTGCTTAAAAACTTTTGGCCGAGAAATTCTATTTTTACGAAATTGCGCCATGAGCAACCCTTAACCATCCAAGTTGGGCAAGGTGGCAAGGATCGTTGAAGTTGCACTAACACGGTCGCCTACAGTGACGAGTGGCTCAGCAGTTAACGGCAAATACACATCAACGCGCGATCCAAAACGGATAAAACCATACCGCTCGCCTTTTTTTACCTGATCACCAACCCGCACGTAACAAAGAATTCGCCTAGCAATCAGTCCAGCAACTTGAACTAATGTAATGTCATGCCCATTCGCCTCTAGTACGATCGCATTACGCTCATTTTCAGTAGAGGCTTTATCTAAGTCAGCGTTAACAAACTTTCCCTCGAAGTATTGAATTTTTTTTATCCGACCATTTACAGCAATACGATTTGAATGCACATTGAAAACATTCATAAAGATACTAATCTTTAACGCTTGACGATCAGCATATGGATCGGCCGTCTTTTCCACCACAACAATTCGGCCATCGGCTGGGGCTAAAACAGCATTTTCTGCTAAAGGTACTAGTCGTGGAGGGTCTCGAAAGAACTGTAGAACAAACAGAAAGATCAACCAAAAGGGCCATGCAAAAATAAACCCGCCCAGGCCTTGCACAAGCAAGGTTACTGCCCCAATACCAGCTAAATAAGGCCAACCTTCGCGGGCAATTAGTGGGTGGTTATATGACATGGCTACCTTTATTTTCCAAACTTGAATCCAACTAGTTTTTGCTTTGGTCAACTAATTTATTTTTAGCAATCCAAGGCATCATCGAACGCAACTTCCCACCAACTTGTTCAATTTGATGCTCTGCATTTAAACGTCGACGCGAAATCAACGTTGGGGCTCCAGCGCGGTTTTCTAAAATAAAACTCTTGGCATATTCGCCTGTTTGAATATCTTTTAAAACATCACGCATTACCTGCTTCGTTTGCTCCGTTACAATTCTAGGGCCAGTTACATACTCGCCGTACTCGGCGTTATTGGATATCGAATAGTTCATATTCGCAATACCACCCTCATAAATTAAATCAACAATCAATTTCAGTTCATGTAGGCATTCAAAATACGCCATCTCGGGTGCATAACCCGCTTCAACTAAAGTCTCAAAGCCAGCTTTAACTAACTCTACAGCGCCGCCACACAGGACAGCTTGTTCGCCAAATAAGTCTGTCTCAGTCTCTTCTCTAAAATTTGTCTCAATGATTCCGGCCCGACCACCACCGTTGGCAGTTGCATATGACAAGGCGATATCTCTAGCCGCGCCAGAGTTGTCTTGGTATACCGCCACCAAATGGGGCACTCCACCGCCCTGGGCGTAAGTACTTCTCACGGTATGACCGGGAGCCTTAGGTGCGATCATAATGACATCAATATCTGCCCGTGGAATAACTTGACCATAATGTACGTTAAATCCATGCGCAAATGCTAACGCGGCGCCAGGCTTGATATTTGCGGCAACTTCTGTTTTATACACTTCAGCAATTTGTTCGTCGGGTAACAACATCATCACGATATCGGCCCCTTTAACTGCATCAGCAACTTCTTTGACCTTTAACCCAGCGTTGCTGGCCTTAGCCCAAGAAGCACCGTTTTTTCGTAAGCCAACAGTTACATTCACACCCGAGTCATGTAAATTCAAAGAGTGTGCGTGACCCTGTGAACCATAACCAATAATCGTTACGTGTTTGCCCTTGACAAGGGATAAATCAGCGTCTTTATCGTAAAAAACTTTCATTTGCGTTCCTATAAAAAAATCGTTTGAATATTTATCCACCACAACATCTATTTGCGCAACAATACACGCGCACTAAACCCGTAAAACTCTCTCGCCTCGCCCTACGCCAGAGGCACCCGTTCGAACGGTTTCCAAGATGGAGGCTTGATCAATGGCTTCAATAAAAGCATCCAACTTAGCCGAGTCGCCCGTTAACTCAATCGTATAACTTTTATCAGTTACATCAATTATCCGACCCCTGAAAATATCAGTCGTTCGCTTCATTTCCTCGCGCTCTTTTCCAACTGCTCGAACTTTAATGAGCATCAATTCGCGCTCAATATGCAAGCCTTCACTCAAATCATAAACCTTAACAACCTCAACTAAGCGGTTTAAATGCTTCGTGATCTGCTCAATGACCTCATCAGAACCAGTTGTCACTATTGTCATACGAGATAACGAGGCGTCTTCAGTCGGGGCAACAGTCAAACTTTCGATGTTGTAACCACGCGCAGAAAATAATCCAACTACCCTTGATAATGCTCCAGGCTCATTTTCTAACAAAACCGAAATAATATGCCTCATTCATCATTCTCCCCACCAAGCAACATTTCTGTAATACCCTTGCCGGCTTCAACCATCGGCCAAACATTCTCTGTTGGGTCAGTCTGAAAATCCATGAAGACTGTGCGTTTTTTTAATTTCAAGGCCTCCCGCAAAGCCCCCTCAACGTCTGCAGTTTTTTCAATCAGCATCCCAACATGACCATAGGCTTCCGCTAACTTCACAAAATCGGGTAAGGAATCCATATAAGAATGGGAGTATCTCTTACTGTAACTTAACTCCTGCCATTGTCTGACCATTCCTAAATACCGATTATTGAGGGAAATGATCTTAATCGGCGTGTCATATTGCAAACAGGTCGACAACTCCTGACTACACATTTGAATCGACCCCTCACCGGTAATCGTACACACCTCTTCATTAGGAAAAGCCTTTTTAATGCCCATCGCATAAGGCAATCCAACCCCCATGGTGCCTAGTCCACCGGAATTAATCCATCTTCTGGGCTTGTTGAATTTATAAAACTGCGCTGCCCACATTTGATGCTGCCCGACATCCGAGCAGATGAATGCGTCTCCACCAGTCAATTCGTATAACTTCTCAACGACATATTGTGGTTTGACGATTTCAGACTGACGATCATATTTCAAGCAATCTGTTTTTTGCCATTCTTTAATTTGCTGCCACCAAATTTGAACGTCGGATTGGTTTTTAATAGAACCCAGCGAGCGAATCTGTGCCGTCATCTCTGTCAAAACGTCCTTGAGATTGCCAACAATCGGCACGTCCGCGTGGACTCTTTTGGAAATCACCGATGGATCAATATCCACGTGAATCACCTTGCGCGGTACACTCATATAATGCTGAGGATTACCAATCACTCGGTCATCAAAGCGCGCACCAATCGCGATCACCACATCTGCATGTTGCATAGCCATATTAGCTTCGTAAGTGCCATGCATACCAAGCATCCCAACAAACTGAGGGTTGGAACCAGGAAATCCACCGAGGCCCATTAAAGTATTGGTAACCGGATAACCTAATAATTCAGCAAATTCCTTGAGTTGCGGCGCAGCGTTTGCCAAAATAACGCCCCCACCACTATAAATATATGGGCGCTTCGCATCTAACAGTAACTGAACGGCTTTACGAATTTGGCCCGAATGCCCCCGCAGTACTGGGTTATACGAACGCATTTCAATTTCTTTTGGATATTCATAAACGGCTTTATGAAAAGAAATATCTTTGGGAATGTCGATGACCACAGGTCCAGGCCGACCAGTTTGAGCAATGTGAAAGGCTTTTTTTATCGTTACTGCTAAGTCTTTTACATCTTTTACTAAAAAATTATGTTTGACAATTGGCCTAGTAATACCAACGGTGTCACACTCCTGAAAAGCGTCCTCGCCAATCATGTGCGACGGCACGTTGCCAGTAATCACCACAAGTGGAACTGAGTCCATGTAGGCCGTGGCAATACCGGTAACAGCATTTGTGACGCCCGGGCCGGACGTAACTAGAGCAACACCCACCTTACCAGAAGCGCGGGCAAAGCCATCAGCAGCGTGCACAGCACCCTGCTCATGACGTACTAAAATATGCTCGAATTTTTCTTGTTTGTGAATTTCGTCATATATGTATAAAACCGAACCACCAGGATAACCCCAGACGTATTCAACCCCCTCCTCGGCTAAAGCTCGAACCAAAATTTCGGCACCAATTATTTGGGCAGAAGATGGCGCTGGATTGGGCTCTAGTTGTTCGTTTGACTTAAACGATGTATTTACAACTTCATTGACAGTATTCATTTTTTATAGTCCTTTGCAATTTTCGGCAAAAAATTGGTTGGTCTGCTCTCTGCCCAGCTTGTGGCGTGACTTCGTGCGGCTATGCTTGCGGATTCAAACCCTTCTTTTAAAAGGTTTCGTGTAAGCGAACTTTAAATTATATTACATTTCAAGCCTTTTATTGAACAAAAAAGTTGGTTTGGTGTTTAAAATTCAATCATGGCTTCTGCAAAAGAACTTTCTGACTTCCTTAAATCTAGTGAAAAGCGCGCTTTTAAGCAAGTTCTATACGCGGTTCGCGATGAGGATGCAGCTTTAGATATCGTGCAGGATGCCATGATTAAACTCTCGCAAAGTTATGGCGATAAAAATATTGAAGAATTACCATTACTTTTCACAAGAATTGTGCAAAACTGCACCAAGGACTGGTTTAGACGGCAAAAGGTCAGAAACACTTGGGTTACTCTATTCTCTAAGTTTAAAAAAAATGATGCGGATGAGGATGCTCACCCAGAAGACTTCTTGGAAAATCCAGAAACCTCTAGTTTTGGGCAAGAATCATCAAAACAGCTTGAAAGAATGGAATTATCAACAATATTAGAAAAAGAAATAGAAAAGTTACCAAATCGTCAACGCGAAGCCTTCCTCATGCGTTATTGGGAGGAGTTAGACATTTCTGAGACGGCCTCGGCGATGGGTTGTAGTGAAGGAAGTGTTAAAACACATTGTTCTCGAGCTTGTCATACTTTGGCTTTAGCATTAAAAAAGCTGGGAATTAGTTTTTAAATTGTAATTTCTAATCAATTGAATTGATGTTTTACCTATTAGCCTCAACCTAAAAAGCCTCACCCTAAAAAGAAGCGAGTACTCGATGAATACCTTAAATCAAAACCCGTCTACCACGATAAATCCGCATTTTGCTCAAAAAAACAGCATGAATGACCTATTAATCGACCAAGTTGGTAAGACGGTGGCTCGCTCACTCGACAAAGAATTGGCCCACCTTTCTCCTAAGGTGTTACAAAACCTTGAAAAATCTAGAGAAAAAGCACTTTCTGTGCAAAAAAAATCAAATCAAGCTCTTTCTACTGGATTTTTCAATATCAATTATGAATCCTTTAATTGGCTAGGTACCCTATTACTCATCTGCATAACAGTCTTTTTAATTGCTGATTGGCAACAACAAGCCCGTTTGAGTGATATTGTCGAAGTTGATGCGGCCATTTTGAGCGACTCAGTGCCGCCAGATGCCTATGCCGATGATGGCTTTAAGCTATTCTTAAAAAATATGCTTGCCCGTGCTGAAAAAGCCAATGAGCAAGATGACCCGGCTGCAGTTGCTAACTCAACTGAAAAAAATCGTGAAAAAGCACCTGACCCAAGCCTTAATCAGTAGATTAGCCATTTTTCTTCACCGAACCATTGCAGCATGTTCAACGGTTCAAGTAGATCGGTATTAAAACCTTGCGATCTGGCATAAGTATATGAAATTATTGATTATTTTATTATTAACTGGGCTTCTATCTACACCCATAACGCATTTGGCCAACGCCCAATCTTCTTCCGTCAATGTGATCGGCTCCAAAGCTCCTGGCTGGGCAGAACTTTCAACTCCCCAAAAAGAAGTCCTAGCTTCACTAGAGGAAGACTGGTCAAGCCTAACTTCCGAGCAAAAATCGAAATGGGCCCAACTGGCAAATCGCTATGATCAGTTTTCAGATACGGAAAAAGAACGCTTAAAAATCCGAATGTTAGACTGGTCCAAACTATCCATCAAGGAACGCCGGACTGCCCGAGCAAATTTCATTAAAAGTCAATCTATCCCAAATGAAAAAAAAGCCGAAGCCTGGGAAGCTTATCAACAGCTATCTCCTGAAGAAAAAAAACAGTTAGCAGACGAAGCGAACGCGAAACAAAAAAAACCCTCCCTAGTTAACGCCCCTTCCTTAAAACCCAATTAAGCTGTTAATCCTTGGAAAATATCCTCGTAGCACCTAGTATTCGGCGCAGAATTTGTGTGGGTCTTTATGAAATGCTCATGCTCCTGGGAGTTTGGGCTCTGGGCTACCTAGTGCCATCCCTTGCCCTTGGAGTCATGCTCCAAATCCAAGTCCCACCTTGGCTAGCTTTTGCGCATGTCTACTTGCTATTTGGGTTCTACTTTGTTTGGTACTGGACAAATACGGGACAAACCCTCGCTATGCAGACTTGGAGAGTCAAAATGGTTAACTTGTCTGGCAAGCATTTGAATCGCTCACAAGCTCTGATTCGCTTTGCGATCGGTTCGCTCTGGCTGATTCCAGCAGTTATTATCTATGGCGCTTATAAATTGCTACTCGGATACCCCATGGGCAACTGGCCTACTTTAGAACTGCTATTTGTCATGGCTCTCTTTTTCTGGCCGCTGACTTGCCTACTCGATCAAAATAATCAACTTGGAAGACAGTCCCTAGCCGATCGCCTTGCCAAAACGCGCCTAATACAACTCCCCAAGTCACCGACAGATGCAGTTAATCCTTCAGCCTAAAGCCAGGCGACCCTCGCCCCTCTGGGACTTCTTGACAATTCCTGCAGTTCTGACTAACCTGAAGGGATAAAAGGTTGTCAAAGATACCGTCAACCGCCAAGATAAAAATAAAATGCTGTAGTTAATGCTGTAGTTAATCCAGAACTGGATTACAACCGGAGATCATTTTGGACCGACGTCTTTTTAACAAAGGCCTAGTAACTAGTAGCCTTGGATTAGTTCTACCCAATGCGTCATTCGGGCAAACTTGGCCTGAGTCTCGAGTCAATATTATCGTGCCATTTCCCGCAGGAGCAGCCACAGATATTACCGGCCGAGTAATCGCCGCAAAGCTCTCCCAAATGTGGGGCCAAGCTGTCACAATTGATAATCGTGGGGGTGGTAACGGCATTCCAGGTGCAGAAGCAGCCGCTAGATCAAAACCAGATGGTCACCATCTGTTTTTAACCTCTGCTATGACGCATGCTGTTAATCCAGCGCTCTATCCCAAATTACCCTATCGACCTATTGAGGATTTTGAGGCAATCTCTTTGTTTGGAAAATTGTCTTTTGTGGTCCTCGTGCGCGCAGACTCGCCCATTAAAACACTTGGTGACTTAACTGCACTCCTTCAATCTGAGCCAGATAAGCATAGTTTTGGCGCTGGTTCATTGCCCGCTAGAATTGCCTCTGAACTGTATTTACAACAAGCGCAAGCCTCAGCCCGTGCCATTGGCTACAAAAGTAATCCACAGGCATTCCCGGACCTTCTGTCTGGTTTGCTAAGCTTCATGACCATCGACACAACCAATGGCCGCTTACAAATCGATGGTGGGAAAATGCGTGGTCTAGCAGTTAGTCTACCCACCAGAGATAACCTGATTCCAAAAGTTCCCTCCGCGATAGAAGCTGGGTTAACTGGCTTCCAAATTTGGACATGGACGGGTTTTTATGCCCCTAAAGGTACTCCGAAAGAAATTATTCGAAAAATTAATAAAGATATCGTTACAGCGTGTAATGACCCCCTCGTACTCAAACGATTTGATGGACTTGGTGGTGCACCAATCACGTCTACCCCAGAAGAGTTTGCCGCCTTTACCGTTGCAGAAATAGAACGCTGGGGGAAAATTATCCGAAGTACCAATGTGAAATTAGATTAGGGATCCAAGATGCGCACAAACCAATTAAAAGGTCATAACGGGCCAAGATACCGTCATGAAACCCATGTCGAAAAACCCTTTGAAACAATCGAAGTTAAAAAACTCACTCCAGTCATTGGGGCTGAAATTCATCAAATCGACCTGAGCAAGCCAATTCTGGCAAAACAACAAGAAGAACTCCTCCGTGCACTTGCAGAAAATCAAGTTATTTTCTTTCGCGATCAAGATATTAGTAAAGAAAATCATGTAGCGTTTGGACGGATCTTTGGCGATCTACATATTCATCCCGCCGCACCACACGTTGCCAATATCCCTGAAATGATGCTTATCCAGGCAGATAGAAACTCACCCCGTGCGAATGGTGAAGTCTGGCATACCGATGTCAGTTGCGATCAAGAACCTCCCATGGGTAGTATTTTACATATTTACGAATGCCCAGAAAATGGTGGTGATACGTTGTTTGCAAGTATGTACGCTGCGTATGATGCCTTGTCAGACCGGATGAAAACTTATCTGCAAGGCTTAACAGCCTTTCATGATGGCGAGCCTGTGTATCGCGGAACTTATGCTAATTTTGGCGTACAAGATAAAACGAATTACCCGCACGCTGAACATCCCGTAATTCGTACTCATCCAATAACTTTAAAAAAAGTACTCTATATCAATAAGGGATTTACTTCCCACCTAGTTGGAATACCTATCGATGAAAGCGATGGAATTCTGAGTTATCTATTCGAACATATGGAAAACCCATTATTTCAATGCCGCTTTAAATGGCAAAAAAACTCTATCGCTTTTTGGGATAATCGCTGTGTTCAACATCGGGCTATGTGGGACTATTGGCCAAATACACGCAGTGGCCATCGCATTACCGTGGCTGGTGATAGGCCATTTTTCCAAGTCTAAATACCTGTCGTAGTCGATTTAATTGGTTTGTAAAATATGAACCGGAGAAACCTTAAAAATCTTGACGTGTAAAAACCAACTCGATAAACCACTCAAGATTACTCCCATGACAAACCCAAGCAAAATAATCCATGCCGGAAATGGCATAGATATTTCTAAGGCATTATTTGCCAAAAACCAGGCTGTCATACTCGCACAGAGCCCACTTAATAAACCACCAACGCCACCACAAAAAACAAACTCAACCAACCAAGTTCGTGCTAAAAAAGCCTGACTAGCGCCCATTGTCTTTAATACAGCAGCCTCACGTACGCGTCGATCTTGAACGCCTGCTAAAACAATCAATAAAACTAACAAACCAGCTATTAGGGTCAATAAAAAAAGAATCTGTATCGCAAAAACTAATTGCATTAGCACGCTACTAGCCTGCGCTAAAGATTGCTCAGTATCAACAACCGTGATATTCGGATAGGCCGCAATAATATTCATGTCCATACGTTGATTCTGCTCTTGCCGATATGCCACAATCCAACTTTGTGGTGCATCTGATAAGAGTTCTGATGGCGTCATTGCAAAAAAATTGACGCGCATCGTATTCCAATCTAGTTTACGAACTGAAGTAATCTTCGCCTCATAACGCAATCCTGCCACATCAAATTCAAGAACATCCCCTAAGCGAAGTTGAAGCGTTTTCATTAAGCCTGACTCAATCGATACCTGTTTAATATCCCCGCCCGGCGAGAACCAAACACCATCTACAATTTGATTTTTTTGGGGTACCTTGTCGGCGTAGGATAGATTAAACTCACGATCAATTAAACGCTTGGCATTATCTGCTTGATAATCTTTTGAACTGACCTCGCGTTGGTTAATTCGAACTAACCTGCCCCGAATCATGGGATATAAATCAAAATCTAACTGAGCTTGATTCGCAGTTAATAAATCTAACACTCCCTCTTTTTGATCAGGCTGGATATTTAATAAAAACCGATTAGGTGAGTTTTGAGGAATACTAGACCGCCAAGCACCTAAAACGTCGATCTGCAACACGATTAATAAAAGTAATGCCATCATTGCCACCGCTAGGGTAGTAATTTGTTGGGCAGCAAATTGAGGCTTCCCTTTGAAACGCTGCGCTGCAAATCGAATACCCGCAGGTAAACGAACTCGATTACCGAAGAGCTCTCCTAAATATCGCGCCAAGAAATATCCTACTCCCCCAAACAAAATCACACCACCTATAAATGCCCCTAAAATAATGCCTGCTAGTTTAAAGTTTTGTGCAATCCAAAATAGTAAAACCACATAACTGCCCAGCCCAAATAAGACTGTAGTGATATAACCCAATGTCCGCTTACCACCAACACTTCGTAATGCTTGTAATGGCGATACTTGAGTCAAGGCAAGTAATGGTGGTCCCGAAAAGCCAAAGAGCAACGTGATCGAGACGAGTAAACCCCACCAAACTGGCCACCAAGATGGGCTTGGTAAGTCTTGATCAATCAAGTTACGCATTCCCCAAATAAATAGCTCATGAAAAACCCATCCAAACAGAATTCCTAAGAGACCTCCTAAAATAGCCACCACGATGAAATGCTTGGCGTGACTCCATAAAATTTGTCCACGCGACGCCCCAAAGCATCGCCAGACTGCCGCAGTGATGCTCTGTCGCTCCACATAACGCTGCGAAGTTAACGCAATACCTACAGCCGCAATCATGGCTGTTAATAGTGCAACCAATGATAAGAATCGATTGGCTTGATCCAGTGTCTTACGCATCAAAGGTTGACCGTTCTCCATCCCTTCGATTTGCACCCCCCTCAAATCTTCCTTTTCAATAAGATTAAGGGCCCACTCCGTATATTTTTTTACATTTACTTGAGCTTGCTTCAGGGACATATCGGCAGACCCTGCTAATAACAAACGATAGCTTGCTCGACTGCCAAGTCCTAATAACTTGGTTGCAGCCAAGTCATCTGCATGCATCATTACGCGCGGTGAAAAATTCATAAAAGATGCGCCGCGATCTAATTCACGATCGATGAAGTCACTTACAGTAAATTTGACCTCTCCTAATTGGATCTTGTCTCCAATTTCAATGTGCAGAATCTTTGCCAATTGAGGATCTATCCAAACTTGCCCACGCTGCAAAACTATTGAACCATTTTTCAGTCGCAGCATACCGCGCAGTGGGTAACTACTTGAAACTGCTTTCAATGAAACAAGCTTGGCCTGCTCCCCAAATTGCGCCATGGTCGGAAACACAGTCGTTTGGCCAATACGCAGTCCATCGGCAAGCGCTTTTTCTAAAAAAACTGGCCTAATTGGCTTATCACTGCGAATAATTGCATCAGAGGCAATTAATTCTAGAGCATTATTTTCAAAAGTTTGGGCTAGGCGATCCGATAAAAAAGTCACACTAGTTAAAGCTGTAACAGATAGAACTAGAGCACAGAAAAGCCAAACTAATTCCCGTGATCCAGTAATCCGCCTATAAATAGAGTTACTCATACAATCGCAATGATGCCTATCTCAAATGCTCTTAGTGTCCAGCATAACTACCACCATCAATCCGCAGTGTCGCACCAGTAATATACGACGCTTGCTGGCTCGCTAAAAATGTTACCGCAGCAGCATATTCCTGTGGGTCACCGTAACGACCAATCGGAATAGCAGCCAGTAAGCGGGCGCTAATTTCAGCAACTGTCTTTGATTCTTTCTGTGCACGAATTTGATCTAATTCATGCAACCGGTCGGTCGCAATCCTGCCAGGTAAAACAATGTTCACCGTCACACCATCTTTAGCTACTTCGCTCGCTAAGGTTTTAGACCATCCCATAATTGCAGCACGCAACGTGTTTGAAATCGCTAAACCTGGTATGGGAGAGATCATCCCTGAACTGGTGCTCGTAATAATTCTTCCCCAAGCTTTTGCTTTCATCTGCGGCAACACCCGATCAGTCACCTTCATCAACAGCAAAACTAAATGATTAAAGTTAGACTGCCATAACTCAATTGATTGATTCGCCGCTGACGTAGGCGGCGGTCCGCCAGTATTGTTGATCAATATATCAACCGGACCGACCTCTTTTTCAATCTGAGAAATCTTTAGATCAATCTCGTTTAATTGATGCAAATCCCATGGCAAAACAGTTGCACGTCCGCCAGCTTCTATAATTTGCTTGGCGGTCCGTTCAAGCGCCTCTACCGTTCTGCCCGTCAGAACAACGCGAGCGCCCTCCTTGGCTAAGGAAACTGCAATCGCTTGGCCTAAACCCTTACTTGAGGCCAAGACCAAAGCGACTTTACCCTGTATTCCTAAATCCATCTTTTTCTCCCCGAGTTAATTATTTTTAGCATTACAAAACATACTCTCTCATTGCCAAGCCTGCTCCTGCCGTTGCAGTAATGTTTCCCACCGAACTAATAATTGATTGAGTGTCTCACTCACTTGTGTAGCCCTCTCTTGCAGAGCCTGAGCCTCCGTCGGACGATTCATATACAACTGAGCATCGCTTAATTGTGCGCTTAAATCACTTTGTTCACGCTCCAAAGCCTCAATTTGAAGAACTAATTTGTCAAGTTCCTTTTTTTCATATTTATTCAGGCCCGAACTTCCCTCGGCCAACTTATTAGTTGGTGATGGTTGATTACTACGCGACTTCGCAGGATTTGTAATCACCTTTTGACTAGCGCCTAAATAGGCTAGTCGGCGCTGGTTTTGGATCTTCCAATCCTCATACCCACCCTCGTATTCGCGCCAAGTACCGGCACCTTCAAAGGCAATCATGCTAGTGACCACATGGTCTAAGAATTGGCGATCATGGCTTACTAAAAAAACTGTTCCGCCATAATTTTGCAAAAATTCCTCTAACAAATCTAGAGTATCAATATCTAAATCATTGGTCGGCTCGTCTAAGACTAATACATTCGCTGGCTTAGCAAATAATCTAGCTAGTAGTAATCGATTTCTCTCCCCGCCCGATAAAGTTTTAACTGGCGACCTAGCCCGCTCTGGCGAGAACAAAAAATCGTTTAAGTAGCTCTTCACATGCTTTCGCTGACCACCAATTTCTACCCATTCACTGCCTGGGCTAATGAAATCTTCTAGACTCGACTCTAGATCAAGGGCCTCACGTAATTGATCAAAATAAGCAATTTCAATCATGCTGCCTTGCCTGACTTCACCAGACTGCGCTTGCAATTGACCTAAAATAATTTTTAATAAAGTCGACTTCCCAGCACCATTCGGACCCAAGATACCTACTTTATCACCACGCAAAATTGTCGCTGTAAAGTCATTCACAATGCGTTTTTCTCCAAACGAAAAACACACATTTTCTAAACTAGCGACAATCTTGCCAGTTCGCTGACCAGCATGAATATCTAATTTGACTTGACCAACTAACTCTCGCCTAGCACTTCGCTGCTCTCTTAAGACCTCAAGTCTTGCAATACGACCAACACTGCGCGTTCTTCTTGCTTCGACACCTTGCCGAATCCAAACTTCTTCCTGAGCTAATAATTTATCAGCGCGCGCATTAGCTAAAGACTCATCAATTAACTGCTTTTCTTTTAAGTCTAAATAAGACTGAAAATTCCCAGGATAACTCCGTATCATTCCCCGGTCTAATTCAATAATACGGGTTGCTACTTGATCAAGAAAAGCCCGGTCATGCGTAATAAAAATGAGTGCCCGGTTCATACTAATTAAAAACTGTTCTAACCATTCAATCGAATCCATATCTAAATGGTTCGTGGGCTCATCTAACAACAAGACATCCGGTTGAGTAACTAAAGCTTGGGCTAAGGCAACCCGTTTTTTATTTCCGCCAGATAACTCAGATATCTGCAGATTACTATCTAAATGTAATTTTTGGAGTACTTCGGTAATTTGCTGCTCCCAAGCCCATCCCTGTTGGGCATCTATTTGGGTATATAGCAAGTCCATTTGAGATCCGATTTGATCGGTCCACTCTTGCATACTGAGCGATTCATACTCCTCTCGCAAACGCTTGATATTCTCCATACCCAAAGCGACAGTTTCAAACACGGTAGCTGAAGACACAAAAATAGGCTCCTGAGCGACATAAGTAATACGAATTTGTTGTTGCTTTTGAATGAGGCCGGAATCTAATTTTTCTATCTCAGCAATGACTTTTAATAAAGAAGATTTACCCGCACCATTGCGTCCAATTAACCCAACCCGCTCCCCCTCCTCTAATGAAAATGCTGTATTCGCTAATAAATCAACGTGCCCATATGCTAAGTTAGCATTACTTAATACAAATAAAGCCATGAAAATCAATCTTTTAAAAGTGGGTGACATTGCCAAGAATTGGCGTATTTTGTCTTCAACTTCTAATTTTAAGCCTTCTTCAGCGCACTTGCCTGATAATATCTAAGTGGAAAAAATACGAATCTCAAAATTACTCTCAACCCAAGGTCTTTGTTCTCGTCGAGAAGCCGATCTCTATATTGAACAGGGTCTTGTGACCGTTGACGGTGAAGTGGTCACAGAACTGGGTACGCGTGCTTTTGCGCATCAAAAAATTGAGCTGAAAAAAGCTGCGCAGCTTCAGCAAAGCGCACGTGTCACCATCCTTCTCAATAAACCAATCGGCTATATCTCACATCTGGATGAAGATAAGGATTACCCACCGGCTGCTAGCCTGGTAGTGCCTGAGAATTTCTTTCAGACGCATTTAGATAGTACTAAAAATGCAAAATTTAATACCCGCGGACTAGCCCCAGCCGGTCGACTTGATATCGATTCATCCGGATTATTAATACTTACCCAAGATGGGCGCATTGCTAAATTACTCATCGGTGAAAATAGCCCAATCGAAAAGGAGTATTTAGTTCGTGTCGAAGGAAAACTTCCCCCATCCGGACTAGCCACCTTATGCCACGGATTAAGTCTAGATGGACAAGCACTGCAACCAGCAAAAGTGAGCTGGCAAAATGAGAATCAACTACGCTTCGTTCTCAAGGAGGGGAAGAAAAGACAAATACGCCGTATGTGCGAATTAGTAGGACTGCATGTTGTCGGTCTCAAACGGATTCGCATTGGGCAAATACCTCTTGGCAATCTACCAGTTGGTGCTTGGCGATATTTGCGAGCTAACGAAAAGTTTTAAATAACCCATGCAGCCGATTCTGAATATTTCAGCCTATCGCTTTGGTGTTCTCGAAAATCTTTCTACGTTGCGAGATGATTTACTTGAACAAGCTATCAATCTAGGCATCAAAGGTACGATAATCATTGCCTCTGAGGGGATTAATCTTTTCTTGGCCGCACCGAAAGAAAATATTACTTCCTGGTTAGAGTGGCTTTGTAAAATCCCAGCGTTTGAAAATATAACCACTAAAAATAGCTGGTCTGAGTACCAACCCTATAAAAAAATGCTTGTCAAAATTAAACCTGAAATTATTCGCATGAATCATCCGACGATCCATGCCTATGAAAAACGAGCACCTAGTATTACACCAGAAAAACTTCAACAATGGCTTAAACAAGGACATGATGATGTAAATCGTCCAATACTCTTATTGGATACTCGCAACAGCTTTGAGGTAGCATTTGGTACTTTTAAAAATGCCGTCCATTTTGATTTAAAACAATTTAGCGAATTTCCATCTGCTCTAGAAAAAAATCAAGCTGTACTCACAGATAAAACCGTGATCAGTTTTTGTACTGGAGGTATTCGCTGCGAAAAGGCCAACCTCTTCATGCAAGAGATTGGGATAGAGAACACCCTTCAACTCGAGGGTGGTATTCTCAATTATTTCGAGCAGGTTGGTCAAACTTTTTATCAAGGAGACTGTTTTGTGTTTGATGAACGTTTGGCCCTAACACCAAGCCTGCAAGAAATTCAACTGAACTCCGATCAATCAATCGCTAAAAAGCCCTTATAGCCCTCAAAGCCCTTATAGCCCTCAAAGCCCTTAGTGCCCTCAAAGCCCTGAGCAACTTAACTAGCGAGCAAACTGAAATGTTCGACAGATGGTGGCTTTTCAAAGTAAGGCCCAACAATGCCGCGCCAGACAGCAAAAGCAGGCGACTCACGAAAGTCAACGGTGTGGTTTTCTAAAGTCTGCCACTGTATCATCAATATGTATCGATTCGGACTTTCTATCCCCTTTTGGATATGAAAACCTAAAAAACCCTTGGCGTTTTGAATAACCTCTCGAACGCCTCGCTCAATGGCCTCTTCAAATTCAACATTTTTACCTGCCCCAATCGTAATATCAGCTATTTCTAAAATCATTTTTTCATCCTTATCCAATTTTCTTTAACGTCTCTTTGAATACAGTTGCTCTCTTCGCATATCCCTGCGCAGCCTTGGACATTCGCGCAATGTCCTCATCCGTTAATGCCCGAACCACCTTTGCTGGCGAACCTAAAATCAGGGACCTCGGCGGAAATACCTTGCCTTCAGTGACTACCGCTCCAGCCCCCACTAAAGATTCTTTACCAATTACCGCGTTATTTAAAACAACTGCTTGAATTCCAATCAATGCCCCATCTTCAATCGTACAGCCATGCAACATGACCTGGTGACCAATTGTGACATCATTACCGAGCGTTAATGGAAAGCCCTTGTCAACGTGCAAAACTGCACCCTCTTGAATGTTCGTGGAGTTCCCAATCGTAATTGGTTCATTATCTCCCCGGATCACAACACCAGCCCATACTGTTGAATACGTTCCAACAATTACTTTTCCGATGATCGTTGCCTCAGGGGCAATAAATGCCGTTGGATCAATTTCTGGGACTAAATCTCCTAATTGATAAATTGCCATTCGATAAATCCTTATTTAAAAAATTGATAGGTATAAATACCTAAGATTGTCAACATAATCGACCCAACTACATGAATCAAAATCGTTCCAAACGCTACAGCGAACGATCCATCGTGCAACATTTTTGTGACCTCTGCGGAAAATGTCGAAAAAGTAGTTAATCCTCCCAAAAAACCCGTAATAATGAGTAGACGCCACTCAGGAGCTATTTCAGCGTGTTGCTCAAAAACCGCCAAGGCTAAGCCAATCAAATAGCCCCCCAATAAATTTGCACATACGGTGCCAAGCGGAATGGCTGAATACATTGGATTGAGCAAAATACCAAAAGTCCATCGCAATACAGCCCCTAAGGAAGCGCCAAGGCTAATTGCCGCTATCGATTGCCACATCACTCCCCCCCCTTGCTATTCAAACCAATCCAACTCATAAGCATTGAGTTAAAGCAAGTATGAAGTAACCGTAAACATTGAGTTAACCAAATAGGTTACTCAATACTATTACAAGATTTGAGCAACCTGATCAAACGCTAGACGCGGACCACGTGGCCAAATTTTAGTAGTGTCAGCCTGATGTCCAATATTAAGTAAAAAATTGGATTTAAAACGACCATCGGCAAAAAACTCGGCATTCACTTTCGCATTATCAAAACCCGACATAGCACCACAGGCATAACCAAGTGCTCGAGCACCTAAGATTAAATAACCACCCTGCATAGAACCATTTCGAAAGCCGGCAATATTCGCAGCCTCTGGATTTTTATCAAAAATAGCTTTGGCATCCATCGCTGTAAATTGGCTGGGTAAATGCTCATAAAACTGTGTGTCGTAAGCAATAATGACAGTCACTCCAGCACTCTCAACTTGCGGGACATTACCAGGAGTTAATGCTGGCATCAATCTAGCCTTGGCTTCCTTAGATTTTAAAAAAACAAATCTGGCAGCTTGTAAATTGAACGCTGTTGGCGCCCATTTGATGAGATCATAAATTTCGTGGATCTGAGCATCAGTAATCTCGTCAGGCAAAAAACCGTGCACAGTTCTGCCATCAATAAATAATTGGTTCAGTGCAGCTTCATTTAATTTACTAGTCATTATCATTTCTTCTTATCAAAAGGTTACAAAATAAAGATTGACTTTTCTTCACTAAAAAAGTCACTATCTGACTCCATTGTAAACAAGTCGTTTGACTTTTACCCAATCTTGATTAAGGAACCATGCAACTCTTTTATTCGTTAACTAAACAGGTTATTCTATCGCCATGAATAAAAATATTTGCGTTTTTTGTGGTTCACGCCCAGGGAGTACTGATCAATGGTCAACTTGGGCAAAAGACCTGGGTCAGGGTATCGCTACCCGCAATTGGACTCTTGTTTTCGGGGGTGGTGGGAATGGTCTCATGGGTCAACTAGCCCAAGGTGCTCTCCACCAACAAGGCAGAGTCATTGGGATTACTCCCCACGGCCTGCAAACCGAACAAGCCAATATGGCTCAACTTACTGAACTGCATTATGTGCAGACTATGAGCGAACGTAAAGAAATGATGTCGAATATGGCAAATGCATTTGTAATTATCCCCGGCGGGATAGGAACCTTTGATGAGTTATTTGAGGTCTGGGCTACGGCCCAAATAGGCTTTCACAAAAAACCGATCATCTTAGCCAATTGGTCTGGTTACTATGACGGACTTATCCATTTTTTACAGCAAAGCGTGCAACATGGGCTCATGAGCGAATCGCACTTTGAGAAAATTCAAATTGTTCAAACTGTCCCTGAAACTTTTTCCTGCCTTGAAAAATCATTGGCTTAAAGAAGCCCATGAGCGCAAACATACGCACTAGACCAGGCCCATTGAAAATTATGTCCGCCTAAGTGCCCAGTCACATCAACACACTCGCCAATAAAAAATAATCCCGGCTGACTCTTCACCATCATCGTCCGACTATCGAGTGCAGTCGTATCGACCCCACCAACCATTACCTCCGCTTTATTCCAACCTAAAGTACCAGCAGGCTTAACAGACCAATGCGCTAATAAATCCAGTAACGCTGCTTTGTTTTTACCAGAGACCTCAGCCCATTTTTTATCTTGTAAACCCAATTGCCTTGCAAACTCACGGGCTAGTCGAGCTGGGAAAAACTCTGTTAATAAGTTGTCTACCGTGCGAGCGCGATTGGCATCAGCGTCACAGATCTCACGCCACTTCGACTCGTCAAACCAAACAATTTGCAAAGTCTCACCTTCACGCCAATATGAACTAGCCTGCAACACCGCAGGGCCTGATAAACCCTTGTGGGTAATTAACAAATCCTCCCGAAAATGACCCAGCCCATAATGTTTTTTTACACTCCCAGCGCTTATCTCAACTGTCACGCTCAAACCAGCAAATTCCTCCATCGATGAGAAAATTCCAGAGGTAAATGCCAGCGGCACTAAGGCAGGACGTGGATCAACTATTGGAATATTTTGCTGCTTGGCAAATTGCAGTGCAAAGTCACTCGCCCCAATTGCAGGTACGGGCAAGCCACCCGTGGCAATGACTAAATTACTGCCTAAAAAATCTCCTTGATGGGTGTTCACAAGCCAATCTGATTCGTGTTGACTGATGGCTTGAACGACAATAGGATGGCGTAACTCTACTTTTCCAATTTGGCACTCTTTGAGGAGTAACTCAATAATTGCCTTGGCTGACCCATCACAAAATAACTGCCCCTGATGTTTTTCATGAAAAGCGATGCCATACTCTTGTACTAAATTAATGAAGTGTTGACTTGTATACCTCGCTAAAGGTCCTTTGACAAAGTGCGGGTTCATGGCTAAAAAATTCTTGGGACTAGAGTGTAAATTCGTAAAATTACACCTTCCACCACCACTAATTCGGATTTTCTCCCCTAAAATCTCTGCATGATCCAACAGCAAAACACGCCGTCCTAATTGCCCAGCTACCCCAGCACAAAAGAGACCAGCAGCTCCAGCACCAACGATGATTACGTCATATTTTTCCATACTTAAGCATACCCATTTGGTGAAATACTACTAAAAAAGCTATTGTCCACGATGAATTTCATGGCGCACAGTAAAATAGAAAAAGAAAAAGTTTTTATTCGGTTTTTATCGGTTTTATATTACTTCAACTTCTCGGAGACCCAGATGTCTAAAGACCCAAGTCCTAGCAATCGTCGTTCACGAAATATTACAGAAGGTGTCGCAAGAGCCCCTAACCGATCGATGTACTACGCCATGGGCTATCAAGAAGGCGACTTTCAAAAACCAATGATTGGGGTCGCGAATGGGCACTCAACCATCACACCCTGCAATAGTGGACTACAACGTTTAGCCGATGCAGCCGTAGACGCCTTAGAGGCTGGCGGGGCAAATGCCCAAATTTTTGGTACGCCAACGATATCCGATGGAATGGGCATGGGCACTGAGGGCATGAAATACTCCTTAATATCCCGCGAGGTTATCGCCGATAGTATCGAAACTTGCGTCAATGGCCTCTGGCAAGATGGCGTTCTCGTGGTTGGCGGCTGCGATAAAAATATGCCCGGGGGCATGATGGCCATGGCGAGAACCAATGTTCCTAGTATTTATGTCTATGGTGGCACCATTAAACCTGGCCACTACCAGGGTCGCGAACTAAACATCGTATCGGCTTTCGAAGCGGTCGGAGAATTTACCTCGGGTAGGATGAACGAAGTGGACTTTAAAGCCATCGAGCAAAATGCCTGCCCTAGTAGCGGATCCTGCGGTGGAATGTATACGGCCAATACAATGAGCTCAGCGTTTGAAGCGCTCGGAATGAGTCTACCCTATTCTTCAACCATGTCAAATATTGATGATGAAAAGGTCGCAAGTGCGGCTGAGTCGGCCCGCGTTCTCATTGAAGCCGTAAAAAATAACCTCTGCCCACGCGATATCATTACTAAAAAATCCATTGAGAATGCCGTTAGTGTCATTATGGCTGTGGGCGGCTCAACCAATGCTGTCCTGCATTTCCTCGCAATCGCTAGCGCCGCTGAGGTGCCTTGGACAATCGATGATTTTGAACGCATTCGCCGCAAAGTTCCAGTCCTTGTTGATATGAAGCCCTCCGGCAAATATCTCGCCACAGATTTACACCTTGCGGGAGGAATTCCCCAAGTCATGAAAATTCTCTTAGATGCAGGACTACTCCACGCAGACTGTATAACGATTACGGGTAAAACAATTGGCCAAACACTCCAAGATATCCCCTCAACCCCAAGAGCAGACCAATTTGTAATTCGCCCAATATCTAATCCAATGTATGCCGAAGGTCACTTGGCGATTCTAAAAGGCAATATTTCTCCAGAAGGTTGTGTTGCCAAGATTTCTGGACTTAAAAATCCAAGTATTACCGGTCCAGCAAGAGTCTTTGATTCCGAGGATGATGCGATGGCCGCTATTATGAAAAACCAAATTACGCATGGCGATGTCGTTATTATTCGTTATGAAGGACCTAAGGGCGGGCCTGGCATGCGTGAAATGCTTTCTCCCACTTCCGCTCTGATTGGTCAAGGCTTAGGAGAAACAGTCGGGCTAATCACTGATGGACGTTTTTCAGGAGGTACTTGGGGTATGGTCGTTGGTCATGTTTCTCCAGAGGCTTATGTCGGTGGTACGATCGCACTGATACAAGAAAATGACTCCATCACAATCGATGCTCATCAACTATTGATCCAATTAAATGTCAGCGAAGAAGAAATTGCTCGACGAAGAAGTCTTTGGAAAAAGCCACAACCGCGCTACACGCGTGGAATTTTAGCCAAATACGCCAAGCTGGCTAGCTCTGCTAGTCTTGGGGCAGTGACAGACCTGAATCTTGAGCTTGATAAATAGTCTTGCTAATCATCGAACGCTTGGCGAGAAGCGTTCGATGATTGGGTGGTTTAAATTCATGATGCACTTGGTATTGAACTTAGTGATTTTTAGAGTGCCCCATCCCAGAATGCCCCATAGCCTTGATGGGTAGCTTTATATCAACCTTACCAGCTTTTTCAAATTGCAATTGAACTTGTAAAACTTCACCTTCTTTAAAAGGTTCTTTGAGTTGCATAAACATTAAATGATTACCTCCAGGTTTGAGTTGCGCACTCCCCTTAGCAGGAATATCAAGCCCATTTAACTCACGCATCATCATCCGATCACCTTCCATTTTCATTTCATGGATTTGAACCTGGCCTACCCGCGTAAAACTGGCTGAAAGTAAGCGGTCATTGGTATTAGCAAGATTAGAAATGGTCAAATAACCAGCGCCAACCACCTGCCCCGGACTAGTCGCTCGGGCATAGGCATCGGAAATTTGAATGGGATTGTTGGCTTGAGAAAATACCTGCTGAGTCCATAAAAAGACACTCATAAAAACTACCCATTGTGCAAAAAATTTCATATGATTCCTTTTTTGATTAACTGTAAGTTTCATGTAAACCCCCTATTTTACTCGGAGTTGGCATCTTTGAATTGATTGTTTTATCATGGAGTTCCTATGAAACAATATCCATATCCGCTGCGTTGGATCATTTCTGATAGCAAATGACCCCATCAATGTGGACCACCCTATTACAGTCTTTTGAGCTTGTACTGTATTTTGATCAGCAAGTTTGGGAAATTGTAGGAGTCTCATTACAAGTCAGTCTTACTGCACTCATTATCGGAACAGTCATCGGCTTACCATTAGGGGGGATCCTAGCAACAAATGACTTTGTTGGTAGAAAGTGGCTCATTACGATCTTAAACTCGCTCATGAATGTACCTACAGTCATTATCGGCGTACTGATCTATCTATTACTTTCTAGGTCTGGACCCCTTGGTAGCCTTGGCCTACTATTTTCTACGACAGGGATGATTATCGCCCAATCGCTCATAACCATTCCACTCATAGCGGCTATTTCAAGACAAATTATTGCGGACGGCTGGGCAATCCATGGTGAAACTTTAAAAACACTCCACTTAAGTAATCACTCACAAATAAAGTGGATTCTTTGGGATTGCCGCTTTTCTTTACTACTGGCAGTCCTTGCTGGTTTTGGTCGTGCCATTTCAGAGGTTGGGACAGTGATGATCGTGGGTGGTAATATTGCCAACTCTACGCGCACTCTGACTACGGCAATTTCTTTAGAAACAAGTAAAGGTGACTTACCCTTGGCACTAGCTCTTGGCATCGTATTAATTAGTATCGTTTTAATGATTAATTTACTAGCCAGCGTCATGAAACACATTGCTGAGAAAAATTATGGCTAATCTAATTCAGTCAATCGAGATAGAAAATCTCTATCTAGCGCCTCATGACAAAGCTATCTTGGATATTAAAAATCTCTCCATCCCGATTGATCAAATTACCGCGATCATCGGACCAAATGGTTCTGGTAAGACCTCTTTATTAAAAACCTTATCTGGACTACAAACCAATAAAAATTTGCGCCTACAACACCCCTTTGAATCGATCTTCCTATTACTCAACCAAGTCACTTTTTTAAAAATGTCGGTACGTGACAATTTAGCAATTCTGCAAGATGCCTATCCACGAATTCATGATCAGATGATTCATGATGTCCTACAAAGGTTTCATCTAGAACATCTTGCCAAGCAAGCGGCGACTAAACTCTCCGCTGGTGAAAAACAACGGGTTGCTATAGCCCGGGCAGTTCTGGTAGATGCAGCATTAAATGTGTTAGATGAACCAACCGCTAATATGGATCCGGCAACAGCTGACTTTATTGAAGATCAAATACTCCAGTTGGCTAAGCAGGGTACCCGATTTTTAATGGCTTCCCACGATATGGGTCAAGTTCAACGACTCTCTCAATATGTCATCTTGATTGTAGATGGTCAAGTTGCAGAAGTAGATTCTACTGAGTCTTTTTTTAAACAGCCGCAAACGCAACTTGGCAAAGACTTTCTGGCCCGCCACTTAGGTTGGCATCCTTAAGGTGGGATTCTTAGTCTCCAACTAAGTATTAGCTAACTTCGCCTTCTTGCTCCCAAAAGGCAAAATACCTACTGCCAAGGCAGTTCCAAAAAGAATAATTAAACCACCAATGACCATCTGCAAGGTTGGCTCTTCGTTGAGGAAAATATCGCCCCATAAAATACTAAAAACGGGCACTAAAAAAGTGGTAGAAATGGCCGTTGTGGGACTGGTGTTTTCCATCAAGCGATAATACAAAAAGTACGCAATGCCGGTTGATCCAATTCCAAGCCCTGCGATACCCATCCAGGCACTCCAAGGAATCGGCGCTGTTGGATAAAGCGCATATGCAGGAACTGCCAGAATACAAGCGCCGATGGCTAAGCTGACAAATGACATCGCGACAGGATGTATACCCTGGCCATATTTTTTGACATAGTTTGTAGCAAAGCCATATGAAATAGTTACCCCGATACTAGCCAAGACTGGTAATCCTAAACCACCCGAAACAAAGCTCGTTTTACCCCACATTAAAAATACAATCCCTAAAAAACCAATCAATAACCCAAATTTACGACTATTACTTAAATAGTCGTGTAACCAAAGTGAACCAATAATCGCTGTCCAAATGGGGGATGTTGAATTAAGTATTGCCCCAACGCCAGCATTTAAATATTGCAAAGCATAAGTAAATAGGGCAAAGGGTAGCGTGGAATTGAAGATTGAAATAATACTTAATGTACCAAAATCTGAGCGCGTCAACTGCAGGTGTTGCCACAGACTTCTTCTAAAAAGTATTACAAGACCAATGCAAAGGGCACCTATCAAGAGTCGAGACTGGGCGACAACGATTGCCTCAAAGTGCCCTACTGTAAACCGCATAAAAACATACGACCCACCCCACAATGCACTAAGTAAAATAAAATCGATAATATTTTTAATCTTCACCGAACAATTATCCACGAATGTGATAACTGCTAGGGAAATTTGATCTACTTAACTCAGGTCTGTTAATAAAGAGGCCAAGGTTTCTGGCTCTAACATCTCTACGTGCATCGGATATTCCGTATGTTCACATCCTACCATCATCTGCGCACCAGCTTGCAAAGCACGCTTCATATCACTGGTCAGTTCAAACCGAATAAAGTGCACTGCTGAAGTCTTATCAGCAGTAGAGCGCTCCAGGTCTTCGTCAGCGATACCGTAAACGCGCGTTTGACCCTCTATTTCAATAAACATTTTGTGCTCAATACCAACCATTTTTCCTAAGGCAATTTTTCGATCAGCCTCGTTAGGATACTCCAGCATCATGGTAGCTTTAAAGTTTGAACCGTCAGGAATCAGTGGATTATAAGCGTCTAATTCATCATGAATCCCTTCATCTGTGTACGTTTTCTCGACACGTAACATTTCTTGAATTTGATACTGCATTAAAAATTCATTTTCAAAAATCAAATTGAGATGCTCGCCTAGACTGACCGTTCTGATCTTGCGCATCTTGATAACCTGCTCACGCATTTGAGGCCTAGCTTTGTGATACGCCTCTAAACTCATTAATTGTTCGCGTTTTATTTTTGGCATTTTCGTTTCTTTCATTTCTTCATTCATTAAAAATTACAACTCATTATTGTTGGTGGATCCCATAAGCAATTGCCACGAGCGACAGGGGGTGTTCCATTTGCGCTTTTTTTAATCCCGCCTGCGCCATACCCTGCTCAATGTGATGCCCCGCCAACTGACAGTCCGAGCTAATATATTTAGGCTCATCGCTGGCCATGTTCTTAAAAACGGGTTTTCCAATTTTCATAGCGGTCTGATGAAATTCCTTTTTCACGCCCCATGTTCCTGAGTGCCCGGAGCATCGTTCCACGACATGTACCGTTGTGCCAGGAATCATCTGTAATATTTCGGCAGTTTTTTTACCTACATTTTGTACACGTGAATGGCATGGAACGTGATAGCTAACCTGCCCAAGTTCCTCTTGAAAATCCGTTTTCAAAAGCCCATCCTTATTTCTGGCGATGAGATATTCAAAGGGATCCCACATCGCCTCTTTAACTAACTGCACATCTGCATCTTGTGGGAACATTAAAGGTAATTCTTGTTTAAACATCAGCGTGCATGAAGGTATCGGAGTGACGATGGCGTAACCTTCTTGAGCTAATTGAGCTAATTGCGGAATGTTGATCTCTTTTAATTTTTCTACCGCTTTTAAATCACCAAGCTCTAGTTTTGGCATGCCACAGCAGGCCTCCTTATCAACTAGCTGATAAGGAATTTCGTTATGGTTGAGAATATGTAATAAATCTTGACCAATACCCGGCTCATTGTAGTTAATGTAACAAGTTGCATAAACGGCAACCTTGCCCGGCGTCTTCGCGCCATCTTTAACAGGCCAATTGGCTGATGGCTTGGCAACTTGTTTAAATTTCTTCAGAGCAAACTCGGGTAACCAAGCATTTTGATCAACACCTAGCGCCGACTCCATAACTCCTCTGGCCAAATGGGACTTATTGACTTGATTGACTATCTGTGTCACAACTGGAATACCAGCAAACCGACCAATTTTATCCGTTGATGACAACAGGTTATCTCGAAAGTTAGTCTTCCCGTTTTCATGTTTAATGGCTTTGGCTCGTAACATCAGATGCGGAAAATCAAGATTCCATTCATGGGGTGGTACATATGGGCACTTAGTCATGTAACACAGATCACACAGATAACACTGATCTACAACGCTTTCATAAGCCGACTTAGGAATACCGTGCACCTCACCATCCGAGGTCTCATCGACCAAATCAAAAAGTGTTGGGAACGACCCGCATAAACTGACGCACCTGCGGCATCCATGACAAATATCAAATACGCGTTCAAGTTCTTTATCAACGCTTACTTGGTTATAGAATTCAGGATTCTGCCAATCTAAAGGATGGCGCGTTGGCGCCTCCAAATTACCTTCTCGACTCATTTTTTACCTTCATGAATATATGTGTAGTTGCTTAAAAGATTCTTTAAAAGATTCCCGATGTGAATCAGGAATCTAAAAAAAACCTTACTACGATTAAGCTACAAATGCGTCTAAAGCTTTTTGATAACGGTTAGCGTGTGAACGCTCAGCTTTAGCTAATGTTTCAAACCAATCAGCAACTTCATCAAAGCCTTCATCACGGGCTGTTTTAGCCATACCAGGATACATATCGGTATATTCGTGTGTCTCACCAGCAACTGCTGCAGCTAGACAATCTTTGGAAGATTTAATCGATAAGCCAGTTGCTGGATCACCAGATTGCTCCAAAAATTCGAGGTGGCCATGGGCATGACCTGTTTCACCTTCAGCTGTTGAACGGAATAATGCAGCAACATCATTCTGTCCTTCGATATCCGCTTTGTTCGCGAAATACAAATAACGACGATTTGCTTGTGATTCACCAGCAAATGCGTCTTTCAAGCACTGCTCAGTTTTAGAACCTTTTAAAGTAGGCATTGTTTGCTCCTGGGTAAGTTAAATAAAAGATGTCTTTAGAATGATTACAATCACTCGAGTGACAGATGCAGTGTAGAACTAATTTATTAAATAGGAAAATTGTATTTATTAAATATAATGATAGTTAAAAACTATT